>Ga0302319_10011416_pt1 | contig 16856 bp, 17 predicted proteins | sample Bog_T0_2_FD_203319 | JGI IMG/M metagenome (GOLD analysis project Ga0302319, IMG submission 203319) | Peat permafrost microbial communities from Stordalen Mire near Abisko, Sweden - Bog_T0_2 | ecosystem: Environmental > Terrestrial > Soil > Wetlands > Peat | place: Sweden: Abisko, Stordalen Mire...
GTGCATGCCGGGGAAGATTTTCATCGGGACTTCGCGGGGATCGTCGCCGACGAACTTCTCGTAAATTTCGAGGATGCCTTCGAGCTTCCGGTTGAGCGTTTCCTTGTCGATGTGGGTCAGATCGAGGTAGACCATCGGCTGGCCGTCGATGCCGAGGCCGAGTTCGTAGACGACCTTGTGAATGGCGCGGGTGGCGACGTCGCGCGGAACGAGGTTGCCGTACTTTGGATACCAGTCTTCGAGGAAGTACCAGCGCTCGGACTCCGGGATGGACTTGCCGGCGCGCTTGTCGCCCGCGGTCTTGGGAACCCAGACGCGGCCACCTTCGCCGCGGGCTGACTCGGACATGAGACGGAGCTTGTCTTCGCCGGGAATGCAGGTGGGGTGCACTTGGATGAATTCGCCATTGGCGTAGAAGGCGCCCTGCTGGTAGAGAGCGGATTGGGCGGAGCCAGTGCAGACGACGGAGTTGGTGCTCTTGCCGAAGATGGCGCCATTGCCGCCCGTCGCGATGATGATGGCGTCGGCGGCGAATGTGCGGAGTTCCATCGAGCGGAGATCCATGGCGCAGATGCCACGCGCTACTCCGGCGCTGTCGAGGACGGCGGAAAGGAACTCCCAGCCTTCGTACTTCTTGACTTTGCCTTCGGACTCGTAGCGCCGAACCTGTTCGTCGAGTGCGTAGAGAAGCTGCTGGCCGGTGGTTGCTCCGGCGAAGGCCGTGCGATGAAACAGCGTGCCTCCGAAGCGGCGGAAATCGAGAAGACCTTCGGCGGTGCGGTTAAAGGGAACGCCCATGCGATCGAGGAGATCGATGATGCCGGGGGCAGCTTCGCACATGGCCTTGACGGGAGTCTGATTGGCCAGAAAGTCGCCGCCGTAGATGGTGTCATCGAAGTGCTTGTAAGTGGTGTCGCCTTCGCCTTTGAGGTTCTTGGCCGCGTTAATGCCACCCTGAGCACAGACGGAGTGCGAACGCTTGACGGGAACGATGGAGAAAAGATCCACGTTCCCGCCAGCTTCAGCGATTTTGATGACTGCGGCGAGTCCGGCGAGTCCTCCGCCAACGACAATGATTTTCGGTGCTGCCATAATCGGGGTGGTTCCTTTCAGACTCGCCGGTGCTTGCCGCACGGGCGGGGACGCTTACGCGTGAGTGAGTTCTTTTGCGTGTTTAGGGATAGGCGGCGCGTACTGGAAAGGAGCCGCTATCCGGTTCCAGGTGTTGATGAGCGCGATGGAGGTCGAGAGCCATGCGAGTTCCGATGGCGCGAAATGCGCCGAAACGGCGGCGAAGTCATGGTCTGAAACGTGGTGTTGCGAGAGCCGGGTCAGCAGCTCCGTCCAGGCAAGCGCGGCCTTTTCTCGCTCGGAAAAGATGCCTGCTTCGCGCCAGGCGGCGAGCAGGTCGAGCTTTTCTGCGGAGATGCTGATTTTGCGGGCGCCGTTGAGATGGTACTGGATGCAGAAGGCGCAGCCGTTGATTTGCGACGCACGGATCTTGATCAATTCAAGAAGGTCGGCTTCGAGACCCGAGTTGGCGACGGCTTCGCCGAGGGAGGCGAAAGCTGCGTTTGCAGCGGGTGCGAACTTGTGAAATTCCTGAGCAGTGATACGAGCGGGTGCTGACGACATACTTTCCTCCTTCTCTGTTAAGCGTACTGATGGATGGTGGATGTAGCCAGCGAGCTTGTTGCCGGGGCTACATCTTCCGGTGCGTTCTTGTAGTTGGGTCCAACGAAAGCGTAGAGGCTGGCAAGTCCGAGGACACAGAGCAGGACTCCGACGACTGCGCAGAGGTAACCGAAGCGCTGACGGGCCTTGGCGCCGGGGGTGATGCCCCACTTGGCAGCGAAGAGCCAGATACCGTAGGAGAAATGCCAGCAGACGGCGATCATCGCGATGGCGTAGACAGCGAGCATCCATGGGTTGGCAAGCTCATGTTGCACTTTCGCGAAGGCTGCGCCGGGGTGCTCGGGAAGGCTGACGCCCATGAAGCGCTGACGCAGAACGTGCTGGATGATGTAGACAAAGGCGATATAGCCGGTCCAGCGCTGGGTGACGTACATCCAGTTACCGGCCCAGGGGTAGTAAATGACGTTGCTCTTGCCGCGCAGGGCGATGTAGACGCCGTAAAGCGCGTGATACGCGAGCGGAATGAAGATCAGTCCCCACTCGAGAACGCGGACGAGAGGCAGGCTGTTGAGGAAGCGAACCTGTGCGGCGTAGGCCGCGGGGCCTTTGAGCGCTTCAAAGTTAGAGAGGATGTGCTCGACAAGGAATGCGCCGATGGGGACGATGCCGGAGAGCGAATGGAGCTTGCGCAGCAGGAAGGAATGACCCTTGCCTGCGCGGAGGGGCTCTACGCCGGGCGCCAGTTTATGAGTGGATTCGCTGGCGGCAGGACGGACGGCGGTTGCCATGAATTTTGGACTCCTTGCTTCGAGTGAGTTCGCAAATGGGGCGAGTCGACAGAGGGTAACTCTGATGTGTCGAATCTATAGTGCATTATTGGTGGCCGGTCTTGGCACCGTCAAGGAAGCGGGGCTTTGGCTTGCCGCATTGCGAAAAAACCAGACCGGAGCCAGATATGACAGGGCTGATCGGGATGGATTCTGGCCGAGATTGAAGCTTTCCTTTCCATCGTTGTCGGATATTGGCCAATTCCCATGGATCCCGCTTGTCATGAGATCGGCGCGCTAAGATTCTTAAGTTGCTGTAGCTCAGAAATTTGGAAGGGATGATGCTCAAATGACGCCGGAGGTGTTCAATGAGGTCTGGTTTACGCCCGCGAGAAAATGGTGGAACTTGAAGTTGCTCGCTTACGAAGACGTGGGAGTTCTCACAGTCAGAGAGAAATCGCTCGAATTTTTTGGGAGAAATACCACGCTAACGATTGAAGGTATTCAGCGGGTTGTTTATGGGAGGCATGGGCGTGACTTCATCAACGATTGGGTGATAATTGACTACTTCGACGGCGCCAAGCTTAATACAGCCTGCTTTGCCGATGCCAGCCAAATTGGGTGGGGAGGTGTCGTTGGAGGAACCAGGCGAATTCTTGACGCTGTGTCGAAGATTGGTTAGCTCGCGCGAGACGGATTTGATCCTTTCAATCAACTGTCATGCTCAAAGACAGGACTAGGGGATCCGTGAAGCGACCTTGGTGGTTACGCTTCGGGAAAAGCTGAAACCAACGCTGGGCAAGCATTGGAACACCCATACTTGCGGCTGAATCCAGATCAGAGCGCGAGTCGCGGCAACAGATCCGCGAAGGGCAGGGCGCAATGGCCGATGGCGAATTTGACGTTTATGTCGAGGTCGGCCATGTTCGGGTCGAATTCTAAGAGGTAAAACAGCGGGTCGTAACCGAAGCCGCCGAGGCCGCCTCCAGCGGTACTTACGAGGGTATTTTTCATCTAGAGCGATTCGTTAGCACATTAATATTTTCTTGGGTCTCGCGCGAGAAATTCCAAGGAGAATGAATATGGGCACTCTCGACTCCATGCTGGAACGCAACAGGAAATTTGCTGCTGAGCAGTTGGCGGCGGGCACGTTGATGCCATCGCTTCCCGAGGTAACGCCCCATCTTAAGGCAATCATCATCGGTTGCGGCGATATGCGCGTCGATCCGGCTCATGTGCTTGGGCTCCGGCCGGGCGAGGCTTTGGAACTCCGGAATATCGGCGGCCGTATCACTCCGGGGGTGCTGGAAGAGTTAGGCCTTCTTGCGCGCATCAGTCAAGTTCTCGGAAAAGTTGCCGGGGGCGGCGGCGAGTTTCACCTCATAGTGCTTCAGCACACCGATTGCGGCATCACCCGGCTTGCGGGCGATCCTGCGAAACTGGCACGTTTTTTCCAGATACCGGAAGTGGAGGTCCCGGCAAGAGCGGTCACCGATCCGCATGTCGCCGTTACTTTGGACGTTGCTCTTCTGCGTTCTACGCCGACGTTACCGGGCGGCTGGCTGCTCTCCGGCCTTGTCTATGATGTGGCAACTGGACTCGTTGAGATTGTTGTGCCGCCTGCGCCGATTCGCGGTGCGTGAATCTGTTGTTAGATTTGGGCGACAGAGCCAGTTCCTGCAGGACCTAAAGGGTCAATCGCGGCAGCAGATCCGCAAATGCCAGACCGCGATGGCTGATGGCGAATTTGACGTTAATGTCGAGGTCGGCCATGGTCTGGTCGAGTTCCGGGAGATAAAAAAGCGGATCGTAGCCGAAGCCCCCGGTGCCATGCGGGGCTTCAAGGATCACGCCTTCGACGGTGCCTTCGGAGGTGATCAATACCTCCCCATCGCGGGCTGCAGCAAGAACGCAGCGATAGCGGGCGGTGCGGCGGCTCAGGGGTACGCCGTCGAGTTTCTGAAGGAGCACGATGTTGTTCCAGACGTCTGTGTTGTCGTTGGCGTCGGGGGAATCAGTCAGGCCACTGTCGGCAGCGAATCGTGCGGAGCGGACACCTGGAGCGCCTTCGAGGGCGTCGACTTCGAGGCCCGAATCGTCGGCGATGACCCACTCATTGGGCGCGAAACCGCTGTAGTAGACGGCCTTGGTGATGGCGTTCTCTTCAAAGGTCAGGCCGTGTTCGTGGGGCGCGGGGATGGTGCGGAGTCCGGGAACCGGATCGATCGCGATCTGGTATTCCTCGGCCGCCTCGCGAAAGTCGGCTAGTTTGCCTGCGCTGGTGGTAGCGACAAAGAGGCGAAGGGCCATGTTGGGAGTGTAACTGGAGTGAATCGATTTTTTACGCGGGATTGAACTTGGCGGCGGAATTCCTTCAATGAGCCAGCAGGTAGACGCCGATGCAGACCAGAACTGCGGCAGTCCATCGGCGGCGATCCACATTCTCTTTCAGGAAAATCTTGCCCGCGACGGCGTTGGTGACCAGAGTCAGCGACGCGGAGGCCGGAGCGACGAGGCTCAGATTGAGATGGTTGAGCGCGAAGAGCAGGGAGAAAAATGCAAGTGCAAGGCATCCTACCCCGGCAAAGAAAAGCGGACAGGTAACAACAGCTCGAATCGCGCCTTTCATCCCGGAGTGAGCCCGTATATCGTCGAGGTCGCCGATGGATTTCATTGCGGCGGCGGTCAGCACTTCGCCTGCTGTGGAGCAAAGGACGACGGCTGCGATCATGGAGGCCGCTGTCAGAGGGCTCGGCAGGGGGCCGGGAGTAGGAGCGGTGAGCGCGAGCATCATTTTGCGATGACCTCGCGAGCAGTTTCGAGTTCTGCCGGAATTTCGGTACGGGATGGTCCATGGGCTACGAACCCTACGCCGACGGTGATGAGCAGAATTCCGGCCCATCGGGCGAGCGAGATGGGTTCGTGCAGCCAGAAGCGCGAAAGCAGGGCGACGATGACATTTCCGAAAGCGGTCGCCGGGAGTACGAAAGTGAGGTCAGCCCAGGAGAGCGCGGTCAGATAACTGGCGAAAAAGCCAATAAGCAGAGCGATTCCGGCGGCTATCCATGGAGTGAAGACGGCGGTCACGAGGGAGACGACTAGTTCGGCGGGATGGGCGAGGCTGATGGCGGGTAGAGGCTTCATACCTCGCGATAGGCAAGTATCGCCGAGAGGGGCGCAGATTGCGACCAGTGCGAGAATAAGATATTGGCTCGCCTTGAGTCTGTGATGAGAAGTTGAGGAAATAGCCGCCAGCCCCCAGCTTTCAGCTCATAGCCGAAAGCGCTCTTGAATGAATTGAGATCCGTCTTGTGTGCCGGGTGAGTGAGCCCGTGATTCCCAGTATCTTGGATACCCAGAGAATCGGATCGGTTCAAAAATCAGACAGCGGCAGACCCGTTGGGTCATGCCGCCGTCCGCAAATCAAGCTCTGAATCAGGCTCCGGCGCTGACTGGATCGGGGTTCTTGGCCTGAAGCTTCTTCGCGTCCTTGACCATCTTGTTGCGCTGGCTGCGCAGCTTGAGGAAGGCTTTTGCCTCGACATAAAGCCGTGGCACATCGCGGTTGACGACAGCCTTCCAGATCACGCGGAATGCAGCCTTGGGACGGAAGTAATAGGCATCGTAGAACTTATGCACCATTTCAAGGACGTATTCCTTTGGCAGGCCGGGGTATTCGATGTGGGCCATCTGATGACCGCCCGAGTCGCTCATGGATTCCTTGGCGCCCTCGTTAGTGATGAAGCCGTTCTTGGCCGCGTAGTCGTAGAACTCGGTTCCGGGGTAGGCGTGGGCGATGGAAACCTGAATGGTTTCAACGTCGAGCGACTTGGCGAAGTTGATCGTGTTCTGGATCGACTCCTTGGTCTCGCCGGGAAGGCCGAGGATAAAGTCGCCGTGAACGACGAGGCCGAGGTCGTTGCAGTCCTTGGCGAAGGCGCGGGCACGCTCCACTGTGGCACCTTTCTTGATGTTTTTGAGAATCTGCGGATCGCCGGACTCGAAGCCGACGATGAGCAGGCGGCAACCGGCGTCCTTCATGGCCTTGAGGGTCTCGCGGTCAGTGGTGACGCGCGAGGTGCAGGACCAAGTCAGATTGAGCGGCTTGAGCTTTTCGCAGAGTTCGATTGTGCGAACTTTCTGGATGTTGAAGGTGTCGTCGTCGAAGAAAAACTCCTTGACTTCAGGGAAGTTCTCCTTGGCCCACTTGAGCTCGGCAGCCACGTCATCCGTGGACCGCTTGCGCCAGGCGTGACCCGAAAGAGTCTGCGGCCAGAGGCAGAAGGTGCACTGCGCCGGGCAGCCACGAGTCGAATAGAGCGCGATGTAGGGGTGGAGCAGGAACGGGACGTTGTAGCGGGTCACGTCCATGTCGCGCTTGTAAATCTTGGTGGCCCATGGCATCGCGTCGAGGTCTTCAATCTGCGGGCGGTCGGGATTGTGCACAACCTTGCCGTTGACCTTGTAGCTGATGCCGAGGATCTCGCTGAGCGGCTTGCCCTGCGCGTACTCGACGACCGAGTAGTCGAATTCGCGGCGGCAGATGAAGTCGAGCGCGCTGCATTCGTTCAGTGCCTTGTCCGGGGAGGTGGTCACCGGTGGGCCGACAAAAGCAATTCTGATCGACGGATTGGCAGCCTTGATCGCTTCCGCGAGGCGCTGATCGCCCTCCCAGCCGACGGTCGAAGTGAAGAGGACGAGGAACTCGTAGCTCTTGCAGATCTCGATGGTTTCGGTGGCGCTGACGTGGTGCGGCGGCGCGTCGAGCAGGCGCGAACCTTCGAGGAGCCCGGCGGGATATGCGAGCCAAACCGGATACCAGTAGGACTCGATCTCGCGGGTAGCAGGCCAGCGCGAACTGGCGCCACCATCAAAGTTCTCGAAGGAGGGGGGATTCAGGAAAAGCGTCTTCAGCGGAGTGGTTATGGTTGGCATAGACATCCTCTTGATTCTAACATTTTGGCGGTTTTCAGCACCGCCCGGGCTTATTTCGTGGCCGTTGCGGGTTCCCTGGCCTGCAACTCGTGCAGCCAGTCTTCCATGTGGCCGAGGGCGCGAAGCAGGCTCAGGCGTGCTTTGCTGAGATCGAAGCCGGCGTCGAGCGAGTCGATACTTTTCTGTTTCTCGTCGATGCGAGCCAGTTGCTCAGCTTTCGGCGACAGTTGAGGCGCGGCACCTGGTTCTGAACCGGCGCCGTTGCCGTTCTCCAGCTGAGTCTCGACGGACTTGAGCTGCTCGGCTGAGATTTGCTGCTTCAGGCTTGCGATCTCGGCAAGTGTGTCGAGTTCGCGGAGACTACCGGTGAGGCTCGCGATCTGAACATCATTCTGATGCCTTGCTTCCTCGGCCTCGACTGTCGATCGGAGCGCTTCTGCTGCCGTTTCACGTGCCTTGGCGCGGTGATTCTGGTCAAAAATCGGAATCGAGATGGAGAATCCCGCGCTGAAGTTGTCCGCCTTGAACTTGTTGTTGTAGTAGAGCTTGTAGTTGTTGAGCGAAGTCGCATCCCGGTTGTATTGCGCTCCAAAGACTAGCAACGGACGAACCTTGGATGCCAGTTCGTCTCCATCTGCCTGAAGTTGACGTGACTTGGCCTGGGCCTGAGCCGATTCCACTCCAAAGGTGGGCGCTTCCGGCTGGTCGCCCTTGATGGCAGGAATCTCGGGAATACTTGCGTGATCCGGAAGAATGGAGGATTTCGGCAGCCCTGTCAGGGTTGCGAGTTGTGCCCTCAGCGTGCCAGCCCGAGCCTCGAGATGGAGGACTCGAAGTTTGAGTTGGGCTGCCGTGAGACGCGCCTGCAATAGTTCGCTTAATGGGTCTACTCCAGCCTCGGACCGCTGCTCTTCGATCTGGATCAAACGATTTGCGTAATCAGACTGTTGACGCGCTGCTTCCATCTCCCTCAACACGGTGTCGAGTTCGATATATGCCACAGAAGCATCGAGAGCGACTTGTTCCTTTGCATCCGTCAGGCCAAGATTTGCAGCCTGGATGCCAACACGGGCAGCTGCAATGTATTTGCGCTGGGGAAAACTAAAAGCGAGAGATTGCATTGTTGCATTGGCAACCGAAGGCTGACCTGCCGGAAAGCCAATCGAAGGAGGTCCGAAGCTGGAACCGATGATGAGATTTGGGATGTAGACATCGGTCGTCTGGAGAAGCACAGCTTCCGCCTTTCGAACGTCCGCACTAGCCAGCTTGACCGAAGTACTGTTTTGCTGAGCAAGCGATACAACAGTGCCCAGCGAAATCTGTGCCGATGCAACGGCTGGAGAGAACGCAGACAGACTTCCCACGAAAAAGACGCAAAACAACCAGACCAACTTGACGCGGTCTCTATTCGACGAAGCCGAAATTTGTTTGCGATTCACTTGCCTTTTGCTTTTCAAAGCTTGAGCTCTTGTGCTGGTTTGTAATGACTTGCGAGGGCAAGCGCAGCCGTTTTATCTCGCTCCGCGCCTGCCTGATCGCCGGTTTGTTTGCGAAGTTTGGAAAGCTTCACGAGAACATCGAATGCCGGGGCCTCTTCAGTCTTGTCAGGCGAAGCCAGGTAGCTCTCATAAAGCTTGATCGCAAACTCCGGCTGGCGATTAGCCTTGACCAGAACCGACGCACCATTCACGAAAGCTACTGCTGCCCGTTTGTCATGCGATGCTGCTGCCTCGCCACTCTTGAGCGCCGCTTCCATATCGGACCAGCGTTCGCGTCGCCGGTAAAAACTGGCCAGAGCCATCCACTGGAAAGCAGGGTGTGCAGCGTGAGGAATTGCCGCCTTGAATTCCTGCTCGGCAGCGGTGAAATCTTTATTCTTTTCAGCCATTGTCGCGCGAAACTGGTGACCGCGGCTCTGATCGAGAGCTTCGATCTGCTTGGCTATCCCGTCCGCCTTGTCCATTCCGCCGCCGACAGCTCCGGGAGCTTCCTCGTAAAATTCGCCTAAATCTGAAAGCGCATCGAGATCGTGGGAATCCAGCTTGACTGCGGTTTCGAATTCTTCGCGCGTCTTTTTCGCCAATGAGAATGCACTCAGGAAACTGGCCCGGCTGGCCCGTTCCCCGGTCGCTCGACCCAGCCAAAGATGGTAGCGAGCATTCTGGGGAGACAGATGGACGGCTTTCTCGCAATTGGCTGCGGCCTCATCAAATTGCTGCAGCGTGTACTCGACGCGGCAAAGGAGATTGTTGGCTTCAGCGTTCTTCGGATCGGAATTCAACGCTTCGTTGAGCATCGCTACTGCTTCATCGGCTTTGCCGGCCTGCAGATCGGCGTCGGCAGTAGACAAAGTTGCACTTGCATGAGCAGCTTGACTGGCGACGAAAGCGGCGAGAAGCAAACAAGACAAGGTCCGTGCGAGCGGCGGTCGCGAAACCGGGGTTGTTCCAAAATTTAAGCCAACCGTCACCGCACAACCTTCACCGGTACTCCCTCTTCGAGAGGAAGACCGTTCAGACTGCCTGTAGCGACCACGTCGCCGTCTTTGAGGCCGGATGTGATGGGCACCGAAGTCAGATTCGGAGTGCCGATTGTGATCGCAGTTCTTACCAGGCTGCCACTCTCAACTCTGAAAACATAAGGCTTGCCGTTCTCGCTGTGCAGGGCTTCGCGCGGAATGATGAGGGCATTCGGCTCGCTGGAGGTCGTAGCGGTCACCGTGACGTGGGTGTCCGGCAAAAGACGCCCGTTCGCATCATCGATAGCAGCAAGAACCTCGCCGACGTTTCGAGTGCCGTACGTGATGATCGTGGAAGGAACCTGCGTAATGTGGCCGTGCCATTCCTTGCCCGGACGCGCATCCCAGACTATTGAGACTTTTTGCCCAACAGCGAGATTGCCAATTTCAGGCTCGTCAAAGTAGGCGCGGATCCGGAGATTGCTGAGATCCGTCATCTGCAGCAGCAACTTGCCCTCCTCAACGAAGTCAGAACGGCCGACCAGAATCGAGTAAACCGTTCCGTCGATCGGCGCTCGGTACGACGTTCTTTCGAGGACTGCGCGCGCCGCTGCCAGACTTGCCTGCGCATCCGTCACCGCGGATTGAGATCGCTCCACCTCGGCCTTTGAGTATCGCGACTGCTGCCGAGCCTCGAGCGAGCTGAGATTATCCTGCGAAATCGAAACCCGCTGCTGGGCTGCCGCGACTTCGCTGGCCGAGGCTGCACCCGAGGTTTGAAGCTTTTGCAACGCAGCCAATTCTCGCTGAGACTCGGCCAGATCCAGGCGGGAACGCGAAATGTTGGAGGTGAGTGACTGGCGTTCTTCCTGCGTTCCGTTTTGCCGCGTTGCCTCGAAGGTAGCCTCGGCGGTTCGCAGCGCACTCTCGGCAGTCGCTACCCGCGCCCGGGCATTGATGTCGTCCAGTTGCATCAGGAGTTGACCGGCCTTGACGTGGTCGCCCTGCTGGACCAAGATCGTGGCGACACTGGTGGCAAGAGGGCTGTGGTATTCGTAATTTTTCACCGGCTCGACCAGCCCGTTCGTTGGCACAGTGCTGAAAAGCTCTGCGCGAGAGGCAGTGGCGGCATGCACCGGCATGCGGTCACGGGTCATGCTGCGGGCCACGAAGAAGACCAATACCAGCAGGACAACCGCCCCGACCCACAACCAAATCCGACTTTTCTGTGTAGTAGCTTCTGCCATGCGAACTAACGATCCTGAGGTGCCGGCTGGTTTGAGGGCTAATCCGATAGCCGATCGAAGGTCAGTATATAGGACTCACTGCTACGGGATTTGACTCAATAGAAGTTAAGAAGGCGTCAGAATTTCGGCAGACCAAATCCCCGTAGGTATCAGAAAGGACAATGAGTTGGGAAATCCCAGGTCGCCCGACCCTCCAAGCCTGAAGTTCGATAACCCGGAATCGCTTTAGAATAGAGTTATGGCACTTGAACAACGTTACACCGACGAGCACGCCAAAGCAGGGCTCGACTTCCCTTTCCCGGCCATTGAAACCTGGCCAAATCAGTTTCCCGGTTACGAAATTCAGATCGATGATCCGGAATTTACCTCGGTCTGCCCCAAGACCGGTCTGCCGGATTTCGGCGTTTTGACACTGCGGTACATGCCGCGGGAACGCTGTGCCGAGCTCAAGTCTCTCAAGGAATATCTTTTTTGCTACCGCAATCTGGGAATCTTCCAGGAGAACGTCGTGAACCAGGTGTTGAATGACCTGGTGAAAGCTTGCGATCCGGTCTGGGCTGTCGTTAAGGGTGACTTCCGGCCACGTGGCGGGATTTCAACGACTGTTGAGGCTCGCTGGCCTCGGCCTCAGTCCTGAGCTGGGGTCCGTATCGCCGTGAAGGCTTTTCCTGCAAATGAGTGATAAAGTGGCGGTGTGCAAAAGCTGCTCACGATCGCCGCGCTCCTACTGATTCCGAGCTTGGCCCCGGCCCAAAAGACCGTCTCATTCAAGACCGATGACGGAGGTGTGATCCTCGCTGACGTATATGGGAGCGGAGACCGGGGCGTGGTGCTGGCGCACGGCGGCCGGTTCAACAAGGAGAGCTGGAAACCTCAGGCTCAACAATTGGCCGCGGCTGGATTTAGGGTTCTCGCGATTGATTTCCGCGGCTATGGGGCTTCTCACGGGCCGGGAGAGAAAGATTTCTATCACGCGCCGTTCCAGCTGGATGTGCTGGCGGCCGTGCGATATCTCCGCGCTGCGGGCGCGAAGAGCGTATCTGTGGTGGGCGGGAGCTTTGGCGGATCGGCGGCTGGCGATGCTTCGATTGCTTCTCAACCGGGGGAGATCGAGCGCATTGTGATGCTGGGTGGGGCGCCCAGTGGACCGGCTGAAAAGCTGAAATCCGCTTCGCTCTTTATTGTCGCCAGGGATGACGGGAACGATGACGGTCCCAGACTGCCGGGAATCCGCAAGCAGTTTGACAAAGCTCCGGAGCCGAAGAAGCTGATTGTTCTCGACGGTTCGGCGCATGCGCAATATCTTTTTCAAACCGACCAGGCGGCGCGGGTAATGCAGGAGATCCTGGACTTTCTGAATGGGAAAGAGCCGTCTTGAGCGTATTGAGCGAGTCAGAACTGGCTCTGCCCCAGCGGTCCCGGATGGCCCGAGGAGCGCTGGTTGCTCTGGTGCTGCTGACGGCGCTGAATCTGCTCAATTACATTGACCGGTACATCCTGCCGGGAGCGCAGCCTCTCATCCAGGCGGATTTTCACGCTACGGACGAACAGATGGGGGCGCTGACCACCGCGCTTTTCATCACCTATATGCTCACAGCGCCCTGCACCGGGTGGCTGGGTGACAGGTTCAGCCGCAAGCCACTGATTGTGGCCGGCGCGGTGCTATGGAGTCTCGCCACGCTCTTCACCTACTGGGTGCATGACTACTGGTCCCTCTATTTTCGCCATGCGCTGGTAGGCGTCGGCGAGGCGACCTTTGGGATTTTTGCGCCTGCTGTGATCTCGGATTTCTTTCCTCCACGGGACCGGAACCGGATTCTTTCGATCTTTTACTTGGCGATTCCCGTCGGGGCGGCGCTCGGATATTTAATCGGCGGGCAGCTTGGCTCGCGGTATGGCTGGCGGACGCCGTTTTTTGTCGGCGCCATTCCCGGGTTGTTGATCGCCGGAACTTACTGGCTCTTTGCCACGGAGCCGGCGCGCGGTGGAAGCGAGGCCGACGGAGAGTCGATCGCAAGACCCACCGCGGCGGAAATGTCTCGGAATTTTTGGGCGCTCTTTCGCAATCCGGGATTTCTATGCGCAACCCTGGGCATGGCCATGATGGTGTTCACACTCGGCGGAATCTCCACCTGGATGCCGACCTTTCTGAATCGCTTTGCGGGGATGAGCGTGGGCAAGGCGGGGACGATCCTTGGAGCGATCACGGTAGTAGACGGATTGGCTGGAACGGCGATTGGCGGGTGGCTTGCGCAGCGCTGGCTGAAGCGCGACCACCGCGCGCTCTACCTGCTCTCGGCCTGGAGCATGATTCTGACACTGCCCCTGGCCGCGCTGGTCTTCTTCGGACCGCCGGCATGGTCGATTCCCGCGCTGTTTGCAGCCGAGTTCTTCCTGTTCCTGAATACCGGGCCGCTGAATGCTGCGATTTGCAACTCCGTATCGTCGGGCGTGCGGTCGAGTGCGATTGCGCTGAATCTGTTCCTGATTCATATGCTGGGGGACACGTTTTCACCGCAGATCATCGGGCATATTTCAGGAATGGCCCATTCCAATCTCAGGATCGGGTTGGGTTTGACGCTGGTTACTCTGATTCTATCGGGGGTGCTGCTGTTTGCGGGAGCGCGGTTTGCACCGAGGCTGGACGAAAATCCTGCTTGATTCCGGGAAACACCGCCACTTTACGGCGCTAATGCCGGCGAAGTCCCAGGTTCCGTGGGCGCTTGCAAGTCTCAATATTCGGCCTGACAATAGATGGATGGATCTCAGTGTGAGAACATATTCGAGCCTTAAAAAAATGAAGGCGGATGAGTACCGCTATTGGCAAAGTCGCCCGGTACATGAGCGAATGAGTGCTGTCGTCGAAATTACGCTCGCGGCCTACGCGATGAAGGGATCAGTTCCGGATGTTCGACGACTTCAAGAACCTCTTGTCTGTCTTCAACGAGCACGACGTTAAGTACCTTATTGTCGGCGGATACGCAGTCTCATTTCACGCCCAGCCTCGAGCCACCAAGGATCTCGACATTTTCATCAAGGCTGACCCCGCCAACGCGGAGGCTGTCTTCGCCGCGCTCGCAAAGTTCGGCGCTCCTCTCCTCGAAATCTCGGTATCAGACCTTTCAGATCCGACGAAATTCATCCGCTTCGGCCGGGAGCCGATCGCAATCGATATTCTCCCCGGGATAGATGGAGTAGATTTCGATGAAGCCTGGGAGCGGCGCGTGGAGGGTGTAATCGATCAACGGAGCGGGTTGGCAGCACATTTCATCTCGAAGAGAGACTTAATTGCTTCGAAGCTTGCTGCGGGTCGAATGCGCGACCTTGCAGATGTAGAAGAAATCCGCGAAACCGACGCGAGCCAACCGTAGGTTCAACCGGTTTCAGAGAGTCAGGAGACGCGGGCGACTTCGGTGCTCGGCTTAACAGCGGCCGGGGCGTTTTGTTCCGTGTGCCAGCGCATGAGAGCGAAACCGCCTTTGAAGAGTGCGTAGGCTACGAAGACTCCGAGGCCCATCGACGCCAGCGCTGCGCATACCAACATCACCAAATTGAAGAAATCCTGCATAAGTCTCCGTGAGATCCTTGGAAAGTCTGCCAAGACAACTACTACAGATCAGCAACAGTTCAGGACAGATTTACTCTCCTGAATAAGGATTCTCTCAGAGATTATCGCTGCGTTGACCCTCTTGCTGTTGACAACTAGAATACCTACAGAGGGTTCCGCCCATTGTGACAATTCGGTTGCGATTGGCTGTTGAGCCTCTCCACAGTACAAAGTGTCTCTCGCCCGCCTTCCACTTCTTGTTCAAAATATGACAATTACGCACATTTCGGTCCGTGGCGCACGGCAGCACAATCTGCGTGACATCAACGTTCGCATCCCGCGAAATACGCTGACGGTGGTGACGGGGCTTTCGGGTTCGGGTAAGAGTTCGCTGGCTTTTGACACGATTTATGCCGAGGGGCAACGGCGTTATGTGGAAACTCTTTCCGCCTATGCGCGGCAGTTCCTCGACCAGATCGAGCGGCCGGATGTCGATTCGATTGAGGGACTTAGCCCGGCAATCTCGATTGAGCAGAAGACCACGAGCCGGAGCCCGCGCTCGACGGTTGGGACGATTACCGAGATCTACGACTACCTGCGACTGCTGTACGCCTCGGTAGGTACTCCCCACTGTCCGAACTGCGGAAAGCCGATCACGCGCCAGACGGCGGACCAGATCGTTCAGCGTATTCTGCAACTCGGAGATGGACAGCGTGTCGTCATCATGGCGCCTGTAGTGCGAGGGCGCAAGGGCGAGTTTCGCGAACTTCTCGACCAGTTGGAGCAGCAGGGCTTTCGGGCGCGGATCGATGGCGAATTACGCGATCTGGCGGAAACCGTTGTGCTCGATCGGCGCAAAAATCACGCCATTGAAGCCGTGATCGATCGTATCGTGCTGAAACCGGGAGTCGAAAAGCGGCTGGAAGCGTCGGTGGCGAAAGCGCTGCAAATGGCAAACGGGCTGGTACTGATCGCCGCATCGACCTCGGCCAGTGCGGAAAAGGAAGAACAGCTCTTCTCGTCATCAATGGCCTGTCCTGACTGCGGTCTGGACGTGCCAAAGCTGGAACCTCGCAGTTTCAGCTTCAACTCGGCCTTTGGAGCCTGCCCCGAGTGTCACGGCCTTGGATCTCTGTACGACTTCGATCCGGCCAAGGTGATCACCGACTGGTCGAAGCCTCTTCTGGACGGCGGTCTGGGACCGGGTTCCGCTTCCCAGTATCTGATCAAGCTGATTCACGTGGCGGCGACGCGCTACGAGATCGATCTCAAACTGCCGTTCGAGCAGTTGCCGAACAAGCATCAGCACATCCTCGTGTATGGACCTCCGCGGACTGAGGCGCCGAGAACCGGCTTTCACGGCATTCTTTCGTTTTTGCGCGATGGAATGGAGGATGCCAAGAGCGATGGCTATCGCGAGTACATGATGAACTTCATGTCGGCCTCGACCTGCCCCTCCTGCCGGGGCAAGCGGCTGCGGCCTGAGTCGCTCGCGGTGAAAGTAGGTGGGCTTTCGATCAGCGATTTTACAGCGCTCTCGCTGAACCGGGCGCTATCCGCGGCAAGAGAGCTGACGTTCACAGCCCGCGAAGCGCTGATTGCAGAGCGGATCCGCAAGGAAGTGGTTGAACGGCTGGAGTTTCTCGCCGGAGTCGGATTGAGCTATCTTTCGCTCGATCGCAATGCCGCTACCCTCTCAGGCGGCGAAGGCCAGCGGATTCGCCTGGCAACGCAGATCGGTTCGCGGCTGCGCGGGGTTTTGTATGTGTTGGATGAGCCCTCGATCGGGCTACATCAGCGCGACAACATGCGGTTGATTGAAGCGCTGACCCGTTTGCGCGACCTTGGGAACACGGTTCTGGTCGTCGAACATGATGAAGATACAATTCGTGCCGCCGATTACGTGCTCGATCTGGGTCCAGGTGCAGGACGATTGGGCGGCGCTGTAGTTGCCGAAGGAACGCCGGCCGAGATTATGGCCGCGCCAGACTCGCTGACTGGCCGCTATCTTTCCGGACAAGTGAGCATTTTGCATCGTACGCGGCCTCGTCCGCTGACCGGCAAATGGCTGGTCATCGAAGGAGCGCGGGAGCACAATCTGCAGGACGTTACGGTGCGCTTTCCGCTGGGTGTGATGACTGTGGTGACCGGCGTCAGCGGAAGCGGCAAGAGTACGCTGGTCAACGACATCCTGTATCGTTCGCTGGCCCAGACGGTGTATGGATCACGCGAGGAACCGGGCAATCACGATGCTTTGACAGGCTCGG
>Ga0302319_10011417_pt1 | contig 16854 bp, 14 predicted proteins | sample Bog_T0_2_FD_203319 | JGI IMG/M metagenome (GOLD analysis project Ga0302319, IMG submission 203319) | Peat permafrost microbial communities from Stordalen Mire near Abisko, Sweden - Bog_T0_2 | ecosystem: Environmental > Terrestrial > Soil > Wetlands > Peat | place: Sweden: Abisko, Stordalen Mire...
TCGGAGCCATCGTCATCGTGCTGCTTTTTGTCATGTTCGGTGTGCGCGGTTTGCGCGCGGCGTTTCGATCGCAGGATCCCTTCGCAAGGCTGGTCGCTTTCGGTATTACCACGACCATTTTGTTGCAGGCGTTTTTCAACATCAGCGTAGTGCTGGCCCTGGTGCCCACGAAAGGGATTCCGCTTCCGCTGATCTCTTCAGGCGGGACCTCGCTGTTTTGTACGCTGGCCAGTATCGGCATCCTGCTGAACATTACCAAGAAGGCGGATTGACGGCGGTCTTGCCACATTCTGAGACAAACCAACTTTAGAACCCTTGTTACAATTACCTAAAGCTGGCGGCACTCCAGCACGCCGGCCGGTCCTCCCCGGTTTTCCCATCTGCATTTCTCGTTGAAAGGCTCATGTTTGGCGGAACTTCGCGTCCTCATCGCCGGTGGTGGCACCGGCGGCCACATCATCCCAGCCCTAGCCGTGGCCCACGAACTGGTTGCGCGCCACCAGGCAGAAGTGTTGTTTGTAGGCACCGCACGCGGCATGGAGATTCGGCTGGTGCCGGAAGCGGGCTTTCGCCTGCGCCTGATCGATGTGGGGCCACTCAAAAATGTATCGCTGCTCACGCGATTGCGGACACTCTCGGCTCTACCGGGTAGCGTTTTTGCGTGCAAACGGTTGATTCGTGAGTTCAAGCCCAATATCGTTTTGGGGGTGGGGGGATACGCGTCCGGTCCGGCCATGGCTGCGGCACTGTGGCTCAAGCTGCCAGCCATGGCCTTCGAGCCCAACGCCATGCCGGGACTGGCCAACCGCCTGGTGGGCAAAAGGGTGCAGGCCGCGGCCGTCAACTTTCCCCTGGCAACCAAGTGGTTCAATCACGCTGAGGTCACAGGCATTCCGGTGCGGCCTGAATTCTTCACGCTTCCGCCGCCGCCCGCCGGTGCGCCGCACCTGCTGGTGTTTGGAGGCTCGCAGGGCGCGCGGTTGTTTAACTACCATATGCCCAAGGTAATTTCAGCGCTGCTCGATGCTGTTCCGGGACTTACTGTGCTTCATCAGAGCGGCGTGCGCCATGCCACGCAAACCTATGTGGCCTATGCGGCCAGCGGCGCCGATCCCGAGCGGTGGCAGGTAAGGCCCTTTCTTGACGATATGCCGGACTGCTTTGCGAGGGCGAGCCTGGTGATGGCTCGCAGCGGCGCGTCTTCAGTGGCCGAACTTGCTGCCGCGGGCAAGCCGGCATTGCTGATCCCGTTTGCCGCTGCTTCCGATGAGCACCAGCGGCGCAATGCTGAAGCGATGGTCGACGTTGGGGCTGCCGTGATGCTGCATGAGTGGGACTTGCCGCTTCCCGGCAGGCTGCTCGACGAGCTTACCGGGCTGCTGACTTGCCCGGAGCGTCTGGCCGCCATGTCCGCCGCAGCGCGAACCCAGGCCCATCCCGACGCCGCTGTGCGGATCGCCGACCGGCTGGCCGCGCTGGCCAACGGCGGGCTCTGAAGATTCAGGCCAGGTATTTCTCGCCCATTTGCCTACAGTCGGGATCAACGAAAAGGCCCGCCTGCCGAAGCAGACGGGCCTTTCATTGAGGTTACCGCAATAACTTACCGGTGTCCGCCGCCGCCGTGTCCGCCGCCGCCACCTGCATGGCCGCCACCGCTGAATCCGCCGCGGGCTCCGCCGCCGCTAAATCCACCGCGAGCCGCTGGCGCCCCACCGCGTGCGCCGCCGGCATATCCGCGTGCCCCGCCTGCATATCCGCGTGCGCCGCCGGCATATCCGCCGCGAAATCCGCCGCCGTAAGCTCCACGGCCTGCAAACCCGCCGCGACCGTAGAAGCCGCGTCCGTATCCGTAGCCGCCGCGGAAGCCGTGACCCCAGCCCCAGCCGTACCACGGCCCGACGCCAAGGAAGATGCCGCCGTTAAACCACGCCGGTCCGTAATAGCCGTAAGGGGCGCAGGCGTAGGGGTAATAAGAATAGTAGCCCCACTCGCAAGCCGGGGGACCGTACGCATCAGGGGCGGCAACCACTGCGGGGCCAACTCCGACACCCACATCCACTTGCGCGTTTGCCGTTGCCGCGAACGGCAGAGCCAGTAACAGTGCGAACAGAACCAGGGACATTTTCCGCATAAACTTCTCCTTGTGCTGCCCCGTCCTGCTCTTCCGGACGTGGGACTCGGAGTCAACCTCCGCTCTCAGCACCTGCCGGCTATTGGGTTTCTCTTCCCAACCGGCTTCTGACTATTAGAACAACGTTTCTCCGGTTTAGTTGCGGTTCTTTTGAAAGAATCGCTCATTGCGGGCCTGGGAAAAAGACTTTTTTGTCGGAATATTTCTGTCGGGGTCCATCTGGTCAACCCCCACAGGGCAAAGCATCCAAATAACACCCGGTAGGCGGCAGAAATACGTCCACAAGGAAACGGCCCCTCCGGTTGGGAGAGGCCGCCTTCTTGCTGCGCTTTTTTCTGAGAGAGTTACCTGCGGAAGCGCTCATGTCCGCGATCGCGATCCCGATCGAAGTGCCGGTCGAAGTCGCGGCCGTGGCCGAAACCGACATAGCCGCGCACCACGGGGCCGCGATAGCCAGCAAAGTTCCACCGTCCGGGCACCCAGTAGCCGTTCGCCTGGTAGCCGGCGATCCACACGTATCCGGCTCCAGGGCAGGGCGGAACGTAGGCCACCGGTCCGCGCGCATAAATTCCAAATTCGGCCGCCTGAGCTGTCGTCGCTCCAAGGCCCAACGTGCCTGCCACCACCGCCGCGCCCAACATCCAATTCCGAATGCTGCCCATAACTCCTCCGTCCAGCCGGCCCCTTTTTCCTGGGTCGGCCCGGCTTCTCTCCGATTGAGGCTTGGTTACTGCTGCCTCTTCGGCGTGCCGGTTATGTACTGTGCAAACACTGCCTGCTCAGAAGGTTGCGGCTTCAGGGCGAAAATAAACTTCCGCAACTTTCCGGTTCGGGCGGTGTCAAGAGCCGCGCTTCCGGTGGAGGATTTGAGGCATGGCGCCGCTCTTTCTTGCCGTGGGGCGGCGTGAAGCTTGCTGCCATCAGGCCGGCTCGTTGGTTTCGCCGGTTGGGTCCCTGAAGCCGCCGCAACGTCCACGCCAGCTATGACGAAGTTTCTCGCGCTCCTCCGGCGTCAATCGCTCCCAGCGTTCGTCAAATTTCCGCCGCACCCTGGCGCGGCGATCACCTCCGTGGCCGCCTAAGCGTCCGAAGAGAATCCGGCAGAGAACCAGCAGACCGAGGCCCTGCCAGAAGGTAATCTGGCGCCATCCGAATAGCGACGGCAGAAGCCAGTTCCATAAATGCATGATCACTTCGCCGCAGATGGCCACGAGCAGCGCGATGGCCAGCGGGGCTACAAAGAAGATCCACTTATTTCTCTTGACCCAATGATTTTCCATTTTTGCATTCCTCAGTTCCTTGTAAACTCGTCGTGGATGCTCTGCAACCGCTGGCGCAGATGAAGCACCGCGTAGCGCTTGCGCGAGAGCAGGGTATTGACGTTAACGCCGGTCTCTGCCGACAACTCTTTGAAGCTACGTCCCTCAAGTTCGTGCGCGACGAATACCTCGAGCTGCTCTTCGGGCAGTTCGGCGAGCGCAAATTCCAGTTCCTCCAGAAGCATTTTGCGGAGGTAGAGCGCTTCCGGCCCGGCATCGGGCGATGGCAAAAGATCCTCAATTTGCAGCAGCTCGCCTTCCTCGTCTTCGGTTGCCTGGTCGGTGAAGGCCTCGGGCGTTTTTTTGCGGAAAAGGTCCGTGATGCGATTACGGGCGACGCGAAAGAGCCAGCCGGTGACGAACTCGATCGGCACAAGCAGGCGATGGGCTTGTACAAGTTCGTAAAAGACCTCCTGAAGGAGGTCTTCGACGTCCGCTTCGTTGGGCACCCGCTTGCGGATGAAATTGCGCAGCCGGGATTGCTCTCCCGCGATGACTTCGGCGATTTGACGATCCTGCTCGGTCATCGCGATGCTGCCCACGGTCTCACCCATCCAGTTCTGAAGACGAACGGCGGGCGCAGATATTGTAGAGCTCGGAATAAAAGCCGGGACCGAGCCCCTCTGAGGCGGCTGGCATCGCGGAGTTGAACGCCTCAACTGCCAACAACCCAGCGTTTGGAAGCTCGCCTCATGTACAATCACGGAAACCGGCCAGATCAACCTAACCGTGCACGCAACCAAGCCCCCAGGGCGTGTTGGGAGGCGGCTTATGTCTCCTGGAATTCGATAACTTGCGAATGCAGAAATCGCCTGTAAGTTATTGATGGATAACTGTACGGATTTGTCAAAGGGCTATAATACGGGAACCCGTGGTCTCGCATCATCGGGTCTCACGGAGAGAGAAAAAATGAACGCAAGATCAGTCCTCTTCGGCCTCATGCTTTTTCCGCTGTCATGCGCAATCGGCTTGCCGGCGCAGACGCAGACGGCCAAACCGGCACCGGCGGCATCCACACCCGCGCCAGCGCAAGCGGCCAAACCCGCCGCGCCTGCAACTGCCCGGCCGCATCCGGCCGACGCGGCTGCCCGCAAACAGCTTGAGGCGTACCTGGCGGACTTCCAAAACAGTCCTGAAGACATCACGCTGCGCGACAAGATTATTGCGCTGGCCAAGACGTTGAAGCCGGCCCCGGTGATTCCTCCACTGGCGAGGGACAACTTTGCCAAGGCGACCGCCCAGGTGGATGCCGCTTCGTCCCCGGACGCACTCAAGGCAGCGGCCAGGCAATTCGAGGAGGTTGCGTTGCAGGCGCCCTGGTTCGCGGAGGCTTACTTCAGTGCCGCATCCGCATATGCCAAGGCTGCCGACTATGACCGCGCCAAGCGGAACCTGGCGCTTTACATGGCAGCGGTTCGCCCTGGGATTGACACCACGAGCGCCGAGGAATTGGGGCGCTCTCTCGAGCACCAGAAAGCCGAAGGGCAGTTCGACCTGGCGTTGCAGCAGTTTCATGCCAACCCCAGCGACGCGGCGCGATTACAGATCATCAAGGCCGCTGCAGCCATGAAGTCTTCGCCGGATATTCCTGAAGAGGCTCGCGGGCACTACGTGATGGCTGTTGTCCTGGTGAACACGGCGGAGGACAATTCAGGTTATGAGCATGCCATCGAGCAGTTCAAGGCGGCGACGCTGGCTGCGCCATGGTGGGGAGATGCGTATAAGAAGTTGGCTGAGGCCCAGAAGGCAGTCGGCAAGTATAACGACGCCATCGCCAGCCTGAATCTTTACCAACTGGCCCAGCCTACCGACGCCCGCAGCGCCCAGGACGAGATTTACAGCCTCACAGTGCTGGCGCAGAGGGCAACGGACGACGCGGCAAAGAAACAAGCGGCGGAGTTGCAACGGAAACTCGAGGAAGAGCAGAAAGAACAAGCGCGCGCTGAGAGGGAATCGCGAAGGTACACGATCGAGGGAAGGTGGTATGAAACTCCCACTCCCGGCGACTTTTTTATCGGCGGCAAATCGAACCCGGAATGTGACTATGTGATCAGCCAAAGCAGCGGACGCTGGTCGATTACAAATAGCTGCTCCAAGGCTCCTTGGACGATCGACAAGATACAGGTTCAGGCCAGGCAAATCAGCTTCCGACTATCGGGAAATGATCCGGGGTACCCGGTCTCCGTGGCGGTTGTTACGTTCTGGCTGTCGGACGACGGGGTAACTTTAAGCGGCCAGGAGTCCATTTTCAATAGCGGAGCTGAGCATCTGAGCGATCATGCCGTTCGCTGGGTTCGCAGGGAGTAACCGGCTCCCGACGAGAATGAAAATCTAGCCAACAGCCCTTGCGCCGTATCTGAATGGTCGAGGATTTCGGCTTTGTGACCTGAGGCGCTGCCTGCGCAGATATATTGCAGGCGTCATGGGAGAACATCCGTGGACTGCGATCGTCGCGCAGCCTGATTCGCTGGGACAGCCGGCTATCCATGATCGACTCGGAACCGGGCCGGTTCGAGCTGTGAGCCAGCCGCAGTGTGCCTGGACCCGAATGGTAATCTTGAGATTCGTCTCCCATGTTCACAACCTCTCAGCACGCGCATTTCATCGGAGTCGGCGGCATCGGCATGAGCGGTATCGCCGAAATCCTGCTCAGCCTGGGGATGAAGGTCTCGGGCTCCGATCTGCGCCGGGGTCCGGTCACCGACCGGCTGGCACAACTGGGGGCAACAGTTTTTGAAGGGCATGAAGCCGGGCACGTAGCCGGAGCTACGGTGGTGGTGACGAGCTCCGCTGTTGGCGCCACAAATCCCGAGGTCGTGGAGGCCCACGCCCTCAAGATTCCCGTGATTCAGCGCGCAGAGATGCTGGCCGAACTGATGCGGCTCAAATACGGCATCGCGATCGCCGGCATGCACGGCAAGACGACCACTACCTCGATGGTGGCCAGTGTGCTTTCCGCCGGCGGTCTCGATCCCACGGTGGTGGTGGGGGGACGCGTGGACGCGCTGGGCTCGAATGCCCGCCTGGGGACTACGCAATACCTGGTTGCCGAGGCGGATGAGAGCGACCGCACCTTCCTCAAGCTCTCGCCTATTCTTGCCGTGGTGACGAACCTGGACCGCGAGCACATGGACTGCTACCGCGATATGGCCGACGTGGAGCAGGCCTTCCTCGCCTTCATGGACAAGGTGCCTTTTTACGGAGCCGTGACCGCCTGCATTGACAATCCGCAACTGGCCGCGATTCTGCCGCGCGTTCATCGCCGCGTGTTCACCTACGGAGTGGCCGCGGAGGCCGATTTTCGACTTGAATTTCTTGTTGCCGGCGAGGGTCGCTTCGCACGTTTTCAAGTGAACGCCGCCGCCGGGCCGCTGGGCCCGTTCGAATTGCATGTCCCTGGGCGCCACAACGTGTTGAACGCCACGGCGGCCGTAGCCATAGCCCACCAACTCGGCGTTAGCGGCGAGAAAATCGCCGAAGGTCTCAACCATTTTCGGGGTGTCGATCGCCGCTTTCAGGTGCGCGGCGAGGCACGAGGTGTTACGGTGGTGGACGACTACGGCCACCACCCCACCGAGATTCGCGCCACCCTGGCCGCTGCGCGCGAGTGCGGACACAAGCGCATCTATGTCATCTTCCAGCCCCACCGTTTCTCGCGCACCAAAGATCTGTTGGACGAATTCGGCGGCGCATTCAAGGATGCGGACACCGTCGTCGTGCTCCCCATCTATGCTGCGAGCGAGGAACCCATCCCCGGCGTGACCGCGGAGAACCTGGTGAGCCGCATTCAAGGCCCAACCGTTCACTATGCTCCGGAGTTTGCAGCCGCCGTTGCCGCCATTACTGCTGAGGCCCATGCGGGTGACCTGATCCTGACACTGGGCGCCGGCAATGTAAGCCAGTTGGCTCCGCAGATTCTTGCGGCACTGGAAACAACGCACTAATACGCGTGCCAAATCCCCGATTTGCGTCACGGGTTTTGAGAAGCTGACAGACGGCTGAGCAGTTTCTTCTGGTCCAAGTGGGCCCTCACGGCTTAACCTTGATGTCGTCTGCAAAGGTGAAGCGCTTGGGCCCACTGAAACTAGGCGTTAAACTGCTTGGCGTAGTGGCGCTGACCGCTCTGCTCGCCTGGCTCGGGCTGTCCACCGGCCGAAGCGTCGGGGGCGCCCCCGCCATGTGGTGGGCCAACGCGGCCCTCGTGTCGGTGATACTTCTGAGCGGGCGCCGGAACTGGTTGCCGCTGCTTGCGGCGGGATTCGCAGGCAACGTTGCGGGGCATCTGGTGTTCGGCGATCCGATCGGGGAGACGCTGGCTCTCTCGGCGTGCGAAACGGTCGAGACTGCAATTGCAGTCTTTGGCGTTGGCGTAGTCATTGACCGGCCGGTGGACCTTGGCGTGCATTGGCAATTGATCCGGTTTGTCAGCTTCGCCGTATTGCTTGGTCCACTGGTGGCCAGCTATGCGGCGGGCCAGGTTCTTCATCTTGCTTTGGGTACGCCGCTGACCTTGCCGCTCCGCTGGTTTCCGGCCAGCACACTGGGCATGAGTATCGTGGTCCCGCTGGTGCTGGGGCTGGCGCGGCGGGAGACTCGGGAGCTATTCCATCTCAATCGGCTGATGGGCACGTTGCTCTACCTGCTCATGATTGCGGTTGTGGCTACGGCCATGTTCTCCACTGCTGAGCTCCCCTGGCTTTTCCTCATCTTCCCACCGCTGCTGTTCCTGGTCGTCCGGCTGGGGCTCGGTGGCGGTCTACTGGGCTGCGGCGTTGTGGCCGCCATCGGAGTCCGTTACACGTTTTCAATGCATGACGGCTTGCTGGCGCAGTTGGCTGATCCAACCCTGGAACACCGTCTGCTGATCCTTCAGATTTTCCTGGCCGCGGCGGTTCTGAGCGTGAGTGTTGTGGGCATTGTCTATGGTGACCTGCAACGCGTGAATGTTTCCGCCCTCAAGAGCGAAGAGCGCTACCGCGACCTGGCCAGGTCCATGGAGGCCCTTGCAGCCGAGGACCCCTTGACCGGAGTCGCCAATCGACGCCTGTTTGATCGGACAATGCTCCGTGAGTGGCACCGCGCCAAACGAAGCGGCTCGCACGTATCGCTGCTCCTTGTGGACGTGGACCGGTTCAAGGCCTTCAACGAGCTCTATGGCCAACTGCCAGGAGACAATTGCCTGCGTTCGGTTGCTGGAATCGCAGCCGAGAACTCGCGCAGGGCATCGGACCTGGTGGCGCGTTTCGGAGGCGACGAATTCGCCGTCATCCTGCCGGAAACCCCTGCAGCCGGCGCACTGGAAATCGCCGAGAGGTTGCGCAGCAACGTGGCTCGGTCGGCTATGGGCCATGCGGGCAACTTGGCTGGCGTGGTCACGGTTTCAGTAGGCTGCGCTACCATGATGCCGTCGAAAGGGGCCGGGGCCAGCGACTTGATTACCGCTGCCGAAGCCGCGCTCTACGGAGCCAAGCAGGGCGGCAGGAACCGCGTTGAAGCTGCCTCGTAGAGATACCGAATTCAAATGCATCCGGAGGTTTCCTGGACGTTCAAGAGCAGTTCGGGCAGATCGACATTTACGTGTTCGATCAGATCCTGCGCGGGAATATTGCGACGGGTATGCAGGTGCTGGATGCCGGCTGTGGGTATGGGCGCAATCTCGTCCATTTGCTCCGCGAAGGGTGTGAAGTTTTCGCGCTCGACGAGGATGCCGAAGGGGTGGAACATGTGCGGCAACTCTCAGCATCGCTCCAGACCGGACTGCCCGCGGATAACTTCCAGGTGGGATCGATTGAGCAGATGCCGTTTCCCGAGGGCTTTGCAGACGTGGTTCTATGCAATGCGGTGCTCCACTTTGCCCGCGACGATCGCCACTTTCGAGCCATGCTGGCGGAGATGTGGCGCGTGCTGAAGCCGGGAGGCATGCTGTTTTGCCGGTTGGGCTCGCGGATTGGCATGGACTTCAAGCGCCATCGCGGAAACATTTTCCTTATCCCGGACGGGTCGAAGTGGTTCCTCGTGGACCAGCAGATGCTGCTGGGTTTGACGGAGGAATTGAACGCTGTTCTCGTCGATCCGCTGAAGACGACCGTGGTGCAGGATTACCGTTGCATGACGACCTGGGTGCTGCGGAAGCGCAGAGGCTGAAGGCCGGATGGAGGAACCGGGCGGGGTTTGGATTTGATCTTTCGGAGATTGCCGGATATATTACTGGATATAAACCGGAGACGATGATGAGCGATACTTCTCAAACGCGCGCACTGAGGAATTACCGCAAGCGCCTCAACCAGCGCGGATTGGCGCGGTTCGAGGTTCTGGGGCTCTCGACGGACCGCGACTTGATCCGCTCGCTTGCCCGTCGTCTCGCAGATAACAGTCCGGAGGCCGCGGAGTTGCGCACAATCGTGCATCGGAACGTCAGAGGGGAACCGCTCAAGAAGGGCGGCGTCCTGGCTGCGCTGCGGCGTTCGCCGCTCGTAGGGGTCGAACTCAACCTCACTCGCCCACGAATCGATGGCCGCAAGGTTGACCTGTGACCCGCTACCTGCTCGATACGAACATTATCAGCAATATTACCAAGTTGCAGCCATCCGGATCGCTCATCGCCTGGATGTCCGAGCAGGCCGACGAGGACCTGTTCATCGCCTCTCTGACCGTCGCGGAAGTCTGGTATGGAGTGCTTGAAAAGCCCGCTGGGAAAAAGCGCACGCAGTTGGAGGCTTGGTTCCAAGGCCCGGAAGGGCCGCGAGCGCTGTTTGCCGGGCGCGTTCTCCCGTTCGATGAGAAAGCCGGCTTGAACTGGGCGCGCCTGATGGCCGAAGGCGCGAAAGCAGGACGGCCCCGCAGCGCACTGGATATGATCCTCGCCGCCATCGCGGAAGCAAACAATTGCGTAGTTGTGACGGACAATGAAAAGGACTTTAAAGGGCTGAAATTTATCAATCCCATGCGGATGTAAGCCTGAAGGCCTGGTCCAATACACTCGTCGGCGGCAGCCTATGCTTTGACGGAGATTTGAAATCAAAGGGTGTGCGACCCGCCAAATGACTGCTCATAAGCGGTGTCGACAGTGCGTTTCCGTTGCCTGGAATTGAGCAAAACGGGGCAAATGATTGCTTATAGGTTTGCATTTCTTCGATGCCTTAACTTTGTGGACAATGCGTGGGAGCGAATCGGTTGCCAAGAATTGAACATTTGGAGGCAAAGGGTTGCAGAGAATTGAACACATTTTTCAAAAATGCGCTGAAACTGCACGGGATATTGACTTAAAGCATTGAAACTGCGCGATTTATTTGTGTTGTTGTTTACTGTGCGGTTGCGGTTGGGAATGGTCTCTTCGGGTGGTCCAAATTTGTGGGGGAGTGGCCTGCATGCACCCGGGTGCGTCGTGTTGGTATCGGACGAGTCCGCGCGGCATCGATGGAAAACGTACAACGAATCACAACAGATGTCGAACAAGGGCAAAACCGGATTGCGAGGATCTGCGCTCTCCCAGGTGCCCAAATGCGAGGCACCTGGGGCACCCAACTTGAGTGGCTGTGCTCACTACGCCCGGGACCTGGGAACCCGCCGCGACCAGGAATATTGAGATGGACAGACCCGATGGCCGACGGTTGGCATTTGTGGTCCCCAGGTCCCAAATGCGAGGGACCTGGGCCACCCGACTTTTGTGGTCTCCCGCCCATCGACCACCCCAGCGACGAAGACCTGTCCCCGGGGGTGCGGTCGAGGAAAACGCCATCGACGGTGACCAGCTAAAGGGGCATTTGTCGTCAGGAGCGAGCTTAGAGAACGGACGAGTTCGCGCGAGCGAGTTTCGTCACGCGACCGGTTTGATTCCAATCTGAAACGTAGATGCTGGCCTGCTTGTCGATGTGGCATCCGTGGGCCGCGCTGAACAGAGCTGGAGCGATATCGCCCGGTTGAAGCTGGTAGTTTGCCCACTGAGACTTCTGCGGATTGTCGCCGAGGAAGGCCACTGGGGCGTTGTCCCTGTCGAGGATGACCACCCGACCTTCCAACTCTGAAACCACGGCATAGTCTCCATGAAAGCTCACCTGGCAGGGCCGGCGCAGATGTTCCGTCACGGTGCGCACATATTTTCCGTCGAAATCGAAGTGGCACAGCCGGCGATTCTCCCGATCGCACACGAGCAAGAGCGGCTGGTCGTACCGCGTGTCGACGGCCAGTCCGTGGCTGCAGTCCATCAGGCCCTCGGTCTTCCCCTTGCCGGAGTAGCTTGCGCGATACTCGCCCTTCTTGTCGAACCGGAAGAGACGCGAGTCACCATAACCATTGGCGATGAAGATACTGCCGTCCGGTCCAGGCACGGCCGCCGTAAGCCGCCATTCATTGGGTGTTTTGAAGCCGGCCTCAGGCGGCGCCGTGATCTTCTGCACCACGGTTCCGTCTGTCTTCATCTTTACGAAGAGCCAGTTCTCTTTGGGGGTTCCTTTTTGCACCGTCGTGTACAGGTATTCGTCGCCACCCTCCTGCGCATAGTACATCGAGTGAACTTCAGGATATTCATTGGCAATGGTTTTCAGCAGAACACCTTCGGGAGTGTAGACAAGAATCCCGGTTTCGCTCTGCGTACTCACATACACATGCCCAGCGCGGTCGGTTACGATTCCCCCGTGCGTTCCTCCGAAGGCTTTCGCCGGGGAAAGTTTTCCCCAATCCGGAACCACCTCGTATGCCCATTCGCCATTGCCGGTGCGGAGCGTGGGCGCGGCCTCAGCCGTCTCAGATTGCGCTGAAGCAGGTACGAGGGCTGCCAGGGCGGCGAGGCCTGCGCCGGCGCAGAAATTCCGCCGGCCAGAAATCGCGGTCTCACCTTGATTGTTTTCAAATGTCATCGGTTAATCCTCGCGATCGGATTCGCCTGGGCCGCTGCTGGAGCAGGTTGCGCGGGCGTGTTGTAGAGATAGACGTGACGCAGGTTCTTGAATGAGCTGAGCTGCGCAACGGCCGCGGACGACACCTGGGTTCCACTCAGATTCAGATAGGTTAATTGAGTGAGCGGCGCAAGTTTGGAGAGACCGTCCCCGGTGATTCTTGTTTCTTCAAGATGCAACCCGCGGAGATGCGTGAATTTTGCCAGCGTATCGAAGCTGGCGTTGGTCACCGCGGTACGTCCCAGGTCGGCCTCAACGATGTACGGAGCGAACTTGAGAAGCTGCGCCAATTGTGCGTCTCCGAATTGAGGTGCAATGTCCACGGTCAAGAGAATCAGCCCGTCCGCAGGCTTGCTCGATACGGGCATCAGCTTTGCTCCCTGAGCCTGATCCATCCGCTGAATCTCAGGCATCAATGCGCTGTAGTCCGCGACAGGTAGCGGAGGCGGTTCCTTCTGCTCGTCGCCGATGGATAGGCCTGCCAACGTGTTCGCACTGGGTGAGGCTCCCTGCTGAATCCACGCCCTGATCCAGGCGATCTGCTCCGCTTTGAGCGGCGGCCTGCCTTCAGCCGGCATGAATCCCTTGTGGTCAGGCGAGAGCGTCACGCGCTCAAGAAGAAGACTGCTGTCCGGCTTACCCGCAACGATCACGGGGCCGTCTTTCCCGCCCTTCATCAGCTGGTCATAGGAATCCATCCGCAGGCCTCCCTTGGCCTGCCCTGCTCCGTGGCATGTGACGCAGTTGGTATCGAGAATTGGATTGATGTGCTGGACGAAGAATGAACTGGAGGCTGGTGCCGCCCAGGGAATCCACCGCTTGAGTGGGGCAGGCATGTACTGGGTGAGGTAGTTGGCGCCGTGCGTGAGCGAGCCGCCCTGATGCGCTGCCCAAATGAGTACAAGCATGCAGCCTGCCAGCAGGACTGGGTAAACATGGGGCACTCGTGCAGCGAACCACGAGGGGCGAGCCAGCACACAAAGCAAAGCAGAGATGGTGAGCGCGATGCCGCTCCACATGTGCTGCGTGACAGCAGATCCGGCGCTGCCGCCGCCATGGGCCAGAAGGAGCCCAAGGATCAGAGCAAGGAGGCAGCTTGCGAATGCGAGGCCCAGCACGAATGCCGCAGACGCACGCAATGCCGGCCGAAATCTCCCCGCAATTTCGAGAGTTGGGACCAGCACCAGAAATCCAATGGGAAGGTGCACCGCCAACGGATGGAATCGCCCGATGAACTGTTCCAGGTCAGCGTGGGGTTTGCCGTCGAGCCTGACCAGAAAAGGCAGAAGAAGAAGAACCAGGATCAGCACCATTGACGCCAGCCAGGCTCGGCGCGTTGCTTTGTGTTCCGGGAACAGACTGCCTGCTCCAGCGGGCAACCATGCGGGAACGCTCACGCGAGCAGGCCCTCGACGACGCTCGCCGGAGTGGGCCCGGTCAGCTTCTGGTCCAGCCCCTGAAATTTGTAAGTCATCTTGTTATGGTCGATTCCCAGGCAGTGCAGGATGGTCGCATTGAGGTCTCGAACTGTAACAGGATCCTTCACGACGTTGTAGCTGTAGTCATCCGTTTCACCGTAGGTGATCCCCGTGCGCACGCCGCCGCCGGTCATCCACGTTGTATAGCAGCGAGGGTGATGATCGCGGCCATAGTTCTCATGGCTCAAGCCGCCCTGGCTATAAACGGTGCGCCCGAATTCGCCTGCCCAGACCACCAGTGTGTCGTCGAGAAGGCCGCGCTGCTTCAGGTCTGTTACCAGCGCATAGCAGGCACGATCTGTCTCAGCGCAGAGAATGGGTAGCATGCCGGTTACGTCGCCATGGACGTCCCATCCGCGCTTGTACACCTGCGTGAAGCGTACGCCGCGTTCAGCCATGCGGCGAGCCATGAGGCAGTTGTAGGCAAAGGTACCGGGCTCCTTTGCGTCCTCTCCATAGAGGTTCCAGGTGGACGGCGGCTCCTTGCTCAGGTCTGCAAGCTCGGGCACCGACGTTTGCATGCGGTAGGCCATTTCGTACTGAGCGATGCGGGCATGAGTCTCCGGGTCGCCGAGCTCTTCGTAGGTTTGGCGATTGATCTCGTTCACGGCATCCAGCATGTTTCGGCGGACCTCGCGATCGACGCCATCCGGGTCGCTCAGGTAAAGCACCGGATCCCCTGTTGAGCGCAGCCCCACACCGGCATACTCCGATGAGAGGAACCCGCTGCCCCAAAGGCGCGAAGAGACGGGCTGGTTGTTTTCCTTTGGATTCAACTTGCTCTGTAACACCATGAACGTGGGCAGATTGTCGTTCATGCTTCCCAGCCCATACGCAAGCCACGCACCCAGGCACGGTTTACCCGCATTCATGTTGCCCGTGTTCATGAGCATGATGGCCGGCTCGTGATTAATGGCCTCAGTGTTGGTGGACTTGATAATTGCCAGATCATCGACCATGCGTGCTGTATAGGGCAGCAGGTCACTGACCCATGTGCCGGTGGCTCCATAACGCGTGAAGGGCCAGTGCGAAGGAGCAATGGGAAACCGCGCCTGCCCCGCGGTCATCCCCGTCAACTGCTGTGTGCCCCGCACCGAGTCGGGAACATCCTGATCGTAGAGCGCGGCGAGGTTTGGCTTGTAATCCCAGAGGTCGATCTGGGGCGGCCCGCCCGACATGAAGAGGTAGATGGCTCGCCTGGCTTTGGGGGCAAAGTTTGGCAGCTTGAAACCGTCCCCACTCGCGGAGCCGGATGCATGATTTGCGGCGGGATTGGTGTCTCCCCGCAGGGCGCTTTCTCCCAGAAGGCTGGCCATGGCCGCCCAGCCAAGCACCTTCCCTGTCCGGCCCAGGAAATGCCTGCGCGTTTCGAGCGCTGCCCACTCGCGCTTCAGCCCAGCCGGCACGGGGAGATGCATTACGCTGGGGCCGCACTCGGGATCCGTGCAAAGTGGATGTTGCTTCATGGGACCTTCCTCAATTTACTTCGTCAATGTTTCATCCAGGTTCAGCATTTCGCTGGCGACCATGGTCCACGCGGCAAGTTCGGGCGCAGGAATGGACGTGTCGGGTTTCTTTTCGCCAACGTCCAGAAGCTTCTCAGCGGCACTGTGGTCTTTCGCATAGTGCATTTCCATCTGCGATGCCGAGCTCACCATCACTGAAGCCATTTGGGGCGAGGGATCATGCGCGAGCAGTATCTCGCTCATCAATCGAATGCGCTGCGCCGGCTGCTCTCCACCTTCTTTGATTACCCGCTCCGCAAGCGCACGCGCGGCTTCAACCCACTGCACATCGTTCATCGTCACCAGGGCCTGTAACGGGGTATTTGTGCGCTGACGGCGCGTGCAGACCATGTCGCGCATGGGCGCGTCGAATGCATCCATATCCGGCATTGGCGCCATACGCTTCCAATAGGTGTAGAGGCTTCGCCGATAGAGCGCATCTCCGTGCTGCTGAATGTATTTGACCGTATCGCTGTTGGGATAGCTCACCTGCTCCCACACATTGGGCGGCTGATACCCCTTCACGCTCGGGCCGCCAATCTTGTTAACCAGCAAACCGCTTGACTGAAGAGCCACATCCCGCAGTTCTTCGGCATCCATGCGGAACCGGGGGCCATGGGACAGCAACAGGTTTTTCGGATCTTTGGCAAGTTGCTCGGGAGTCGCCTTGGCGCTTTGGCGATAGGTCGACGACATGACCATGAGCTTGTACATGTGCTTGATGTTCCATCCGCTCTCTCGGAACTCCACTGCAAGCCAGTCCAGCAGTTCCGGATGGGAAGGGCGCTGCCCCATGATGCCGAAGTCCTCGGTCGTCTCCACCAGGCCGGCTCCGAACAGTTCACTCCACATGCGGTTGACCGTGACGCGCGCTGTCAGGGGGTTCTCCGCGCTCACTGTCCACCTGGCCAGCGCAAGCCGGTTGTGGGGAACGCCGGAAGGCAACGGCGGCAGATAGTGCGGCGTATCCGCACTTACACGCTCGAGGCGCGCTGAGTAAACTCCTCGCACCAGCACGTGAGCGTAGGGAATCGACGGCTTTTCCCAGGACACACCGGTAAGGTCTCCGCCCTTTGCAAGCTGCTGAAGGCGCGCGTCCAACTGCGACATCTCGCGATGAATCGCTTTCGCGGCCTGGTCCACGCGGTCGAAGTAGTAATCGCTCACGGCATGAAATTCATCGGCATTCCATTCAGAGAGAGGCTTGCCTGTCACCTCCGCAGCATAGTCCTCAAACGGCAGTCGCGCGGCCTCTTCTGGAGACAGGGCGCGCCCATAGAGTCGAATATCCTGATAGCGCGTCTCCCGCGCCGGGTTGGCTTCGGGATATCTCAAACCGAGTTGCATTGGAGCCTGTGTCCGGATGGTCGCTTCGCCAAGCATGTCGGCCACAACCCTGGTTGCTGCCTGGGCTCCGTTGATATAGATCTTTACCCCGGATGCTTTGCCTGATCCGTCATAGGTAAAGAAGACATGGCGCCATTTGCCGTCGAGCGGCATGGGAGCGAGTGTGGAGACCCGGATGGC
>Ga0302319_10011421_pt1 | contig 16851 bp, 16 predicted proteins | sample Bog_T0_2_FD_203319 | JGI IMG/M metagenome (GOLD analysis project Ga0302319, IMG submission 203319) | Peat permafrost microbial communities from Stordalen Mire near Abisko, Sweden - Bog_T0_2 | ecosystem: Environmental > Terrestrial > Soil > Wetlands > Peat | place: Sweden: Abisko, Stordalen Mire...
CGACGTCGCTGGTGAAAACCGGACGGTTGGGAAGGAATTTCAAGCATCCCTCCCCGCCATCAATAACTCGCGCGCACGCCCCACTCGGTCGGGGCTCACGCTTTCCTCGCCCGCGCGCCGCGCCTCGCGCTCGGCCGCGTCGCGCAGTCGCTTGGCCGTGGAGATACGCGTGAGGACCGGGCTCGCCTCGACGAGTTCGTCGAGCAACTCCTTGGCCGACTCGTCCCACATGAGTTCGCGATGTATTCGCGAAGGCGTCGCTTCCACCTTGTCCATATCCGTGCCGAGAGGCAAAATATGGAACAGAGCGTCAAACAACGCGTTGCAGACTTCTTGTATCAGATAAGTCGCGCCGGAGTAGCCCATGAAAGGTGTGCCGATGTGGCGACGAATGATCGCACCCGGGAACGACGCGGGAATATACATCGCCCGCGAGCCCGCCTCCGCCAGATACATGCGCTCGTTGTAGCTGCCGAACATAACCAGCGGCGTCTTGCCGCGGATCGATTGTCGCACGTTTTCGTTGTCGGTCTTCTCCCCGGGCCGGCGCGAAATCGCGAACATGCAAGGCAGACCCATCTCCTCCTCGAGGAAATGACGCACCCCACGCGCGTAGGTCTCGTTGGCGACGATCGCGAAGGTCGCCGTTCCGAAGAAATCCTGCGTGACCGAACGCCAGAGATCCCAGATCGGTTTGATCGTGGTATTCTTCTCGCGCTCGATGAAGGGCTCGGGGTCTAGCTTCAACAATTCGCCGAGCTTACGAAGAAACTTGGTTGTGCTGTGCAGACCCATCGGCGCCTGCAGATAAGGACGCTCGAGCGTCTCGCACAGGAGACGACCAAATTCTCGATACATGCAAATATTGACATCGGCGTCGACCAGCTTGGCGACATCGGCCACGTGGCTGCCCAACGGAAACACCATATTTGTCTCGGCGCCGATGCCTTCCACCAGTCGCCGTATTTCGGCGAGATCGGAAGGCATGTTGAACACGCCGTAGGACGGCCCGATGATGTTGACGCGTGGTTTTGCGTCGGTGGCCGGGGCTTTGCGCTTGGGCATATGCCCCTTTTTCGCCCCGAACTCCGTCCAGAGCCAGCTCATCGCGCGATTGGCGCATTGCCATTGATCTTCGTCGATGGTGCGCGGCAAGAAGCGCTGGATTCCAGTACCCTCGGGGGTCACGCCTCCGCCGATCATTTCGGCGATCGAACCGGTGACCACGACACTGGGCAGATCTGGGTCGAGCGTCTTATGGGCGCGACGCATGGCGCCCTCCGTGCCATGCCTGCCGAGCTCTTCCTCGGAAAGTCCGGTGACGACTATCGGCAATTCATGAGGCGGTAGCGCGTCGGTATAGTGCAGCACCGACGTGACCGGCAAATTCTCGCAGCCCACCGGCCCGTCAATAACGACCTGCAGGCCCTTGATCGCGGTGAATACGTAGACGGCGCCCCAGTAGCCGCCCGCGCGATCGTGGTCGAGGACTAACACGAGCCCATCTCCTCGGCTGGTCTGACCGCGATCTTGGCGCGTTGCTTCTTCTTGAATTCGGGACGATCACGCGGCGTCTCTTCCCAAACGCCGGCGCTATATCCTTCGCCGACGCCACTGAAGAATGCCTTCATCTCGTCGAAGCGGCCCTTGCTCGCGAGCGCCGCATTGACGACCTTGGCGAGCGACCCAGCCCCCGCGACGCCCATCAAGGGTCGGGCGGAAATCAGATTGGTGAAATAGAGCGCGGGAGTCGCGTTTTGCTTGGCTTTCTGCACGACCGGCGTTGTGCCGATAGCGAGGTCCGGCTTGAATTCGGCGAGCGCAGCGTAATCCTGTTCGAGCGAGGCTCGGTACTGGACATGCACCCCGCGGGACTCCAACCATTCGCGATCCGCGTCGGAGAATCGTGTGCGCGGACATGCGGTGCCGACGTAACGAAGATCCGCGCCGCTCTCGACCAACAAGCGTCCAACAAGCAGTTCAGAGCCCTCATAGCCAGACAGGGTCATGCGAGCCTTGATCGGGGCCAATTCCAGCGCGCTCCGGATGGCGGGGAGCAACTTGTTTTTCGCCGCCTCGACCAGCGCGCGCGGCACGGCGCAGGTTTCGCCGATATTGTCCAGCCAGTCGGCGGTTCCGTCCAATCCGATCGGAGCCGAGCCTATCACGGTGCGGCCGGCCGTTTCGAACTCCCGCACGCAGGCGGTGTAGAACGGATGAATCGCGGCCACCGCGGCGCAATCCAGAGCGCCATAAAGTTCACGCCATTCCCGCGTTGGCGTCACCGGACCCACGGCAAGCCCCAGGAGATCAAGCATGCCGCCGATCTGCATCGGGTCTACCGGAAACATTTCGCCGATCAACGACACCGTCGGCTTTCCTGTCCGCGCAACACGCGGCGCCTGAACGGGACCCTGCTCCGCCTCCAACCGAGCGTAACGTAGCATCGCGCCCGCGAGCACATCCTTCGCTTCGGCGTGAGTGGGCACACCGAAGCCAGGAACGTCGATGCCTATGATACGAACGCCATTGATCTCCTTCGGTAGCAACCGCAGCGGCACGCCGGAGGCGGTGGGAACACAGAGATTGATGATGACGACGGCGTCATACTTGTCTGGATCAGCGAGCTGAAACACAGATTCGCGGATATCCTCGAACAGCTTGCCCGTCACCAGCGTTTCCGAGCTGAACGGAACGTAACCGACGGTCCGCCGCGCGCCATAGAAATGCGAGGTGAAGGTAAGGCCATAGACACAGCAAGCTGATCCCGACAACACGGTGGCCGTACGGCGCATGCGTAAGCCGACGCGCAGCGATCCGAACGCCGGACACATGCTCTGCGGTTGATCATGTGGGCCCGTCGGGTAGTCTTTCGCGTATTGACCGAGAGTCTCGCTGAGGCCCGCAGCTTTCGCGGCTTCGATCATCTTGTCTTTGCCGGCATGGCAACCCAGCCCGTCGTCCCGCGTCGCGGCCACGAGAATTTCGCTGGCGGCCACGGACGAGGCATCCGCGGTAAGCGGTGTTCCCGTGATGTCTCGTGTCGAGGTGATCTCGTTCATGATGCTATCAAACGCTGTCGTAAACAACTTCAAGCGAGGGCTTCACGATCAAGGACGCCCCACACATGTCTTCCATCGTCGCGGGCTCGAGCACGACGTGCCGACCCACGGACTCGCCTGAAAACAGACCGAGCAACTGATCTTGCGAAAGCGGCTTGGGGTGGTTCGGCTTGGCGTCGGAGACATTGCTTGCCAGCGCCTCGAACAAAGAGCCCCAACGACTTTCGGGGCGGCCGATGATCTCATAATTCGCGCTCTTCCGGCGGATGTCCTCGTCGGCGGGAATCGCCGCCAGAACCGGAATGCCGACCGCCTGGGCGAAGGCCTGCGCCTCTCCGGTGCCGTCGTCCTTGTTGATGACGAGGCCGCCGACGCCTACGTTCCCGCCCAATTTCCGGAAGTATTCCACCGCCGAACAGACATTGTTCGCGACATAAAGGGACTGAAGATCGTTCGAGCCGACGACGATGACTTTCTGGCACATATCGCGCGCGATCGGCAGACCAAAACCGCCGCAGACGACGTCACCAAGAAAGTCGAGCAGAACGTAGTCGAACCCCCACTCGTGGAAGCCGAGCTTCTCCAACAGTTCAAAGCCGTGGATGATTCCACGTCCGCCGCAGCCGCGGCCGACCTCGGGGCCGCCCAGTTCCATGGCGTAAACGCCGTCGCGTTTGAAGCAGACGTCGCCGATCGCGACCTGCTCTCCCGCCAGCTTCTTCTTGGTCGAGGTCTCGATGATGGTCGGGCACGCGCGACCGCCGAACAGAAGCGACGTCGTATCGCTCTTGGGGTCGCAGCCGATCAGCAGCACTTTCTTGCCCTGTTGAGCCATCATGTAAGACAGGTTGGCGAGCGTGAAGCTCTTGCCGATGCCGCCCTTGCCATAAATGGCTATGATCTGCGTTTCCTTGATCGCCTTTGTCGGAACCGGATCGGGCTCGATCGCCGCTTCGGCGCGCAGGAGATGCGCGGGCGGATTGGCGAGCTCGACGGGCGTGAGGAAGCCTTGATTGACGCTCATGAACGCGGTCTCCAATCGAGAATCATCTTCAGACAGGTCGGATCGCCAAAAGCGGTGGGATAGGCGTCGGCGGCGTCCGCCGCGGGACGGTGGTGGGTGATAAGGCCGTCCAAGGACAGGCGCCCCTGCTCGACAAGCCCATTGACCTCGTTGAGGTCGCCATCGCGCCATTGAGCCGCAATGCGGATGCGCGCTTCGCGCATGAACGCGGGCGCGAATTGGAATGCGAGCGAATCGTAGAACCCCGCGAGCACGATTTCGCCGCCTGGCGCCAATCGCTGCACCAAGGTGTCTAGAATCCCGGAATCGCCGCTGACGTCGAAAATGGTGCGGTAATCGCGCCGCTTGTCGTCATCGGGGGCCATGACCTCGTAGCCGACGGCGCCCGCGGCTCGGGCTGGATTTTTTTCCCATACGACCGGCGGCTTTCCGCCCACAGCGACCGCGAGGCGGGCCAGTAGACGTCCGAGCACGCCATGCCCGACGATAAGGTCGCCGGTGCCGTCCGCCACCCCCGCCCGTGCGTGGAACGCGGTCGCGGCGAGCGCTAGCAACACGGCCTTGTCTCCAAGCGACGGGGAGACGGAAATGACGCGTGAGGCCGGCGCGACGAGATGCGACGCCGCGCCGCCGAAGAGGCCGCGCACCGACCCAAAACACCGTGCGCCGGGCACGAAAACGCGGGACCCGACGGTGAGGCCCGCGTCGCGCCCCGCCTCGACCACTGTGCCGACGCTCTCGTAACCAGGAACGAGCGGATAGCCCATGCCCGGGAATTCTGGCATGCGGCCGGTGTAGAGGAGCCGTTCGGTGCCGGTGCTGATACCGCTCCACGCGGTCTCGACCACGACGTCACCGGACGCGGGGGCGTCTAGGGCGAGTCGGGTGAGAGCAAGACGCTCTGGTTGCTCGAGGACGACGGCAAGAGAACTCAACATGTTCAACCTTTCTCCCGCCGGCTTCACGAGGATCGGTACGACCCTCTCCCGAGAGTGTCAGTTTAGATTGACAATCGAGCGCGTCAATAGAAATTTACGTACGCACGCCAGTTAGTGCGCTCGCCAGCATCGGCCTGCGCATCTTCAAGGGACGCACGCCGGAAAACCCGGCGGCTTGCAGCAGCGCGGCGACCTCATCGCGAGTGCGTGACCGACCTCTTCCCATGGCGAAGAGATACAGCCCGAAATAGGCGTCTCCGATAGGCTCCGCGCCGGGTTCCCCAGACATCGGCTCGACCACCAACACCCGCCCCCCAGGGGATAAAGCGGCGCGAACGGCGCGAAGCAGGGCGAGGGACGACTCGTCGTCGTGGTCGTGCAGCACCCGAACGATCGTGATCAGGTCCGCGCCACGCGGCAAAGGGTCGCGTAGGAAACTACCTCCAACAACTTCGGCTCGGCCGGCAAGTCCGGCGGCCGCAATCCGTACGCGCGCCCTTTCCGCCACCGGAGGCAGATCGAACAATTTGAAGTTCAAACGCGGCGCTCGCGCCGCGGCGGCCTCTATGAACACGCCCTCGCCACCTCCGACGTCGAGAAGACAAGCGTGGTCGGCGATCGAATAGGCGTCCAGAATATCTTCCGCCACCAGGGGCTGGGTACATGACATGAGCGCGCTATAGGCGCCATGATCGGCGCCGCCGGCCACTACGTTGGCCTCGGGCGCGTCAGGACGATCCGATGCATAGGGCCAGAAGCGACCAAGACGCGTGGAGACCTGGCCCCGCAATAACGCGACCGGATCGCGCAGATCGTCATAAAGCAGGCCGTGATGCTCGATCAGCGCCGAAATGGATGGATTGCCCAGCATCGCCGCGCCGAGTTCATCGAGTCCGAAGCGATCGTCGGGAAGCGCGCGCAAAAGTCGCAACGACGCGGCGGCGCGAAGCAATCTTTTCGCCGCTTCGTGGGGGAGCCCGGTCTGCTCGCAGATGACGTCCAGGCCGCGTGGCCCTTTGGCGAGAAATTCGAACAGCCGCAGCCGCACGCAAGCCTGCAAGATCTGCGAATAGACGAATCCCGCGCAGAGATCGAACAACGCGCGCGCGCGACGACGCGCCAGGATGCGCGTCAATGGCGATTTCGCGGCCCACCTCTGGAAGCGCGGATCGGCTATCAGCCGATTGCGCGCTTCGGTTGCATATTCCCACCAATTCACGGCGCGCGCCCGGACGCCGATTTGGGCGGCCGCCACCGGCTCAGGCCGCGACGCGCACGAGTTGTTTGGGGAAGAATTGCGCGGTCTGCGCCTTGATGAGCCCGCGCAGTTTTTCCGCGCCGGGGCAATCAGGGATGCTCTCCACGGCTCCTCGCACCAGAGCCTCGAGATGCGCCTTGGCGCCAGCCACACCCATTTGCGCCGCGGCGTTCGGACGCAGGCGCGCGGCGTCCTGACCGATCGGCTTGCCCAACTCCTCGGCGTCGCAGAGGACGTCGCGCAGGTCGTCCGCGACCTGATAGGCCTCGCCGAGTTTGGCGCCGAGCACACTCCAGGGATGCGAGTCGAAGCCCGCGGCCGCCGCGCCGGCCATGGTCGCGGCGACGAAAAGCGCGCCGGTCTTCGCGCGCTGATAATCGGCCAGACAAATCGTCGCCTCGCTTTCCCAGGCTTGGCCGGCGACGATGCCGTTCGGCGAACCCGAGGCGCGCGCGACGATCGTGGTGAGTTGCGCCCATCGCGTGGGATTTCTCGACGCGCCGCGCGCGAGCGTCTCGAATGCAAGCACGATGAGCGCATCCCCCGCGAGAACCGCCAGTGGCTCCCCATATTTGATGTGCGCTGTCGCTTTTCCCCGCCGAATGTCGGCGTCGTCGAAGCAGGGAAGATCATCATGCACCAACGAAGCGCAATGCAGCAATTCGATAGCCGCTGCCGCCGCGTCCGCCGCCTCGGGGTCGCCGTCGCCGCAAGCGAGCGCGACCGCCATGCACAGCTGCGGCCGAATGCGATGACCGCTGGGAAATACGGAATAATGCAGAGCATCGGCGAGCAAGGGCGGAGCGCCGGGACCTTGCGCGAGCGCGACGGCCTGCTCGAGGGCTTGCTCGATACGCGCCGAGATATCCATGACGCCTCCTGCTCTATGTAAACTCGTATTGTCTCTCAATCTGTCAAAAAAGATTGACACAATTTTCTTCCGCGATCAATGGTCTTCGAACCGATGATTGCGGCAAAGCGAGGCGGACGAGTGCGAAAACGGCGCGTGGCGGTCATCGGCGCCGGGATCGGCGGCATGGTGGGCGCGCTACTTTTAGCCGCGCGCGGCTTCGACGTGACCGTGCTGGAAAGCGCGGCGACGCCGGGCGGCAAGTTGCGACAAATCGCGATCGGGAGCTCGCGAATAGACGCGGGACCGACGGTCCTTACGATGCGCTGGGCATTCGACGAGATATTCGAAGAAGCCGGCGCCTCGTTCGCGGAACGCGTCGCCATCGCGCCCTTGCCGATCCTCGCGCGTCACGCCTGGAGCGACGGATCGCAACTGGATCTTCACGCCGATATCGATCAGAGCGCGGAGGCGATCGGGCGGTTTGCGGGGCGCCGCGAAGCCGAAGGTTTTCGCGCCTTTAGCCAACGCGCGCGGGCAATTTACAAGACCCTGGAGACCCCTTTCCTGAGGGGCTCTCGGCCCAATCTTTTTTCGCTCACGGCTCGGGTCGGACTATCCCGCATTTCCGAGCTCTGGCGGATATCTCCTTTCGCGACGCTCGATGGCGCGTTGGGCCAGCATTTTCGCGATCCGCGCCTGCGTCAATTGTTCGGCCGCTACGCAACCTATTGCGGATCGTCGCCATTTCTGGCGCCGGCGACGCTGATGCTGATCGCCCATGTCGAACAGTGTGGCGTTTGGACGCTCGAGGGCGGCATGTTTCGGCTCGCGGAGGCGCTCGCCGACCTCGCGCGCGAACGCGGCGCGGCGATCCACTACGGCAAGCGCGTCACGCGTATTCTCGTGGAGAAGGGGCGCGCATGCGGAGTTGTGGCCGAGGACGGCGAAAGATTCACGGCGGATGCCGTGCTCTTCAACGGCGACTGCGCGGCGCTCGCCGCGCGAACTATTGGTCCTGAAGCCGCCAAGGCGGCGGCGGAGACGCAACGCTCTCCGGACTCGCTCTCGGCTGTGACCTGGGCGATGGTCGGGCGCCCCGAAGGTTTTGACCTCTCGCGCCACAACGTGTTTTTCAGCGACGATTATCGCGCCGAATTCGACGAACTCCTGAGGGACGTGAAGCTTCCGCGCGAGCCGACAATCTATGTTTGCGCGCAGGACCGAACCGGAGCGTCGCAAACATCGGAGGCTTCCGAAAGCTTGTTCTGTCTCGTCAACGCGCCGCCGGTGGGTGGCCAGCATAGGCTTTCCGCAAAGGAGATCGACGCATGCGAACGCGCGACGTTTCTGCGCCTGGAGCGAATGGGACTGACGATCCGGCCCGGACCCTCGGGAGCGACGCGTGCGGGCCCGGACGATTTCGAAGCGATGTTTCCGGCGACCCGGGGAGCGCTGTACGGCCCGGCGTCGCACGGGTGGCGCGCTTCATTCGCGCGGCCGGGGTCTCGGACCCATCTCCCGGGGCTGTATCTCGCGGGGGGCAGCGTGCATCCGGGCCCGGGCGCGCCGATGGCGGCGCTGTCGGGACGTTTGGCGGCGGCTCGCATCGCGGCGGACCTGACTTCGCGATTCCAGTCCGTCCGGGGGGCTACGCTTGGTGGTATGTCGACGCGCTGAGCGACGATGGGCAATTTGGCCTCAGCGTCATCGCGTTCGTCGGCAGCGTGTTCTCACCCTATTACGCTTGGTCGGGGCGGGGCGATCCGATGAACCACTGCGCCGTCAACGTAGCACTCTATGGACCCCGTGGAGCCCGCTGGGCGATGACGGAGCGGGGGCGCGCCAAAGTGACGCGCGCGCGCGACATGCTGTCGATCGGACCGAGCGCATTGTTTTGGGATGCCGACGGGCTCACGATCCGGGTCGATGAAAGAGGCGCGCCTTTGCCGAAGCGGGTGCGCGGGACGATTCGACTCAACCGCGCGACGGTCAATACGCGCACCTTCACGCTCGAGGATCAGGGTGGGCATCGTTGGCGCCCGATCGTCCCGAGCGCGCGTGTCGAAGTCGACCTCGACGCGCCCGACCTTCGCTGGCGAGGGCACGGCTATTTCGACATGAATATCGGCGACGAGCCCTTGGAGCGGGGGTTTTCGCGCTGGACTTGGTCTCGCGCCGCGACGCCCAACGGCGCGACGATTCTCTACGACGCGGAGCGGAGGCGCTCAGGACCCCTCTCGCTGGGGTTGCTGTTCGATGGCTCGGGCGGTTGCGACAGCTTCGCGCCGCCACTCAAGACCGTTTTGCCCTCTACGCGCTGGCGCGTCGCGCGCGAAACGCGTTCGGACGATGGAGCCGCTTCCGTGACGCGCGAATTCGAGGACACGCCATTCTATTCGCGCTCTTTGCTCAACACCAAACTACATGGGCAAGAGGTCGCCTGTATTCACGAAAGCCTTTCGCTCGATCGCTTTGATCATCCGTTGGTGAAGCTGATGCTGCCTTTTCGGATGCCTAGATGGTGAAGGTTCAGTCTCGGTAGCCGGGGTTCGTCCGGTCCAGTTTTCGCAACAAGGCGGGCCATACCAGCTTCTCCGCCAGTATCGCCATGCCGCCGGAATTCACGAGAGTCGCGTTCTTCTCGATCACGTCGGGCGCGGTCGGATGATCGGAGTTGGCGCCGCCGAGCATTCGCGTGCGCACTTGCATCGTGCAGGCGCGTTCCAGGAAATACATGCGCAGGAACGCCTCCGCGCAGGTGCGACCGACCGTCAGCGTGCCGTGATTATGCAACAGCATGATGTTCTTGGCGCCCAGATCGCGTTGCAGTCGCGGGCGCTCTGCCAGATCCAGCGCCACGCCCTCGTAGTCGTGATAGACGAGATCGGGCAGGACGAGTTGAGCGGTCTGGTTGAGCGGAAGGAGGCCTTCCGACGATGTCGACACGGCGGTCCCATCAGGGGTGTGCAAGTGCATGACGCACCCCGCGTCGTCACGAACTTCATGTACCGCCGAATGGATCGTGAAGCCCGCCGGATTGACTGGATATGGCGAAGCTCCCACCGGCTTGCCCTCCATATCGATCTTGACGAGGCTCGAGGCGGTGATTTCCTCGAACATCAGCCCGTAGGGATTGATCAGGAAGTGATGTTCGGGGCCGGGGACGCGCGCGGATATGTGCGTGAATATCAGGTCGTCCCACCCGTACATCGCCACGAGGCGGTAGCAGGCGGCCAAATGGATACGGATTTCGGTCTCGATCGCTAGGGTCGCGGCGGGCGTGGCCTGACTATGCGCGTTCATGAAGTCCTCCCGGGAAATCTTCCGTGGCGCGATCACGCCCTTCGGCCCGAATATGGACCATTCGGGCCCGACCGTACATAGCGGAACAGCCGTTCAGGATTCCTCGGGCGGCGGCCTCGCCGCGTCGCGAGCGGCCATATTCTCGCGGGTTTTCTTTTTCGCTTTGTTCAGCGACGCCAGTTGCCACACCCCGAAAAGAAGGATCACCCCGAACGAAAACGTCATCTCGACGATGCCGTAATATTCAGGGTTCACGGGTTACCTCCCCGGTTGCTCGGCCCGTTCGAGCCGCGCGAACATATCCAGGGTGCGGGCGATCTGCGGGCCGACGGGTTGACGCTTGCGCCGTAAAGCGCGCGCCGGGAGTGGCGTCTCCTCGACCGCGTCGATGAGGAAGTTCACGGCGTCCAGCGGCGGCGCCGCATCGATCGCGTTGATCCAGGGCGACGCGACGACGGCGCGCGCGAGGAGCCGCGCTTTGCGGCTACCGGACACACGCGCGCGGCGATTGATGGAGTCCAGGGAGCCGCGTTCGATTTCGCGACCGATCTCCGCGTAGAGATTTCCCGCCGCTAGGATCGCGGGACGGCAATCCCACGGCAGATCGGCGACGCCGGAACGCGCGCGCGCGTAAAGCGCGTCGGCTTCGCCGAGCAGCTTGGCCACCACGCCCCGCAGGGGCTCGCTGATCACGGGATCGGCGAGGAAAGCTTCGACGTCGAGCCCCGCCTCGCGCATCCATTCCAGCGGCAGGTAAATGCGGCCGTTGCGCGCGTCCTCACCGACGTCGCGCGCGATATTGGTGAGTTGCATCGCGACGCCGAGATCGCAGGCGCGGGCGAGAGTCGCACGGGACCGCGCGCCCATGATCAGCGTCATCATCGCGCCGACCGTTCCGGCGACCCGCGCCGCGTAGGCGTGCAAGCCCTCGATGGTCTCGTAGCAGCGTCCCTGGAGATCCCAGGCGAGGCCCTCGAGTAAGGCGTCGGGCAGCGCGCGCGGGACCGAAAAGCGCCAGAGGAAGTCGGCGAAAGCGCGATCGGCGGCGTGGTCCATGGGACGACCCAGATAGGCGCGCTCGAGTCGCTCGCGCAAGCGTTCGAGCGCGGCGGGGGAACCGCCGCCCAGATCGATCGCGTCGTCGGAAAGACGGCAGAAGGCGTAAAGGCCGTACGCGGGCTCGCGCACCGCCGCCGGCAGCACGAGCGACGCCGCGTAGAACGTGCGCGATCCCGTCTTGATCGCGGCGAGACAGGCGGCGCGATCGGCTGCGGACGCGTGCATCGATTTAGGCGAAGACAGAGGCATCGGGCGCGACCTTATCCAGTATGCGAGCGGACAACAGAACCGAGGGCACTCCCGCGCCCGGATGCGTTCCCGCGCCGACGAGGAAGAGATTACGCACGTCCTCGCTCAGATTGTGCGGACGAAACCAGGCGCTTTGCGTCAGGATCGGCTCCATGCCGAAAGCCGCGCCGCGGTAGGCGAGCAGGTTGTCCTCAAAATCCTGCGGCGTTGTCACACGCGAGGTCGCGATTTGGGTGGACAGCCCCGGCATGATCGAAGCTTCCAGCGCCTTGACGATTTTCAATCGGTAGGGTTCGGCCTCTTTCGCCCAATCCTGACCGCCCGCGAGGTTGGGCACCGGCGATAGCGCATAGAAGGCGTCGCAGCCGGGAGGCGCCATGGACGGATCGGTGGCGGTCGGCCGATGCAGGTATATGCTGAAGTCGTCCGCCAACACCTTGCGATCGAAAATGTCTTTGAGCAATTCGCGATGCCGCGGGCCGAACAACAGCGTGTGGTGTCCGATGTCGGGATATTGTTTTCGCGTGCCGAAATACCAGACGAACAAGCCCATCGAGGAATGCTGGCGTTCCACCTTCCGGTCTGTCCAACGCTTGCGGGCGGAGGCGGGCAGCAGATGGATATAGGTCCAGGCGGTATCCGCGTTCGAGACGACGATGTCGGCGCGGATGGTTTCCCCGGAGGACAGCGTCACGCCCTTCGCGGCGCCGTTCTCGACGACGATGGAACCGACCTGGGCGCCGCAACGGACCTCGCCGCCTTGGCCCTCGATCAACTTGACGAGACCGCGGATGAGACTGCCGGTGCCCCCCATGGCGTAATGAACGCCCGATCGCTTTTCGAAATGGGCGATCGAACAGTAGATGGCGCTGGCGCGATACGGGTTTCCGCCGATCAGCAGCGGATGATAACTGAGGATCGAGCGCAGGCGATCGTTCTTGATATATTGCGAGACGAAGCCATGGACGCTTCGATAGCCCTGCAGGCGGACGATATCGGGCGCGAGCCGCAACATGTCGAACACCGTGTTGAACGGCACGTCTCCATACTGGTCGATGCCGATGTGGCAGATTTCCTCGCTCTTGCGCAGGAAGGCCGAGTAGCCCTCGACATCCCCGGGGCTGAAACGCGCGATCTCGGCGCGCATACGCTCGGAATCGCCGGTGTACGTAAAGGTCTCGCCGTCGGAAAAACGGATGCGGTAGAACGGGTCGCAAGCGCGAAGTTCAACGTCATCCGACAGCTTGCGGCCACACAGCGCCCACAATTCCTCGAACAGGAACGGGGCCGTGATGATCGTGGGGCCCGCGTCGAAGGTGAAGCCGTCCTGTCGATGCACGGAGGCGCGCCCGCCCGGCGCGTTCAGCTTTTCTAGCACCGTCACTCGGTAGCCGCGGGCGCCGAGCCGCACCGCCGCCGCCAGCCCGCCGAATCCGCTGCCTATCACCACCGCCCGAGGGCGATCGTCGAGGGGCGCTTGGGTCGTTCGGGTACAGTCGAGTGTCAACATAACTAGACATTATCAGTGTCACTTTGCCTTGATCAAGCGGGAATGTGGGCGCGGGCATCAATTTGCGCCGTTTGGCCGCTCGTTCGACGCCGAGGCGGCCGCGAACTCAGATCGACCAACGGCCGAAAGCCCCGCGAAATATTGTCGCAGCGGGATAGCGGGTTCGTTCGCGAATCCAGCCGCACGGAGAAATGCGATCTGAGGTCGCGGTGCGCGCTCGGCTCGCCCGAGCCGCCGCGCGCCGCGCTGCGCGCGACTGCTTGCCGTGAAGCGGACCAGTTCGGTAGGGCCTGCGGCAATTCAGCCGAATATCGCGCCGCCCACTGTTTTAAATGATCTTTTTCTCGACGAAGGCAGGCCGCGCGCTGCAAATTCGTCCTCCAACGCTGCCAGGAGCGGCTGCGAAGTGTCAAACCGGATTGACATCCAAAGCTGTCCTACTAAGATTACACCGTCGTAATATGACAGCGAACATGGGGTCGCTGTGGGGCTAGTACTTATAACGACCTCATTATGATGCCCGCGTGCGGGATTAGCACGAAACGTAAGCGGATCCTTCGAAGGAGGTAGCGCTATGGCAGACGATGCAAACAAGGTCTGGCCGACTGGCTTGACCATCGCCGAGAGTGAGGAATTGCATAAGCACGTGATCGACGGGACCCGAGTATTCGGGGCCGCGGCGATTGTCGCGCATTTCCTCGCCTTCATCTACTCCCCCTGGCTGCATTAAGAAGGGAGCGATATTATGAACCAAGCTAGAATCTGGACCGTGGTGCCCCCGGCTGTGGGTCTCCCGCTGTTCCTCGGCTCCGTCACGGTGATCGCGTTGCTTGTTCACTTCGCCATCCTGACCCACACGACCTGGTTCTCGGGTTATTGGCAGGGCGGCAAGTCGGCGAAAGTCTCGATGATCGCTCCGGCGCCTGACTATGCGCCGGCGGTGAACTATACCGTTATCGGATAATAGCTTTGCCAATATGGTGAAGCCCCAGGGCCGGAATCTTCGCGATTCCGGCCTTTCAGTCGTGTGTCCATACAACGCTGGCAAGGCAAATGTTTGACGCTGAGATCTGTTCGATGGAACCGATGTCCTAAACGGGAGCCGCTGCGCAGATGAATCCGATTAGCCGAAAAGTCATGGGCGCCTGGGCGACCCTCGGCCCGCGCTTCCTACCATTCGCCGACGCCGCGACGCCCGAACTGCCGCTCGGCCGGCTATTGCGTCTTTCGTTGTTCCAGGTCTCCGTCGGGATGGCGCTGACCTTGCTGGTCGGTACGCTCAATCGCGTCATGATCGTCGAACTCGGCGTCCCCGCCTCTCTCGTCGGCGTGATGATTTCGCTGCCTTTGTTGTTTGCTCCCTTTCGCGCCTTGATCGGCTTCAAATCCGATACGCATCAATCCGCATTGGGTTGGCGGCGCATTCCCTTTCTCTTTCGCGGTTCGATGGTGCAGTTCGGCGGGCTGACCATCATGCCCTTCGCGATCCTCGTGCTGTCCGGGGGCGCGGAATCGGCGCGCTATCCCGCCGTCATCGGCCAGTTGAGCGCGGCGCTCGCGTTCTTGCTCGTCGGCGCCGGCCTCCACACCGTGCAGACGGTCGGCCTCGCGCTCGCCACGGATCAGGCGACCACCGAATCTCAGCCGAAGGTCGTCGGCCTCATGTATGTGATGCTGCTGTTCGGCATGATCGCCAGCGCGTTCATCTTCGGCGCCGCGCTCGCCGATTTCTCGCCCTTGCGGCTTGTGCAAGTCGTTCAAGGCTGCGCGATCGCCACCATCGTCCTCAACAGCGTCGCCATCTGGAAACAGGAGGGACGAGGGCAGTTCAGACCGACGCCCGGCCGCGTCGCGCCTCGGTTCAAGGATTCCTGGGACACCTTCATTGCCGGCGGCAACGCAGTGCGCCGATTGATCGCGGTGGGCCTGGGCACCCTGGCGTTCAGCATGGAGGACGTGTTGCTCGAACCCTATGGTGGGCAGATTCTTCATCTCACTGTCGGCTCGACGACCAAACTCACGGCGACGCTCGCGCTCGGCGGCCTGTTCGGATTCGCGCTGGCCTCGCGCGTCTTGAGCCGCGGCTTCGACCCCTTCCGCATGGCCGTATATGGCGCGCTCGTCGGGTTACCCGCTTTCATCGCGGTGATCGCCGCGGCGCCCTTGCAATCGGCGTGGCCATTCGGGATCGGCACTCTGGCGATCGGCTTCGGCGGCGGGTTGTTCGGTCACGGCACGTTGACGGCGACGATGCAGAGCGCGCCCAGGAACCAGACAGGGCTCGCCCTGGGCGCTTGGGGCGCGGTGCAGGCTTCGGCGGCGGGATTCGGAATAGCGCTCGGCGGCATCATGAGGGATGTGGTCGCCGCCCTTGATTGGCAAACCGCGCTCGGCCCGGCCGCGGGCTATATCTGCGTGTACAGCCTCGAGGTCGCGTTGTTGCTCGGCGCCCTCGTCGCGATGTTCCCGTTGTTGCGCACCCACGCGCTCGAGCAGCGCGACAGCCCGAGTCGCGCGCTGACGTGAAGATCAGAGTTGATTGATCCAGACGATGGCGACGACGATCCCGGTGAGGCCGCAGGCGACATGCGCGGCCAGGAGGAGATTGGACCTCCATCGTGACCCCGGTTCCAAGGTCGGCGCGACGAGCCCGGAAAACGCGGCCAATCCCAAAAGAGCCGCGGCGACGTTGCCGAAGGGTCCGGCCGGCAATCCATCGCCGCCGTTCACGCCTTTGAGAAAGAAGACGAGGACGGCGAGCGCCGCGAGCCCCGTCAGCGGATGGGCCGCCAGCAGTTCGAATTTGCGGACTCCGCGAAACCAGCGGAACAAATTGTAGGCGCCCAGCGCGGCGGTCGCGATCATGATCGCATCGAAGGGCAACGTGGGCATCATCTCTCCTGATTTGTCAAAAAGCTTTACCCGACTGTCACTTAGCGCCACTCGAGAAGATCAACCAAACCATTTTGCGCGCCCGCAGTTGACAAGGGTCGGTCAACAACCAAACACGACGATGAAACGGCGCCCCACGAAAAGACGAGCGTAGGGGCTTGCCACGACCGCGATTCTGTCGCAAATTCATTGCCATATGGTCCGGCCGAGAGTCTTCGAAAGAGCGCGCGAAAATGAGCACAACCATCCCACGCATTTATGACAGCTACGGCGACGCGCTCAATGCGGCTAATGAGCTCAAGAAGAATCGATTTCGTGACGACGAGATCTCGTTGATCTCGAACGCGCCCAATCGCGAGATCGGCGGAGCCGCGGATCCCGCCACGGCGATCGCGGATGCGGGTATCCCGGCGGACGACGTCGCGGCCTTCGCGGCGGTCGTCGCCGACGGAAAATCGCTCCTCGTGGTGCGCGCCGTGTGGGGAGCGGCGGCCAAGGCCGTCGGGATCGTGGACAGCCACGGCCCGTCGGAAAAGGGCGTCGGACGCCGTGAGTATTACGCCTCATCGCTCGCCGACAAGACCGACGACGACCCCTTCTCCGACTTCACTCCAACCTTTGGGTTTCCCATGTTGTTGGATGACGCCGCCCCCTTCTCTCGCTTCTGGAACCTCCCGCTCCTGCTCGATGACTCGACGCCCTT
>Ga0302319_10011424_pt1 | contig 16849 bp, 18 predicted proteins | sample Bog_T0_2_FD_203319 | JGI IMG/M metagenome (GOLD analysis project Ga0302319, IMG submission 203319) | Peat permafrost microbial communities from Stordalen Mire near Abisko, Sweden - Bog_T0_2 | ecosystem: Environmental > Terrestrial > Soil > Wetlands > Peat | place: Sweden: Abisko, Stordalen Mire...
TGCGCCAGATGCAGTCAGGCGGCAACAAGGCGCTTTCGTTCGGCAAGAGCCGCGCGCGCCTGCTCTCCATGCAACAGAAGAAGGTGACGTTCAAAGACGTTGCCGGCGTGGATGAGGCCAAGGAAGAACTGAAAGAGATCATCGAGTACCTGCGCGAGCCGCAGAAGTTTCAAAAACTCGGCGGGCGCATTCCCAAGGGCGTGCTGCTGGTGGGACCTCCGGGCACCGGCAAAACGCTGCTGGCGCGGGCCGTAGCGGGCGAAGCCAATGTTCCGTTCTTTTCGATTTCAGGTTCTGACTTTGTGGAGATGTTCGTGGGCGTGGGCGCAAGCCGCGTGCGCGACCTCTTCGAGCAGGGCAAGAAGAACGCTCCCTGCATCATTTTTATCGATGAGATTGACGCGGTCGGCCGCCATCGCGGTGCAGGCCTGGGCGGCGGGCACGACGAGCGCGAGCAGACGCTGAACCAACTGCTTGTCGAGATGGACGGCTTCGAGTCGAACGATGGCGTGATCCTGGTGGCAGCTACCAACCGCCCCGACGTTCTCGATCCTGCATTGCTGCGCCCCGGCCGCTTCGACCGGCGCGTGGTGGTGGGTCTGCCCGATGTGCGCGGGCGCGAGGAAATCCTGCGCGTTCACGTGAAGAAGGTTCCCGTCAGCGACGACACCAACCTGAACGTGCTGGCTCGCGGAACACCGGGCTTCAGTGGCGCGGATCTTGCCAACATGGTGAACGAGGCGGCGCTGAGCGCTGCGCGCATGAATCGCAAGCAAGTGACCATGTACGACTTTGAGCTGGCCAAAGACAAGGTGCTGATGGGCGCCGAGCGGAAGTCCATGCTGCTGAGCGACGAGGAGAAGAAGGTCACCGCGTATCACGAAGCCGGTCACGCGCTCGTGTCGTATTTTCGTCATGACTCCGACCCGGTGCACAAGGTGACGATCATTCCTCGCGGCATGGCGCTGGGCGTGACGATTTATCTGCCCGACGACCGGCACAATTACACACGCGAATACCTTGAGACGCGCCTGGCGACGCTTTACGGCGGACGCGTGGCCGAGGAGATCTTCCTCAAGCAGATGTCTACGGGCGCGGGCAACGACATCGAACGCGCCACCGAGTTGGCGCGCTCCATGGTGTGCGAGTACGGCATGAGCCGCCTGGGGCCGCTCACCTTCGGCAAGAAGGAAGAGCAGATCTTCCTGGGCCGCGAGATCTCGCAACACCGTGACTTCAGCGAAGAGACGGCGCGGCAGATCGACCAGGAAGTGCGGCGTTTGATCGACGAAGCGTATCAGTCGGCGCACACGATTCTCGAGGCGAACAACGATCCCATGCACCGCATCGCAGCGGCATTGCTGGAGCGCGAGACCATCGACGCAGAGGAGTTGAGGCTGCTGATCGAAGGCAAGGAGTTGCCTCCGATGCGCTCGTCGCTGGCATCGCCCAACGACGGTGACGGTACGCCGCAGCAGGTTCTCAAGCCGGAGAGCCGTGGACCAGGCGGCGGGCTGCCCGAGGGCTCGCCTTCGCCGGCGTGAGAAACAGGGACCAAGGGACCGAGTTAACAAGGGAACAAGAAAGCAAGCGGGCTGCTCTTCGGAGCGGCCCTTTTTGCGTGTCGCAACAAATTCTTCCTGCCTATTGAACCGGACGCATTTCCGCTGCGACATATATAACGGATGCACATGGAAAGCGAGAGCCGAGCGCAGTACGAATGGTTGGCGCTGCGATGCCAGTCGGGCGAACCGGGGGCATTCGAGGATCTGATCGCAGTGATGGAGCGGCCGTTGCTCTATTACGCGGCCAGCCTTACCGGCAGTACGGACAGCGCGCTCGATGTGCTGCAGGACGTTTGGCTCAAGGTCTTTCGCGGCATCCGCAAGCTGAAAGACACCGGTTCGCTTCGAGCCTGGCTGTATTCGATCACGCATGGAGTTGCGGTGGACCGAATCCGCAGGAACTATTCCCGGGAGCAGGCCGAGAAAGTTCTGGTGGAAGACTTTTGCGAGGCTGAAGAGCCGTCGTTTGAGGGAGAAGATGCTGACGCGATTCATCAGGCGTTGAGCGAGATTGGTCTCAAGCATCGAGAAGTTCTGGTTCTGCATTTTCTTGAGGATCTCTCGCTAGCGGAAATTGCCAAGGTTGTCGGATGCTCCGAAGGCACCGTCAAGTCCCGCATCCATTACGCAAAACGCGCAATGAAGGAAATCCTAAGTGGAGGTGGTTATGGTGGAGAGAAATGAAAGCATGCGCGACCGCTTGCTGGCGCGTTTGCCGCAGCCGGAGAACCTTGCGGCTTACCGGGAAGAGACGGCGGTCTTGTTGGCGAAACACGAGAGGGCCCTATTCTGGGAGAAGTGGACAGGATACTTGATTCTCATCGTCGCGGTTGTCGCGATGCAAGCATCCTTTATAGGCTGGAGTCACAATTTCGACCAACGCGTGGTCCAGTTCCTGGCGATCGTTGCAGGTCTTTTGATTCTTTCGGCAGCCTTTGACGGCGTGAGGCAATTCATCTATCGGAATCAGGTCAACCTTCTCAAGGAAGTGAAGCAGGTCCAGTTGCAGATCCTTGAGGTGCAGGCCTCGCTAAGCAAGCGCGACGGTAGGTGAATCGTGGGCGCGATGATTATGCTCGCGGGAGCGGCTCTCATTGCGGTGCACGATTGCGCGTGTTTACATTGTGCGCACACTGATGTAATCTGGCTGTATTCCTAAGGGAAGGGGCTCTCCATGGGCACAGCTACTGCATCGCGCAAATTGCGCGCCGAGAATATCAACCTTCGGGCGACCCGGAATCAAAAGGCCCTGATTGACCGGGCAGCGTCCGCGCTTGGCCGCAATCGCTCTGATTTTATGCTGGAAGTTGCCTGCCAGGAGGCGGAGTCGGTATTGCTCGATCGGCGTTTCTTCGTCCTGTCTGAGGGGGAATTCAAACGCTTTCAAGCGATGCTCGATAAGCCGCCTGCTCCCAATCCGCGCCTGGAGCGACTGCTGAGAACCAAGGCGCCATGGGACAGATAGAGGGCGATGACATTCAATTCTCCGCTCCGGAGAGATTGACAGCCTTACACGATGTATCGCAGTTTGTTTGCGGAGAGCCCGCTCTCGATACGTGGCTGAAGCGGCGGGCACTTCAAAACGAAGAGAGCGGCGCCTCGCGGACCTACGTTGTACGAGCGGAAAATGAAGTTGCCGGATACTATGCTCTGGCGACGGGCGCCATAGCCCACGCGGGCGCAGCGGGACGGGTCAAGCGGAACATGCCCGATCCGGCGCCCGTCCTCATTATCGGCAGACTCGCCATCGCATCCAGATTTCAGGGCCATGGGATCGGAGAGGCGCTCCTGAGGGATGCTGTTCTTCGCACCCTTCAGGCCGCCGAGATTGCGGGTATTCGCGCCATTCTCGTCCATGCGATTTCAGAGCGGGCGAAAGCCTTCTACGAGAAATACGGTTTCATTCCATCGCCTGCTGACCCGATGATGCTGATGATCAATGTTAGTGAAGCGGCGAAGATCCTCTCCCGAAAGTAGGGACTCATCTCCTCTTTGTACGCCGCCTGTATACTGGTTCTCGCAGACGGAAATCGCTCGCTTGTGCGCTGAGAGTCGCGGCCGATTCGTTTGATTCCCACGAAAATTCACGAGGAGCTCTCCGTATGAACGCGGTCGTTCGCCGTTTTTCCGTTTTTTCCCGCTTCGTTATTCCATCGATCTTTGCAATGGCAACGGCCGCTCATGCCGCGCCGGCCCCACATGCTGCGCCAGCCCCACACGGTGCGCCAGTATTGATGATTTCGATTGACGGGCTCAAGCCTGAGTACATTACCCAGGCCGACGCGCATGGCATGAAGCTGCCTTACCTGCGCACCCTGCTGCGCGATGGAACTTACGCCGAGGGCGTGGTGGGCATTTGGCCCACCGTCACGTATCCCAGCCATACCACGCTGCTTACCGGCGTGTGGCCTGATGAGCATGGCATTACCAACAATCTGGAATTCGATCCCTTGCAAAAATTCGGCGGCGCGTGGAACTGGTATGCGGCGGGGATTCGCGTGCCGACGCTTTGGCAGGTGGCGCACAAAGCAGGCGTGAGCACGGCGAGCGTGGGATGGCCGGTAAGCGTGGGAGCCACCGACGTGGACTACCTGATTCCCGAGTACTGGCGCGGCGCGAACGCTTCAGGCTCAACTGATCCGCAGGACCAAATGTTGATGGCGGCGCTGGCGCGCCCCGATACGCTGTTCAAGCAACTTGAGCCGGTGACCGGACCCTACATGGACGGCAACGACACCAGCATCGACGGCGACGAAACCAAGACACGCTACGCGCTGGAGATTCTGCGCAGGTTCAAGCCTGGATTGATGACGCTGCACCTGAGCTCGCTCGACGAATCGCAGCACGGCCATGGGCCCTTCAGCCCGGAAGCCTGCGCGGACCTCGAAACTCTGGACGGGATGGTGCAGCGGCTGGCGCAGCAGGAGTTCGCGAACGATCCGTCGGCGGTCGTGATTGTAGTTTCCGATCACGGCTTTATGAGCATCACGCACTACGTCAACCTGGCCTACGCGTTTCTCAAGGCCGGATTCATCGATGCCACCGTCGGGGCCGCCGTCGGCCCGGGCAATGTTCCCAAAGTCAGTTCCTGGAAGGCCGAGCCCTGGAGTGGCGCGGGCGGCATGGCCCCTATCATGCTGCACGACCCCAACGACACGGCCACCGCGCAGCAGGTGCGCGCGTTTCTCGACAAGCTGGCCGCCGATCCCGACAGCGGAGTTGCGCAGGTGCTCGACCGTGACGCGATTCGCGAGCGCGGCGCATTTCCCGATGCGGCGTTCCTCGTCGTCTTCAAGCCGGGCTACTACTTCGGCACGGACACCAGCGGCAGCCTGGTCACGCCGGTTCCCGGATCGCGCGGCTCACATGGTTTTTCGCCGGAGTATCCGGAGATGCGCGCCTCGTTTTTTGCCGTGGGCGCCGGAATTGCGCGCCATCGCGATTTGGGCCTGGTAGAGATGCGCCAGATTGCGCCGACGGTTGCCGGGATATTGCATGTAGCGATGCCGACAGCAAAGGCGACGCCGCTCAACGTCGCGCCGTAATACAGGGAACAAGGGAGCGAAGGAGCAAGCGAGATGAGGGCAGCACACTGGGTAAAACAGCCCTGAAAACACCAACGGCGGTTCCTAAATGGAACCGCCGTTTTATTCCCTGCTGGCTCCTCGCCATTGCCTGTTCTTAGAAGATCCTGTAGCTCAATCCGGCGCTGAGGCCATAGGGCCGAACGGTGAAGGAACTTCCGGGTTGTCCTGGGATTGGGTTTGGGGCGGTCACGGGCCACTGCTGGAACTCGAAGTCCGCGCAGCGAATGGTGAACTTGCGGTTGAGCCGGTAATCCACGCCGCCGCCGTAGGTGAGCACAAGGGCGTTGCTGAGGAGCCAACTGCCGTTGCCAAGGCCGACCAGGAATTTGCCGTAGGGCTGGAACTTGTGGAAGTTGTTGATGATGGGGACGCGCTCACCGATCGAATAAGTATTCTGGTCGATCCCCGCGTCCGTAGGTCCCGGAATAAACTCATTGAAGCGCAGAAGGCGGAATTCGAATTCGGGCTGTATCCAGCGGCTGAAGCGCGCGTCCACATAGCCGCCTATGCCATACAGGCGCTGGGGGCTGGTATATGCCACTCCTCCGCCTGCGTAATCGGGCTGAAATGCCGAGGCCAATGCACCCGCGCGGACGCTGAATACCCGCTCCGTGGCCGAAGGCACGACCTGGCCATGCGCGGAAACGAATGCTGCTGACGAAAACGCGATAATCAAGAAAGCCAGGATCGAACGTTTCATGAGCACAGCGTAATTCCACTTCCTGTGAATCCCCGAACGGCGGGAACAACCAATCGGATTCACGCTCAAGAGCCCGGCGGAGTGCGCTTAAAGAATTGGGTTCGACCACACCCCGGGCTCGGAAAATTCATTGTATTATGACTGCGGATTTTGCGCAGCCGCGGGTTGCTGATCGGGTTGAGGCGCAGCGCCACTTTGGGGCTGCGTCGTGGGTTGTTGCTGATCGGGTTGTGGTGCAGCGCTGCTTTGAGGCGGCGCCGCAGGTTGTGCCGGCGGTGTGTTGTCAGGCGCCGCGACGGGTTGGTCGCTGCTGGCCGGAGCCGGCGATCCTCCGGTGGGCGGCGTGGCGGCTGCCGCGTCATAGCGCTGCAGCTTGTAGAAGATCGGCGTCACTTCGAACGGCATCTTGTCGCGGGCATTCATCGGGGCATAACGCTTGGCGCTCAGCATATGCACCTTGTCATCCCACGGATCTGTCTTCAGCCAGCTTCCCAACGGCAGGGCCGCGGTCTGTGTCAAATCGTCCCAGTTGATCTTGGGCGCCATATGCTGGAGGTCAGACAGCCACGGCGTACCGTCGGGCTTGAGTAACGAATCACCCAGCCTGGGCGAAGTCATCAGCGACTTCAGCACCTTCTCGCGGTCCACGAGTTGCGCGTAGAACAGGCCGGCGCTCGCGAGCTTGTCCTTGTACATGGAGGCCTGCAGATACTCCATGGCGCGCTTGGCGGCGGTTCCATTGTCCACGTCGGTGTGGTTCATGTTGATGCGCTGGAAGGTCGACTCGTCGGGGAAGAGCAGGCGGTCGTTGAAGGCGTAGCGGGTATCGATGTGATGGCCCATGGCGATGTGCGCCAGTTCCATCGCGATCACCGAGGCAATCGCTTCCTCGCTGGGCAGGCTGTCAACCAGCCCCTTGCTAATGAGAATGGTGTTGCCCACCGTGGTGGCTTCAATGGTGTCGGTGAGCAGAACGCGGCAATGGATCTGGTCAGTGAAGGCCAGGTTGTTGGGCACTACCAGGTTGATGACGATCTGGCCCAGAACCTTGTCTTCATAGCCGCCGGCATCGAGAGGCGCCACGAGGCCAGCCTCAACCAGGCGATCGATGACGTTGTTTTCAGCCTGCGTAACCCACATGCGCGAGGCCTGCAGCGGACCTACGTCCTGCGAGTCGTCGCTCTTGTCCACGGCGTCGTCGACTTTCACGCCCGTGAATTCGCTGTCGCGCGTGGGCAACTTGAGCGAGTAGCCCCAGAAGTGCGTCTGCGCCTTCAGGCCCACGGACTTGTCGGCCTCGGTGCGCTGCGTCTCTTCAACATAAACGGCCACAGGCAGCCAGATGCCGGGCTGCACATTCATGCGCCAGCTATCGAAGTGGAAGAAGTGTTTGGACGATTCCTCGTCGGTGGGGCCCGTGTAGGTGCCGTTGAAGCGCACCACGTTACCGCCGTCATCCTCGATCCAGACGCGGCCGTAGAAGCGGCCCATGCCCTTCACTTCGGCCTTGGGATGCACGTCGAAGACCCAGGTGCGCACCGATCCCAGAAACTCGCGGCGCACAAAGCTGAAGACGTAGTGCTGCTGGTCAAAGCTGTTGGGATCGAGGAACATCATCTCCATGAAGCCGGTGTCGGAATACGTGAACTGCGTATCCAGATGCAGCGCCTTGGTCAGAATCGAAATCGATTCCATCGAACCCTTGAAGAAGCCCTTCTTGGTCTGCTCCGTCTTGGGCACATAGGTCTTGTCGGTGAAGCCTTTGCCGAAGTCCACGCGGCTGAGCATGTAGTGATCCGCGACGGGAACCGCGTACAGCTTCACGTCCGGCTTGGTGTCCTGAATGTAGGTCTCCACAAGCGGCGTGCGCTGCCGGATGTTCTTGATCAGCACCTTCTCCTGAGCGATGGCCCGTTGGACCAGTGCAGCCTGCTCGGGTGTAAGCTGGCGGGCCTGCTCGTACTTGGGTTGCTTCTTGGCGTACGCGCAGCCCACTCCGAGGCTGATGACCAAAAGGGCGAGGGGGAACTTACGAAACATCATGTGCAACTCCTGGTTAAACACTTCGCGAAATACTTCCTGGCTTTCGTCTCCCCCATCACGCCTTGCGGCGCGCCACGGCTGAGCTTGAGGCCACGTGAATCCGACATTCCTTAGATGCTACGCCAACTGGAAGGTGATGGTAATGGTTGTCGTTATATCTACCGGCCGGCCGTCTCGCGTTGCCGGACGGAAGCGAATCTGTTGCGCCACGCGGCGCGCCTCTTCATCGAGCCCGTGGCCGAGACCGTGGACCACGTTCTGCACCACGACCTGGCCGGATGCAAGAAACGTGACGCGCAGAACCACGTCGCCTTCAATTTTCAACTGCCGCGCCTCGGCCGTGTATTGCACGGGCGGTTTGGAGATCACTTCGAGCGAGGTCGAAACCGGTTCGGCCACCTGCCTGGGAGCTGCCGCAACCTGGGTGGGGCCGGGAATTCCTGCCGAAGCCACCTTACCGGTTGGACCCGAATTCCCCGTGCCAGTTGCGCCGGGAATGCCCGCCGATGCAACTTTACCCGGGGGAACGGCTCCGTTGCCGGGCCGGGTGGTGCTCCCGTAGCCGGTCGATCCCACGCGGCCATGCGGCGCGACGGCCGGACCGCGGTTGTCGCCGTAGGGATTGCCGATGGAGGCCACCGTGGCCGGGCGCGTGGCGTTGGGGTTGGGGGTTACGCCAAAAGTCTGGCCCAGATGGACTGGCGCCGTGGAGGGTTTGACCGAGTTGTTCTGCGCGGGCATCGCGTGGTCGAGCGCGGCCTTGGGTTGCGGGGCCAACGTAATCTGCGGCGCCTTTTCCGGAATCGCCGGCATATTCACCTTGGCTTCCATCTGGACGGGCTTCGGCTCAGGCTTCGGCTTCGGCATCTCGATCTGTTTGGGCTGCAACTCGATCTTCGGCATCTCCGGTGGCGGAGGCAACTGGGGCGGCGGCGGCAGCGGCTTGATGTGTTCCGGAGGCGGCGGAGTTGCGGGGACGATCAGCTCGGTCATCTCATAGTGCTGCTGGATCACGTGCTTTGCCATCAAGCCCGAAAGTATGATCGCGACAAGAATCGCCGTGTTCAAGGTGGAGCTGATGACAAATGAAACCGGGCTTCTCTCCGGCTCAGGCAGGAGGCCGAAAGTGTGTCCCGGAGAATACTTCATCGACATGATCTAATCCTCTCTTCCGGCCGCCGCCAGCGGCGCCAAGTCTTTCGACTCCCATGAGTGTTGGCAAGAACAAAGGCAAAAATTTGTCAGCGATGCAGAGTGGCGCTCATTTTTAATTGGGTGTGGCCGCCGAGCCGAGCGGAGAGCGCTTCCGCATATGGATATGACGCGAAAAAGGTGCTGTGCCGTTACAAGTCCTCGTTCCCTACCGCCCGGCATCGTCTGCTTTTTCCAGATGAGGAGGGCCAAACCCGGCCGCTCGGTCCATCCGGAGCCGAGACTCCAGGCAGGAGAGGGGGAAGATACCATTATACGGTTGCGCGAAGTCCCTGCCGAAAGGCCCGTTGCGAAATCGAACCGTAGGGCGCAATCGCGGCGATTTCTTGTCACAAGAATCCCACGACCGGAACGACCCGTTGGCCGGCTTTCGGACATTCAGTCCCTCCACTTGATAGCCAAGGCACTGCTAAAAGAATCGCGCCTTTGCCTGGAGCAAAAGCCATGATTCGAAGGTACAGAATCGGGGTTCCGGTGCCCCCACGTATGAATAACTATAACGCCGCGGACCATCTTCCCGTGCGGGGCAATCGCCTGCATCGACGACAACTGCCGGGAGGCACTCGTCCCCGCCCGGTCAGACATTGCTCCTATAGACTCAAAGTAACCCAAACTGTCTTGGGAAGGACAGTCCTTTTATGAAGATTTTGGTTACCGGTGGTGCGGGGTACATAGGAAGTACCGTTACGGGATTATTAACCGAAAATAGACATAAGGTCATTGTTTACGACAACCTAAGCCACGGACGCCGCGAGATGTTGCCCTCTGGCGTGGAATTCATTGAAGGAGAACTAAGCGACCGCGTCAAGCTCGAGCAAATTTTCACTGCCGCTCGCGAGGAGAATGAGCCGTTCGATGCCGTTCTTCACTTCGCCGCGCTGATTGAGGCCGGCGAGTCCATGCAGAAGCCGGAAATCTACTTCCGCAACAACACGGCGTCGACGCTTTCGTTGCTTGAGGCCATGCTGGCATGCGGCCCGCGACGCCTGGTTTTCTCGTCGACTGCGGCTGTGTACGGCGAGCCGGAATCCGTTCCGATTCAGGAAGATGCGCGCCTTGCGCCGACCAATGCCTACGGCCAATCCAAGCTGCTGGTCGAACAGATACTGACGTGGCTGAATCGTATTCACGGATTTCAATATGCTTCGCTGCGTTACTTCAACGTGGCCGGCGCGGCGGAGGGTCTCGAGGGTATTATCCGCGGCGAATCGCACGAGCCGGAAACGCATCTGATTCCCCTGGTTCTCGACGTCGCGCTCGGCAGGCGCGCCTCGATTCGCATCTATGGCGACGACTATCCGACACCCGATGGAACGTGCATTCGCGACTACATTCACGTGGCTGATTTGGCCGACGCCCACCTGCTCGCATTGGGCGCACTCGCTGCCGGGGACGGCCCGAAGGCTCCTCTCATCTACAACCTTGGTAATGGCAAGGGTTTCAGCGTGCGGGACGTTGTGGAGTCGGCGCGGCGCGTTACCGGCCACGCCATTCCCGTGGAGAATCATCCGCGGCGACCGGGCGACCCGGCGGTGCTGGTGGCGAGTTCCGCCAAAGCCATGCGCGAACTCGGCTGGAAACCGCGCTACACGAATCTCGACGACGTGATTCGCACCGCGTGGATCTGGCACCAGAAGCGGTATCACGGGGCTGATTAAGAGGTAATTTCCAAGTTGGGGACCACACATCCAGAACTTTACTGGCGCATCCTTCCTACCGGAATTATGAATAGGTTACATTGCAAATCGGTTTAGAAGACTCATAGCATGGAGAGCTATAGGGAGCACGAATGAGCACGAAGCAGGATCAGTTAATTGAAGAAGTCAGGTCCAAACAGAGGAACACGGTGTGGCCCGACGCCATGGGGAATAGCGGGAGCGTAGATGCGTTCTTATGGAAAGGCTCTCCCAATGCCCCTTTGGTCCAGCGGATCGGCGCCTGGATATTTGGACTCACCTTCATTCTTGGTGGCTTGCTTTGGGTTGATGTGTCATACGAAAAGCACGATTTCGTATTTGGGGCGCTTTCAATCGTGTGGTTCGCAGTTGGGGGCAAGGTGTTCTTAAATGGGTTCCGAAGACGCAAAGTTGAGAAACCCTCGGACCATGGGACTGATTAACAGACCCGCCATTAGTTGAATCAGGAATTGGCCATGCAGCGCATTTATCTACTATCGACAGGCGGAACCATTGAGAAGGTCTACTCCGAGCAAAGCGGCGTGGTGGAGAATCGCGCGGCCAAGCTGGAGCGCTATCTGCGCATGTTGCGATTGCCCGACGCCGAGATTCGCGCCGAGCACCTGATGAACAAAGACAGCCTGGAGATGACGGAAGCGGATCGTGCAGGGGTGCGGGACCGCGTGGCCGAGTTGATTGCCGAAGGCGCGCCCATCGTGATCTCGCACGGCACCGACACCATGGTCGAAACAGGCCGCTTCCTCGAGAAGTCCTTTCCAGAACTCAAGGTTCCCATCGTCCTGACCGGAGCCATGACGCCGCTGGGATTCGAGGGCAGCGACGGCCTGCAAAATCTTACGGAAAGCCTGCTCGCGGCGCGCTTCATCGCGCCCGGCGTTTATATCGTGATGCACGGACAGGTTTTCCCGGTCAGCCGCGTCCGCAAGGATAAGGACAAGGCCACGTTTGTGCGGACATAGGCGCATGGAATTGGGCCGGGGCGAGTGGAAGGCGATTCTGCAACCAAGCGCACACGCTGGCCATCGAATAAGCGGATAGAAAGTGTACGGCTGAGATTCGAAGCGTGAGGTTTTTCCCCGATGGGCGCAGAAAAGACCAGAGGCTTCTTCAAGGCATTTCTCGATTTCTTTGTCCTGTTCAGCGGCGTTTCCACAGCGTCGAATCTGGCACGCACACAGGGCCGAAAGCTGCGGGCGCGCGGCATCTTCCTTTTCCGCCCCAGATGAGGGTGCCCCGATCCCTTGCTCCCTGCCGGGGTCCCCGGCGAGCGGTCTTTGCTCGCTGGGGTGGCTTGCTCCCTGTAAAATTGAACTATGCCGATCTCGCGCAAGCAAGCTCTCGATTACTTCCATTCTCCTGACCTGATCGGTTTGGGGTTTGAAGCGGATGCTGTGCGGCGGCGCCTGCACCCGGAAGGTGTGGTCACCTACATCATCGATCGCAACATCAACTACACCAACTACTGCACCGAGTACTGCACCTTCTGCGCCTTCTACCGCCCGCTGCCCAGGGCCGGCAAGCCCGACCCGCGCGCGGACGAGGGCTACATTCTCGACTTCGAGAAGATCTACGAAAAGATCGCCGAGACACTGGAGATGGGCGGCACCGGAGTGTTGATGCAGGGCGGCATCCATCCCGATCTCAAACTCGACTGGTTCGAGCGGCTGTTCACCGGCATCAAGCAGCGCTTTCCGCAGATCTGGCTGCACTGCCTGTCGGCGTCGGAGATTCTGGCCATTGCCGAGTACTCCAACCTCGACCTGCGCACCACCATCGCGCGCCTGCGCGATGCCGGCCTCAATTCGATTCCCGGCGGCGGCGCGGAGATTCTCGATGACGAGGTGCGGCATCGCATCGCGCGCTTGAAGTGCGACACCAACGACTGGGTCAGCGTGCATCGCACGGCACACCAATTAGGCATGCGCACCACGGCGACCATGATGTTCGGCGTGGGCGAGAGCTTCGACCAGCGCGTTAATCATTTCGAGGTTGTCCGGCGCTTGCAGGAAGAGACCGGCGGATTCACAGCCTTCATCCCCTGGAGCTTCCAGCCCGGGAACACGGCGCTCGGTGGGCGCGGCTGGGAGGAAGCGACTTCGGTCGAATATCTCAAAGTGCTCGCCATCTCGCGCCTCTATCTCGACAACATTGAGAATGTGCAGGCCAGTTGGGTGACGCAGGGACTCAAAGTTCTCGAAGTGGGCCTGCACTTCGGCGGCAACGACGTGGGCTCGGTGATGCTCGAAGAAAACGTGGTGAAAGCCGCGGGCACTTCGAACTGCACCACGGAAGAAGAGCTACGGCGCATCATCCGCGACGCCGGCTTCATGCCCGTGCAGCGGGACACGCTCTACCGGACGATGTTTTTGAATTAGACTCGGCAATGTCCTGAGCGGGGGCCCCATGATTCACCTGATTGGTGTCGATCACTTCAAGGCCCAAAGAAGGAAACGCGGCCTTGAGCTGACGGAGCTTCAGCGGGAATACCAGGCGATCGTGGAATCGGCGATCCAGTCGCTTCATCCCGATCTGCTGGCAGAAGAAGATCATCTCAGTTATCTTTCCGAAGACGGCGCCGAGTCCATTCTCCTTCCCATTGCGCAATCTCACGGCATTCAGCATCTTTTTGTCGAGGCGGATCGCGCCACGCAAAGAGAGTTGGGCTACAAGACTGTCGACGTGATCAAGAAACTGTTGATTGCGCGCGGCGACCCCTCCGCGAACTCTGCCAGCGCCCATAAGATTGCCCATCAATTCCCCATCCGTGAAAGATTCTGGCTGTGGGAACTCGGCAAAACCGCTCAAAAGAATGTGGTGCTCGTCTTCGGCGACCTTCACCTCACAACATTCACCCATCTGCTTACCGCTGAGGGCATCCCCTACGGCATTCTCGCGGAGCGCGTCGGTGTCGACTCGGCGAACGATCCTGAGTATCAGGCGCTGAAGTACGCGCAGGACCACAACATGTTCGGTGAGACGAATTGCTTCTGCCTGGAAAGGTGATGGCGCCCTGCGGCGGGACACGCTCTACCGGACGATGTTTTTGAATTAGCGGCGTCCCGGTTCGGCGTAGAATCCTGCCATGAAAGCTCCCGGTATTTTTGTGCGTCTCCGCAGATTTTTTGGCTGGGTCTGGTTCGCGGGTGGGGCAGTCACTGTCGGAGTGGCGATCGTATTTGTATTCACAACGGCGATCTTCATCCACAAGGCGACGGAGACCAGCGGCAGGATTCTCAATCTTGCCCCCGTAACGGCCCCGGAGGACGACGGGGTTAATTACGCCCCGGTTTTCACCTTTACCGCGTCCGACGGTCGATCTTACACAATCACCTCGAACACCTCAACAAATCCGCCTGGCTTCACCGTGGGTCAGGCCGTTCGCGTTTTGTACGATCCGCGGAACCCCGCCGATGCGCGGTTGAAGAACTCTGCGCAGCTTTGGATGGTCTCCCTCATTTGTGCCCCGCTCGGCCTGTCCCTCGGGGCTCTTGGTGGCGTTGCACTTTGGTTTGACCGCCGATATCGCCGCGGACTGGCGGCGAGCGCCTTGACTCGGCACGGGACAGCATTGAAGTAGGAGCGTTGTAGCTTTTATGCTACACTCATTTCGTGTTCGACCTGATCGTCTACGAGCAGGACCATGGCCAGCGTCCGTATGACAAGTGGTTCGATAGCCTTCGCGATAAACGGATGCAATCCCGAATCATAACCAGACTCGGTCAAGTCAGGGCCGGGAATCTGGGCGACTGCAAATCGGCCGGTGAGGGAGTCATTGAACTGCGCATCGACGCAGGACCCGGATACCGTATCTATTGCGGCCGATCAGGGGCGACTCTGGTTGTATTGCTCTGCGGTGGCGACAAAAGCAGTCAGGACAAAGACATTGAACGCGCTAAAGAGTTTTGGGTGGACTGGAAGCGGAGGCGGAGATGAGAACTTATAAGGCCGGTATTCCATATCATGATTGGGAAGTCGCAAAGCTTCGCTCAGATCCGGAGCTGGCTGTCGAATGTCTCAAGTTGGCTCTCGAATCTCTCAATAATCCCGAAGAACGCGGCGGAAGCCTGCTCACTCTACGTTCTCTGGCTGAAGCCTACGGCGGTCTCGGTGCCGTTGCTGCCAAAGCCGGCATCAGCCGTGAGTCGCTCTACCGTTCGCTCTCGCCCAAAGGTAATCCCACCCTCAAAACGCTGGTCGCCGTGCTGAACACCATGGGACTGAGCCTTTCTGTAGTCCCGCAGAAAAAGAAAGCACGCAAACGGGTCGCGAAGAAACCTGCGAAAGTTGTGCGTGTCCGCGCTGCGGCTTGACCGCATCGCTTTCCCGGATCACCAAATCGTTCCATTCCGCAACGCTTCACGGAAGGAAAGGCGAGTCTATGACAGTCTCCGGCAAACCAAGCAAAACTGATTGGGATCGCGTCCGTAGAAGTGTTGCCACTGACGAGCCAATACCCTATGACGCCAATGATCCCGATGACGGACCTTACGACCCCAACGACGATGAGGCGGTAAGCCGCATCCTTACCAAGACTGCGCAAGTGGCAAGGCGCGGTGTAATCCCGTCAGTGAGATCTTGACCTAGGTTTGATTTGAAGCAGGTGCGGCGGCAACGAAAAGAGTGTGCTGCCCTTTGGGGGAAGGCCGGATGGTCCGGCTGCGCTGCCGCCGCTCTGGGGAGTGCACGATGGTAACCATACGATTTTTTGTGCAATGAAAGCTGTGCAATTTTGAACACTTTGAGCGTTTTCTTGAAGCGCAGAGCTTCCAGGTTTCCGATATGACACTTCCTGCTTCGCTCTCCCTGCACATCCTCGGCAACTCGGATCTGCAAATCTCCTCCGTCGGCTTTGGCGCGTGGGCCATCGGCGGCAGCAACTGGCAGTACTCCTGGGGGCCCCAGGACGATGCGGAGTCCATTGCCGCCATTCATCGCGCGCTCGACCTTGGCATCAACTGGATCGACACCGCGGCCGTCTACGGTCTCGGCCACTCCGAGGAGATCGTCGGCCGCGCGGTTCGCTCCTCAGCGCACCGGGCTTACGTCTTCACCAAGTGCTCCCGCCTCTGGAATCCCGATGGCAGCATCTACAGCAGCCTCGATCTGGAATCGCTCACCAACGAGCTGCATGCCTCATTGCGCCGGCTACAGGTCGAGACCGTCGATTTGTATCAGATGCACTGGCCCCGGCCCGACGAGGAGATCGAGGCGGCGTGGGAGCTGCTCGAGCGCTTTCGCGAGCAAGGCAAGGTGCGCTGGATCGGCGTTTCCAATTTCTCCGCGGAACAGATGCGGCGCATCGGAAAGATCGCACCCATCACCAGTCTGCAGCCGCCTTACTCCATATTGCGCCGCGCCGTAGAAACGGACGTTCTGCCCTTTGCCGAGGCGCACGGCATCGGTGTCGTCAATTACTCGCCGATGGTCTCTGGCCTGCTGACTGGAAAAATGACCGCGGAGCGCGCCGCCGCATTGCCCGAGGACGATTGGCGCCGCAAGAATCCCGAGTTCTGCGAACCACAGTTGAGCCGCAACCTTCGCCTCGTGGAACTGCTACGCGCGATCGGCAACGCCCACGGTGTTACGCCGGGCGTGGTCGCGGTGGCCTGGACGCTGCACCATCCGGCCATCACCGGCGCCATCGTGGGCGGGCGCAGCGCCGCGCAAGTGGAGGAAACCGCAGCCGCACTCACGTTCCGCCTTACCGGGGAGGAGTACGAACAGATCGGCCTGTTCCTCGCCGCCGAAGGCTGCGAAGCGCCCACTCAATAACCGCGGCCCTGCGCTACATCGAAGGCGTCATGCCCTGCTCGATCGCCTTCGCATTGTCCAGATGCTTTTGCAGGGTTGGCAGGGTCTGCTCGGCGTACGACCTTACGGCAGGATTTGTCGCGTCGTGCGCCTCTTTCTTGAACAAGGCAATCGCCTGCGTGTGTCCCGCAATCACAGGGCAATCGCATTTGGAATTCAGTTGAACCACGGTTGGTACTTCCAGTAACCGTTGGGAAGTCCGAGGTTTCTTGCAGGAGGATTTGATGTCCCGCA
>Ga0302319_10011425_pt1 | contig 16848 bp, 12 predicted proteins | sample Bog_T0_2_FD_203319 | JGI IMG/M metagenome (GOLD analysis project Ga0302319, IMG submission 203319) | Peat permafrost microbial communities from Stordalen Mire near Abisko, Sweden - Bog_T0_2 | ecosystem: Environmental > Terrestrial > Soil > Wetlands > Peat | place: Sweden: Abisko, Stordalen Mire...
TGCGCTGGGAAGTGCTGCGCATCTCCGTGACCGGGCAAACAACTGAGGATGACCTGGAGGAAATGGCGCAACGCGCGATCTCCCGGACTGTAGCGGAAGCGGGCGACCGGACCCTGGCGCTGCGCTTCGAACTCGCCGGCCAGGGCCCGGCATGGAACCGCGTAGCGGCCGACATCGGTGGCTGGCGCGCCCGCCTGCGAGCGCTCGCGGGCGATGCCGCCGTCCCCGTCCATGTGGAGAAGTTGGAATTGATTCCACAGCAAGCCGCGCCGTCCGCCCCGGCCATCGAGGCGGGACCCGCCGGTGAGTTGCGCGCGTTGGTGAACCGGTTTCTGGAAGATCCCGCGCTGCTGGAAGAGCTGCGGGAGACATTCGGGGAGCTGAAAACCCGCCTGGAAGGCGCCGTGCGAGTGGGCGAAGAGTGCGTCGACCCGCAGGATCTCGACCTGCTGCGGAAGTCGCTCTGCTCCATCGAGCCCCTGCTCCTGAAAGGAGAGGAGAAATGAGGCTGGAATCCCTGGATCTGATCGCCTACGGTCCGTTCACCCGGCAACATTTCGCGTTTCCGGGCGCGTTCACCATTATCTACGGGTTGAACGAAGCGGGGAAGACTTCGGCGCTGCGCGCCATTGCCGACGGCCTTTATGGAATCCCGATGCAGACGCCGGACGATTTCATTCATCCCTATCGCGACTTGCGGATCGGCGTGGCGCTGGCCGATAGCACGCATCGAATTGAGTTCGTCCGGCGCAAGGCCAACATCCAATCCCTGCGCGGTGCGGACGATACCACCACCATCGAAGAGAGCGAGTTGGAACGCTTTCTGCAAGGTCTCTCGCGCGCGGATTTCGAAACCATGTTCGGCATCAGCCACGAAAGGCTGGTGGAGGGTGGCCGCGAGATCGCCGCCGGGAAAGGCGAAATCGGGCAGACGCTGTTCGCCGCGGCCGCCGGGCTGATCGGTCTGCAGACCACGCTCGACCGTCTCGATCGGCAGGCCGGAGACCTCTACGCTCCGCAAGCCCGCACGAAATCGATTCATGTCAAGCTGCGGCAGGTGAAGGACGCGGCGGCTGAGCTTCGGCGGAAGCAAGTCGGTGTCGCGGTCTTCGAGAAGAACCAGGGAGAGCTGGCCGAAGTGGCCGGACAACTCACTGCCTGCGATGCCGGACTCGAAGAAGCTGGCCGGGAAGCCGAGCGACTGAAGCGAATTCAAAAGGCGCTCCCCACCATCGCCGGCCGCCGACAGGCGCTGGCCGAATGGCGGGAACTGGCTGGCGTACCAGCCCTTGACGCCGAGTACGGCGCCCGCCTGGAGCGTGCCGAACGGGCCCTCGATGCGGCGAATCTGGCCGGTCGGGAATCGCAAGCCGAGATCGCGCGAAGCGTGGAAGCCGCCGCCGCGCTCGCCGTTCCGGGCGACCTGCTCGCGGCCGACGACAGTATCCGCCGGTTATACGAGCAGAAGAGCGTCATCGAAAAAGCCAATCAGGACTGCGTGCGGAAAGAGGCGAACCTGGCCGAATCGCAACGCAGCATTGGACGGCAAGTGGAGATGTTGAAGCCGGGGCTATCGCTGGAGCAGGCGGCGGCCCTGGAGCCCGGTGTCGTCGTACGGAAGCACGTCCAGGAGATCTCCGCATTGGCGACGCAACTGGAAGCGCAGCAGAAATCGCTGCAGGGCGCGCTGGCGAGCGCCCGCTCGAAGGTGGCGGATTACGACCGCACCCTGATGGAGACTCCCGCGCCGCTCGATGTGGCGCCGCTGGCCCGGCTCATCAATCGCGCCCGGCTCGACCTGGATTTCGCGAAAGCCCGCCAGTTGCGCACCGATACGGACGTGCACGAGGGAAAACTTCTCGCCGCAGTGGCCTCTCTTCCGCTGTGGTCTGGTTCGGGTGAGCAGCTCGAAACTCTTCAGGTCCCGGGGCCGGAAGCCATCGAGGAAATGCGGGCGGCCTTTCAGACAAGCGAGCACGCCGAGCGAACGGCACGCGAGGGTCTGGCGCAGGCGGAGAAGAGCCTGAACGAGGCCCGGACGGAACGGGACGCCGTGATCGCGGCCCACAGCGTGCCAACCCTCGATGACCTGCGACAGGCGCGATCCGTCCGCGAACTTGGCTGGATCGCGGTACAAAAAATCTGGCGCGACGCTCTGGCCGATGCGCCGGAGGGTCGGGAATTCCTGGAGCGCACTGGCGCCGGCGATCTGACCTCCGGCTTCGACAACGCCGTGAAACAAGCGGATGGATTGGCGGACCGTATGCGCGAGGCGGCGGAAAAGGTGGAACGCGTCGCCATGTTGGACGTGCAGATTGCGGCGTGGGAAGAACGGAGCAAGGAAGCGTCGCTCAGACTGAATGAGGTTCGGGCCGAGGGCGAAGCGGTGCGTACGCATTGGATGGGGTTGTGGGCCGGGGCCCGGTTGACTCCGGGCTCGCCGGCCGCCATGCTCCACTGGCTGCGCAAACGGGATGCCGCTATCCAGTTGGTCGCGAAGCTGCGGGAATTGCGGGCGCAGCTCGCCGAATGGGAAGCGCGGGAATCGCAAACCGCCGCGGAGTTGCGCGAGCTTCTGGCCGCGTTCGGCGGCGCAGAGGAACGTGGTGATGCCGCCGTTATCCTCGACCGGGCGGAACAGATGCTCGGCAAAGCGGAAGCCGCCGCAAACCGGCGTCGCACGCTGGAGTCCGACCGGCAAGCTCAGGCCCGCGAGATCGGCCGCATTGAGGGCGAACTGTCCGAGATCGCGAAGGGCCGGGCGGAATGGAGTGGGAACTGGGCCGCGGCGCTCCAGCAGGCGGGAATCGCCCCGGGCGCTTCGCCACGAGCGGCGGAAGCGTATCTGTCCGCGGTGTTCGAGATCGAGACCGGATTGCAGGGGGCCAGGGAACTGGACTCGCGCATCCGCAAGATGCACGCGGATGCCGCGGCGTTCGAAGGAGAGGTGAGCGGTCTGGTTGAAAGCCTCGACCCCGAGTTGAAGCGGTTCACTCCGGAGCAGGCCATCGTGCAGATGCATCAGGCGCTGGCGTCCGCGAAGGCAAACCAGAAGCTGCTGCAACGGGAAGAGACGACGAAGAAGGAGTGGGAGAAGAAGCACAAGAAGGCGGCTGGAGAGGCGGAACGGGCTGCCGCCGAACTGGCGCGGCTCTGCCTGGAAGCTGGCGCCGCAGATCCACAGTTGGCGCGTGCCGTCTCGGAGCGCGCGAACCGGCGGCGGGACTTGGAGAAGAGCCTCGCCGGATATCAGGAAGGTCTGTCGATGGTCTGTGGCGCCAAGACGACCGAGGATTTCATCGCCGAAGCGGAGGCGGTGGACCCCGATTCCGTCCCCGGTCTCCTGGACGCAGTCGAACGGCGTTGCGGCGAACTGCGCACCGGGCGCGAGGGCCTCGACATCCACAGGCGCGGCCTGGAGGCCGAAGCGCTCTCCTTCGAAACTGCGGATGGTGCAGCCACCGCGCAGCATATCAGCAGCCTTGCCGGAGCGCTTTCGGCGGATGTCGAAGAGTACGTCCGGCTAAAGACCGCGTCGGTCGTCCTGCGGAAGGCGATCGAACAATATCGCGTCCGCAATCAAGGGCCGGTGCTGGAACATGCCGGCCGGCTGTTTTCTGCCTTGACCCGCGGCAGCTTTGCGGGACTGCGGGTGGAGAGTATAGAGGGGAAGAGTCTCCTGCTCGGAACCCGTCCCGATGGGCGGACAGTCGAGGTCTCCGGCATGAGCGATGGCACTTGCGATCAGCTCTATCTGGCGCTGCGGATAGCCAGCCTGGAGCATTACTTCGGCTCGCATGAGCCGGTCCCTTTCATCGTAGATGACGTACTGCTCAGTTTCGATGACGCACGCGCCGCTGCAGCGCTATCGGTCCTGGACGAACTGTCGCAAAAGACGCAGATTGTGTTCTTCACTCACCACCGGCATCTGGTGGAATTGGCGAAAAAAACCACCGGGGCGGCGGTAGTGGAGATTTAGGAAGATCTCGACGGTACCGGCGGTTTCGGATAGTTGGGGAGATTGGGCTGAGCCATCCCTTTCGATGGGCCAGAGCTTCGCAGGTGGGGCAGGCGGTGCTCGCCTGCCCGTTCGCGCTGAATTAGGCCCGCTGCTCGAATAGGATCAAGGGCAGGCGAGCACCGCCTGCCCCACCTGCGAAGCTCACTGCAAATTCCACGACTTCAGGAGTTCTGAACTTGAGATCGCCGCCGTTTGTGATTGGCGAGTACGGATCGGGGAAGACATTCTTTCCCAACTTCCGAGGAATCAGACTGAGCCACCGCTCCGCAAAACACTAATTTAACCACGGAGGAACACGGACGAACACAGATAAGAAAAGCCCTTGTGCTTTGTCCTTTTATCTGCGTTCATCCGTGTTTATCCGTGGCCAATAATGTCTTTGCCCGGACTCGGAACGGGACCAAGCTCCGGAAACCCTTACCTCGCGGCCATCAACGCACGCAGGCGGCGGGCCCGTTCGGGCGCGCGCAATTGCCGGAGAGCCTTGGCCTCGATCTGGCGAATCCGCTCGCGCGTGACGTCGAATTCCTGCCCGATTTCTTCCAAGGTGTGTTCCCGCTCGCAGCCGATCCCGAACCGCATGCGGATCACTTTCTCCTCCTTGGGAGAAAGCGTTTTCAGAATTCCGGCCGTTTCGTCGCGCACGTTGGACTCGATTACGGCATCCACCGGCGAGCCGACCCAGCGGTCTTCGATCAAATCGCCCAGGGCCGATTCCCCGTCGCGGCCCACCGGAGTTTCGAGCGAAACCGGATCGCGCGAAATGGTTTTCAACTTTTGGACTTTCTCCACTGGAATGTCCATCCGGCGACCAATTTCGTCATTTGTAGGAGTCCGTCCGAGCTCCTTCTCAAGCTCGCGCGTCGCACGCAGGAACTTGTTCATGCTTTCGTTCATGTGAACAGGAATGCGGATGGTGCGGGACTGGTCCGCGATGGCCCGCGTGATGGCTTGGCGAATCCACCAGGTGGCGTAGGTGGAAAACTTGTAGCCGCGACGGTATTCGAACTTGTCGGCGGCGCGCATGAGCCCGATATTGCCTTCCTGGATCAGGTCCAGCAGGTGAAGTCCGCGGTTTACGTACTTCTTGGCCACGGAAACCACCAGGCGGAGGTTGGCCTCCACCAGGTCTTTCTTGGCGCGTTCAGCTTCCGCTTCCCCGTGGCGGATTACGGTCATGCTGTGGCGCAACTCCGGAAGGGTGGCGCCGGCGGCGACTTCGCGCTTCTTGATCTCGCGCTTGAGCTCCCGCAGGCGGGCCTGCTGCACCGGATTATTGCGGGTTTCGATCTTCTTGATCTCGCTGTCGAGATGGCTGATTTCGTCCACCGCGCGCTCGATCTCGCGCGAGAACTCCTTCCATTTGTTGCCTCTGAAGGGACAGTGGCGAATCGCCTGGGAGACTTCCACCCTGGCCCGGTTGAGCTTGGCGCAGAGACGTTTGCGAGGCCGTTTGTTGGCGACGGGAGTGGCTTCGACCTTGTCTTCCAACCCCTGCAGCTTTTTTTGCAGAATGCCGACGTCGGCAAACAGCTTGGAGGCTTCCTGGCGCACCTTAACGTCGGCCGGCGTGCCTTCTTCCACATCCCCGAGATCCGCCACGCTCTCTATTTCAACCGCGCCTTTTTTCAACTGCTCGGACAACTCGACGACTACCTGCTGAACCAGTGCCGAGCGGCTAATGGCCTTTTGCATCCGCAACTTGCCACGTTCCATGCGGCGTGCAAGATCCACTTCTCCCTCGCGCGTGAGGAGTGGAACGGCACCCATCTCCCGCAGATACACGCGTACCGGATCGTCGGTGTAGATGGACTCTTCCACCGGCGCCGGTTGCAGGAAATCGGCTTCGTGAGCGGCCTCCGGGTCGAAGAATTTGGCCTCTTCCTCAAAATTGAGGCCCAGATTCTCGGGATTGTCCACTAAAAACTGATCTTCAAATTGGTCCACTAAGACTCACCTCCCCCAAAACGCACGCTCCGCTGACGTCGGAAGGTTGGTCGATGGGGTTATGTCTGAAAAATTCAACTCGTTTGCCTGGCGCAAAGTGTTGACAAGATTGGCAGCATTCGGGGATTCGGCTTCCGCTAGATGATATCATCATTCCCCTACTAAATTAAAGCTCTATTTTTAAAGATGTCTCAAAACTATTTCGGTTACATCGAAATGCAACAATGGTCTCAAAGTCTCATATCGGCGGGGCGCCCCGGTTCTGTAGGCAATACGCAGGGCGAACGCTCCCTCACGGTTAATGTCACTTACTTGGCCCAAACGTGGGATTCTGCATTAGTTGTGGGGCGGGCAATCCTGCCCGCAGCCGCCTTTCAGGCGGCTTTTGGGCTCGGCGACGACTGTTCATGGCCCGGAAGAGCCGGCTAAAAGCCGGCTGCAGGCAAGATTGCCTGCCCCACGAATTATGCCGAACCCGCCTTCGCCAAGAGTAAGTGACATTGCCCTCTGGGCCGGGCTCGGAACGAGCCATCAGCGACCGTCTGAACCGGCGTTCTAGGGCAACTTCTGGCGCATCAGGTTCTTGAGCTCGTTGAAGAAGGCTTCCTCATCCTGGAAGTCCCGATACACCGAAGCGAACCGCACATAAGCGATTTTATCCAGGTCCCGGAGGTTTTGAATCAGAAATTCTCCTATATCTGTAGTAGAAATTTCGCGATCAGGCGAATCGCTCACCTTGGTTTCCACCCGGTTTACCAGGTCGGACAGCTTGACCATGCTCACGGGCCGCTTTTCACAGGCCTTCAGGAGGCCGTTCAGTACCTTCTGGCGGTCGAACTTTTCGCGCCTCCCGTCTTTCTTGATCACCATGTACGGCACTTCGTCGATGCGCTCGTAGGTGGTGAACCGCCGCTCGCAAGCCAGACACTCCCGGCGGCGGCGAATGGCCTCGCCTTCCTTGCTCTCCCGGGAATCTACGACCTTATCGTGTAAGTGATTGCAAAACGGACACTTCATTCAGCGGCCTCCCGACCGATCTGCCGCAGACTCCGCCAGTCCAACCCTTCCTTCAACGCCAGACCTAAGCCTACCGGCACAATTGCTACAAACGTAAGAATCCACAGAAGCAGGGCGAAGGAAGTGGCCAGCTCCACCCGGATTCCGTACAGTTCGGTGAGCACCAGGATGGCCACCACCTGCGTCCCACCGCCCACTCCCGGAATCTGGACCACTCCTCCGAACGATATGAAGCCCATCAGGATCAACACATCTACAATTGTAATATTTATAATGCCAACGAACGCCTGGGCCAGGCACCAATAGCATGCCGCGATCAATAGCCACTCCAGAACCGAGTAGAGAAAAATCAGCAACAAAGCGCCGTCGCTGCGGATCGACTCCACCCCCTTCACCAACGCATTAATCAGCTTCACCACCCTCGAAACCCACCGTTCGGGCAGCCAGCCGGCGGCGGCGACCAACCGGCGCCGCACCGGTTCGGCAAAGTGACGAAGGGAAAGCAGTACGGCGAACACCGCCACGCACGACGTCCCCACGATCTTACCCCCAAACTGAAGGACCCAGGCGAGCTTGGGACCTACATGGACGCCGGAGGCCTCGACCCGCGTCAGCGCGAAGCCTAGCAGGAGCGAGGCCATGAGGAGGTCGAAGATGCGCTCCAGCAGCCAGGAGGCGATCTGCGAGGTGACTGGCACTTTTTCTTTCACCGCGATCAGGTAAGGCCGCACAAAATCGCCGGCGCGCCCGAACAGAGTGATGGCGGTGAACCCGATGATCGTGGAAATCAACAGGTTGCGCATCGACGGGTGGGCTTTCTGCGGCTTTAGGAAGACTTCCCAGCGCAGCGCCCGGCCATAGTAGGTGCCGAAAATGGGAACCAAGGCCAGCAACAGCCAAGGCCAGCGCAATCGCGTGACAGCAGTGGCCGCCAGGGTCCAATCGAAAGATCTGGCGGACAGTTGGGAGAGGATGAACCACGCCGCCAGCACTCCCACTAAAGCGCAGCCAGCCACCCATTTCCACGTGTGCCGTCGAATAAAGGTCTCCTCTACCCCGGAAATGCCTCGAAATGGCTAGCATACCGGAAAAATTGAACCTATCATGGAAAAGCCTCGTTTCTCCATATGAAAGAAACGAGTGCTCATGGCGACCGCGACGCTGGCTTTCGGAGTTTTCGAAAATCGGGAGACGGAGATTGCCCCTGAAATGGGTGTCAACCGCGGCCGCAATCTGGTAGAAAGTACCTTGGACCCGGATTTTAGCCTCGTAGCTCGATGCCTTCGGGGAGACGAGACCGCTTGGGAAGAGCTGGTACGGCTCCATACCCGAAAGGTCTACGGTCTCTGCTACCGCTTCACGGGAAGCGGGTCGGAGGCGCAGGATCTGACGCAGGAGGTGTTTCTGCGTGTCTTCCGTACGATTCGGACGTTCCGGTCGACGGAAGGGTCGTTCGGTACGTGGTTGGCGCGGGTGACGCGTAACCTTTTGATCGATCACTATCGCCGAACCCGTCAGGAGCGAGTGACCGATTCGATTGAGGAGCAGCTTCCCATGTTGGAGGAAGCCGGCGCTACGGCGTCGGCGCGGCCCGACCACGGCGTGGCCGGCAGGGAAGCCAGCGAAATCCTGCAAGCGACGCTGCAGAAGCTGTCGCCGGACTTGCGCGAGGCGGTAATTTTGCGCGATTTGCAGGAAATGGAATACCGCGAGATTGCCGGGGTTCTGGGAATTCCGGAAGGGACCGTGAAGTCGAGAATCAACCGCGGCCGCGCCGAATTGGGGCGGCTGTTGCGAAAGCAGAAGTTGGCGGTATGAACTGCGCAGAGATTGAAATCCTGATCTGCGACTACGTAGACGGCACGTTATCGGCGGACCGCAAGGCCGAGGTGGAGCGCCACCTGGCGGAATGCCCGGGCTGCGCCGAACTGGCGCGGGATTCCGCCGTAGCCGTAGCGTTCATCGACCGCGCCGCCGTAGTGGCAGAGCCGCCGGAGCTGGTGACGCGCATTCTGTTCGACGCCCCGTGGCGCAAGAACAAGCCCGTGGCGCACGGCTTGCGGAGCCGGTTGGCCCGCTGGTTGAGCCCCGTTCTGCAACCCAAGTTCGTGATGGGAGCGGCGATGACCATTCTCTCGTTCTCCATCCTTTCGAAACTGGCGCCAGTGCGCCAATTACGGGCGTCCGACCTGGAGCCCCGAGCGGTATGGAGCGGTCTGGAGAACCGGGCACTGGATGCCTGGGACCGCGGAGTAAAGTTTTACGACAATTTGAAATTCGTTTATCAGATACAAACCACGTTGCGTGAGTGGCAACAACAGGACGAAGAGCAGCGGCCCGTCAAACGGCAAACTCGCCCGGCGACGGACGATCATAAGCTGCCGGCAAAGTCCGCTCCGGGAGGCGGGGCCTCAACCCCACCGCCGGGAGGAACGCCAGCAAACGCGGGTGGCGGAAATCACTAGGGGACAAACCAATGAACTGCCAGAACCATCCTGAAACACCAGCCACGGCCTATTGCCGGGCGTGCGGAAAACCGGTATGCGACGAATGCCGCCGCGACGCCTTCGGCACGGTTTACTGCGCGGAGCACGCCCCCGCGCCAGCCCCAGAGGCGCCGCCTCCAGGTCCTACCGCCGGGCCCATGGGCCCCCCGCCGGCGTTTGCGGTTCCGCCGGCGGGCGGTGCGGCCACCTATGCCGCCACGGGCAGTTACGCCTACGCCGACGTCTCACCCGGCTTGGCATTTTTTCTGGGAGCCATTCCGGGCGTGGGCGCCATCTATAACGGCCAGTATGCCAAGGGCATCGTACACGCGGTGATCTGGGGCCTGCTGATGAGCATGGCGAATTCCCGCGCGGTGCAGGGTATGGAGCCGTTGTTCGGCGTACTGGTGGCGGCCTGGTGGTTTTACATGGCCTTCGAGGCCTATCATACGGCGCGCAAACGGCGGGCGGGCGAACCGGTGGACGAATACTCCAGCATTCTCAACCTCACCGGCGGACGCAATCACATTCCCGTGGCGGGCATTGCGCTCGTCGTTCTGGGCGCGCTGCTGCTGCTCCACACTTTGGACCTGCTGGACTTCGAATACGTGGCGCGTTTCTGGCCGGTGCTGCTGATTGCCGCCGGCGCTTACCTGCTGGCGGGGCGCTTCTTCCAGGGCCCGGCGGAAAGGGGGCACAGCCATGAACGGTAACGCTACCAGCTACTCCGTGATCCGCGCCATCCGCGGACCTATTACGCTGATCACCCTGGGCGTGCTGTTCGCCCTGCAGAACTTCACGCGCTTCGGCTTCGACCAGACCTGGCCGGTGCTGCTGATCGTGTTTGGATTATTGAGCCTGATGCAGCGCGGCGCGGCGCCGCCGCGAGCCACTCAAATGCCCCCGATGCCGCCGCCGCCCCCGCGCGGCTACGCGTCCACGGGGTATGCCCAAAGCCCTTACGCCCAACCGCCGGCTGGAACCGGCACGACGCCGGGTTCCTCCGACCCTTCTTCCAGTCAAGGAGGCTCGGTATGAGAACGCGATCGTTGACCGGACCCTTGCTGCTGTTGATCGTCGGCGGCCTGTTTCTGTGGAGAAATCTTCATCCGGACACCCCCGTATTTGAGCTGATCGCGCAATACTGGCCGTTCCTGCTGATCGGCTGGGGCGTGCTACGGCTGGCGGAAGTGGCGTTCTGGAGCCAGGCCCGTACCCGCGCATTCTCCGGCGGCGAAGTGGTGCTGGTGGTCATGATCTGCATAGCCGGGTCGCTGGTTTGGGCAGCGCGGGAGAACGGCATCCATATCGATAGCCGCGGCCTGAACTGGTGGGGCTCCTCCTACGACTACCCGGTGGAGGCCACCGCCCCGGCGGGCAGCGCCAAACGGATCGTATTCGAGAATCCGCGCGGCAGCATCAAGGTGACCGGCGCCGATACCACCGAAGTCGCCGTGACCGGCCACAAATCGGTGCGCGCATATGCCCGCGACGATGCCGACCGCACCAACGGCAACACACCCGTGGAGATCGTCCCGCAAGGCGACCACCTGCTGATCCGCACCAACCAGGATCACGCACCCGAGAACCAGCAGATGTCCAACGATCTGGAAGTGACGGTGCCGCGCGGCGTCTCCGTGGAAGCGCGCGGCCGCAATGGCGATTACGAGATTTCCGATATCGCCGGCGACCTGGAACTGGCGTCCGACCGCGGCGACGTGCGCCTGGCGCGGGTGGATGGCAACGTGCGGCTGGACATCGGCCACAGCGACCTGATCCGGGCCTCCGACATGAAAGGCCGGCTGGACCTGCAGGGCCGCGGCGCCGATATCGAACTGGAGAACATCGGCGGGCAGGTGACCATCAACGGCGCTTACAACGGCACTCTGGACTTCAAAAAGCTGGCCAAGCCGCTGCAGTTCGAGGGCGCCCGCAATACCGAACTGAGCGTGCAAGCCGTGCCCGGCCGCATCAATATGACCCTGGGTGAATTCAGCGGCACCGACCTGATAGGTCCCATCCGGCTGGTGGGCAGTTCGCGCGACATTCACATGGAACAATTCACCCAGTCGCTGGAACTGGAAAACCAGCGCGGCGACGTGGAGTTGCATCCCGGCAGGCTGCCCATGCCCTCTATCGAAGCGCGCAACGGGTCCGGCCGCATCGACCTGGTGCTGCCCGAAAAGGCCACGTTCCAATTGGACGCCACCGCCGAACGGGGCGAGGCGCTGAACGATTTCGGGTCCCAGATCCGGCAGGAATCGAGCGGCCACTCGGCCACTTTGAAGGGTAAGGTGGGCGAGGGGCCGACGGTGCACATTACCTCCGACCGGGGGTCGATTACGGTGCGCAAGGAGGGCTCTTCGGGGGACGATCAGGCGGAAAAGGTGGAGAAGCCGGAGAAACCCGAGGCGCCCGAGAAACCGGAGAAGCCAGCCAGGGAACTGGAGCCGCTCCCGAACTAAAAGAAGCTGCAATCAAGCTGTGATAGCATAAACGGCCAGTGAGATCCAAAGCGGTCGGGCCCTCGCTGGCCGTTCTCTTTTTTGTCAACGTCCTCAACTATTACGACCGGCAGGCGCTGGGCGCCGTGGCCGAGCCGTTGCGCCGCGAATTCGGCCTTTCCGACGCGCAATTAGGCGGGCTGAGCACTCTCTTCATCGTGGTCTACGCGGTGGCGGGGCTCCCGCTGGGCCGGCTGGCCGATACCTGGAGCCGCCGGAAGTTGATGGCCATCGGAGTGGCCGTGTGGGCCGGCTTGACGGCGCTGGGCGCAACGGCCGCCAGTTACGCGCTGCTGGCGGCGACGCGGTTGGGGGTGGGAATCGGGGAAGCGGTGTGCGCTCCGGCGGCCAACAGTTGGATCGGCGGGCTGGTTCCCGCGGGGCAGCGCGCGCGCGCCATGGCGGGCTTCATGATGGCGGTCCCGGTGGGTGTGATGCTGAGTTCGGCGATCACCGGGCCGGCGGCACAGGCATGGGGCTGGCGGACGGCGCTGGCTCTGGCGGCGGTTCCGGCGATGCTGCTGGTGCCGGCGCTGCTATGGCTGCGGGAACCGGAGCGCGCCGCCGAAAGCCGTGTGGGGACTGACGCCGCGCCGCTGGGCCTGCTGCGGATTCCGGCGCTCGGGTGGATTGCCGCATCGGGCGCAATCCTCAATTTCGCGCTCTACAGCTTCTCCTCGTTCCTGCCCGCATTTCTGAAGCGATACCACGGCTTGTCGGTAGCGCAAGCCGGGTTGTGGACCGGCATCGGGTCGGGCGTGGCGGGCGTGTTGGGAGCGGCGATGGCGGGAGTTTGGGGAGATCGCATCCTGGCGCGGTGGAGCAACGGACGCCTGCTGCTGGCCGCGGGCGCGGCGCTATTGGCGGCGCCCCTGGCCCTGGCGGCGATTGCGTTGCCGGCCGGTCAATCGGCCGCCGCGCTGTCGCTCATCATGCCGGCGTACGGGCTACTGCAGATGTACTACGGGCTGGTGTACGCCGCTATCAATGACATTGTCGCGCCGGGATTACGCGGCACCGCCATGGCCGGATACCTGATGGTGACCTATCTGGGCGGCGCCGCCTTTGGACCGCTGCTGACGGGAATCTTGAGCGATCGACTGGCACGCCGGGCGGCTGGGGCGCGGGCGGTGAGCGAAGCGGCTCGCGCGATCGGACTGCATCAGGCGATGTACCTGATACCGGCGATGGCGCTGGTGCTGGCGGCGGTGCTGTGGGCGGGCGCGAGGTCGGCTCGAAGTTGATGAATTCTCACCTGTCTGGGATCTCCCGAGAAGGGGATTGCCGAAGGCCGCAAGGCGGAACAATTGGACCCGCTGTCCGCCGATATGTATCAGATTTTGAGCCTGGATCTGAGATTCAGCGTAATTGCGCTACGGCGAGGGCCTGCAGGAGCGCTGTCGCCCTCCGACGATCGAGGGGCGTCTCCGTGGCCTCTTCACGGATACCTGTTTTCGGGCATTCCCCGAGCGGCGTGGGCGTATACTTGGGGGCGGAGCCACTCATAATGAGACGCAACCTGCTGTTGATGGGGGCGCTTGGTGTCACACTCCTGCAGGGTCAGGCGCTGCCTCCCGAGCAGAAGCAGAAAGTCGACGACGCCATTCCAGTCAAAGCGCTGGCTAAACCGAGGAGACCTCGCCGCATGCTGGTGAGTAACCTTATGATGCGCGACGGCCATCCGTGGCATGGCAGTTCCTACGACACGATTCCGGCAGCCAATTACGCGATCGCGCAAATGGGCAGACGTACCGGCGCCTACGAGGCGGTATTCAACGACGATGTCGAGATGTTCCGCCCGGACAGGATCAAACAGTTCGACGCCATCTGCTTTCTGAATACCGTAGGCGTCTTATTCGAAGACCCGGAGCTAAGGAAATCGCTGCTGGCCTACATAGGGGGCGGCAAGGGGTTCGTGGGAATTCACGATGCCATCGCGACCTTCGTGCAGTATCCCAAGTACGACCAGTGGCCGGCGTTCGGCCAGATGCTGGGAGCGACCGAGAACGGCGGACATCCCTGGGACGGGGAAAGCATGACGGTGAAGGTGGAGGACCCGAAAAGTCCGCTGAATGCCGTGTTTCACGGCGATGAATTTCAGATTGCGGACCAGGCGTTCCAGTTCCAGGAGCCGACCCTACGCGACCATCTCCACGTGCTCCTCGCCATTGATGTGGAGAAGACCGGTTTTTCGCCAAACCACCGGATACTGCCGGTGCGCATGGCTGACAAGGATTTCCCGGTGACTTGGATCCGCGCGTATGAGAAGGGCCGCGTGTTCTATAGTTCACTGGGACATGGCGCACCCGTTTTCTGGAACGCGCCTCTGCTTGAACACTTCCTGGCCGGCATTCAATACGCCCTTGGCGATCTGAAGGCGGATAGCACTCCCAGTGCGAAACTGGCCGCTGCGAAGGAGTGACCTGTTTCGCCGCCCGCGCTTTACTCATTTTCGGGGAATACAGTGCCGCTCGCGGCGACATCGTCCACTTGGACGTGCAGGCCGCTCGGGCTTCCGCCGCGGCAAGCCTCCTGCCAATCGTCGTTCCTCCAGGGCGCCTATTCCATCTCCAGGGTGAGATACATCAGCCGGCCATTCCGCTCCACCTGGAAGACCAGCGCCTCGGCATCTTTTGCCTGGTCTAGTTGTTTGCGCAGCGACGCCACGTCCGTGACGGGCGAATTGTTCAGCGCATAGATCACATCGCCCAGTTGCAGGTTATCGCCGGAGTATGCCGAATCACCCCCGCGCGCGGCGACCAGGACGCCGTAATGCTTCCGCAAATCGGGCAGCATGTCGGACACTCTCCGGTCCAAGTCAATCCCCAGAATCCCCAGCCGATTCACCATGTTCTTGGCCGGGTCCACCATGTCGGCGAAGCGCTGCGGGTCGCCATGCCGCTCTACCGTCACTACTTGTACGGTCCGCTTCTCGCCATTGCGCACCAATTCCACGGCAACTTTCGCGCCCACCGGATAACGGTACAGGTCCACCTCCATCTGGCGCGCATCTCCCACACTCTTGCCATTCAGGCTGAGGACGATATCGCCGGGCTCGAGACCCGCGATGGCTCCGGGACCGGCCGGTTCCACATCCGACAGCAGCACGCCCCAATCCTGCGAGAGTTGCAGTCCGGAGGCCATCGGCGGCGTGATGGTCTGAGCGTATACCCCAATCTGGCCGCGGTGCACGTGGCCTTCCTGCCGGATCTGTTGGTAGACGTTGCGAATAATGTTACTGGGGATGGCGAAGCCCAGCCCTTCGCTGCCGCCCGATTGCGACAGGATGAACGTGTTGAGGCCCACCACGCGGCCGTCGGCATCCACCAGCGGGCCGCCGCTATTGCCGGGATTGATGGGCGCGTCGGTCTGGATATAGATCATGGAATCGTCCGGTCTGAGCTGCCGCGCCGTGGAACTGACCACGCCCATACTGACGGAATTCTCCAGGCCGAGCGGATTGCCGAACGCCATCACCAGTTGGCCTTGATGCAGCGCATCGGAATCGCCTAGAGGGAGGGGAGTGAGGTCATTGCGATCCACCCGGATCACTGCCAGGTCGGTCTCGCGATCCACCCCGACCACGCTGGCTTCCAGCATCTTGCCGGATGGCTGCATCGCGCCATTGGGACCGCCCGCCACCTCGTCGGCGATCCGGACCCTCACTTTGCGCGCGTTCGATACTACGTGGGCGTTGGTGACGATGTAACCGTCGGCCGACATGACCACGCCCGATCCGGTAGCGTGCTGGCGAGTGACGATAGCGGCATTCGATCCGGACTCGCGTTCGTCGTTGAGCACATATCCGGTGGAGAAAATCTGCACCACGGCAACGCTGACGCGGTGGGAAAGCGCTTCCAATTGCGCGCTCAAGTCATGCAGCGTATCGGCCCGTTTAGCCGCTGGTTGCTGGGCCGAAGCCGTGAGAACGGTGAGGAGGAGGCACGTGGATAGTTTCATGGCTGGCTCTGCTTAGTAGATGCTTGCCCCAGCCGGACGGTTGCCTCGCTGGCGGCGATGGCTCTAAACGGCCAATTATAGATGGCCCTTTTGTTCATGCCGCAACCTGTAACGCGGCCGCGGCGAACGTCGTCTTCCAGTTAATCCCCGTTACGACAAGCGGGCGCACTCACCCTATCACCCAAACGCGCCCGCTTTTTTCTTGCCCGCAGCAGACAGGTTTCAGTTTGCGATTACCGGTTACGCACCCTCCGAGCAGTCGCAAGGGCTGCCGGTATGGCTGTAGATGTTACGCTGAGATTTGTCGCGCCATCCTCTTTTCAAGCCGTACCTGGCCCTGGCGGCAGTGTGCTTTTTCTGGGGGACCACCTACCTGGGCATTCGGATGTCCTTGGAGTCGTTCCCGCCGCTACTGCTGGTAACGGTGCGGTACCTGCTTTCGGGCTCGATTCTGCTGCTGTTCGCCAAAGCGCGCGGTCTTTACTTACCGCGCGGGCGCGAACTGGCGGCGGCCTGCTTCAGCGGATTTCTCACGCTGGGAATCGGCAATGGCGCGCTGGTCTTTTCCGAGGTGTTGATCCCCAGCGGAATCGCCAGCCTGATCCTCAGCATCTCGCCGTTCTGGATGGTGGGAGCGGAAGCCCTGCTGCCCGGCGGCGTGCGTCTGCATGGCCCCACCATCGGCGGCATGGCGGTGGGACTGGTGGGCGCGGCGTTGCTGTTCACGCCCGACCCGGGAACGCACGGTATCGACCGCGCCCTGCTCGCCGGATTTCTGATGTTGCAGATCGGGATGGTGGGGTGGGCGTTCGGGTCCATCTATCAGCGCCGCAAGGCCGGCAAAGCGCACCCCATAGTGGCCGGCGGTGTGCAGCAACTGGCGGCGGCGTTGATTCTTCTGCCGTTCTCGCTG
>Ga0302319_10011426_pt1 | contig 16848 bp, 15 predicted proteins | sample Bog_T0_2_FD_203319 | JGI IMG/M metagenome (GOLD analysis project Ga0302319, IMG submission 203319) | Peat permafrost microbial communities from Stordalen Mire near Abisko, Sweden - Bog_T0_2 | ecosystem: Environmental > Terrestrial > Soil > Wetlands > Peat | place: Sweden: Abisko, Stordalen Mire...
TCGGCGCACGGCAGCGTTTTCCCGATACTTCCGGGCCGGGGCGCATCGAGAGGGTTGAGAGCTGTGACGCCGCCTTCGGTGAGTCCATAGCCTTCGATGAGCGGGATCCCGATCCCTTCGTAGAACTCGGCCAGATCGGCGCCTAACGGGGCTGCGCCGGAAGCGGCCACGCGCAGACGGCCGCCGAAACGTTCCCGGACTTTTGCGAACACGAGCTTATTGGCCAGATGTAAAGGCGCGGCAATTCGCCACGGCACTGCCTTGCCGGCGCGTTTATACCGGGCGGCGGCGAGGCCGAGCGCCAGGGCCGCGGCGAAGGCCTGCCGGGCCACGGCGGGGCGTTTCTTCACTTCAGTCCGAATCGTGGTGTAGATGCGCTCCCAGACGCGCGGGGGCGCCAGAAAAAAAGTGGGCTTCACGGCTTTCAGTTCACCCGGAAGCTTTGCCAGGTTTTCGGTAAACGAAACCGCGGAGCCGCTCAAAATCGGCAGCAACTCCACAACTACCCTCTGGGCGATGTGCGCCGAAGGCAGAAAGGCAACCGTGATGTCATCCGGAGTGAGCGGCAGCACCGCGGGGCCCGCATTGAGATTGGCGATAAGGGCGCCGTGTTTCACCATCACCATCTTCGGATCGCCGGTCGCGCCCGAGGTGAGGTAGAGGATCGCGTTATCGTCGGGGCCAACCTCTGCGGTAAAGCGCCCCTGGCACCGCAGTTCGGCGAGCGAAATGGCACCGGGAGCTTCGCCCGTGAGGAGAATGATCTTCTCTACCGGAGCGCCCTTCAGCTTTTCGTACATCTTCGGATCTTCCACGAAGAGGATCTTCGCGTCGGCGTTGACCAGGACGCGGATTAGTTCTTCGGGCGGATAGCTGGGATACAGCGCGCCGGAGACGGAGCCGTTGGCCAGGATGCCCTGATCGGCGAGGTAGAACTCGGCCCGCGTTTCCGAGCAAATGGCTGCATGATCGCCTTTGCCGAGGCCCAGAGTTCGCAAACCGGCGGCGATTTCCTCCGCTGCCTGGAAATACTCGCTCCAGGTCCAGGTGCGCACTTCCTTACCGGCGGGCTGGCGCAGGGCGAGCCGGTCGCCAAACTGGTGCGCCGCGCTTTTCAGAAGCTGAGGAATGGTTTGGACAGACATATTCGATTGTCCAGTTTACGCTGACGTGCTAATCGGCTGTTTCCGCCATTTCGGGGCTGGGAAATTTTTCTTCGGCGAGTTCGGCTACTTTGCGCTCCAGCAGTTCGTTTAGGCTGCCCCGGTCGCGCAGCGTGAGATGTGCAGTGGGGATGGGATCGCCGACGTGTACTTCGAGAGTGCCGGGCCGAATGACGAGCGAATGCATCGGCAGCAGCTCGCGGGTATTCTTCAGACCGATCGGCACCACGGGAACCCCGCCCTTGATCGCAATGTAGGCGGCTCCTTCCTTGAACGGGCGCATTCCGGCGGGCACGCGGCCGCCTTCGGGAAACAGGAGTAGGGAGATGCCTCGCTCGCGCATCATTTTCGCGCCTTCGGACATGGATTTCAGCGAGGCGCGCGCGTCGCCGCGAATCACCGGGATGTGCCCGGCCCGGGTGAGGTGCCAGCCGAGAAACGGAATCGAAAACAGATCGATCTTGGCGAAGAAACGGAACTGCAGGGGCAGGGAACCGACAATCGCCGGAGTGTCCAGATAGCTGGCGTGGTTGGAGACCAGCACGTAGCTTTTTTGGGGATCCAGTTTCTCGATTCCGAAAGCCCGGCAGCGCACAAAGCCCAGCGCCAGCAACAGGTGAGACCACAGGCGGGCGATGCGATGCTGGGCGTTGCCCCCGGTGTCCCGCAGGGAGCACGCAATGGAAACCGTGGCCATCAGGATGGTGAGGAGCGCTATGGCCGGGATGCTGAAGATGATGGCTCGGTATCGGGACAAAGTTTTTTTTAATCCGGAACCCCTATTATGACCGGCTCCCGCCTGGTAAACTAAATGCGGATGCTGGAAGGAGCCATCATGAAGAAATCTCAATATTTAGCCATCGGCTGCGCGCTGCTGTTCGGGTCTGTGCCTATGTTCGGCCAGAAGAAAGCAGGGGATGCCGCCAAGGGCAAAGAAGTTTTCGAACAATGCTCGGTTTGCCACAACTCCGATAGTACGGAGCGGAAGATGGGCCCCGGCCTGAAGGGGCTGTTCAAGAAGGGGAAGCTGGACTCGAACGGCAAGCCGGCGAACGAAGCGAATGTGCTGGAAAAGATCAACGAAGGCGGCAACGGCATGCCGGGTTATAAAGACAGCTTGTCGGATGGCGAGAAAGCCGACCTGCTGGCGTATCTGAAGACTCTCTGAAATTCTGTTTTTAATTTATTTGAATTAGGCCGGGTAATAAAGCGCTTTTATTTACTCGGCCTAAGCTGCTTCTTCCCCTGAATGAGTCTGCCCGCAACCATCCTTCTCATCCGCCACGGAAGCAACCCCAAAGTCGGTAAAGGCCTGACGGGCTGGATGCCCGGCGTGTCTCTGGACGAGAAGGGCCGCCTCCAGGCAGAGCAGCTTGGCCTGGAGCTTGCAAGCCGTTCTTTGTCAGCGATTTACTCAAGTCCTCTGGAGCGCGCGATCGAGACGGCCCAGCCGCTGGCCCGCAGGCTGGGCCTTGAAATTGTGCCGAATCCCGCCTTCGGAGAAGTCCGTTTTGGCGACTGGCAGGGCAGGGAATATGCCGAAATCGAACTTGATCCGGTATGGCGAAAATTCAACGAATTCCGCAGCGGAACGCGCGCTCCCGGCGGCGAACTTATGCTCGAAACACAGTCTCGAATGGTTTCCGGAATGCTGGAAATCGGGGCTCGGCATCGGGGAGAAACGGTTGCGATTTTCAGCCATGCGGATGCGATTAAATCCGCGATCTGCTGGTTGCTGGGCATCCCGCTCGACTTCCATCTGCGACTCGAGATTCTACCCGCTTCGGTTACTACGGTTGCGCTGTCGGATAGGGACGTACCAAAGGTTATATCGATGAATACCTGTTACGGCCAGTACCTGTAGTCATATCCAAGGCGGTGTAACCAGGAATAATCCTACCCTGAATCCTTACAAATACCCTGGTACTACTGATGACTCAGATAGTCGGTTACCGGGCTCTAAAGTTTTGCGCGGATTTTGCCGATCTTAGAGTAAATAAGGCGTGCAAAACGCTTTGTATTCTGTTTGAATGGATGGTGCATGACTACTCGAATTGTAATTACCATGCGTAGGCTCGCAACGGCCGTGTTGACGTTTGCGACCCTAAGTATCAGCTCCCCGGTTTTTGCCGGAACTCACTCCGCCGAACTTGAGCGGATGAGCGGGAGCCGCGAGGTTGACGTGATTATCACGTATGATGCGTCTCACGTCGCTCCGATACTCGGTGGAGAGTCCCGAAGTATTAAGCTGGCCGATTTGCCTGGCGGTGAGTTGCGGCGCACTACGGTGGCCGACGCCCTGAGAATTTCCGCCCTTGCCGAAGTTGCGCACGTAACCGTGAATCACCCCATCATGGCGACCGGAACCCCGGTGTATGACTTCATGCCGCAGTCGATTCAGCCCGTGAGTCAGCCGATTTTTGGATTTCAGGTTTTCGGTCACGGAATCAGCCCCAGCGGTCCGGTTGGCGTTGCCCTGATCGATAGCGGAATCCACCTCGATCCCAGCAATTTTGACCTTGTGAACGGAGTCTCGGTTGTCTATGCCCAGAGTTTTGTGACGACGGAAGGCACTGACGATCTTTATGGTCATGGCACTCATATCGCGGGCGTGATCGCGGGAAGCGGCTTGAATTCGCTTCTGAGCGCGAATGACATTTTCGGCGTGGCCCCGGGCGTCCAGCTTGTGAACCTCAAGGTGTTGGACAAGAATGGCGTGTCCACCGACGCTCAGGTGATTTCGGCCATCGATCGCGCTATCGCATTGAAGAACACCTACAACATCAAAGTTATCAACCTGTCGCTGGGCCGTCCGATCTACGAAAGCTTTCTTAAAGACCCCCTTTGCCAGGAAGTGGAGAAGGCGTGGCTGAACGGAATTACAGTTGTAGTTGCGGCGGGAAACAGCGGTCGTCTATACGAGGCCGGCACGCAGGGCTACGGAACGATCGCTTCGCCCGGTAACGATCCGCTGGCGATCACTGTCGGCGCGATCAATACCGAGAGCACGCCGCAGACCAGCGACGATCTGATGACCACCTACAGCTCGAAGGGACCGTCCCTGAGCGATCACGTGATTAAGCCTGATCTGGTCGCGCCGGGCAACCGCATTTTCGGGGTTTTGGCGCCCGGTACGACTCTGGCTTCGAACTCCGCTTCTTCGATTGTCGGCAGCTACCTCGTTCTGAGCGGCACCAGCATCTCGGCCGGTGTCACCAGCGGCGCGGCTGCTACTCTGATCGCCCTTGAGGGTCTGACTCCCGATCAGGTGAAGGCTCGCCTGATGAAGACGGCGACTAAGCTGCCGAACGTGTCGTATCCCATTACCGATCCGAACACCGGCACAACTTACACCCTTACGAACGATATTTTCACGGTTGGCGCTGGCTATCTAAACCTGGATGCGGCAATTGCCGACGCCGGCGACGATCTTCCGCCGGGACTTTACGCAGCTTCCCCGGCCGCTGTCCCGCTGGGCATGGCGACCGGCTCCGACGGCAAGTCGCACGAAGTCATCAAGGCCGACTCCACGGTATGGGGGTCGTCAACAGTTTGGGGTTCTTCGACCGTTTGGGGCAGTTCGACGGTGTGGGGTTCGTCCACGGTTTGGGGCTCGTCGACGGTCTGGGGATCGTCAACAGTTTGGGGTTCTTCCACTGTCTGGGGTTCCTCGGTAGTCTTTCCGGCTTCCACGGTCTGGGGTTCTTCGACGGTCTGGGGCAGTTCCACCGTATGGGGCAGTTCGACCGTCTGGGGTTCTTCGGTAAGTAATCCCGGTGCGTTCTCGACCGTCTGGGGTTCTTCAACGGTGTGGGGCAGCTCAACCGTTTGGGGTTCGTCGACCGTTTGGGGTTCGGACACTCTTGACGGAAGCATCCTCGGTGGCGATCCCGATGCCGGCAGCACCAATACGCCGGGCTCCGGCGGCACAGGCAACTAACTCAATCCACTCGGCAGAAATGAAAAAAGCCCGTTCGAGAGAGCGGGCTTTTTTCGTTTGCGATCAGGTCAGTGGACTGTGCGGGTTTTCCGGTTCATATAGTCCATCAGGAGATACTGCCCCAGAGACTGCGGAGTCGTAAAATAAGCTTTCCCGCGACATAATTCCGTCACTTTTTGAACGAAATTAATCAGCCCATAATCGCTCGCCAGCATAAATGTATTTATTAGAATTCCCTGTTTGCGGCAGCGATTTACTTCCTCCAGGGTTTTGCTGATCACCAGCGGATCGAGGCCAAACGCGTTCCGGTACATGCGCCCGTCGTCGAGCGTCAAAGCCGAAGGTTTGCCGTCGGTAATCATGACGATCTGCTTCATGTCCTTACGTTCCTGGCTGAGCAGACGCTGCGCCAGGATCAGGCCGTCCCGGGTATTGGTGTAATACGGCCCCACCTGGACTCGGGCCAACTGACTGATTTTCAGTTCCTCCGCTGAATCGTGGAAAAGAACGCAGCGCAGACTGTCCCCCGGATACTGGGTGCGAATCAGATGGGCGAGCGCCATGGCGACCCGCTTGGCGGGCGTAAAGCGGTCCTCGCCATAGAGAATCATGCTGTGGCTGCAATCGAGCATCAGCACCGTCGCGCAGGAGCTCTGATATTCGCACTGATGCACGTGCAGATCGGAGTATTCCAGGTCGATCGGGACCTTTACGCCCTCGCGCCGCACCGCCGAAAACAAAGTAGCGCCGATATCGAGGTTCAAAGTATCGCCGAACTCATACTGCCGCGAACTGCCCGAAGACTCGATGCCGGTCGCCAGATCCCGCGTGTCATGCCGCCCGAAGCTCGACTTGCCCAGTGAGCCCAGCAAATCCTTCAGCGTCTTGAAACCCAGAAAATCGAGCGACTTATCGGTGACCTCGAAGCGCGCCTCGCCGGCCGGACCGTTCCCGCCGCCGGAACCGGGCTGCGCGTCTTCCGGCTGATTGATCGAGATATGCCCCTCTTCCGCCAGCTTCTGCATCAGATTCTCGACGAGTTGATCCATCTGCTCCGGAGACATGGAGGCGAGCTTCTCCATCATTTCCCGCATGCGGTCGTCGGGAAAAAGGTCGCCGCGCTCGAGAGCTTCCTGGATCGCCCGCTTCAGGTCTTCAAGGCTGTTCGAATTAAATTCCGAAAGGCCCGAATACGGGTTGTTGAAGCCGCTGTTCAGAAAAAAGTCGGAAAGCGCGCGCATCAGATCCTCGGCATCGATGCCGAGATCTTCGCCCGTATACTTCGAGAACCGGACCCACTTCATTTCAGAGTTCTCCCTGCGGCCGCTCTAGTTAAACTGACGTTTCGGGCGCTGGCGAGGGGGCATCTCATCGTCAGTTTCGGGTTGCTGATGGCGCGGCTGCTGCTTGCGCTCCTCGGCGGTGAAACCCCGCTCTTCCGACCGGCTGATTCTGCGGTGCGCATGCAGGCCTTCGAGAATGAACTCGCCCGCCGACGCGCGAACCTCATCGGCCTCGTTCTCCGACAGGCCGAGCGCGCCCACCTTCTCCATCAGGCCCTGAATCCCGTTGAGCTGCGACACCAGCGAAGCCGAGTCGACATCCGCGCCGAGCTTCAGACTTCCGCCGATATCGAACCACTGGATCACGGGCTTCATATTCACGCCCTCGAAATAACGGTCGAAGGTTTTGCCGACGGCCAGGCGGATGAGCTCGCGTCCCACCGTATCGCCGCCCTTGAGTTCACCTTCGTATTCAAGCTCAATCTTGCCGGTGATGGCTGGCAGCGCGGCGTAAATATCCACCACGCGCGGCACCGCGAGCGATTCGCCATTGGCGAGCGCGCGGCGTTCGGCGTTAGATACCACGTTCTCGAGCGCCGAAATCGGCAGCCGCTGCGAAACGCCGGAGCGCTTGTCGACGCGTTTGTCTTCACGCGCGGAGAATGCCAGTTGTTCCACCACCTCGACAATGTAGGACGGCAGGCTGACGTCGATGCCGGACCCTCTGTGAGTCCAGGCCTCGCTCCGCGTGATCTCGATGCCATGCTCAAGCGTCGCCGGATAATGCGTGCGAATCTCGCTGCCGATGCGGTCCTTCAGCGGCGTCACGATCTTGCCGCGCGCCGTATAATCCTCGGGATTTGCCGTAAACGCCAGCAGCAAATCGAGCGGCAGCCGGATCGGATAGCCCTTAATCTGCACATCGCCTTCCTGCATGATGTTGAACAGGCCAACCTGAATTTTCCCGGCCAGATCCGGCAGTTCGTTGATGGCGAAGATGCCGCGATTGGCCCGCGGAACAAGGCCGTAATGAACCGTCAGTTCGTCGGAAATATCGTGGCCGCGGCGAGCCGCTTTGATGGGATCGATGTCGCCGATCATGTCGGCAATCGTCACGTCGGGCGTAGCCAGCTTCTCCACGTAACGAGCCTCGGCCGAGAGCCACGCGACCGGCGTTTCGTCGCCCTTCTCAGCGAGCATATTGATACAGCGCCGACAGATCGGGTTGTAAGGATTGTCATGGATTTCGCAGCCCTCGATATAGGGCATCCAGGGATCGAGAAGCGTGGTCAGCATGCGGATGAGACGGGTTTTCGCCTGACCGCGCAGCCCCAGCAGGATGAAATTATGCCGCGAGAGAATCGCGTTCACCATCTGCGGAACAACCGTATCTTCGTAGCCGACGATACCGGGGAACAACTCCTCCCGGCGTTTGAGTTTGCAGATCAGATTCTGGCGCAGTTCGTCTTTGACAGATCGGCGAGCGAGCAGAGTTTCGGGATAGTCGCTGTTACGCAGAGCGCCCAGTGTCCGGGGTAAATCGGTTTGGGGTAAATCGTTGCGATGGGACTCCGTTTTTTGAGGCATGCATGCACATCCGAATGATGTTAACGATGACTGATGTTAACAGAGATGCGCGTCAGTCGGGATTGAACTCAAATGTTTCGCCTTCGCAGCGAAAAACGATGCGGCCGCCGGTCATCATCTTCACATCCCGGCCCATCGGAATAAAAACGGCCCCGTCGGTGGACTGGCCCGGCTGTAGCCTGGTCTGGCCCAGCGCGATCGCCGAAGCCGTGGCCGCAGCCTTCAACCTGGTAGGCATTCCATAGGACAAGGCGTTCTGCCGGCGCTGCTCATAACCGTTGGTGGAATGCATGTGGGGGATCGCGTAAAGCGCGCTTTCGTAGGAAGCGACCAGCTTCACGACGTCGCCGTGGGAGGCGTGTTCCAGAAGCAAATCCACCACCTGGTCGGCGGGAAGCGCAGCCGTGGCGCCGTCGGCCCGAACATAGGAAAAGCTCTCCGGCTTGACGGTCCAGTAGATTTGCGAGCCATTCGAAATCGATACCTGGAGCAACCCGAACCCCGCCACATGATTAGGCAAATGCGTGACAATTACCGTCAAACCTCTGCGCGTGGCGGTCTGATATTTCTGGCCATTCGACTCATACTCGATGACCTGCGCCGGCGCACTCACACTCAATGAAACCGTCAGCACGGCGGTCCAGCAGAGTGCGTGGCGGCAAATGTGCATTTATTTACAGGGTAGCGTGTTACTTCATTTCGGCTATAACAAACGGCCCGGCTCCGGAGGGCAGGGCATCCCACGCGGCATCGCCGTTTACAGAGTTCACGGCAACGTAATGCTTCCCGGCGGCAGGCGCCTTCGCGGAACGATACACATGCACCTGCGCGTTGTCGATCTTTTTGTACCCACCGGCTTTGGTGTCAGCGGAGCCTTTGCGCACTTCGATCTCAACGATACGCAGCGGCTTCGTGCCGACGTTCTGGCTGGTATGCATGCCGCCGCCGGGGCTCCACGCGATCTCGCCCGCTTTCCAGTTCTGGTTGTCGACGCGGCCGTCCGCGTATGCGATACGCATCTTACCCGCCTCGAGATAAATCATCACCCGGTTCTGTTTATGCTCATGCAGGGCGCCCGGTTTGTCCACCGGCTGATCGGTGGCCCACACGACGCGGACGTAGTCGTTTTCAATGGGCGCATGGGGCGTCTGGGCGAGGACGACAGCCAGGGGCAGCAGCAGGAGTGCGGATCGCATGCCCGCTAGTCTACATGAACCGACCGGGGTTACAATGAAGCTCATGAAACCCTGGCTGATTTCGATTGTGGCGGCCGTAGTGTGCGTGGCCGCGGAACCCCCTGTTGTAACGCTCACCGGGACCGTGGGCGACGACATGTGCGCCGGGGATCACAAGAAAATGGGAGGTACCGATGCCATGAAGTGCACCGAAGAATGCATCAAAGGCATGGGCGCCAAACTGGCATTGATTGTCGGCGACGATGTTTACGAGCTGAGCGATCAGAAGGCTGCCGCGAAATACGTGGGCAAGAAGGTCACCGTGAAGGGCGAAGTGACCACGGAAACCAAAGGCACGTTAACCACGAAGTCTCTCCAGGTGAAGTCGATCTCCGCGGTTAAATAATGACCGCGGCCGCGCTGCAGCGCACCCCTCTCAATGAAATACATCGGGCATCCGGGGCCAAAATGGTGGATTTTGGCGGCTGGGATATGCCGGTTCAGTACTCCGGACTGATCGACGAACACAACACCGTGCGCACCGCTGTCGGCGTCTTCGATGTTAGCCACATGGGCGAGATCGAGGTCCGCGGTCCGGAGGCTTTCCGGCTGGTGGATCATGCCACGACGAATGCGGTCGCGAAGCTGAAGGACGGACAGGCGCAGTATTCGGGGCTGCTTTACGAGCATGGCGGTTTTGTGGATGACATTCTGGTCCACAAGGTCTCGGACTCGTCTTACTTTCTGTGCGTGAATGCTTCCAATCAGGAGAAAGACTTCGAGCATATTCGCACGCTCAACACGTTCGATTGCGAAGTGGAGTTCGCCGGCCCGAAGTACGCTCAGATTGCGATCCAGGGACCGAAGGCGCTCGGCGTGGCGCAGAAACTTACCGACACCGAACTGAGCGGGATCAAGTACTATTGGTTTCGCGATGGAGTGTTCGGGGGCGTTCCCGCGCGCATCGCCCGCACCGGCTATACGGGCGAGGATGGTTTCGAAATCTATGTCGCGCCCGAACATGCGGTGAGCGTCTGGAAAGCCATCATGGATGCAGGTAAGGATGTAGGCATTAAACCCTGTGGGCTGGGCGCGCGCAACACGCTTCGGCTCGAAAGCAAGATGGCGCTCTACGGGCACGAAATCGGCGCTTCGATTTCTCCGCTTGAAGCCGATCTCGCATGGATCGTGAAGTTCGATAAAGGCGACTTTGTGGGCCGCGACGCCTTGCTGAAGCAGAAGGAAAAAGGGCTTTCGCGCAAGCTGGCGGGTTTTGAAATGCGCGGCCGGGGTATTGGCCGCGATGGGTATGAAGTCCTGATGGAGGGCAAGGCCGCCGGTTGGGTGACCAGCGGTTCGCCTGCGCCGACGCTGGGGAAGAACATCGGACTTTGTTATCTTCCTGTGGGTAAAGCAGGAACGGGCGAGAAGATCGAAATCGTAATCCGTAATCAGGCGGTCGAGGCCGAAACCGTGCCAACGCCTTTCTATAAGAGGCCACAATGAATTATCCGGAAAATTTCCGCTACACCAAAGAGCACGAGTGGGTCAGCCTGGAAGGCGATACGGCAACGGTCGGAATCACTTACCATGCGCAGAGCGAACTGGGCGATATCGTTTACGTGGATTTGCCGAAGGTGGGGGCAACGCTCGAGATCGGCAAAAGCTTCGGCTCGGTGGAATCGGTGAAAGCTGTTTCCGATATCTACGCGCCGATAGCAGGGGAAGTCACCGAGATCAACGATGCGCTTTCCACCGCTCCCGAGAAGCTTAACGAAGACCCTCACGGCGCGGCATGGCTGATTAAAGCGAAGGTCGCGTCTGCCACCGATTTTAACAATCTCATGACCGCCGCGGACTATCAAAGCTATGTGGGGGCGGAAAGCTAGAATTGCGTTATCTTCCGAAGTCCGATTCCGAGCGTCGGGAGATGCTCCAGGCATGTGGACTGACTTCCACCCTCGAATTGTTTTCCCAGATCCCCGCTGAGGCGCGTCTCGACCACCCGCTCAATCTGGCGCCGGGGATTTCGGAGTATGAGATTGTCGATTACTTCAAAGGGCTGGCAGGCAGAACAGCCGCGGGGTACGCGAGCTTTCTGGGCGCGGGCGTCTACAGGCACTATCGCCCGATCGTGGTCGATACGGTGGTTTCGCGCGGCGAGTTCCTGACCTCTTACACGCCTTACCAGTCGGAGATTTCGCAGGGCACGCTGGTGACGATCTTCGAGTTTCAGACCATGATTTGCCAGCTGACCGGCATGGATGTTGCCAATGCTTCGATGTACGATGCGTCGACCGCCGTGCCCGAAGCGGCGATGATGTCGGTTCGTGTCACCGGGCGCTCGAAGATTCTGGTGTCGAAGTCGGTGCATCCGGAATATCGGGATGTGCAGACAACATACGCGCGCACCCAGGGTTTGCCGATTGTGGAATTCGGTTATGACGCGGAATCGGGGCAGATCGATTTCGCGGATCTGGAAGCGAAGCTCGATAAACAAACGGCCTGCGTGATTCTTCAGTCGCCGAACTTCTTCGGGATTATCGAGGATGTGAAGAAGGCGGCCGATCTGGCGCATGCTCACGGCGCTCTGCTTGTATTTGTGTTTTCGGAGGCCGTATCGCTCGGCCTGCTCGAACCGCCTCGCGATGCCGATATCGTGGCGGGCGAGTTACAGTCCTTCGCGATCTCTCCGAGTTATGGCGGGCCTTACGCGGGCATCATCGCGGCTAAGGAAAAGTTCACGCGCCAGTTGCCGGGCAGGCTGGTGGGGCAGAGCACCGATACTCATGGCAACCGCGCTTTTTGCCTGACGCTTTCGACGCGCGAGCAGCATATTCGGCGCGAGAAGGCGACTTCGAATATCTGCACGAATCAGGCGCTGATCGCTTTGATGGCGACGGTCTTCATGGAACTGTACGGCAAGCAGGGCCTGCGCGAACTGGCGACGCAGAATCTTTCGAAAGCTCATTATCTGGGTTCGAAACTTAAGCCGCGATTCAGCAGGCCTTACTTCAATGAGTTTGTGGCTACGCCTTCAACCGCACCCGAGACGGCAAATGAAGGATTGCTTGCGAAGAACATCATCGGCGGTCTGCCACTCGGCCGCTTCTATCCTGAATTGAAGGACTCGGTTTTACTCTGCGCCACGGAGATGTCGAAGCGTGCCGATATGGACACCTTAGCGGAGGCCTACCGATCATGATTCGCAAGGTTCGCCAGAATATTTCGCAGAATGAAGACCTGATCTTCGAACGCAGTTCTCCCGGCAAGATCGGTTATCAGTTGCCGCCGCTCGATGTTCCGGACGTCGATCCCGCGACGGCTTTGGGTGCGGCGCATGTGCGGCCCGAGATCAAGGATTTTCCGGAAGTCAGCGAAGTGGAAGTGATCCGGCATTTCACGCGGCTCTCGACATGGAATTATGCGATCGACCTCGGCATGTATCCGCTGGGGTCCTGCACCATGAAGTACAACCCGCGCATCAACGAAGCGGTGGCGCGCCTGGAAGGTCTGGCGTGGGCTCATCCCTATCAGCCGGAAAGCCTGTCGCAGGGCGCAATGGAAGCGGTCGCGAAGCTGGAAGACGCGATGTGCGAGATCACCGGGCTCGACGCCACCACGCTGCAGCCCGCCGCGGGCGCGCATGGCGAACTGACCGGAATTCTGCTGGTGCGCGCGTATCTCGAATCGCAGGGCAATCCGCGTAAAAAAGTTCTGGTGCCGGATTCGGCGCATGGAACGAACCCCGCGACGGCCGGCATTGCGGGCTATGCGGTGCAGAACATTAAATCCAACGCGCAGGGCATGATCGACCTTGAAGAGTTATCGAAGCACGTTGACAGCGATGTGGCCGCGCTCATGGTGACGAATCCCAACACGCTGGGCGTGTTCGAGGAAAACATCGTCAGCGCCGCGAAGATCCTGCATGAGAAGGGCGCCATGGTTTACATGGACGGCGCCAATATGAATGCGCTGGTGGGCATCGCAAGACCGGGAGATTTCGGCGTCGACGTGATGCACATCAACCTGCACAAGACGTTTTCGACTCCCCACGGCGGCGGAGGTCCCGGCGGTGGGCCGGTGGCAGTGAAGAAGCATCTGGAGCCGTTTTTGCCCGTGCCCCGACTGAAGCGCGTGAACGGCGCGTGGTCGTGGAATCATGAACTGCCGCAATCGATCGGCAAGGTGAAGGCTTATTACGGCAACTTCGGTGTGATGGTTCGCGCGCTCGCTTATATCCTGGCGCATGGCGGGCCGGGCCTTCGCAATGCGACTGTGGACGCGGTGCTCAATGCCAATTACATTCGGCACAAGCTCCGCCCTTATTTCGATCTGCCCTACGACCGGCCCAACATGCATGAGGTAGTCTTCAGCGACGACCGGCAATCGGCGAAAGGCGTCAGGACCGGAGATATGGCGAAGCGCCTGATCGATTACGGCTTCCATCCTTACACCGTGAGCTTTCCCCTGATCGTTCACGGCGCGCTGATGATCGAGCCGACCGAAACGGAATCGAAAGGCGAACTGGATCTCTTTATCGACGCGATGATTTCGATTGCGAAAGAGGTTGAGGATACGCCGGAGAGAGTGACGCACGCGCCGCATTCCACCAGAACCACGCGAGTGGATGAAGTGGCCGCGGCTCGCAAACCCATCCTCCGCTGGCGGCCGTAATGTCCGTTGAATTCCGGCCGTTCGCAACGGGCGATCAACCGGCCTTCCGAGCTCTCAACGAAGCGTGGATTGTGCAATACTTCGCGATGGAAGCGAAGGATTACGAGGTTCTCGACGATCCCGAGAACAACATCCTGAACAAGGGCGGACACATTTTCATGGGCGTCGAGGGGGGCGCTGCAGTGGCTTGCTGCGCGCTAATCCCCAAAGAGCCGGCGTGTTATGAGTTGGGCAAGATGGCCGTGGCGGAATCACGGCGCGGCCAGGGGATAGGCTGGAAGCTCGTCGAATACGCGATAGAGCAGGCAAGAGCTCTGGGCGCGAAACGCCTCTATCTCGAAAGCAATGCGAAGCTGCCGAACGCGGTTCACATCTATGAGAAAGCGGGTTTCCGGCACCTGCCGCCGGAGCTGGTTGTTCCTTCGGAATACGCTCGCTCAGGAGTTTTTATGGAGATGTTTCTTTAGCCTCGCCCTGAACGCCGCACCCAGTAACGGAACATCTCAGCGCAGCCGTGCGCTTCCTCCACTGAACTGAGCTCTTCGATCGACCAGCGCATCTTGCGGCTCCAGTTGGGATATTCAGACGTGGTGCCCGGCATGTTCTGCTGATAGCGTTCGCGCGTGATGTCTTCCTGGTTGATCAGCCACAGCGCGCAGGGTGTTCCGGCCAGATAACCCGCGATCGCGTAATGCAGTTCCGGCGTCAGCTCCGTAATGCGTGACGCATCGCGCTCATAGTGAGAAGGCAGCAGATCCGCCCGGAACAGCGCGTCCAGCAATTGCTGTTTATCGCGCAGCCGATCGCGCCACTGCGATTCATAGCTGGCCCGATCCACGGTACCCGTGCGCAGACGCGCTTCAATATCCTGACCGGTCCAAAACCCAGCCATGGTGGGAAGATCGTGTGTCGTGGTTGACGTCAATGCGCTCTTCGGGTATCGCGCCGGAGCTTTGAAGCCGTTCGCATCGGCCTCGAAAATCAGGAGCCGATAGCTGAGGATGCCGAATCGCTCAAGCGTTTCGCGAACGTCGTCTTCCACGGTTCCGAGATCTTCGCCGATGATCACCGAATTGTTGCGCAAGCTCTCGAGGGCGAGGATTCGAACCAGGTCCGCCGCGCGATCCTTCACGTAAGCCCCGCGGGCGGCGGTGTGGCCTTCGGGGATCCAGTAGAGGCGGAACAGCCGCATGACGTGATCGATCCGGAGCGCTCCGCCGTGCCGCATGGTTTTGCGAATGGATTCGGCGTACAGGCGATAGCCGTCTTCCAAATGGCGTTCCTGATTGGGCGGGGGGAACGACCAGTCCTGGCCGGTGGGCGAAAAGCCATCGGGCGGAGAACCTACCCTGGCTCCGTTCACGAAGAAGGGCCGGTAGCCCCAGAGGTCCGCGCCGCAGCGGTCGGTCGCGAGCGCGAGGTCATGATACAGGCCGATCGACATGCCGGATTCGAGCGCATGTTTCTGCACCGCGCCGATTTGCTCATCGATGAGCCACTGCAGCCAGCCATAAAAGAGGACTCGGTTTGCGTGGGCGCCGGCGAATTCCTTTACCGCTTCGCCGTGCGGATCGCGGAACTCGGCAGGCCAGTCGGGCCAGATCCAGAGGTTCGGGTCGGCCGCATGAAGAAACTCGTCGAGAGCGCAATAGGTGGCGAAGGTGTGCAGCAGATGCCCCTCGGCCGCGATCCATCTGCGGCATGCTTCCGACGGCGGGTGAGCCTCGAAGATCTTTTCGAGCGCGTTTCGCTTCACTGCCGCGACGCGTTCGTACTCCACCGTTTCCGAGGCTCGAAGCTTTTCGATTTCAACACGCGCGGTTTCGTCGGGCTCGAAGCCTTCAATGCCTTCAATATCCAGATACAGGAAGTTGCGGTAGAAGACCGAGAGCGGAAGATAAGGGCTCGTGTTGTAAGGCGCGCGATTGTGAATGGCGTGCAGCGGATTGAGCGCGATGAATTCGACATGCAGATTTTGAATAGCCCAGTCGATGAGCGCGCGCAGATCGCGGAAATCGCCACATCCCCAGTTATGCGCGGAACGAAGCCCCCAGAGCGTGATGCCGAGTCCGGCCTGGCGGAGGCGTGAGAGGTTATGCGCGTGGTCCGGCGCAACGATGAGACGCATCGTGCAGCTGCCTGTAGTGACCTGGTGATAACCGAGTGGCAGTTGCAGTGGCTCATCCGACCAGACGCGGCGCTTCTCACCCGATTCGAGTTCTATCAGGAGTTCGGTGCGTTGGGTAAGAGGAATTTCAATGGGCGCGGACACGCTTACCACGAGAACCGGCGGCAGTGCGCGGCTCTCTTGCTCGGCCTCGCGTTGCGCCAGAGAGGCCGTCAATGCGGTTTCCGAAGAGCAATCGAACCCAAGCGAACTCAGTATGTCGCGGTTGGTCTCTGGTTCGGTGATGTGAGGCTTCCCGAAGATGTCCCAGAACTCCTGCTGAACTCCGCACCGCTCCGCGGCAGCGCGGATCACATCGTCTAGAGGCACTTTATTCAGTCTAGCCTGAGGCTGAAGTTAGTCGGCGCTATCGCGGGCACCAGAGCGAAGCTCACGACAAGCATGTACGTCGGCAGCGTCAGGTCCGGGACTTCGGGAAAGAGCGGACGCTGGCAGTCTGCCGGGAGGACTGGTAGGCCGAACCTTGAACGGGCGCGTCGCAAACCCATTGATCAGCGACCACCCTTTCGTCCGTCACGGCGCGCACGATGCGCAGCACCTCATCGTCAAAAAAGAATTCCGGAGCAAAACACAATCTTACGGAAGGCATCGGCAAAAAGTGGCGGTGGGGACCGCGGTTCGGCGCAGCGCCGTGGGCCTCAGGGTAGCCAAGAAGAACCGGCCAATGTTCCGAGGGGGCTGGCGGCCACATTCCCGTTTCGGGGCGTCCCTAACTACTTTCCGGCGCAAAATTCACCGACTAAGCCGATTGTTTTCATAGGCCCCTGCGCGAGGTTGGTGCAGGAGTGAACGGAAACGTGGGCGGCTGGCTTCCGGGCCGGGTTATTGCGCGGCC
>Ga0302319_10011427_pt1 | contig 16847 bp, 11 predicted proteins | sample Bog_T0_2_FD_203319 | JGI IMG/M metagenome (GOLD analysis project Ga0302319, IMG submission 203319) | Peat permafrost microbial communities from Stordalen Mire near Abisko, Sweden - Bog_T0_2 | ecosystem: Environmental > Terrestrial > Soil > Wetlands > Peat | place: Sweden: Abisko, Stordalen Mire...
TCGCTCTTCGCTTTTCCGGGCGCTCGCATTGAGGCTTATGCCGAAAGAATCGTGGCTCTTGCTTCGGCAAATGCGGTCTTGTCCAAGTTTCATCGGATCCGGCGCGAGGAGATTTACGCCGGAGGCACCCCAACCATTCAGGATTCGTTGCAGGCGCTGGCAGCCGGCTGAAAATATTCTGATCCGTCTGGGGACATCGAAGGATGTTGCTTGATCGTGTAGCGACCGAGCTGGTTGAGGGAAGGATCGAAAAGATAAACGAGCCAATTACAGCCGAAGTGGCCGGTGAGCCATAGCACCGGCCACTTTCGGGTGTCGGAAGCTCCTACTTCGTAACCGCCATGATCATTTTCTGGTTCTCGAGAATCTCTTTCTGATTCAAAAGGATTTCCTTCTGATTCGAGAGGATTTGGTCGAGAGAAAGCTGGTTCCTTTCGATCGTGCCTTGATTGCCGAGGATCGTCTTTTGATTCTCCAGAATCGTTGCTTGATTGTGGAGGATGGTTTTCTGATTTGCTACTATTTCCTGGTCTGCCATATCTTCCCTTCTTGATTCACTGTCTTCCGTCGACCGCAGAGCAGCAGTCGTCGCGAGTGAGTGAGAGGTTTTTCAACCGTTCCCATTCTATCGCCTGTCGGTTTACAAGTTAATGTGTGCATCGTCACAGGTGCCCTACGGGGTTGTCACTGACTTTCTTCCGCTGGCCTATCTCAACTGGTTGAGGTTCGGGGGAGATCGACCGGTATTCCGACGGCTTGAACATCGTAACCGGGAAGGGCGAACATGAGCAGGCAGGGGATAAAGGCGGGGAGTGCCAGCAACTGAATGGTGATGGGGCGATACGAGCCCAGCGTATCGAAGACGCGGCCGACGCCAGAACTGCGCCATCAGGCGGGGTTTGGGTTGAGGGCTTGCGATTGTCGAAGAGTTTGTCGCGATCATGATTGGACTTAGCCCACGAGATGACACACTGGTGTAGTCGAAATTGTAGCGGCCAAAGCACTCTAGAACTATTCAGATCCACTTCCTTCAAGAGCAGGGCCCCAACGCATTCAATCCAAAACAATTAATTTCACTCGATTTCAATCGACTTCAACAAGCCGCAAAATCTGGTTCGGGACCACGGTCTCTACCCTTTACAAGCCTTTTAATTTCAGCACTTTGCAAAATCTGATTTGTTGAACCTCGTTGAATTTGAGAGATCTTTCGACTACAGAATCGTCTACATTGACCTGCAAATTGCATGTAAATTCACATTCATCAATCACTTACGAGTAGGCCTATCCCAACGCCGACCTCCTGGGTTTGCACCAGGTGCTCTAGAGCCCTGAGCGATCTGTTGCAGGGGTCTATTGAGCCTTGTGCGGAGATTCTGAAACGCGTTTGGCGAACTCGCTCAGCCGCGCGCCTCTCTCTCGATGCGGCACAGAAGGCGCAAAGCACTCCATTGGGGCTGATGTTCGGACTAGGGCTTGAGCCTCCAGCTAGCTTAATATTTGAATACCAAGGAGATGGCCCGATAGTACTATATCTTCTGGTTACTTAATGGTTGTATCGTTCACCCCATGGAATTAGTGGAAGGTGTTCTGATGAACCATTATGGCTCCAAGTGAAAATTCTCATAGCCGACGACGATGCTGTTTCCCGTCAATTGATTGAGCGAACTCTACAACGGTCTCATTTCAGAAAACTTGGGCGGCTAATCCTTGTCGCTGATTTCGTGATGTGTCTGTTTTCTGCCCTGACGCTCAACGCACAAAGCCAAAACGATCCTGGCGCGATGTCATTGAGCATCGAGGAACTGACACATGCCAAAGTGTTTAGCGCTTCGAAACATTTGGAGGATTCGCGTCAGGCCCCTTCTTCCGTCAGCACGATTACGGCTGAGGACATTCGAAGGTATGGTTGGCGGACGCTCGGCGACGCGCTGAGTAGCCTCCGCGGCTTTTACACTTCCTATGACCGAGACTACACCTACCTGGGAGTGCGAGGCATTCTGCGGCCGGGAGATTACAATTCGCGCGTTTTGTTGCTGGTGAATGGCCACCGAATGAATGACAACGTGTTCGACGACGCATTTATCGGCACAGAGGGTGAGATAGATCTCGATTTGGTCGATCGCATCGAAATTGTTCGTGGCCCGAGTTCCTCCCTGTTCGGCACCAATGCGGTCTTTGGAGTGATCAATGTGATCACCCGCCACAACATTTCCGGCTCTTCGGTCGAACTCTCGGGAGATATCGCTACATTTCTGGGACGCACCGGAAGGCTAACGACCAGCGTCCAAAAAGGCAAACTGTCGGGGCTTTTCTCAGGGAGCCTCTATCGCAGCGCCGGTCAGCCCAGGCTTTTCTTTCCCGAATTCGCATCACCGGCAACGAACAATGGGTGGGCCGTAGATGTGGACGGGGACCGCTCAGCACACGCTTTTGCCGACCTGCAATATGGAAACTTCCGCATCCATGGCCTGTTTTCGACGCGCACGAAGATTATCCCGACAGGGTCGTTTGGAGCGAACTTCAACGACCCAGCCAATCTGTCTACTGACTCCCGCGCCTATGCCGAACTGAGCTACCACCGCGCGGTCTCTCTCGGCGACATCAATATTCGTGGCTACTACGATTGGTACGGCTTCCTGGGCGTCGCCGCTTTCGGGGGGCTAACTCCCCCCACCCGCCTTGTGGGGGAAACTTTTGGGGGCGCACATTGGGTCGGAACCGAGGCCAGCCTGGACCGCCAGATCGGCCGGCACCGGATAATTGTCGGTGCCGATTACGAGCACAGCATCAGAATCTTGCAGGAAAATATTTGGGTTGGCCAAGGCCTGTTTTTCTATGATCACCGGCAACCTTCCCGTGCAGCCGTGTATGGAGAAGGGGAATTGAACTTCATTCCAAAACTCTCGATCCGGCTGGGTTCAAGGTTGGACTGGTTCAGTCTTTACGGGACTTCGCTCAGCCCGCGAATTGCGTTTGTGTACTCGCCAAATTCTCGAACGTCCGTGAAGTATATCTATGGCCGGGCATTCCGCGCACCAAACGTATACGAGAATTACTACGCAGACGGAATCGTAGTGGAGGCGCCGAGCACGCATCTAAAGCCGGAAACCATCGGGTCGAATGAAGTCATTCTTGAGCGGGGTCTCAGCTCCTGGTTGCAGGTAACCGTGGATGTGTCAGATAACCACCTGCAAAACCTGATCGATCAGGAGCCGGATCCCGCCACGGGCCTTTCGCACTTTGTCAATATTGGCCAGGACCGGGGACAGAACCTTGAGGTGGAGCTGGAGGCAAAGCGAGCCTCCGGACTCGCAATGCGGGCCAGTCTTACCATGGCTGACACATCCGAAACCATTCTGCGAACGAACCTGGAAAACTCGCCCAGGAAATTGATCAAGTTCAACGGCACGATTCCACTTTCACGCCTCTTCTTCGGCGCTCTGGAATCACGCTATATCAGCTCGCAGCAGTCCTATCAGGGAACCCGTGTTCAACCTGCTTGGCTGACCAATGCCACCCTGTCCACCGGTCCCGCGTTGCGAGACTGGGAGTTTTCTGCCAGCGTTTACAACGCGTTCAATAATGCCAGGTTTGACCCAGCCGGCCCAGATCTTGTGGAACCTGCGATCCGCCAGGACGGAAGGACCTTCCTCTTCAAGCTCTCCCGCAGGTTGTCCTTTGAGCATGGCAACAAGTGAGCCGAGACCGCATGGAGTACACGATGGACTCATTTGGCATGCGGCCTTCGCGCCTTGCGGCCGAGAGTGCCGAGTGGGTCCGTGTATACCAATTCTACTGGCTCTGGGTTCTCCTGGCAGCCTTGCTTTTTGGACCATTAATCGGTGCCCAGGAGCTTGATGAGCGCACAATCAGGGTCGCATACGTCTTCAACCTGACAAAGTATGTGGAATGGCCGCGAGCCAGCAACCAGTTAGTCATAGGCGTTGTCGGCGACGGCCCCATGGGAGAAGCATTGGAGAAGATGCTGGCTGGTAAGACCAGCGACTCCAGGTTGATTCGCGTTGTACTTTCTCCCAACGAAGAAGACTTAGCCCAATGCGACGTAATCTATGTCACCTCTGCTTCTCCCAAAAGAGTACAAGAAACACTGGACCATTTGCGCAACAAAAGCGTGCTGACTGTGGGGGATACCGAGTCTTTCCCCAAAAGTGGCGGAATGATCGGACTGGTAAAGGTGGGACAGCAGGTGCAGATGATAGTCAATCTGGATGCGGTACAGAGAGCGCGGCTAAAGATCAGCTCCCGAGTTCTGAATCTCGCAACCATCGTACACGACGCATCTGGGACGAGGAACTGAGATGCAACTAGGTCGGAACAACTCTTTCGCTCACAAGATCGCGCTGGCCTCTTTGTTGGCTACCAGCATCGCCGTGGGTGCCTTGACGACTGCATTTCTCGTGCTGGATAGCATCAGTTCACGAAGTTCCCTCAATGCGCGTCTGTCAACACTCGCCGATGTAGTCGCGAAGAATTCAACGGCGGCGCTGAATTTCAGCGATCATGCCGCCGCTTTTGAGGTCCTGGAAGCTCTCCGCGCCGAACCATCGCTCGTTACTGCCTGCCTTTATGATTCTTCCGGCACCCTGTTTGCTCAATACATACGTGACTCACAAACACAAACCTGCTCGAAAAGCCGTAAAGGAGTCCTCGCTTCCAGCGGGGAATTTCCAAGCGTCGTCCGGCCAGTATCGCACCGTGACGAATTCCTGGGGAGTGTCGTTCTAATTTCCGATGTGCAGGAATTGAAAAGGCGACGGGAACAGCTGCTTCTTTTGGCGGGAGTCCTCCTTGTACTCACGCTCTCCATCGGCGGCGTCTCCGGCTTTCTATTGCAGCGCAAGATATTGAAACCAATTTCCAATCTCACCCTGGCAATGCAACGGGTTCGGGCAGAAAAAGCGTACAACACACGGGTCTCAATTTCAGGAAACGATGAGATAGCTCACCTCGGGAGCGGTTTCAATGCGATGCTGAGCGAACTGGAGCGTAGAGAAACCGAGAAGGCTGAATTCGAGGCGCAGTTGGAACTCCAGGCCCACAACGACCCCCTGACTGGGCTACCCAATCGCAGACTGTTCGCTGAACGGCTAGCTTTAACTCTGGCCGCCGCGGATCGAGGGCTGCTTACTGTGGCCATGCTATATATCGATCTGGATGGATTCAAGCTCGTTAATGACAGTTTAGGGCATCCAATTGGGGATTCTCTACTCATCGAGGTAGCGGCACGTTTTAGCGCACGTGTTCGGAAGTCCGATACGCTAGCTCGAATTGGGGGAGATGAATTCACTGTAATCCTTAGCAGTCTGCATGTCAGAGAAGAAGCTATGATGGTGGGGAGAGAACTGATCGAGACCCTGTCAGAGCCCTTCGATATCGAGGGCCATCTGCTCACGATCAGCGCCAGCATCGGTATTAGCATCTATCCGGAAAACGCCCATACCGGCTCTGAGCTGATGCAACAGGCCGACGGTGCCATGTACGCTGCTAAGCGAAATGGTAAGAATCAGGCTCGGTACTTCACACCTGACCTGGGCGTTCTGGTTCGCGAACAGCTCAACCTGGAAAACCAGCTTCGCGACGCGCTTGCGAAAGGCGAAATCTATGTAAACTACCAGCCCGAATTCGATGCATTGACTGGCAAATTAGTCCGGTTCGAGGCATTGGCACGGTGGAATCATCCGACCCTGGGAACGATCCCTCCCGACAAATTCATCCCCGTGGCAGAGGAAAGCGGACTGATCGTACCAATGGGCGCTTACATTCTGGAACAAGCCTGCATTGAAGGAGTGAAGTGGCAGTCCGTAGCTTCATATCCGATACAAGTCGCGGTGAACGTTTCCAGCATCCAATTTGCCCGCGTCACGTTCATCGACGAAGTGGTCGATATTTTGAATCGGACCGGGCTGAGACCCGAGCTGTTGCAGCTCGAGCTTACCGAGTCGGTAATGATCGATGGTATTTCTTCCACTGCCAAGAAGATGGAGCAACTTAAAAGCTTGGGCATTACGTTCGCCATCGACGACTTTGGGACCGGATACTCCTGTCTTAGTTATCTGCCGTCGCTACCGTTTGATGCGCTCAAGGTCGATCGATCTTTTGTCAAGACGTGTCATTCGAGTCCTGAAGGCAGGATACTCGTGCAGTCGCTGATTACCCTCGCGCAGAATATTGGCTTGCGCGTAATCGTCGAAGGCGTGGAGACCAAAGAGCAGTTAGCGCTGATCAGGGACTTGGGAGGAAACGAGGTGCAAGGCTATTTGCTCGGTCGTCCCAATTCGAATCCAACAGCCACCATAACGTCATGTTGTGATCGAGAGGGACAGGCTGTTGCTGAACCAACATTTCAGCCAGAAGAGAAACGATGGCTCGGTGTTGAAGCAACGAAAACAGTTTCCATCTAAGCCGGCACGTATCCCCGTCTCGCATTTGACGACTCGTATAACGGGAAGCAACCCCGAAAAAGGGTGAGCGCTCTGTAGACCTCATCTTGTTTTGCGGTGGTTTGTGCGGCACATTGGTGTAATGAGGCAAAGCCGCACGGAGCAGTGGGCGAAGTGGCGAGGGCTATTCTTGGAACAGCTCTCATGCGGGCAAACTGTGGCAGCATTCTGTCGTGACCGCGGGATTCGTGATTCGCAGTTCGACCCCTACGAGGCCGGGCTGGCAGCCCTCTACGAGCGCAAGTTCCCCGAGGCCTCCAGCCAGCTTGAAACCTCCCTAAAGGTTCGTGAACACAAACTTGCCGTGGACCAAGAGGCTGTCGGAGCTGACCAGAAAGCTGTTGCCGACGCTGCATTCTTCCTGGCCCGATCCCGCTATCAGCAAGGAAAATACAAGGAAGCCGCTGAAGCCTTTCGCAAGCGGCTGAAGTTCACGCCAGACGACCCAATTGCACTAAACGACCTTGGGCTGAGTCTCGAGTTCATTGGTGACTATACCAAGGCGGAGCCGCCTATGCGCCGATCGCTCGCCCTTACAGAACAAGCGCTTACGCAAGATGCTCCCAATGAGGTGACGATTCTCAACTCCTATGCTGAATATTTGGAGACCGAGGGTGAAAATCTAGGTGACAAGCTAGATGTGGCGGCGTCCGTGCGCGGAACACTGAGCCGGGGCCAGATTGCTGCTATCATGCCCCAACATCTCAGCCCCGACAGGCAATTCTACTATTGGGCAAAACTTATCGGTGAGGCGACCAGCCTCTCCAACCTGTCACAGCTTCTGTATGACAAGAAAGATTTTGTTGGGGCCGAACGCAAGCTGGTTCCGCACACTCAACGATGTAAGGAGCACCCTGGCAAACTGGCGGCAGGAGTACAACTGCGAGCGTCCACACAGCTCGCTCGACTCTAGGACGCCGGAAGAGTTCCGGCAAGCAGGCTATGCAAATGTGGAAAGCACAGAACCCTTCCTGCATTTACACAGCCACGACGGCGGCGGCTACGGGTCAGCCTCGAAGCCAAACCAAAACCGGGAGCCATTCATGTCGATCAGTGTTCTCGGCAAGTGGACGTATGACCGGCAAGTGTCCATGTTGCCGACTTAGCGCCCAAATGGATTGCTTCGTCGCCCTAAGCGGTACAATCACAGGGCATTGCTAGTTTGAGAACGGAGACTCCAGTGAAGACATTCGTTTGGTACTTCGCGCTCGCCGCCGTACTGAATCCGGCAGCGTTGTCTGCCCAAAATGGGCCAGCCGCGCCAAGCCAATCTGACCAACTCGCTACTTCCATTGGGGGATGCAAGTCGGGCAACGTCGACACCTGCGACGTTGAGATCATCGCCGAAGCCGGGGCCGTGCAGGCAATTCCATCGCTGGAAGAGCAATTTGGGCGTACAACCGATGTCGACACAAAAACCAAGATCGCTAATGGTCTGGTTAGGCTAGGAGACAAGCACAACACCTATTGGGATTACCTGCTGGAGCAGGCAACGCTCGCGGTGGACAGCGACGTCCCCGACGGACTCTTCTCCGACTCGGTTGGCAAAACGCGGGACCAGATGTCCTCGGAACTTCAAGCATGGGCTCAGGCCCACAATGTCTCCGCAAACACTGCGGCTCAGTCCGCGATGTACGATCTACCGGGGAAGGTGCTCGAATTGGCCGATACGGGCGACCCCCGCGGAATTCCGTTTCTACGGCGGGCCCTCCAATCCCGCAATTACATGATTGCCGTTTGGGCGGCGAAGGGTCTGGTTAAGATTCAGGATAGAGACTCGATACCGCTTATCATTGCCGCGTGCCAACGGGCGCCCACGGGCTACGCCTCTGAAATTGCTAAGTCTTTAATCTGGTTCGACGATCCACGGGCACAAACCGCCGTCGATACCTATATGCCGAAGGAACACGCGAAAATATTCCGCGACGCAAGGAAGCTGGGGATGGGGGTTTCCGGCTGGCAAAGGATAAATCCGGCTCCTTGAATACAGTTGCTCGCCACGCTGTACGCCATGAAAAAATCACATGCGCAAGAAACCGGCATCTCGGATATATGACGCCAAAACCTGTTGCGGGCCTGGCAACCAAGTAGTGAATGCTAAATGACGTTATCGTTCACTAACGTCGTCGCTGACCGTGCGAGTTCGCGAAGGCGACCATCGCAGGCAATTCATCGAGGAAAACAAGTCGCGTTATCCCGGGATTCTGCAAGTAGGATGCGGAAATTCCTATAAATATGTCAGAAGTCGAATGCCTAAGTCAGAAATCTGGGACCAATGATCGACAGCAACAAGTATATACATTTCCTGAATGCGATATTGAAACCCCATTTCTCGGTCTCACCGGAATGCTAATGGTTTCCGGGCCGATGTAGTCGAATTTGTAGCGGTCAGAGCACTCAAGAACAACGCAGAACCACACCGTTCAATATCATGGCCGCAACGCATTCAATCCAAAACAGTTGTTTTCACTCGATTTCAACACACTTCAACAAGCCGCAAAATCTGGTTCGGGACCAGGGGGTCGGAGATTCAAATCCTCTCTCCCCGACCAATAAATCTGAAGAATTCAGTCAAGTTCGAAACCGCGAATTCCGCACCTCAAGGAGCTGCGGCAAGCGGACACCGAGGAGGATTTCAGCGATTTGCGCCGTGCCGAAGCCACTGGAAGTCCGCTCGGCGCGCCGGAGTTCGTCACTAGGCTGGAGAACCTGTTGGGACGAAAGATCGCACGTCGCGCCCCAGGCCGCAGACCGGCAACCAAAATGCAAACCGCTGAACAGCTAAAATTGCTGTGAATAGCTATCATGTCCCCCGTTTTCTAATTCCCCCAAAAATCCTAGCCACCGAACAGCGAAAATCGGTCTGAATCGCTACCATGTCCCTCCTAATTCAACCCGTCACTTAACCCCGGATAAGGCTTGACCACCGTCAGAGTCACCACTTCTGAGTGCCCAGGCGGGTACTGCGCGTTGCCGCTGAAAACTGCGATGAGTTTGTGGGTGCCGATTGCCAACCGCGTCGAAGTAACAACCTCCAGAATCCCTGTCGCTGGCATCGGGACGCTGCTAATGGCTGTTGTTCCGTCGTAGAGCGTGAGGGTTCCGCTGAGCGGTTTGAAAGTTTGCACTGGGATAGACACGATGCCAATGGCCGGGAAAGGATAGTCGACGGTAGTCTTCAGCAAGGTTAGCCGGACAGGGGTGGGTGCGACTCCGGTAACGGAGACGGTGCCGCTGCTGGTGAGGAAGTTGCGATCCCCGCTGTAGATGGCCGTCAACTTGTCGGCTCCGAAGGGCAGATTCGCGGTGGTGAATGTCGTACCAACCGCTGCGCTGCCGAGAGTGCTTGACCCTAGAATGTAGGTGACGGTACCGGTAGGCGTGCCGCTGATCTGCGGTTTCACTGTAGCGACCACAGTTGCCGTGGTTCCGGTAATTGTCTGGCTTGTGGTCACGGTGAGACTGGTGGTGGTACTGGCTCGGTTGACGGTCAGTGGTATTGCGACCGCCACCGGTTTGTAGTCGATTGTGTCGTTGGGGGTAAAGGCCGCGGACAAGGTTTGCGTCCCGGCGGTAAGGATAGCTCCGGCTGCCGGTGTATAGACAAAGACGCCGGCCACCGAGGCTGTTGCGTCAAGTTGGGCTGGACTCAGTGCTGTGCCGTAAGTGACAGGTGTCGGCGCAGACCAGGTGATAGTCGGCGTGGCTTGGTTCACTATCTGGCCACCGCTAAGTGTGCCGTTGCTGGCGGCAAAACTGCTGCTGCCTGGGGTGTACGCTGCGGTCACGACGTGCCCGGAGGTCGTGGTCGCGGTAAGTGTGGAGGTGCTCGACGAAGTCGCCGAAGCGCTTACCAAGGTCACCGGCGGGCCCAGGTTCACGCCGTCAATCGCGAACTGAACGGTGCCGATGGGAGTTCCTATGCCGGTCACGATGGCGGTAAAAGTCACTGGCTGACCATAGGTTGATGGATTCAGGCTGGATCCGACATTGGTGGCCGTAGCGGGCGAGGTTATCGTCAAGCCGAGGCCCGCGGAGTTAGAGCCGCTCAAGGCGGTGCCGATAATGGTGAGGGAATAGATATTTGGGGCGGCGGTGCCGGCGTTTATGTTCAGCGTCGCGCTTTGCCCGCTGCTGATCGACGACGGACTGAACGATGCGGTGGCTCCTGAAGGCAAACCCCTGACACTGAGAGTCACCGTCTCCGCGTTGCCGGAACTTACCGCCGTCGAGATCTGACTGCTCCCAGATGTCCCCTGGACAAGCGTCAAACTATTTGGGTTGTCGGCAATCGAGAAATGGTCAGGCGTTGCGGGCTCGAAGCCGCCGACGCCATTGGGCGTGCCCACTCCGGTCGGTCCATCGTACCCGACTTCGGCCGTACAAAGATAACTTCCGCAGTTTGCAGTTTGTCCGAAGGTGACGTCGTAAAAGGCGTTGGTATTGGCATAGGCGTACATCGCGGGTACGTCGCTGTCCAGGGCGGGTTGGGCAAGCCCGTAAACCCCAGCGATCAAGGGCGCCGCAACACTGGTTCCTCCGAAAACAAGCCAGCCACCATTATCAAAGGTGTCGTAGACCGCGACGCCGGTTGACGGGTCCGCTACGGCGGAGACGTCCGCCACTGTCCGATTCGAGCAACCTGTGTCGGTCTGCCAGACAGGCTTCGCCTCCACGGTGGAGCATCCGCTGCCGGTTCCCTCGTCCGAACTCGTTGACCACACAACCTCCCCCCAGCCACGAGCGTTGCTTGCTTGGAATAGAGAAGTTCCGCCGACCGCGGTCACGAACCCGCAAGCTGCGGGAAATTCGACCTCGAAGCCCTCGTCACCGCTGGCGGCGCTGATGGCTACGCCGGGGTGGTTGAAATGGTTAAGGCAATCGCTTGGATCGGAACTGCTTTCCGGACCACCATAGCTGTTTGAAATTGCTTTCGCACCCAGTTGAAAGGCGGTGTCTTCGGCCTGGTATAACGCGGGATTGGCAGCATCCTCCGCTTCGACCAACAGAATGTTGCAGTTGGGGCAAATAGCCGAGACCATGTCGAGGTCGAGAGATATCTCTTCCGCCCAGGCCGCATCCGCTGACGGCAGTTCACCCGTCTGGCCCTTCCCATTCACCTTCGCAAAGCAGCCGTTGGCCGTGGTGCATGGCGGCAAGCCGAAGGTAGACCGGTAGACGCCCATGTCCGATTCGGCGTTGGGATCGTCCTGGGCATCCACGATTGCGACGGTGAACCCGGCGCCGTTCAGGGCAGAGACGGAAGTAAGGTTATACGCGCTCAGCAGATCGGCAGGACCGAATCCCGAAGGCGTAAATTGCGGGTCGACAGCACCCGAAGCAAGAGCCATTTCGCGGGGTCGCTGCTTCAGCCGAAGAGCGGCGCATTGCAGACGACCCGGCGTCGGACGAGCACAGACCCGTTCGCTGATTGCCGGACCGACCGGCAGCTTTGTGACGCTGGGCGATGCGGAGGCAGGCTCGGAAGGTCCTTGCGCCGAGGAAGGCAGCAACGAGGCGGAGAAACCAAACAGAATGAGCAGGGCAAGGCACACACTCTTGGGCATGGGTACAGATCCTCACTGATCCAGGGAAGTGTTGGTTACAGGATTTGCTCTCGATTCATGCACACCGGAAATAGCTGGTCATGTATGTTGTCGCAAAAAAGTAGAGCTCCAAGTCCAAAATCTGTCGAAAACAGAGGAGAGCGGCGCGCTAACCGATACGAGACGGCGGTGTCAACGTAGAAACGGAAACAGAAAATAGGGGGAAATAAGGGTGGCGGAGTGAACCCCTAATTCCCGCTGGGACCGCAAATCCATTTGCCGTCTAGGGGGTAGAAAACGCAAAGACATTGGCGCTGCCGAGTTCGGTGATTGTAAATCCCCATATGCCGCCGCCCGTGCCAACTGTGATATAAGCGAGGGACCCTGGAACTTGGACAAAACTCTGAGTGCTGGGTTCAAGACGCCAGATCGGGCCGTTGGAGCTTAACCCGCTTATCCCCCAAACCCCGTTTCCGCCCGCGCTGATCTGGTTCAGGAACTGCCCATTCATTGCCACGAAACTCTGTGTCACAGGGTCAAACTGGTAGACCTGATCGTTTAAGCCCAGTCCCCAGGCACCAGTGGGGCCAACGGCGATCTGGCGGAGCGTCCCAGGAATCTGAATGAATGCATGAGTCGCAAAATCCAGCTCAAAGATCTGTTGTGAGCTGTTGAGGCCCCAGACGCCGGCGCCGCCCACCACGATCTGGGCAAGAAACCCCGGCTCCTGGTTGAACTGCCCGGAGCAATAATCAAATCTGAAGATCTGGTCAGTTGGGTTGATTCCCCAAACCTCGTAGGGGTGGCAACTGTCCCGGCCACCCTGACCCACTGCGATTTGCGATAGGCTACCGGGCACCTTGACGAATCCCGTACCCGTGAGTTGGTAGATGTTGTCGTATAAATCCACTGCCCAGACCGCATCCGGCTGGAGTGAGAACGAGTTTCCTCCACCGGCCGCAAGTTGGTTTAAGATTCCCAAGGTTTGGCCATACCGCGTAAACCCGCTGTCGCCGTAACTATAAGAGTAGATGTTCCCGGCTGTGTCTGACGCCCATACGCTGTTCCCACCTGCCGATAAACCAACAACAGTAGTCTTGGTCGGAACGGATACGCTGTGGAAGGTTTGCGCGAATCCGAATTGGACGCAAGCAACGCCCAAAACGGAAGCCAATATTACATGAGAAGTCTTTCCCGGTTGTTTCGACATTTGCGATCTCCTTGGGCTTTTTTGCGTAGAGCATTTGCTGCGCCGGCAGTTGCAATCCGACGCATGCCCCTAAAATGTTGAGGCAGTGTGGCCGATGCTCGCGGCTAACTACAATAGCGGGGCGCCTGTCGGGTTCTTATTTTTTATGTTCCCGTAACTAGCTGGAAACAATAACGATGTTGAGAAGGTTAGGAGTGGGGGTAGAATACAGTGCTAACCGTCAGGTGCCTTTTGTGGCGTTGGAACCAGCCAAAATCCAGGATTCGCTCAAATTTGGGGACGACTTCGAGCTCGATTGCTCCGCTGGCCAACTGCGCCGCGCCGGCCGGATTCTCAAAGTCGAACGCATCCCCATGGAGGTTCTACAGCTCCTCGTGCGACAGCGGGGACTGGTTGTGACCCGTGAACAGCTGGCCGAAAAGATTTGGGGGAAGGACGTCTATCTCGACACGGACAACAGCATCAACGGCGCGATCCGGAAGATTCGGCAGGTTCTGAAGGACGACCCCCAGGAGCCTCGGTTCATTCAAACAATTTCAGGGAAAGGGTATCGTTTCATAGCGCCGGTCGATGCTCCGGCGATGGCTCCGGTGGGCGGTCCCGATACGGAACCGGAGGCGGTTGGCGAGAGGCCCCAATCTCCCGTCCGCAAGAACTCTGCCGGCAAGTTTTCACGACGGCGCGTACTTGGACTCTCAATTCTCGCGACGGCGATCGTCCTGATTGGCGCTTGGGGCGCTTACGTCCGATGGTTCGAGTTCCGAGCCGGGACTCTCCAGTCTGGCGGACGGGCCATGCTGGCGGTTCTGCCGTTTGAAAACCTTACGGGAGATGCAGGCGAGGAATATTTCAGCGACGGCATGACGGAGGAGATGATCACGCAGTTGGGGAGCTCCGATCCGCAGCACATGGGCGTGATCGCTCGGACGTCAATGATGCACTACAAACGTAGCCCGGAGCAACTGCAGCAGATCGCCCGCGAACTGGGAGTGCAGTATGTGGTGGAGGGTAGTGTAAGACGCGATGCAGACAAAGTGCGAATCACCGCCCAGCTTATTCAAATGAGAGATCAGACCCACCTTTGGGCTCGCGAGTATGACCGTGATACCAAGGATTTGCTGGTTGTGCAGACCGAGATTGCTGGGGAAATCGCCGGCGAGGTCAGAGCCGCTCTTGGAGTGCGCGAGCCCATCGCTGCCGTTCTTCACCCGGTGCTGTCTCCGGAGACCTTCGAGGCATATAACCTGTATTTGAAGGGACAATACTTCTGGAACAAGAGATCGGTCGAGGGGTTCCAGGAGGCGATCGGATACTTTCGTCAAGCGACCGACAAGGATCCGAACGATGCGCGGGCCTATGCCGGTTTGGCCGCCAGCTATGCTCTGATTGGCGCGTACAAAGGAACTCCGTCCAGCGAATTTGCGGCGCAGGCACGCGCCGCGGCGCTCAAGGCTTTACAGCTTGACGACAACCTGCCGGAAGCCCATGCAGCGCTGGGTTTGATTGTCCAAAATCATGATTACGACTGGCAAACGGCCGAGAAGGAATTTAAGAAGGCGATTGAGCTAAACCCCAACTATGCCACCGGCCATCATTGGTATGCCGAACATCTGGCATGGCTAGGCCGATTCGATGAGGCTCTGCGCGAAAGTGAACGCGCGCGGCAACTCGATCCGCTTTCGCTGATTATCGCAACCGACAATGCAGCGATTCTTTATTACTCGCGGCAATATGACCGGGCGATCGCCCAGATAACCAGCGTTCGAGAGTTGGACCCCGAGTTCCCGCGGGCCACAATAATTATTTGGGCCTACGTACAAAAAGGAATGTTCGCGGAAGCCCTGGCTGATCTCGAAAAACATATGCACGGGGAATCCCCCTGGGGCTGGTCGAATTTAGCCTACACCTATGCACGCGCCGGTCAACAGAAAAAGGCGGCGCGGGAATTAAAGAATTTGCTGGATTCGAACAAGCGCCGACCAATCGATCCAATGCTGATTGTTCAAGCCTACATCGGGATGGGGAACAACGATCGGGCTTTAGCCTGGCTGGAAGAGGCGCATGCTCAGCATTCCAACGGTCTAACCGCGCTTAAGGTGGATCCCCTCTACGACCCGTTGCGCGGCGACCCCCGGTTCCAGCAAATCTTGCGGCAAGTGGGTTTAGCTGACTAGGTCAATTGGCCCAGCTTTCACCATTGGCTCGTCCACGTGCAGACCGCGCAGTTCGATTCCAATTGCCCACGCCGCAGAGTTCGTCGCGCCAGCGACTTGGTTCAAACGCGGTAAGAGCCGGGAATTAGGTAGTGGTCGGATTGTTCGGCAACTCGGAAATTACTGCTCGATAAACATCGCCCAAGTCGGACAATTCGATCGCATCTGTAAATCTCTTCGCGGTCACCTCTTGTTCGCGATCGTGAATGATAAAGGACGTTATCATTCACTGGCCGGCATCGTGAGAAGCGTATGTCGCCGGCCTGTTCAACATTCGGGAAGCAGCATACTTCGATCGGGAAGTGGGCTTTCTTCTTGGATACTTCGAAGGAAAAAACGGCGGCCGGCGTGCCGTTGACGAGTTCCCAGCGCAGCCACTTGAGGGCGCCTTCCTGCTGCGCCTCCTGGAAGACGCTGCCCAGATTGGGGTCCGGCTCCTTGATGGCGATCATTCTGTTTGCTCCCCAGGGCGTCTTGTCCTTCTCTACCGGCAATTGCTCAGCTCCATGCTGGCTCTCAATCCGGCTTTCAGTGGAGTTGATGAAGTGAAGGAACTGGTAGGCGCTGACAAAAGCGGATCCGGCTGAGACGTCCCGCGCGCTTGAATGCATTCCCGAGCCGGGCGCGGCGGCTTCCACGTTGTCCTGGAATCGAACCGTGGCCTTCTCCGCAGTCAACGATGGGAGTTGGGTGTAAGTCCTGGAAACGTAGTCGGCGGCTTTATCGAGCAACGCTTTTTGAGCAGCGGCGTCAGGCGCCGCGGTGCTGGGCAGATCGGAGGCCGGCGGCGCCAAGTCTGCGCTTTGTGCCTCAAGCACGTAGATCTGCTCGGTCGACAGCCGCCCGGGCACCAAGGGTACGAAACTGTTCATCGTGGGGCGCGTGAGCTCTTCGCTCAGCTCGAGCTGCTTGAGAGCGGCGGCGACTTCCTCATCGCTCTTTTTCGCCTGCTGCATTGAGGTCAGAGTGTCTTTCAGTTGATCGACAGTAACCTTCTTAGCTGACGATGCGGGTACGGCCGCTAAAAGAACCATCAGAACCAAACCAACCCGTTTCATCCCGGAACTCCTTCAAGAATCTTGCCGCGCCAATTGTAAATCCGAGGGGTCGCGAGAGGTTCCGATTCTGGGCATCGCTCCGTCAGGATTTCCGCGTTCGCTTGTTTCAGTTTTGGGGTTCCGGGTGAATCGTCTCTAAACCGTCAGCCGGAATTCGGCAATGCCCGAACAAAAACTTCCGAATGGCCGGTGAGAACGAAGCCGCCGGCGCCGCGGTCGCTGCTGTAGTGGCTGTGGAGTAGTTTTGTGGCCGGTATAGGGTGGGCACAGGAGGTACCAACTGTGACCCATCTTCGCAAAATGATGCTCGAAGAGCTCGAGCGTCGTAACTACTCCAAGGGGACGATCCGGAATTACCT
>Ga0302319_10011430_pt1 | contig 16844 bp, 16 predicted proteins | sample Bog_T0_2_FD_203319 | JGI IMG/M metagenome (GOLD analysis project Ga0302319, IMG submission 203319) | Peat permafrost microbial communities from Stordalen Mire near Abisko, Sweden - Bog_T0_2 | ecosystem: Environmental > Terrestrial > Soil > Wetlands > Peat | place: Sweden: Abisko, Stordalen Mire...
AATTCCCCGATCGTATCCAGCAACAAAACTCCGCCGTTCAGAGATTCGCCCTGCCAAACCGATCGGCGCCAGAAACGCACCGACATCTGCTGCAATAATTTCTCGACCACCACAAAGCGTTCCGGATGTCTGGGAGCAAGAATCATCACCGCCCCCGGATGTTGGACCAGCAGGTTTTCAAACGCCTTCAGCAGAAGCGATTCTTCTCCTTCCACCGTGCTGCCGCAGACCAGCACCGGTCCAGCCGCGCTGGCTCGGATGGACTCCCGTAGGCTCTCCACAATCGCCGGCGGGCCAGACACAGGAATATCGAATTTGAGATTTCCGATAACTCTTACTCGTTCCGCCCTCGCGCCGATATCGTGCAACCGCTCCGCGTCTTCCGATGTCTGCGCCAGAAATAAGTCAATGTTGATGAGCACTCTGCGCAGCAATCTCCGGAAGCGACGGTAGCGCGGCCATGAGCGGTCCGAAATGCGCGCATTCACAATGGCGATGCGCGCTCCACTCGCTCGTACCAGACGTATAAAGTTGGGCCAGAATTCTGTCTCTGCGATCACCACCATCTCCGGTCGAAGTGCCCGCAAATAAGGACGAATCGCAAAGCCGAAATCCATTGGAAAATAAAACACGTTCGCATCGCCAAAATGTTTTCGCGCCAGCGCCTGCCCGGTATCGGTTGTCGTCGATACGTAAAGTTTATGCCGGGGCAAACGCTGCTGAAGTTCCCGCACCAATCCGCCAACCGCCAGCACTTCTCCCACAGAAACTGCATGAATCCAGATGGCGCGCGCGTTTTCCCCTGGCGATGCGAGGCGTTTCGGCACGCGCCCCATCCTTTCTTCAAATCCCTTGCGATACTTTCCATGTCGCAACATCTGATACAGCCAGTAGGGCGCGCTGATCAGCATCCCGGCGCCCAGCACCACGCTGTAGATGAAGCTGTAAAGAGAAGTGAGCAAGTTGAGCCATTCTAAACCGCCCCCCACCCAACCATTACACCCTGTGATCCTCAGTGTCCTCTGTGTTTAAAAGCATTAAGGTTTGAGAAACCATGCGCCAGATTCGCTCCGAAGGAAGTGCGGCTCTTATAATCGGACTCATGTCGCCAGCGCTGAGAGGCAGGTTCGTTCAAATTTCTTTTGTCACCTGCGTGATACTTGCGCAGTCATGGTCGCTGGCCGCCAAAGATTTCGCCAAACCGGTCGCTCAACCTGCGAAGACATACCCCTTACATGACGACCACGCGTCCGATAAAGTGGCCATCGCCGCCGACCCTTACGATACGCCCGACAAGGCGAAGATATTCTCCCTCAACTTTAAGGAACATGGATTCTTGCCCATCTTTTTTGTGGTGACCAACGATAGCGACCAGCCTATTTCCATTGCCAATATGCAAGTCACACTGACCACGGCGGGGCGTGCGAAGCTTACTCCTTCCGCAACTGAAGACATCTTCCGCCGGTTTTCCAATCCGCACGCCAACATGCATCCCATCCCGGTGCCTATTCCGCAGAAGAAAGTGAAGGGCATGCTCAACCAGAAGCAGCGGGACGAGATCGAGACCTCCCAGTTCGCCGCCAAAGCGGTTGAGCCGCACACCACGCAATCGGGATTTTTCTTCTTCGACGTCGAGGACATCACTGCTCCGCTCGAAGGCGCGCGTCTCTTCATCTCGGGCGTCGATGACGCCAAAGGGACGGAGCTGATGTATTTTGAGATTGCGATGGAGAAGTAGACGGATTTTGCGCTCGGGGTTCCGACGGAGAGATTGTTGCTAATGTTCCGGTTGGAACATTAGGATCTAATGTTCCGGCGGGAACACTATGAGAATTGGTAGAAAAGTTGCAATTAGCTTTTAGCAATTGGCTGGATGGGGGATAAGTGGTGCAGGTGGAGTTGGTTGCGGGGAGGGACGCGGGTGCGTGGCGGAAACGTAGAAAGCGAAGGAAAGGCGATGAAGACCGGGTCTCGATAATATGTCGCTCAGATTATCTTCGGGCTAGTTGTGGGGAAAGTTGAGGCGAGGGGGCTCCGGTTCCTGAGGTGAGGCGTAGATTCGACCTACGGGAACAGATTTGGGAGAATGCGAAAAAGCGACCCTCAGCGACTGGAAGCCGCAATGAAAATGCTGCCTTTCGGCGCGACTGAAGTCGCGCCCTTTCAAAGCAGATTCAGGGGCCCTTTCAAAACAAATTCAAAGGCTGGCTATTAGGTGGAGAGTTCGCTTGGGCGGGTGCGAAAGTTATGCTACGCTTCGGCGCACGTAGCGGTCCCCGTCCGCAGCATACCCTGGAAGTGAAGTGAGGTTTGCCATGATCCGCCTCTTATTCTCTAATCTCTCTCCGCGTATATTCTCCTACCTTGTTGCCGCCGTGCTTTGCTTCGGCGTGGGCGTGCCGGCGTGGGCGCAGTTTGAAACGCGGGCTACGAATCCGTTTCCGGAGGGGGCGTATTCCATCGCTACTGGCGACTTTAATAACGATGGAAAGCTGGACGTCGTAATGATTACTAACAACGGTTTTTCGGTTGCCCTCGGCAATGGGGATGGGACTCTTCAGAAGGCGGTTACCTATACGACGCAGCTGGCTTATTCGCTGGCGGCCGCCGATTTTAACGGGGATGGGAAGCTGGACATCGTCGTGGCCAATGAAAATGAGGATCCCAGCACGGTGAGTGTTTACCTAGGCAATGGCGACGGGACATTTCAGGCTCCGATCGACTCCAATACCACCGACTACAACGAATTTGTAGCGGTGGGGGATTTTCAGCCGGCGGTGAACTATGATACGACCGGGCTGGCAAGCGGCGAGATAGTGGTCCGGGATCTGAATTTGGATGGCAAACTTGATGTGGCCAATCCCAGCGATCCTATGAGCGGCAACGCTGTTGGGATAGATTTATTTTGGGGCAACGGTGACGGCACGCTGCAGCCAGCGGAATTTTTCTCGTCCGGGGCGGAATCTGGACTCCCTGCCGTTGGCGACCTAAATGGCGACGGGAGGCCCGACTTTGCGCTGGGGAACACGTTTTTTGGAGTCATCACGATGCTCAATACGGGCGTTGCGAGCTTTTCTCCAACTTCGCCTCTGGTTTTTCGCGCCCAGTTGATCAACACCAAGAGCGCCACCCAGGTGGTAACGCTCAAGAACAGCGGTACGGGTATCCTTTCGATTCAATCGATCAAAGCATCCGCTCAGTTCCAGGTAAGCGACACTTGCGGCAGTTCGTTGTTGGTAGGAGCCAGCTGTGCCATCAAGGCCGCATTCGATCCGACGAACGGAGGCGCGCATTCGGGTGTCATCACCATCATCGACAGCGCATCGTCCAAGCCGCAGTTCATCCAGCTCTCGGGTAGCGGAACCGTGTTCAAAACTTCTCCCGGCAGCCTGAAGTTCGGCAATGTGACTGTGGGGAGCAAAAGCGCCCCGCTGCCCGTGATCGTGACCAACGAGGGCGGCGATCCGATACAATTTGCCAGCCTATACGTCGGCGGAACCGATAAAAAAGATTTCTCGCAGACTGATAGCTGCCTGAAGAGGGCTCTCCAGCCCGCGGCGAGTTGCACGGTGAATGTAACCTTCGCCCCTACACAGTCGGGCGCTCTCAGCGCTCAGCTGTATATCAGTCTGCAAAAACGCCGTCGATCCCGTGCCGATCCCTCTTTCGGGAACGGGCATCTGATTTTCGCTTATGCGGTGCTTCAGCGCCGCTCTTCCACGCGGCTATTACGCTCTTCCACGGTATTGCGAGGTTGGGCTGCAACTTGCAAATCAGAATTCCGGTCGAGGTCAGAAGCGAACTCAAGGCCGAGTCAGAATCAAGATCAAGGTCAAAGGCAGCGGACAGGAGTGTCCGCTCCACACAGGCCGGACCTTATAATTGTCAAACATGCCGACCTTAGACTTTACTACCTATGAGCCTGTCATTGGGCTTGAAGTGCATGTTCAATTGCTGACGGCTTCGAAGATTTTCTGTTCCTGTTCGACGCGGTTTGGGGCTGCGCCGAATACGAATGTTTGTCCGGTGTGCCTGGGGATGCCGGGGGCTTTGCCGGTGCTGAACCGGAAGGCGGTGGAGTTTGCCACGCTAGCGGCTTTGGCTTTGCAATGCGAGATTCATGAGACTTCTATTTTTGCGCGCAAGAATTATTTTTATCCCGACTTGCCGAAGGGGTATCAGATTTCGCAGTATGACCGGCCTCTGGCGGAGCGTGGGTACATCGAGGTGCAAGCCTTGAGCACGGACGATACGCGGATCGAAGAGCTTTTCACCGCAAAGGGCGCTAAGGAAGGCCGCAAAGGACGCCAAGAAGAACAACGTTCAATTCGGAAGAGGATTGGGATTACTCGGGTTCATCTGGAGGAGGACGCGGGGAAGAGTTTGCATGAAGGGTTTGCTGACTCGGAGGAAAAAACTGCCATCGATCTTAATCGCACTGGCGTGCCGCTGATCGAGATTGTGAGTGAGCCGGATATTTCTACGCCGGATGAGGCTTATGAATATTTGACACGGTTGAAGGAGATCATTCTTTATACCGGGGTCAGCGATTGCAATATGGAGGAGGGGTCGCTGCGCTGCGACGCTAATGTCAGCGTGCGTCCGCGGGGGCAAAAGGAGTTGGGGACGAAGGCGGAGATCAAGAATGTGAACTCGTTTCGCTTCATACGCGAGGCGCTGGTTTATGAGATTGCGCGGCAGATTGAAGTGGTGGAGTCGGGCGGGAAAGTGGTGCAGGAGACGCGGCTTTACAACTCGCATGAAGGCAAGACTTATAGCATGCGGTCGAAAGAGCAGGCGCATGATTACCGGTACTTTCCTGAGCCTGACTTGCTTCCGCTGGTGGTGGATGAGAAGTGGAAGGGCGGGATCACCCGGCTTTTGCCGGAGTTGCCGGAGGCGCGGCGCGCGCGCTTGGTGAAGGAATATGGGATTACTGAATATGACGCGCAGGTGTTGACGGGTTCGAAGGCGCTGGCGGATCAGTTCGAAGCGGCGGCAAAGGCGGCGAAGAATCCGAAGCGGGTGGCGAATCTGGTGCAGAGTGAGTTGATGGGGAGGCTGAAGGGGGTCGGAGTGGAGCAGTCTCCCATCTCGATGCGAGGGGTGGCGGTTTCGGCTGATCTGGTGGAGACGGGCGCGATCTCGGGCAAGATGCTCAAGGATTTGTACGATCTGTGTTTCGAGCGGGGGAAAGATTTCCCGGAAGTTTACGAAGAGGAAGGGCGTCCGCAGCAGTCGAGCGATACGTCTGCGCTGGAGAAGATTATTGACGAAGTGATCGCGGCGAGTCCCAGGCAAGTCGAACAATACCGCGCGGGGAAGAAGACGATGATTGGATTTTTTGTGGGGCAGGTGATGAAGGCTTCCAAGGGTCAGGCGAATCCGCAGGTGGTAAATGAGTTGCTGGGGAAGAAGCTGGAGTAGGCTTTTATCCGGTGCTGAGCCTGAGACCCTGTCCACACCTGTACTTCGGTCACCTGCCCCTACCTTCGGCCACCCGGTAACATTAAGGCATGAAAATGGATCGCTTGATCAGCATTACGACGCTGGCGGCGGCGTTGATTGCCATTGTGCTGGTGCTGAAACGGCCGGCGACAGTGGTGGTGCCGCAGGCTCCGGCGGCCAGTGCGGTGCAGGCGGGCTCCGCTCGTCGTGACTCCGCTGATCATGACTTTGCCGATCGTGACTCCGGGAATCAAGAATCCGCCGACCGGCGAAGGGTGCAGCCGGAGACTGCAATGCAACCGGCACCGGGGAGCGGCGGGTATGAATCTTCGATGCCGGGAGCGGCGCGAGCAGCCTCGACCGCTGTATCGCAGTCATCGGCTCAAGCTGCTGCGGCGAGCCCTAAGGCGGACTCGCATGCGGATCAGATCAGTTCGGCAGTGGCGAAGCTGCTGGGCGGCGGCAGCGCTGAACCCCTGACTCCGGATTCGGAGGTGGGTAGCGGAGAGCCCAACATCAAAGATCAACAGGTCACGACGGAAGGCGACCTCGTGCATGGACGGTTTCTTACGGAGATTGCCGGCAAAGATGTTTGGGTGACGATCTCCGGGCGCATGGGACAGAAGGATGGGTACGCGACCTTCGATCCCACCGAGATCAAGGTGGGGGATATGGAAGTTCCGGTGTCGCTGGTGAATCCGATGCTGCAGAAGAAACTGGCGGAAGAGCGCGACCGGTTGAAGATTCCGAACAATTAGGCAGTAGAAGGCGGGCGCCGGCTTTCTCGCCGAGAAACGATCCGCATTCTAGCGTCGCAAAGGGCGCGACGTTAGGATGGGTCACCCTCAGAGTTCTGGCGCCCCGCGATCATCCTGCTGCGATTATCCTGCTGCGATTATGCTGCGAGGCGATTCTCCGCGGCGACTTTCGCATACCATTTTCCTGAATTTTTGAGGGTGCGCTGCTGAGTTTTGAAGTCGACGTAGACCAGGCCGAAGCGCTGGCTGTAGCCTTCCGCCCACTCGAAGTTATCCATCAAACTCCAGGCATGGTAGCTGCGGACGTCGGCGCCGTCGGTGATGGCACGGGCCAGGGATTGCAGGTATTGGCGGTGATAATCGATACGGCGCGTATCGTTAATCACTCCATTTGAGTCGGGGGCGTCGCTGTAGGAGCATCCGCTTTCGGTGATTTCGATGGGCGGGCGGTTGTAGTCGTGGCTGATGCGCATCACCATGTCGTACATCGCTTGCGGCCAGACCTCCCAGCCGAAATCGGTCTTGGGGAGTTGCTGGCCGCCGGTCCACTTCACGGGGAAAAGCCATTGCTGGGCGTGGGTCATGCGTTCGAAGGTGCTGGGGGCGGAGGCGATGGTGCGGTAGTACAGATTGATGCCGATGAAATCCAGGGGGGCGCGCATTTTGTCGAGATCGCCGGATTTGATTCCCATGGAAGATTCGGGAAGGAAGGCGAGGGCCTCGGGATAGCGGCCGTTCAGGGCAGGCTCGAGGAACCAGACGTTGGTGATGGCGTGGGCGCGCGCGGCGGCTATTTTGTCTTCTTCGGAGTCGGTAGCGGGTTCACAGGGAGACATGCTGAAGGCGGTGCCAACGCGTGCGGAAGGGCGGACTGCCTTGAGTGAGGCGAATCCGGCGGCCTGGGCAAGGTTGACGGTGTGCGAGGCGCGCAGGAAATCGAAGATGCTGGTGCGGCCGGGGGCGTGGGTGCCGTCGAGGTATCCGCGGTAGGTAAAGGCGAGAGGTTCGTTGAAGAGCATCCAATCGGAGACGCGATCACTGAGGGCGCGGGCGATGAGTTGCACATAGTCGGCGAAGCGAGAGGAGGTGTCGCGATTGGGCCAGCCTCCGGCGTCCTCCAGGGATTGCGGCAGGTCCCAGTGGTAAATCGTGACGAAGGGGCGGATGCGGGCTTCGAGGAGGGCATCGACCAGGCGGCTGTAATAGTCGACGCCTTGGGGGTTGGCGGGGCCGCTACCCGAGGGCTGGACGCGGGGCCATGAGATGGAAAAGCGGTAGCTGTTCAGGTTTAGGGCGCGGGCGAGGGCGATGTCTTCGCGCCAGCGATGATAGGAGTCGCAGGCGGTGTCGCCGGTGTCGCCATTCTTGATTTTGCCCGGGGTGAGGGCGAAACGATCCCAGATGGATTCGCCCTTGCCATCTTCTTGCCAAGCGCCCTCGATCTGGTAGGCGGCGGTGGCTGCCCCCCAGAAAAAATTTTTGGGAAACTGAAAGTCGGAGGAAACGCCGGACTGCTGCCGCGATTTTGGAAGCGGGCTGGCCGCGGAGTTGGTGGCGCGAGTCGCGTTGGAGACAGTGCAGGCAGAAAATAAACCGGCGGGCAATGCGGCGGCGATCCCAGCGGCGAGGGCAGAGTGCGCAAACTGGCGGCGACTCATGGCGGGAACGCGGGACTTTAGGGAGCTAGTGCGGCTGCGGCTCATCGGGTTATTTCATTTTATGCCGTGCGGGCGATGACGACTACGGGCAGACATTCTATCCTGTAATCGGGAAGCGTGAACCCCGCTAAGGTAGATGTCTAATCGGGCGAGGGGTTGGCCACCGATTTCAATTGCCAATTGCGAGCGTGCCATGGAAAATTACCGCCATAGGCCAACTTTGAGGCACACACCGCCAGCACTTTCCGCGTCGGGCTATGGCAATGCGTGGTTTGCGCTGTGCGTGGTTTTTGCGCTGCACATCTTTGACGAAGCGACGACCGGTTTCCTGGCTGTATATAACCCTACGGTGATCGCTTTGCGCGCAAGCTGGGGATGGTTCCCCATGCCTATCGTCGATCTTCGAGGATATTTGACCTCGCACATCGCGATTTGCGCAGTACTGTTCTGCCTGACTCCGGTGGCGGCGCGGGGAATGCAGGGGCTGCGTCCGGTGGCGTGGACCTATGCGATCATCATGTTTCTGAATGGGCTTGGTCACACGCTCGGAACTATTGTTGGTCACACCGTGGCTTCGGTCACGTTTCCGCGTCCGGCGCCAGGGTTCTATTCGTCTCCATTTCTATTTGTGGCTTCGGTCTGGCTGATGGTTCGACTGCGGCGAACAGCGCGCGTGGATTTTCAACTGCCAACCGGGCTTTGAGCGGCACGAAACTACGCGAGCGCCCGGACTACGTCACGCTGCCGACCTGTTATTATCGATGACGGAATGGTAGTGAGCGCCATGGAAGACGAAGAATTCGAAGAGGACATTCCTTATATTTCCGGCTCAGGAGAAGGACTTATGGAAGAGGGAACGACACCCCACGCGAGCGCGCGCCGCGATGAGGATATTGCACTAGATTTGATGAAGTTTGTGGCGATGACGACCGGGTATGGGCGCACGACTTCCTCCGGAGTAGGGTTTCAGGGATCGGGATCGGCGGCGAAGCCGGAGGAGTATGCGGCGCAGTTGCTGGAGTTGTATGGGAAATGCAAGGCAGCGGTGGCGGGGAAGAAGTAGCGAGTTGCGATGTGCGAGAAGTCGATGATGGTTGGAAGAGTCGACAAAAAACGCTCAGTAGACGCAAAATGCGACCACAGGGGCTGAAGCCCGCATTGATTTTGCCGCTCACGCGGCGCTAAAGCGCCGCTCTTCCACGATGCTGCACATATTTTGTGAGTTTTCCCGCCACTCTGATTTCGTATTCTTTCAAAGCAAATCCAAAAATCCCACTAAACCGCCTGGCGGGAGCCGACAATGAAAAACCGCAGCTTGGGGCTGCGGTTTTCATTTGCGGCTGGATGTTTGTGCTACCGGCGGCCCTTCCTGGCTTTTTTCTTGGCTGACTTTTTCGGAGCTGCCTTCTTCGGGGCTTTCTTGGCGGCTTTTTTCTTAGCCGGCGGGGGAGGCGACTTTTTCTTGGCGGGCGCTTTCTTGGCGGGCGCCTTTTTCGCGGGAGCCTTCTTCTTAGCCGCCGGCTTCTTGGGGCCGCTGCCGGAAGGGGTGGATTTGGGAGCGGGAGGCGGCGCGGGGGAGCTGGCGGGTTCGTCCGCCTCGGACTCAGGCGTGCCAGCCTCTTCTTCCTCCTCCTCTTCTTCTTCGAAATCTTCTTCGAGCGACTCGCTGTAGGCGCCGCTGTCGCCGAATTCTTCTTCTTCATCACGTCCGTAGAGAGTGGGATCGTAGAACGTCATTGCTCCTCCTGATCTTATTTGGGCTCCTGACGCAAAACCATGGCGCAAGGTTGCCGGGTACAAATTAAAAGACCACTGAAACTTTTTTGCGTAACGGCGCGCGATTATAGCACGACGTTGAGTGCGGACTGCAAGACCAATTCATATCTCAATCAACATCCGGTCCACCTCAACCTGTTAACACACGAGGCGGAGGAATGGAAGCAGATTCGACAAGAGCACGGGAAAATTACGATTGTGGGGTCCGTCGTCGGGCCAATTGAGTGGGACAGAATAGGGCCGGTGCCTTTTTCGGATAGACCGTGGACCTCGGGGGTTGGATCCCGATCCAAGGTGGTGAGCTTTTATGCAGGCCTGAAGGCCTGCTCCACCCTTGCCTGGGGCCGCGGTTGCCGCTCGTCCACTGTAGGCCGGTGACTCGACTAGCGGGTTTGCACAACCAGGATCATTCCGGGGCGCAATGTGGCGACATTCTGGTTATTGCGCTTGAGGGCGGCGACGGTGGTCTTGTAGGTGGTGGCGATCGAATAGAAGGTCTCACCGGACTTCACTTTGTGGTGGAGGACGCTGGCTTGGTCGGAGGTTTTTCCGTCCGCTTTTGTGGGTTTGCGCGCGGGAGCCTTGGCGTTGGCGATTTGCTTGTTCTGGCTGGGATGCTGACCGGGCCTTACCGAGGCCGTTGTCGCCTTCGAATTCGGCTCGCCGCTGGGGGTCACTGGCAGGTGGAGCGCGAGCACGGTTCGGCCACGCAAACTGTCGCCGCGCAGGCCGTTCCAACGGCGAAGCATTTGGGCGGAGATTCCGAAATTCTCGGCGACGGTCTGAACGGTGTCGCCCTTACGGACTTTGTAGCGGATGATCCGGCGGGAATACGTTGCCGTGTCGCTGACGGAGTGCTTGCTGGGGGAAACCGGGATAATCAGTTTGGCATCGCTCGGAAGATCGGGACTATGCTCGGAAGCATCCAGCCGATTAGCTTCGGCAATCGACTTGGGGGTGGTGCGGTAGGTGCGCGCCAGGGAGGCGAGCGTGTCGCCGGGATGAACGGTGGGATAGCGCCAGAACAACCGCATGCTCGCCGGAATGTTGGCGATGGCGGTCTGATATTGCTGCTTGGTACCGGCGGGCAGATGGAGGTCGAAGCTGCCTTCCTTGGGCGTGGTGGAACGCAAAAGGCTGGGATTCAACTCCTGGAGTTTAGCGGGGGTCGCATCCACGCAATCGGCCACCAGTCGCAGGTCGACGGGATAACTCACGGTTACGGTATCGAAGGCCACGGGCTCGTCCATATTTACATCGTCGAAACCGTAATGCGACAGGTTCTTGGTCAGGATGGTGACGGCCAGGATGATGGGAACGTAGTTGCGTGTTTCCTTTGGCAGAACGTTGCGGCGGTAGAGCTCCCAGAAATCGGCGTAGCCGGTGCGCCGGACTGCGGCCTGCACCGTTCCCGGACCGGAATTGTAGGCGGCCATGGCGAGATACCAGTCGCCAAACTGGCCATACAAATCTCTGAGGTGGCGGGCGGCGGCGCGAGTGGATTTCTCAGGATCCTGGCGATCATCGACCCACATGCTGCGCTGCAGGCCGTAGCCATGGGCGCGGCTGCCCATGAACTGCCAGATGCCGCGGGCGCCGGCGCGGGAAACCGCGGTCGGTTGAAATCCGGATTCGGCCTGCGCCAGGTAGATCAGATCCTGGGGGACGCCTTCCTGCCGAAGGATTCGAACCATCATGTCGTGGTAGCGGCCGGAGCGGGCAAAGGCTCGTTCGAAGACGCCGCGTCCACGGCCGGAGAAGTAGCTGATATATCCCGCGACCTGATCCGTCAACATTAGCGGCAGATCGGAGTGGGTGAACTTGATCTCGGCCTGAGCCTTGGCCTTGACTCCCGGTTCGGCCGCCGGGGTGATGCCGTTGGCTTCATCGATGGGCGCGGGCTCGGACTTCTGGGCTTCGGAGTCGGGGGCGGCATCGCCCAGGTTGAGGTGGTTCGCTCCCTCGACGAGGCGGTCGAATTCCCTTTCCAGGCGATTGTCGGAGCGAATGTCCAGTTGACTCTCGAGCAGAGCGTTAAAGGCGTTGTCGAAATTCTGTTTGCTGGCGTCGATGCGGCCGGCCTGATAGTTCGCCAGACCTTCCTGATATTCCTTCTCGACCCGAGAAAGCAATTCTTCGACGGGATCGGGGACGGGAACGGCGGAAACTTGGACCGCAGGGGCGGCCGGAGGAGCGGCTTGAGCAGATTTAGCGTCGGGATGTGCTGGCGGGGTTGCGGCGGGAAGGCTCGAAGTCTGGGTTTGCGGCGATGCCGGAGCGGAGGACACATTCGCGGTGAGCGGCGGCGGTAGCGCAGGGGGTGTGACGGCGACTGGCTTCTGCGCGCTCTGACAAGAGGAGCAAATCAGGGCCACGGCAGCCAGCATGGCGATCCGCATTTGGAGCTTTGCAACTCGCATAAATCTCTGGTCAATACGGATTGCTGCGTTGTGTGAAGGTACCCTTTGTGAAAGTCCGGTGAATTCTATCAAAAATCGTACCTTGCGGTCTCTCCGGGGTCAATTCCGAAAGCGGACCATCCCGATTACTTTCGGCACCGAGCGGGAGGTTACCGATGTCTATTATTCAGACGGCAGGAGCTGATCAAAGGTTTGAGCCGAAAGGCTCGGAATGGGGCTGGGCTAAAGTCGCTCAAACCCGCCAGTAGTCCGGGCGCCAGGTCTGGATAGACTTCTTGATTTCTTTGGGATCGAGTTTCTCGGCGAGCGCCCGTTCCGCCAGTTTGCAAACCTCGGAGTCGGAGGCAAAGCGGAGAGCAATCAGCTGGCGCTCCGTAAGTTCTGGAATACGAGAACGGAAGGGTTCCGAGCACAGGCTTGTGAGCCGCTGGCGCTCTTCCAGTCGAATCACGCGATCCTGCACTTTGAGAGCGTAGAGCCGGATTTTGAAGACGGCGATCAGCGCACCGACCGAGATCATGAAAAATGTCCCCGAGTGGATGCTGGGGCGCCAGAGGAAATTGATCGTGCCTCCGATCATGGAGAAGGCGAAGATCGGGGCAACCACAAAGTGGAAGAGTGGATCCAGGCGGGCATGATTGGCGAAAGTCTGAGGCATTTTTTCGGACATGACGAACGGCTCCTTGCGCGGACGGGCCAGTGTAGCAGAGGTTGTACAGAGTACGAGTTGGAGTATCCCTAACCCAGTACCAAGTACCTGGTACAGTACCGAGAACTGAGAACCGAGAACTGAGAACTGAGAACTGAGAACTGTTCTCACGAATCCTTCGTTTTTATGACAGAATCCAAGTCGACTATGAAAGCCATACAAGTGAAGCAGGTGGGTGGGCCGGAAGTGATGGAAGTGGTGGAGCTGCCGGTGCCGGCGCCGAAGGCGAATGAAGCCGTGGTAAGGGTCTCGGCTTCGGGCGTGAATTTTATCGATACTTACTTTCGCGAAGGGCGGTATAAGACCTCGCTCCCATTTGTGCCGGGTCAGGAGGGCGCGGGGGTGGTGAGTGCGGTCGGGGCGGATGCGAATTCGGTGAGGGTTGGAGACCGGGTGGCTTGGACGGGCTTGTTGGGAGCCTATGCGGACTATGCGGCGGTGCCGGAGGACCGGCTGGTTGCGATTCCGCAGGGCGTCAGCGACCAACAGGCTGCGGCAGCTCTGCTGCAGGGAATGACGGCGCATTATCTGGCGCACGATACCTATCCGTTGAAGAAGGGAGAGACCTCGTTGATTCACGCGGCGGCGGGGGGCGTAGGACTTTTGCTGGTGCAGATGGCGCACGCCATTGGGGCGCGGGTGATTGCGACGGTTTCGACGGAAGAAAAGGCAAAGCTAGCGCGGGAGGCGGGCGCGGATGAGGTGATTCTCTACAGCCAAGTAGACTTCGAGGCGGAGACCAAGAAGTTGATGGGCGGCAAAGGCGTGGATGTAGTTTATGATTCGGTGGGAAAAACCACATTTGAGAAGGGACTGAATCTGCTGCGTCCGCGGGGGATGATGGTTTTGTTTGGCGGATCGAGCGGGGCGGTGCCGCCGTTTGATTTGATCGCGCTGTCGCAGAAGGGATCGCTGTATGTGACGCGGCCGACGCTGGTCAATTATATTTCCACGCGCGAGGAGTTGGTGGCGCGGTCGGGCGCGGTATTTGGCATGATGGCGTCTGGCACGCTGAAGTTGCGCATCGAGCATACTTATCCGCTGGCCGAGGCGCAGCGGGCGCATCGCGATTTGGAAGGGCGAAAGACGACGGGGAAGTTGTTGCTGGTGCCGTAGATCCGAATCTCGCGTTCTCTATCTTCCGTTCACTGATAAGGAAATGATGAAAGCAATCCGCGTGGAAAAGACTGGCGGTCCGGAAGTCATGCATCTGGCAGAAGTTCCGCTTCCGCAACCAAAGCCGGCCGAGGCATTGGTGAAGGTTTCGGTGGCGGGAGTCAATTCGATCGATGGGCAGTTCCGCGATGGAAAACTGTGGACGACGCTGCCGTTTATTCCGGGGCAGGAAGGCGCGGGCGTGGTCACGGCGATTGGCGCGCGAGTGAAGACGCTGAAAGTTGGCGATCGCGTGGCCTGGAGTGGAGTGCTCGGATCGTACGCAGAATATGTCGTGGCGCCGGAAGAGCATTTCGTGCCGGTTCCGCAGGCGTTGAGCGACGAGCAGGCCGCTGCGGCGATGATCCACGGCTTGACGGCGCACTATCTGGTGAACGACGCGCATAAGCTGAAAGCGGGCGAGACCGCGCTGGTGCACGCGGCTGCGGGCGGGGTGGGGCTTTTGCTGGTGCAAATGGCGCATGCGATCGGGGCGCGGGTGATCGGAACAGTATCGAGCGAAGAGAAGGCGGCGCTGGCGCGGGAAGCGGGCGCGGACGAGGTCATCGTATTCACGCGGGAGGATTTTGAATCCGAAGTCAAGCGACTGACGGGTGGCAAGGGCGTGGAAGTGGTTTACGACGGCGTAGGCAAGGCGACCTTTGATAAGAATCTTAACGTGATGGCCCTGCGCGGGATGCTGGTGCTTTATGGCATGTCGAGCGGGCCGGTGCTGCCGGTGGATCCGGCAAGGCTGTCGGAAAAAGGATCGTTGTATATGGCGCGGACCACGCTGGCGCACTTTACCGCGACTCGCGAAGAGTTGCTGGCGCGGACTTCGGCGCTGTTTGGCATGATTGCCGAGGGGAAGGTTAAGCTGCGGGTGGCGAAGACTTATCCCCTGGCGGAGGCGGCGCAGGCGCATCGGGATATGGAAGCGCGGAAGATTTCGGGAAAGTTGTTGCTGGTGCCTTGAGTTAAGTGGAGGTCAAATGAGTCGCAGGTTAGGAAAGTCTTGGCGGTAACGGCTGGCATCGCGGGTCATCAGCCGATCGGCTTTCAGAAGAGCGTGGGAGGCAATTACAAAATCCGCCAGCAGTCGTTTAGCCTGCCCGCCACCGGATTTTCGGCGACGACTGGCGTAAGTGGAGAAAGTGCTGGCCGCGAGTCGCCAGACATCTTCGCCCAAGTCGAAGTCAATCGCGACAAAACTTTCCTCGAGCACCCTCTGGGTTTGCTCGAAATTGACCCCAGGGACTGCCGCGAGCTCGACGAACACTGGGCCGCTTATTAAGAGAGCTCCCTCGGCGCGAAGTTCGAACAGTTGGTCTACGATCGTGTGGGCTCCCGGGGCCGTAGACAAAACCGGCGACAGAATGTTGGAATCGAGAGCCGTCCTCATTCGTAGTCCTTATCGCTCCTCATGTCGTCGATCCAAGCCTTGATCCCTTCTTCGCCTCCAGGGAATGGGGGCGCAAGCCCGATAAGCTTTTTGAAGGGGTTCTCTTCTTCCGAGCGCGCCGGGCGGATTACGGTTCGATCTTCTTCGACTACGAATTCGACGCGGTCGCCGGCTCGCAGGCCGAGGCGTTTGCGAATCTCCTGGGGAACTGTGACTTGCCCCTTACTGCTAATTGTGCTGAAATGAGCCATCTTTACCTGCTCTCTTTACTGTAAGGATAGCTCGCTTTACCGATGCCGACAAGCGGAATCTCTCTAACGTTTCCGCGTATATCGTCGAGCATACTGCGGCACTTCTTGTCCTTCGAGTAGCCGAGAATCATCAACCGGTGCGCCTGCGATCATTTCTAACGGGACTATCCCTGCCCAGGTGGGGAAGGAATAGTCGGCTTCATCGTCGACCACCGGGCCTTGGCGAACTTTGGCGGAAAATTCTTGGATGGGAAGTCGCAGCACTGACGTGGCTTTCAGCTCCTTCTCATCGGGCTGGCGGGAATCTTCCCAGCGGCCGGGAATAATGTGTTCGGAGAGAAGGCGCAGGGCTTCCAGCTTTTCTTCCGGATCATCCATGAGAGTTGCTTTTCCCAGCACCACGACCGAACGGTAATTCATGGAGTGATTGAAGATGGAACGGGCTAGCACTAAACCATCGAGCAACGTGACGGTGACGCAGACCGGCAGGCCATTTCTCATATGGCGCAGCATGCGGCTGGCGGCGGAGCCGTGAATGAAGAGGTGGTCGTCCTTACGTCCATAAGAGGTGGGAATCACAAAGGGCTGGCCGTCGACGACGAAGCCGACATGGCATAGAAATCCTTCGTCGAGAATTCGATAGGCGGTTTCGCGATCATAGACAGCACGATCGGCTTCGCGGACCAGACGGGTCCGGGGGGTGGGTGTATACGGCAGAGACATGGGGAATGAACTCCGGGCAAGCGCCAAGGATGGGTGAAGGGAAAGTGTAACAAAATTGGGGAATTGGGGAATTTAGTAATTGGGTAATTTAGTAATTGGGTAATTTGGTAATTTGGTAATTGAGTAATTTGAAACCCCGTGCTCAAGGTTCTTAAAATTCCTCAATTACTCGATTCCCCAATTACTCAATTTAGGTTTGATATTTATTCTCACGATACACCCGGCTCACGAGGATGCCGACGATGAGGAGAACGAGGGGGGTGAAGACGCTGGCTTCCGGGCCAACCGTGCCTCCGGTGAGCCAGGTGGGGCCGCTGAAGCTGGAATTGAAAAGGTTGTGATACGGTTTGAGACCGCTATCGGCGACGCCGTAGAAAAAAGTTTGTCCCCAATCCCATCCGGCATGAAAACCGACGATCCACCACAGATTGCCGGTGCGGCGCAGGATGAAGCAGAATAACACTCCGAAGCAAACCACGGATGCCAGGCCAAACTTGCTTTCGCCGGGGTTGGCGGCGTGGGCGAGACCAAACAAGGCAGAGAG
>Ga0302319_10011431_pt1 | contig 16844 bp, 15 predicted proteins | sample Bog_T0_2_FD_203319 | JGI IMG/M metagenome (GOLD analysis project Ga0302319, IMG submission 203319) | Peat permafrost microbial communities from Stordalen Mire near Abisko, Sweden - Bog_T0_2 | ecosystem: Environmental > Terrestrial > Soil > Wetlands > Peat | place: Sweden: Abisko, Stordalen Mire...
AAGCTGTTTGCGTCGCTGTAAGATCCAGACAAAAGCACTCCATTATTTTTTTGATCCGATACTCGCTTAACTTGCTCCATTTCAACACATTAAATAACTACACCTATAAATCTTCTGGTCTAGAGCCTATTTCTTTTCCGAAGCCACAACGCTACATTTACTCGTAGGATTCGCTGTTTTTTATTGTTTCAACATCTCTCAGGGCCTTTGTTTATGCGGGTTCAGTGTATCTCCATAACATTAATTTGTGAAGCGAATCTGGTAAATCCGGGCCTAGATCATGTATTCCATCATCACCGGCTGATGAGCCTCCGCATGGATGACGGGGTGGTCGAGGAGGGTCTGGGCGGTGCGGCGGGCCTGGGCGCGGAGCTCGGGGACGGCGATGGTTTCCCAGAGGGTGCCGCGAAGCAATGGTCCGAGCGCGAGCAGGAACCCGGAGCGGTGGCCGTCGCGGTCGATGATGGTGTGGTCGGGGTCGACGCGGACGCCCATGTCCATGTCGTCGGGCGCGACGAGGCCGCGGCGGAGGAGGTTTTGCAGGAGCACGGAGTTGGTGGCGGTGAAGCGGGTATTGGGGCCGGTGGCGTTGATGACGAGGTCGCCGGCAAGTGTTTTGCCGTCGGCGAGGAATGCGCGCACCTGGTTTCCATCCGCCCGCACGGACTCGATGGACGCGGCGTGAAGTTGCAATTGCCCGGTGAGTTCCGCGGTGGCGAGCTGGGCGTGGACCTCCGGGGCGATGCGGTGGCGGAGGACGTTCCAGCGGGCGGCGTGATGGCGGGCGAACTCGGTGCGCTCTTCGAGCGTGAAGCGCTGCCAGATGCGCTGGGTGTGCGGGCGCATTTTATCCACGATGATTGCGGGATTCGCCCCGAGCTCCCGTAGGCGCGCGCAGTGGTGCTCGATGAGCGCCATCAGTTTTTCCAGCCCGAGATCCGCGAGGTCCACATCCGCCGGCGGGAACCCGGGATACTCGATGCCGCGAAAGTGGGGGTGAGGCATCCAGCCGTGGCGCGACACGGCATGGATCACGCCCTGCCAGCCGAGCGTGCGCAGGGTGACGACGGCATCCACGGTCGTCAAGCCGGTGCCGAGGAGCAGGATGGTGCCGCCCGTGGCCGGGAGACGGGATTCCCAAGGCTGCCAGGGATGGCCGACCCATGCGGGATGGTCCCGCAACTCCTCGCAGCCGGAGAGCAGGCACGGCGGCTCATTCCCCGTGGCGAGCACGATGCGGTCGGCTTTCACGCGGGCGTGATCCGCCAGGTGGACCACTGCGCCACCGATGGCGAGCGGCTCCACGTCGACTGCCTCGCTCCCGACAAAAGTGGTGCGCACCTGCACGGAGCCGGGCGGGGATTGCAAATGCTGCTGCATGAGGCCGCGCAGGTAATCGCCGTAGATCATGCGCGGGATGAAGCGCTCGCGCAGTTCGAGTTCGGGCACGGTGTCGTATTCCGAGCGCGTGCGGAGCCATTGCAGGAAGTGGTCCGGCAGGTGGGGAAAGGCGGACATGTTGCGCGCCGCCACGTTCAGCAGATGCTCCATGCGCCGCGTGCCGTAGGCCATTCCGCGCGCCGTAGGGCGGTGCTGGTTGATGATCGTGATCTCAAGCGGCCGCAGGCTGACGCGGGCGAGGTTGACGGCGGTGATGATGCCGCTGAATCCGCCGCCGATGATGGAGATTGATTCCGGTTCTAAAGCCGTCGTATCCGTTCCGTTCATAGCCATTCCCTGCACGCATCTTGCCGGGGTTTGCAGGCTGGTAAAGAAAAATTCAAGGTGGAGATGGCAACCTTGTGGCTGCTGTAAAACATCACTGACCGCTCCGTTTTGCGGCGGTGCAAACAGGATAAAACATCTGGATGTGGCTTTTGAAGAGTGGTTGAATCCCTGACATGATCCGCCTGCTCATACTCCTCGCCGTAGTGAACGTGATTGCTTCCGGCAACGTCCTGGCACAACAACAGGACAGCAGTCGCATTGCCCTCCTTGAACAACGGGTCAACGACCTGGACCACAAGGTTCAAGTTTCTGGAGGCACTGGTCTGATCTTGTTTTTATTTGGAGCGTTTTGTGCATTGTGGGCACAGAACACCGGGCGCAACGCCTGGCTGTGGTTTTTTCTGGGGCTGGCTTTTAATGTGATCACCGTTTTGTTTCTGCTCACAAAAAACTCCAATGATAACTTTGAAAAGCGTGAGTTTGGACGAACATCACGCGAAAGATATAATCAGATCATGCGTCGTCATTCCTGAGGGACGGTGTTGATCTGGCGGGAAAACAACGGACGTTATCAATCCCGGCTCTAACTCCGTCACCCCCATCCGGGGGTTTGTGCGTTTTGTGGCGGGGGTTACCCGGAGCTTCGCTGCGCTGCGCACCGGGCTTTAATTCCGCCGCACCCTCCGGGCGCTGGTGATAGAAATGCGGCTTCGCCGGTTTTGTCGCATCGCGCTTGGAAATCACGATCCACCATTTTTGCGGCTGCGGTTTTGTAGCGTGCGCTGTCCCCAGCGCATGGGAGAGCACGTGGATTGCAAGCGATACGCAGCGCCTCTCCGCCGGGGACGGCGGACGCTACAACGGCACGCGTGTGCGCGGTGGAGCGGAACTCTGCTGCCGCTGCGCACCGGCTTGATTCCGCCTCGCACTCCGGGCGCTCTCGCAGAGTGATATTCAACCCTGCATTTCGCGTTGCATTAATTTTGCGAGGCGGATGGATTCGGAGTCGCCGCTTTCCAGCAGCATGCGGAGCATTTTTTCGCGGTCTTCGCGGGAGCGGTTCTGGCCGAGCTTGAATTTGCCTTCCATGCGGGTGATTTCAAAGGCGCGCGGGATGTACATGTGAGGACGAATCGCAGGAAACGGTTGTCATGAGCTTTGAAACCGGCATGCTAAACAGGATTTATTGTTTGTCGATATAAGGTTCCCAGAAGTCGCGATGCACGACATCCGACAGGGCCTTGACTGTTGCGGGGTTTACCTTGGGAATCTGGTCAACCACGAAGGCGCCAATGGGGTTGCCCATGATGTCCCTGGGGCCGGCGGGATCGCCGAGGGCGTCGTAAAGCCGGGAATCGAGTTTTACGTAACGTCGCAATTGGGCGGGAGTGATGATCGTCCCGGTCAACATCCCATCCTTCAAGGCAAGATGATCGATCGCCGAATCGAGCATCAGCATCTCCTCACGAACCGCGGACGCGGCCTTGAGGTGATCGACCGTCTCGCCGGGAGCAGGCTTGTATTCGTCGATATGAATCCCGGAATTCACCAACGGGTCCGCGTCGATGGGGTTGCTCAGGAATATATCGTCGGCTGTGTTGAAGATTTTGTCAGAACCGGCTGAACGAATTTCGATCACTTTCGATTGCGGGCAGGCGATATGGTATGGGGTGCCCCATGGATCGAGAAGACCGCCATCCCTGGCAAGTTGATCAGCGGAAAATCCGATGAATGCTTCCTTGCGAGGGTTTGTTCCCGTAAGGGCCTGGATGATTTCCACGCCCGTGCCTGTGGGTGGGACGCCATACTCGGATTGGTAGTTACGGGTTGCCGTGGCTATAAAGATTTCAACATCCTGTGCCGCTTTTTCCTTGGGAGTAAGCTCTTTGCCGGACGCGAATGGTCCCCAAAACGTTCCCACTGCGACATCCGACAATACCCTTGCGGTCGCGGGATTCACTTTCGGATCCACCCCAATTATCAGGACACCCAAGGGGTTGCCGAGGATATCCTTCGGGCCTGCTGGATCTCCCAAAGCATCGTAAAGCCGCGTTCCTTTCTTAACAAATTCGCGAACCTCCTCAGGCGAGGCAATTACCCCGTGTTTTCCTGTTTTCCCTTCCAATTCATCCAACGCAGAATCCAACATCCCCAGTTCGTTGAGAGCTTCATTCGCAACGGTATGGTGATCCACGGATTTTCCCTTTGCGGAAGCAAATTCATCGATATGAATACCGGGATTCAAAAGCGGATCGTCGCCGACGGGATTGCGCATGAAGACATCGTCCGCCGTGTTGAAAACCTTGTCCGGGCCCGCGGAGCGGATCTCGACGAACTTCAATTGCGGGCAGACGATGCGGAATGGAGTGCCCCAGGGATCGAGAAGACTGCCATCCGGCCCGATGCTGTTCGGCGCAAATTCGATGAATACAACTTTGCGAATATTCCCGCCGGTCAATGCATGGATGATTTCCAGACTCGTGCCGCCGGGGGGCAGACCGTACTCAATATAGTAGGCCCGCATTGCCGAGGCGACCTGGATCTCCATCTCCTGGGCCGCTTCCTGCCGGGGCGACAGTTGAACGGCGAACAGGACCGGAAACACTACCGCGGCCAGGAGGGGGAGGTTCATCGCCCCGCCAGTTTGATGGAACGGGCCGGGAGTGTCAACGAAGCCGCACCGGACAGACAGGATGGTGATCTAACCCAGCGAAATCTCCCGATCGAGCAAAAGTCTCTCGATGATTGCCTCCGACTTCCACGCATTGCGCGGCTTCCTGATGTCGCAAAGGCCCCGTTTCCCGGAATTGTCCACGAAATCGAAAAAAGCCCGGCCGCCGGCGTCCCAGGAAATTTGTCCGGCCTGTTCGAGGGCCTGCGTGACATTCAGCCCCGTGCGGTAAAGGAGGTTGAAAGCGTGACGAAGTTCCTGGCGCTGCTCCCATGTCATCCCAGCCTTGCGGAGCGCGGCACGATTGAGGGCGACGACGGTATTGTACCCGGCGGCAATGGTGAATGGAGGGATGTCCCTGCCGAATTTGCTATTGCCTTGAACAAGGCATAGCTGCCCGACGCGCACAAACTGGTGAAAAACGCTGCCCCCGCCGACATAGGCATGATCCTGAATTTCCACGTAGCCGGCGAGCAGCACGTTGTTTCCGATAGTGACGTGGCTGCCGACCTTTACATTATGCGCCAGATGGGTGCCCGCCATTAAATAATTATGATCGCCCACCACGGTCTCGCTTCCCTCCCCGGTGCCCCGATGGATGGTGCAATATTCGCGAATCCTGTTGTGATCACCAATGACCACCCTGCTTTTGACATCCGGCGAAAAGGCGTGATCCTGGGGATCCCCGCCGATGGCGGCGCCGTAGCCGATGATATTTCCCCGGCCAAGCTGCACCGAACCGCCCAGAATGGCGTGCCCCTGGATGATGCAGCCGGGACCGATGATCGAGGCTCCCTCCACCAATGCGTAAGGGCCTATCTCGACGTCCTCCGCGATCTCGGCCTTCGGGCTGATGATGGCTGTGTGATGAATCTTCATTAGACTATGAAAATTAAAAATTTAACCAGGATATTTTGGGCGAATCGCCACGAACGTACCCCGACAAAGCAGCCATTCCGCCCAATCGCTCCCCAGCGCCATATTTTAAAAATAGCGGGAATCGATTTCAAATAAAATCGGGAATCCCTTGGCTATTCCCTAGGTAAATCCCTTACCTGTTTTATGGCGCTTCGCGCGAGTTGGCGAATGTCGTCAGCATGATGCAGACGACAGCGGGCAAGGATGCCCGCGCTCCCCTAGCAGCGGGATGATGCCCCGAAGTCGTGGCTCTGCGAGCGGGGGTGGGCGGATTTCGACTTGCGCCGCAGCCTGGAGCCGGCGATCAATTTTTTCAGCAATTTTTCGTAGGCGGCTGAAGAAATGGGAAGCGTGACGGTGGTGTCCCGCAAAGAGGCCATCAGGATGGCATTAATCAACTCCACGGAATTAAGGCCCTCGGCAGCGGGCGACAGGAGCGGCTCGCCATGAAGGATGGCGGCGATGAAGTTCCTTAAGATGCCGGCGTGCTGGCCGCCGCGATGGCTTGGAAGCGGGATATCGACATCCCAAACTGCGGGCCGCGCATAATGCTCCGGGCACTGCAAGCTGAATGTGGACATGGGGACTTCGTTCCGGCGGAACGAGAGGGTGTCGCCTTCCAGCACCATGAGGCCGTTTTCGCCGGCGATCTCGAGGCGGTTGATGCCGGGCGATTCACCGGTGGAGGCGATGAAGTTCGCGGTCATTCCGTCGCCATACTCGAAGATGGCGGAGACGGCGTCCTCGACCTCGATGTCGTGGTAACGCCCGAGCTGGCAAAGGCTGCGCACGGTGGCGGGCATGCCGAATATCCACTGGAAGAGATCGATGTTATGGACGCATTGATTCAAGAGCGCGCCGCCGCCCTCGCCGGCCCACGTGGCGCGCCATTCGCTCGACCTGTAATAAGCCTGCGTGCGAAACCAATCGGTGATGGTCCACGCAACACGGCGGATCGCGCCGAGCTCCCCGCCCTGCACCATGTGCCGGATTTTTTGATAATACGGGTCGGTGCGCTGGTTCAGCATGATGGCGAATACCTGCCGTGGATCGGTGTGCGCCCGGAGCAGGCGTTCGCAATCGGCCTTGTGGACGCTGAGCGGCTTCTCCATGAGCACGTGCAGCCCGGCTTTCAGCGCGGCGATGCCGATGGTGGTATGGAAATAATGCGGGGTGGCGATGAGGATGGCGTCGATTCGCCCGGAGCGGATCATCTCCGCGCTGCCGGTGAATGCGGGAATATCCGGCCATGCCCCGAGGACCGCGCGATCCGTGTCGCAGACCGCAGCCAGCGTGCAGCCGGGGACCGAGCCGTCCAGCAGCAACTGCGCGTGGTATTTACCCATGTTGCCGAGACCGGCGATGCCCATGCGGACGAGGGAGGAATTTGTGCTCATTTACGTGTGACCTGCAAGTGCAAGGAAAATGCCCCGCGACGTCAAATCAAAAACTCCCGCCGGGGTTTTGCCAGGCTCCTATGTTGCAGAGCCGGCGGAAACCGCAGGGGCGGCAAAAACCAGCTTTCCGCGGGATCTTTCCGAAATGGCCCTGCACGCGAACCAGCCGAGGAAGAAAATGTAGGCGAACCACGGGATGTTCGACCATGCGATCCACCGGTGCAGGACGGCGGCGGTGAAAAGGCCCTTGTCCCACGGAAAGCCGTTGTTAATCACTGTATAACAACGGAGCAGGAACAGCGAGTTCGTTGCGAGAAGGAACAGCCACCAGCGGCGGGCATGCTGCAGCATGATGCACGAGGGCCAGGCAAGGTAGTGGAGCAGGATGCCGGGGGCGAACACGAAGAAGATCGCCCAACTGTAACTGAGCGTCTCGAAAATCGAATCCGGCGCCATCCGCGACCGCCGCCATGCGATGAAAAGAATCCCCGCGACGACCACGGCCTTCAACGCGGCCATGATTTCATTCTGGATGGGCGTCAGCCCGTAAAACGAAACCAGGTAGAGCTGATTCCCCGGCAACAAATGCAGCCAGTAGGTGATGCCCCAGATTCCCCAGTAGCTGCCGTATGCGAAGACATTGTGGAGGAAAACCCCCGGGTATTCCATGAGCGGAACGAGCCATACCGCAAAAAGGAGGCCGGTGGTGATGATGAAAAAGCGAAGCCCTTTCCCGTGATGCAGCCAGTAAAAGAAAAAGACGGGGCTGAGAATGAGCGGCGCGATTTTTACGTGCACGGAGAATGCATAGAAAACGGCGCATATATCGACGCGGCCCCTGAAACAATGATACGCGGCCAGAAAGACAAACATGGCGATGACCGAGTCGAAATTTCCATGGTAGCCGGAGACCATGAACGAGATGGGATTGAGCGCGAACAAACAGATCCAGCCCGTGGAAATCCGCCCGCCCATGTGTTTGCTGGCGAGCCTCCAGAACATGAGCGTGGTTACCACATCCGCGGCAATCCCCGGCAGGCGCAACAGCAACGGAAAAGACCACGAAAAGGTGTTCGAGAGCCAGTAGATGCCGATCAATACAATGCTGAGGACCGGTGTATGGTTGTAATAATCCGTGGCCCGGTAAGTGGCCTCCAGGCCGTTTTCATAAAGCGCCTGCCCATACATCTGGAAGAGCCCGGTGTCATTCGTGCCGTAGGTGGTGGAGGCGCAGTAGATTTTCAGGATCGTGGCGAGGACGATCGAGGCGATGATGAGCCACCTGGCGCTGGAGTTTGACGAAGACATCAGAGGGAACTTTGCATGTGTCGTGCCATGTATTAATTTTTCCGTTTCAAAAGCGAGATAACAAAAATCAGCGCAAACGAAATCACCAGCAGGGTCAGCGCGTAGGCCCCGGCGAGCGGGTAGTTCAGCTTTTGCATTTCATCGTAGAGCGCGATGGATGCCACCTTTGTCTGGCCGGGAATGCTGCCGCCGAGCATCAGCACGATGCCGAATTCCCCCATGGTGTGCGCAAAACTCAGCACGATGCCGACCATGATCCCCCGCCACGCGAGGGGGAGATTCACATTGCGAAATATCTGCCACGCGCTCGCCCCCTCGACTTTTGCGGCATCCACATAAAGGTCCGGCACCGCACGCAGCGCCGCCTGGAACGGCTGCAACGCAAATGGCAGGCTGTAAATGATCGACCCCACCACCAGCCCGGAAAAACTGAACGCCAGGGTGTGCCCCGTCACCGCTTTCCACAACGCCCCCGGCGCATGCTGCGGCGCAAAGATCACCAGCAGGTAAAAGCCGATCACCGTGGGCGGCAGCACGATGGGCATCGTGACGAGCGTCTCGATGAAAATAATGCCGCGCCATTTGCTCCTGTTCAACCAGTGCGCGAGCGGCATGCCCAGCACCAGCAGCAGCAGCGTGGAGACAAACGCGAGCCGGAGCGTGAGGAACACCGATTCCCAAAACCCGGGCGTCATCTGCGACCACACGGTGGCGGCTTCGCTCATTGCGCGGATTTGTTGAGCCGGAACCCGTAGCGGTCGAAAATTTTGCGCGCCACGTCGCCGCGGAGGAACTCCAGGTAGGCGCGCGCCAGCGGCTTCGCGCTCCCGGCATTGGTAAGCACCATCCCCTGCTCCAGCGGCGGATAACTCTCCGGCGGGATCACGTAATAGCGCGCCTGCTTTTCCGCCTTCGGATCGATCACCAGCGAGAGCGCCACGATGCCCGCATCCGCGTTTCCGCTTTGCACGAATTGCGCGGTCTGCGAGATATTCTCACCCGTCACGATCCGGTCCTTCACCGCGTCCCACAGTCCGTAATGTTCCAGCGCCGCCTTCGCCGCGCGGCCATAGGGGGCGTGGTCGGGATTCGCGATGGCGATTTTTTTGACAAGGGCGGCGTCCTTTAAAATATCGAGCCCCTTGGTGACGTCGATTTTTTCATTCGTGCTCAAAAGCACAATCTGCCCCACCGCATAGAGCGTGATGCTCTGCTTGTCGGCGAGACCGGCATCGGCAAGCTGTTTGGGATAGCTCATATCCGCCGAGAGGAAGATATCATACGGCGCGCCATTCTTGATCTGCGCGCAGAAATTCCCCGACGAACCGGTTGAGACCTTGGGCGCCGCGCCGGGATGTTCCTTCACAAACGCGGCGTTCAATTCCTCAAGGCAGCGTGTGAGGTCAGCCGCGGCTGCGATGGAAATTTCGTCACCGCGAACATTGGGAGGCATGGCCATGGCAACCATTATAGGCAGCATTACGAGAAGGATGCGAGGGAAGCTCATTCCTCTCTTTATCACGAATCGCGCAGGTTTTTCCGCATTTTTTTAACATGTTGATTCATAGGCTGGGAATGTTTACGTTTGTATCACCCCCCGGCATCCGCCACCCCCTCTTGACACGATAACTCTTGTGATGAACATTTCCCTCATCCCTCTGGTCGGATATCAATGAACGTCAACGTATCCATTGATGGGTCGTCTTGCGAGGCAGAGTTGGGGAATTCCCTCATCGACCTGCTTAATCGCAACCATGCCGATGTCCCGCAGGTCTGCTACCATCCCCAGCTGGGCCCGATCCAGACGTGCGACACCTGCATGGTCGAGGTGGATGGGAAACTCGTCCGCGCTTGCGGCACCAAGGTGGCGGATGGAATGGTCGTCTCGACAAAAGCGCCGGCTGCCGTCGCGGCGCAACTCGAGGCTTTCGACCGCATCCTGGGAAACCACCTCCTCTACTGCACCGTCTGCGACAACAACAATGGCAACTGCACCGTCCACAACACCACGAAGCAGCTGGGCGTGGAGCACCAGCAGATCCCGTTCAAGCCAAAGCCGTACGCCGTGGATAACACGAATCCTTTCTACCGTTACGATCCCGACCAGTGCATCCTCTGCGGGCGCTGCGTGGAGGCCTGCCAGAATTTGCAGGTCAACGAAACGCTCTCGATCAACTGGGAGACGCCCCGCCCGCGCGTGTTGTGGGATGGAGGCTCGACCATCGGCGAGTCGAGCTGCGTCTCGTGCGGCCATTGCATCACCGTTTGCCCGTGCAATGCGCTCATGGAAAAAAGCATGATCGGCGAGGCGGGATTTTTCACCGGTCTCCCGAAAACCGCGCTGGATGGCATGATCGATGTGGTGAAAGGCATCGAGCCCGAGGTCGGCTATGGAAACATCCTGAAGCTTTCCGAGGTGGAGGCGACGATGCGCGAGTCGAGCGTCAAACGCACGAAGACGGTCTGCACCTACTGCGGCGTCGGTTGCAGTTTCGATATCTGGACGAAGGACCGCCACATCTTGAAGGTGGAACCCTCCGCCGGCGCGGCGAATGGCGTCTCCACCTGCGTGAAGGGAAAATTCGGCTGGGATTATGTGAACAGCCCCGAGCGCCTCACGAAGCCGCTCATCCGCGAGGGCGAAAAATTCCGTGAGGCCACGTGGGATGAGGCGCTCGACCTCGTCGCCAGGAAATTTTCGGAGATCAAACAAAAGTCCGGGCCGGATGCGCTGGCGTTCATCTCCTCCTCGAAATGCACGAACGAGGAAAGCTACCTCATGCAGAAACTGGCGCGCGCCGTCATCGGCACGAACAACATGGACAACTGCTCCCGCTACTGCCAGGCGCCGGCGACCACGGGCCTCTTCCGCACGGTGGGTTACGGCGGCGATTCCGGTTCCATTTCCGACATCGGGCAGGCTGACCTCGTTGTCATCGTAGGCAGCAACACCGCGGAGAGCCATCCGGTGCTGGCCACGCGGGTGAAACGCTCGCACAAGTTGCATGGCCAGAAGTTGATCGTCTCCGATCTCCGCGAGCACGAGATGGCCTCGCGCGCGGATATTTTCATGCGCCCGCATCCCGGCACCGATCTCATCTGGCTTTCGGCGATGAGCCGCTACCTGTTCGACCACGGGTTGGCGAAGACGGAGTTCCTCGACCAATGGGTGAACGGCGTGGAGGAGTACAAAAAAAGCCTCGAGCCTTTCACCATGGAATACGCGGCGCAGGCCACGGGCATTCCTGTCGAGACATTGGTAAAAGTGGCGGGCACCATTGCGACCGCCAGCAGCATGTGCATCCTCTGGGCGATGGGCGTGACGCAGCACGTGATGGGGTCGGATACCTCCACCGCCATCTCAAATCTGCTGCTCGTCTCGGGAAATTACATGCGGCCCGGCACCGGCGCCTATCCGCTGCGCGGGCATAACAATGTGCAGGGAGCCAGCGATAACGGCGCCATGCCGAATAATTTTCCCGGCTATCAATCGGTGGAGGACCCGGAGATCCGCGCCCGTTTTGAGAAAGCGTGGGACGTGAAACTCCCGCCAAAAAAAGGCCTCGATAACCACCAGATGATCGACGCGATCCACGATGGCCAGCTTCATGCGATGTATCTTTTCGGAGAGGAGATCACCCTCGTGGATTCCAACTCCAATTACGTGGCCGAAGGCCTGTCGAAGCTCGATTTCTTCGTCGTGCAGGACATCTTTTTCAGCAACACCTGCAAATATGCGGACGTCGTTTTTCCGGCAAGCCCGAGCCTGGAAAAGGACGGCACATTTACCAGCACCGAGAGGCGCATCCAGCGGCTTTACCAGGTGTTCGAGCCGCTCGGCGACAGCAGGCCGGACTGGCGGATCATCCAGGATGTGGCGAACCGCCTCGGCGCAGGCTGGAACTACAAGCATCCCTCGGAGATCATGGACGAGGTCGCTTCGGTGACACCGCTCATGGCTGGGGTGAGCTATGAGAGGCTCGAGGGTTACAAAACCCTCCAGTGGCCCGTCGGGAAGGATGGAAGCGACCAGCCGCTGCTTTACACGAAGCAGTTCTTTTTCCCCGATGGCAAGGCGAAGCTCTTCCCGCTCAAGCAGACCGAACCCACCGAGCAGCCCGATGCGGAGTACGACCTGCATTTGAATAACGGGCGGCTGCTCGAGCATTTCCACGAGGGGAACATGACTTACAAATCCGACGGCATCCGCGAGAAAGTCCCCGACACGTTCGTGGAAGTCTCGCCGGAGCTTGCCCGGCTGCGCGGCATCGAAAGCGGCACGTGGGTGCAGCTCACCTCGCGCCATGGCAAGGTGCGCGTGCGCGCTTTGGTCACGGACCGTGTGACGGATGGCCAGCTCTACATGCCGATGAATTCCACCGACAGCCCCGTGAACCGCCTCACCAGCAGCCACACCGATGTCGTCACGCACACGCCCGCTTACAAGGAGACCGCCGTCAATCTGCGCGTGCTTGCGGAAAAGGTCGGCGAGAGTCCCCTGCCCCGCGTCAATTCCCGTTTCGGCCATCCCACGCCGCAGCACGGCGTCGAGGTGGAGCGGAAATGGCAGCGGCCGGATTACCGCATGCCGGGAACAAACGGAAAACAATCCATGTCAGCGACTGCGCCGAAACAAGAGTAAGGAAAAACACCATGGCCACTCCCATCCCTCTCGATCTCCCGACGCGCGACCCGCGCAGTGAATTGCTGGCCCGCCTGCAGAATGCGCCGATGCAACACGCCGAGGCGCTGCTTTCCGGCTACGAGGTGCTGCAGGGCCTGCACGAAAGCGGGGCGCTCGACATGATGCGGGGGTTATTGGGTAGCAAGGACAAAATCATAGGGCAGGCTGTGAATGCCACCGAAACCCCGGCAACGGTCCGTGCAATGCGCAACCTCGCGGTGCTCTCGGCCGCGCTCGGCGAAATCGACCCCGTGGCGTTAAGAGCCGTGACACTCTCATGGTCGCAGGCACTCGCGGAGACCCGGGAGAAGGCGTGCGATCCGCCCGGTTTCTGGTCATTGCTGCGCAGTTTCCGGGGGGCGGACCTGAGGCGCGGGCTGGTGCTCGTAAACACTTTGCTTGAAAAATTCGGCAGGAACCTCTGCCACGAAAGGAACGAAAACAATGAACAACAAAAATGATACCAACCGCTGGCTGGTCGCAGCCGCGGGAGTGGTGATGCAGGTGGCGCTCGGCGCCGTGTATGCATGGAGCGTCTTTCGCATTCCGCTTCATAATCAATACGGGTGGACTGTTTCGCAGATCACCCTGGCTTTCGAAATCGCAATCCTCGTGCTCGGCTTTGCCGCCTTCGCCGGCGGGCTCTGGATGAAGCGCGTCGGGCCGCGCATGGTCGGCATCGTGGCCGGCTGCTGCTACGGCCTCGGCACGATCCTCGCCGGGAGGAGCGGTGGCAATCTCACCTTTCTCTATCTCACGTACGGACTGCTGGGCGGCGCAGGCGTGGGGCTGGGATACATCATCCCGGTGGCCACGCTCATCAAATGGTTTCCCGACAAGCGCGGCATGATCACGGGCATTGCGGTCGCGGGGTTCGGCGCCGGCGCTTTGATCACGGCGCCAATCGCAGCTCGGTTGATCAAGTCGGTGGGGCTGCCGGAGACTTTTATGATCCTCGGCCTCGTCTATCTGGTCGCGGTGACAGGGGCCGCCTTCTTTATGAAAAATCCTCCGGAAGGATACCGCCCCGAGGGATGGGAACCTTCCGATAACGCGCACAACCCGCACTCCCACACCGAATACACCCTCAAGGAGGCTCTCTCCACATGGCAATGGTATGCGCTCTGGGGCATCCTGTTTTTGAACACCACTGCGGGCATTTCGATCATCTCCCAGGCGTCTCCCATGGCGCAGGAGATCAGCGGCGTCACTGCCACGGTGGAGGCGGGGATGGTGGGCGCGATCTCGATTGCCAATGGCTCGGGGCGTTTCCTTTGGGCATGGCTCTCGGATTTCATAGGACGGCGGCAGGTGTTCCTGACGATGTTTCTGCTGCAGGCGGTGCTGTTCTTCCTGCTCTCGCATGCGCAAAGTTTCATGGCCCTCACTGTGCTCGCCTTCGTGGTGCTGCTTTGTTACGGCGGCGGCTTCGGCACCATGCCGGCCTTTGCAGCGGATTGCTTTGGCTCCAAGGATGTCGGCTCGATCTATGGGCTCATGCTCACCGCATGGGGATTTGCCGGGGTGGCCGGCCCGGCGTTGATCGCCCATATCCGCGAAAGCACCGGCCACTATCAGGGCGCGCTGAGCGTGATGGCCATCATCATGTTCGTAAGCTCGATCCTGCCGTTCCTGGTCCATGCGCCGCATGAGCCGAAGGAGACACCGCACCCGCATTTCCCAAGCAGTCACGCGCCGCGCGCAGCATGAAAGCGACCATCACCGAGGAGTTTCCACGGGAGGAAAGCGCGACCACGGAGATACTGCGTTGCCGCGCATCGCATTCCCCGGTCGTGGAGACCGACCAGCTGGCGAGGGAGGAACCCCTCGAAATCCGCGTGGATGGGCGGAGCGTGGCGGTCACCATGCGCACGCCGGGCCATGACAAGGAACTCGCGGCGGGCTTTTTGTTGAGCGAAGGCATCATTTACGGGAAGGGCGACATCCTGGACATTGTGGACAGCGAGGGATGCGAGACGTCGGAATTCCGGAACATCCTCGATGTCCGGCCGGCGCCGGGGATCGAGGTGGATTTCGAGCGCCTGTCGCGTCATGTCTTCGGCTCCTCGAGTTGCGGCGTGTGCGGCAAGGCATCCATCGAGGCGATCCATCACAGTTTTCCTCCCATCGCGCAGGATGGCCCCGTGGTGCCGATGGATATGATTGTGCGGATGCCCGACACGTTGCGCGATGCGCAGGCAACCTTTTTGAAAACCGGCGGGCTTCACGCCTCGGCTGTTTTTGATCGCAATGGAAGACTCATCGTTCTGCGCGAGGACGTGGGCAGGCACAACGCGCTCGACAAGGTGATCGGTTACGGCCTGCTGCATGGCCTGCTGCCGTTCGATGCCCATGTGCTGCTGGTGAGCGGGCGTACCTCGTTCGAGATCGTGCAGAAGGCGCTGGCGGCACGTATTTCCATCATCTGCGCGGTTTCGGCCCCGTCGAGCCTCGCCGTGGAATTCGCGCGGGAAAGCGGACAGACGCTCATCGGTTTTTTGCGCGCTGGCTCGATGAATATCTACTCACACCCGGAGCGCATCGAGGGGATGAAGGACGCCTCTACGGCGCTTCACGCAGCCGTGGCCGTTGCCCGGTGATGTGGTCAATCGCCTCGGCGATCGCCGGGGCGAGGAGCGGAAGGCATTCGCCGATGGATCGCGGCCGGCCGGGAAGATTGATGATAAGCGATTGCGCCCGTATGCCAGCCGTGGCGCGTGACAGGATCGCGGTCTTCACTTTTTCGTAACTGTGTATCCGCATCACTTCACCGAAGCCGGGAAGTTCCTTTTCAAGCACCGCACGCGTCGCCTCGGGCGTGACATCCCTCGCGCCTGGCCCGGTGCCGCCGGTGGTGATGATCAGCGGGCAGCGCTGGACATCGGCAAAATGGCGCAACTGCTCTTCAATCGCCGGCCGGTCATCGGGAAGAAGCGCCCGCTCCCATTCCAGCGGCTCGTCAAAAAGTTCCTGCACCACGCGTTCGATCTCCGGCCCGCTGGCATCCTCGTAAATCCCGCCCGAGGCGCGGTCGCTGAGCGTGATGCGCGCGATCTTCATTGCTTGGTCTTCTCCACGACGTGGATCCCCTCGACCACCATCCCCTTGTCCACGGCCTTGCACATGTCGTAGATCGCCAGCGCCGCAATGCTCACCGCCGTAAGCGCCTCCATCTCCACCCCGGTCTTCCCGTGGGTCTCGGTCACCGCGCGGATCTCCACCGCATCCGCCGTGATCGTGAATTGCAAATCCACATGATGCAGCGGCAGCGGGTGGCAGAGCGGAATCAACGTGCTCGTCGCCTTCGCCCCCTGATAACCCGCAATCCTCGCCACCGCCAGCACATCCCCCTTCGGCAGCGCCTGCTTCTTCAAAAGCGCAATCGTCTTCCGGCCGCACCGCACCCGCCCCTCCGCCACAGCCCGCCGCTGCTGGTCAGGCTTCCCCCCCACATTGACCATGCGCGATTCCCCCGAGGGAGAAAGGTGGGAAAAGCTGGTGGCAGATTTTTTGGATGATGGCATAATGAAATATCTTTTACGTGTTCTGAAATCCTAAAGAAGTCACATGTTATAGTCCAAAAAGATTACCGCATCTCGTTAGTTCCCTTTTGGAGTCCAAGACAACATTCTTAGTGCCATTTCACGTCGATACTGAAACTTTTCCCTCGATTCTCCGAAAAGAACAGCTAATCCCGTTTCTTTAAACGAACTCGATGGGAACCTGTACCCTGCATCATTAAAGTATGCCATGTACCTGGTGCAAACGTTTGACGGACTTAAGGCATCTGGCGAAAGCAAATCCTTTTCAACATCTTGAATAGTCTGTTTCTTTAAGTCATAGCCAGACCACGACAACACAGTGTTTTCCATCACCTCTTTAAACTCTGGCATTTCCATTTGTGGAATCAATTTCAGAAACGTAGGAACCAATTCAGGATCATAACGCGCAGTGATGCCTGTGACGTAAAATCCCATGGCCTCTAGGCCGCCGCTCTTCGCGTTTCTCCATCCATTGAAAACCAAGCCGTCATATCCTAATTTTTTAAGCGAAGCCTTCCACTCTTCAATATGTTCAGTGGGAATGCTAAAGTCTTCCTTGTTTTTGATTTCAAAATTTTCAGGACCATATACACCAA
>Ga0302319_10011433_pt1 | contig 16840 bp, 18 predicted proteins | sample Bog_T0_2_FD_203319 | JGI IMG/M metagenome (GOLD analysis project Ga0302319, IMG submission 203319) | Peat permafrost microbial communities from Stordalen Mire near Abisko, Sweden - Bog_T0_2 | ecosystem: Environmental > Terrestrial > Soil > Wetlands > Peat | place: Sweden: Abisko, Stordalen Mire...
TCCGCCGCCACGCCGGCCCTGGCCGCGGCCGCCATTGCTGTCAGTGGTCTCCGGCCCTTCCGTGCTGCTGTGCCGCTCCTGTTCGGTCGGGCCCATCTGGTCCAGCTCGTGCTCCAACTTGTCGCGGGAGGCCGTAAAGTCCTCGAGCAGTTCCACCTCGCGGTCGAAGTGGATCAGAAAGGCCTGGTCGCCCTCGGTCGCGGCCTTGGGATCGGCGGGAAGCATCAGATCCACAAACTTGGTGGCCGCCTTGCGTTCGCTGTCCATCGCGGAGGAGACGCTGTGGCTGGTATCCACCAGCAGGCCCATCCGGAAGGGCAGCTTGCTTTCGCGCGTAAAGCTCTTGATCGCCTGAGGACGGCCGTCCTCGGTCAGCGTAAAGTCGGCCGCGGTAAGATTGGTCACCATGGCGCCGTGCTTGTCGCGCACGGTCACCGGCAGCAGAACCTCGTTGGCCTGCACCTTCAGCGTGGTCACCGGCTGGTCGTCAGCCGGCTTGCTGGCGGCAACCTGCTGGCTCTGGGCCGAGATGGTCAGGTCAGGAACCGCCAGCAGGCAGGAAACAGCGAGAAAAATCGATGATTTTCGCATGGCGTTGTGGGGATACACACCTTCGTCCCATTAGACGGGGCGAAATCAGGATAGTTGACCGGGGCAGCCCCTGGCAGCGGAGAATTGACAGGAAAGCGCGATTTACCTGCCGGCGCTTCAGGCACGCAAGCCTGACTGGAGCTTTCGCCGATCTGATTTTGGCGGCGCTACCGGGATGCGAATACACCGCAAGTTGGCATCACTCGTTCTCTTCATCGAGCAGGATCGCCTCGTAGTTCTGACCGCCGTTGAAGATTCCAAGGATCGTCAAGCGGTCGCCCACCACATAGAAGGCAATTGCCACGCGCCTGCGGAAGTTGGTAATCCGTAGTCCTGGCCGCACATCGTCGCGCAGCACGCCACGCAGAGGAAACGTACTCAGGCTTTCGCAGTAGGCAACAATTTCCTCCGTGAAGTCCGCTGCAATTTCCGGCGATGCCTTGGCCGCGATATAGCTGTAAAGCTCAACCAGTTGCGCTTCGGCCTCCGGCGAAAAGACCACGGCAAAGGCTGGCATCAGCGCTTTCCGGCAAGAGTTTTTTGGCGCTCACTTGCGAGTGCTGCCCTGACCTGGTGCGCGGATCGTGCGCGCGCGGGGTTCGCCTTCATTGCATCGTATGCCGGAGCCACGGTTTGCCGCAGCCATTCTTCTACTACGCGGTCCCGACTCATCAGGGTCCGCAAGCCGTCGCGGATGACTTCGCTTTCCGTCGCATATTCGCCGGAAGCCACCTTTGCGCGAACATTTTCGGCCATCTCATTCGGCAAAGTCACGCTGAATTGCTGTGTCGAGCGCATGAAGTTACCTCCCAGTTCGTAGGATTAAATCCTACTCAATCATACCCCGATTCCGGCAATGTGCGTTTCCGTCGCAAGGAGCGTGCCAGCAGCTTTTTGCTGCGCAAAAGCAAAGCCCGCTCGTTGAGCGGGCTTTTGCCTATCTAATTTTGGTAGCGCTAATGGGAATCGAACCCATGTTTTAAGATTGAGAATCTCACGTCCTAACCCCTGGACGATAGCGCCACTACTGCGTAGATGGCCACAAAGGCCACTCCTCTAATTTAACAAGAAAAACGCCCGCGGCCAAATGTGCATCGGCCCTAAGCCAAGCCGGCTCTACCCTAGATGCCAAGCTTGCGGACTTCGTCGTTGTAATACTTGCGGTAGAGGATCTCCCACTCCTGCGAGCCTTCCAGAATGATCTTGCGCTGGTTGGCGATCTTCAGGCGGGCGGCGGTGTCAATGCGGGCTTCGTCGGTTAGCAGGTCTTCAAGCGCCTTGCGGGCCTCCTGGCGAATGGTGTTGCGATCCTCAAGAAAGCCTACCTGGTCGATCTCCGCCAGCGTGTCGGCCACGGTGTGGGCCAGCTTGTTGAGCTTGTCGCTGCTGATCCTCATAGCACCGCCTTGTATTTCTTGGCCAGCTCGGTTTTCACCTTCTTGAACATCTCGGCGTACTGCGCGCCCGATTTGCGCATCTCTTCTGAGTACGCCTCAAGAATTACGCGCACCTCTTCGTTAATGCGGTCCTCAAGCGAGAGTTCGTCCACAAGAGCGTCGTGGACACGCGCCTCTGTCGCCTTCAAATCACTCGTGGTGATCATCTTGGTAGCGATGAGGTGCTTGACCGTGCGGCGGGCCAGATAGCCAATATAGTCGCGGGAAAAGATCATGATTTAAGGCTCAGGATAGCGCATCAGGCCATGCTCTGTACACGGATAAAACAAGGGACAGCTATCAGCTCTCAGCTGTCAGCTGTCAGCTTTCAGCGGGCAGGCCGTCTGCTGAGAGCTCTTAATCCCGGTCTCCCGGCAACCTGCCGGGGGCCGACCGAAAACTGCTTGCACTCTGCCTCAACCAACTTCAAGCATGCGGTCGAGCGCCACTTTGGCCCATTTCTTCACTTCGGGCCGCACCTGGATGCGGTTCACCACGCGCCCCTCCACCAGATTCTCCAGAACCCAGGCCAGATGCTGCGGGCTGATGCGGTACATCGTGGTGCACAGGCAGCCGGTGTCGTCCAGGGTGATGATCTTCTTGCCTTCCGCGGCAAAGCGGCGCGCCAGCCGGTTCACCAGGTGGATTTCAGTGCCGATGGCGAACATGGCCCCAGCGGGAGCCTTCTCAACCAGAGCGATCAGGCGCTCGGTCGAGCCCAGCGCATCGGCCTTTTGGCAAACCTCCCACCGGCACTCCGGATGCACAATCACCTGAATTCCCGGATACTTTGCGCGCACCTGGTCCACATGGCCGGGCAGAAAGCGCTGATGCACGGCGCAGTGGCCCTTCCACAAGACCACGCGGGCTGCGGCGAGATTGGCTTTGGTTTGCCCGCCCTGCAGGCCCCAAGGGTCCCAAACCACCATCTGGTCCAGCGGAATCCCCATGGCAAAGCCGGTGTTGCGGCCAAGATGCTGATCGGGCAAAAAGAGAATGCGCTTGCCGCGGGCGAAGGCCCACTCCATGGCCGCGCGCGCGTTGGACGAGGTGCAGACCAACCCGCCATTTTCGCCGCAAAACGCCTTAATCGCCGCGGTGGAGTTGATATAAGTGAGCGGAACGGTCTCGCCGGCCAGCCCAAAACGCTCGAGCGTCTCCCAGCAGTCTTCCACCTGCGAAATCTCGGCCATATCGGCCATGGAGCAGCCGGCGTTCAGGTCGGGCAAAATCGCCTGCTGGCCGTCGCGGCCCAGAATGTCGGCGCTTTCGGCCATAAAATGCACGCCGCAGAAGACCACATTGCGTGCGCCGGTCTCCGCGGCAATCTTCGAAAGCTTGTAGCTGTCGCCTGTATAGTCGGCAAAGCGGATGACTTCGTCCCGCTGGTAGTGGTGGCCCAGGATCACCGTGGTGGCGCCAAGCCGCGCGCGCGTCTGAGCGATCCGATCGTCCATGGAGCGATCGGGAAGCGCCAGATAGTTCTCGAGTGCGCAAACTTCTCCGGCCTGCGCAGAGGCCACTGTCTCTTCGTCTAAAACCGGGTTCACTCTGTTCCGCCTTCAGCCCTGCCGTTCACTTATCGGATACAGCGGGCGGGGATGTTGAAAGCTATCGGCTGCAGCCGGTGCATTCTTTACCGTGGGGGACCTGATTGCGGCCCAAAACGGCGGAATCACCTGCGGGGTTGTTGCAGCCCTTTCATTAAAGAATGCGGAGTAGAGCTGGAAGTTCCAAAGAAACCCTCCGCCACTCCGCGACCTTCACATAAATTGTAACGCAGGCGTAATAAACGGTACAGAAACCGGTTTGCAAGCATCAGGGGGAGCGTATTCGGGATCGGAATCAAAAACAACAGCAGCTTTGAAAGGGAGGGGATTTATCCGCGGCACAAAAATCCGCAAAATTAGCGGGCTTGAGCCCCTGGAGGACGGTTTCTGCTGCCTTCGAAAACCATCCCTCAGGTGCTAAAGCACATTCTGTTCCTTGCCACCTTCTTCGGCACGGATAAATCCGTGCCCTTCCAAAACAATCCCTTTATGCGTTCTTCAAATACGACCACCCAGGACTCTGCAACAACGGCAACCTTGTGGCGTGAACTACGGCTATAAGGGATCAGCCGCGTACAACCCCTCATTCCGCATTTGTGACCGCGATGCGCGGGCGGGTATCATAATCCTTCATGGTTCATCCTCCTCTTATCGAAGCCGCGAATGTCAGCATGGCGGACTGGCTGATTCTGATGGTCATGGCCCTGGTTGTCTTTGGGCCGCGCCGGCTGCCGCAGCTTGGCCGCCAATTCGGCAAACTCATGTTTGAGTTCCGCAAGGCCTCGAACGACTTCAAGTTCCAGATGGAGGAGGAGCTGCGCACCGCCGAAGAGGCCGAACGCCGCACAAAGGCCGAGGAAGAGCGGCAGCGCCAGCTAGCCGCCAATCCGCCGGCGCAAATTGAGGCCGGCACACAAGCCGCAGCCGAGGAAGTGGAGCATCCCAAGGGCGTTTATCCGTATTTCGGACCCGACAGCGAGCCAGCCGAATCCACTCAACTCACCATTCAGCCGCCATCTACCGGCGAAACGGTAGCGGCCATTCAGCCCAGGGAAACGGTTGCGGCCAATCCGCATGGACCCGTTGCTCCGCCAGCCGAAACCGGCCCGCTGCCCGTGGCGGAAGAGGTGAGCGGCCAGCCGGAACCCGCCGCGCAAGATACAGAAAAACCCATTGAACCGGCGGCCCACAATGGTTGATCCCGCTGAAGCACTCAGCAATGCACGAAAGGCCATGTCTGACCGCGCAGATCTGCCCGGCATGAGCCTGATGGAGCACCTCGAAGAACTGCGCAAGCGCATTATTCACTCGGCCATCTACCTGGCCATCGGCTTCTTCGTTGCATTCTACTTCCGCGAGAGCCTTTACGGAATTGTGCAGGCCCCGCTCATGAAGCTGAACCTGCCCATCAACAAGCTCAACTTCTTTCATCCCATGGATGCCATGAACCTCTACCTCCAGGTGGGCCTGGTCGGCGGAGCCATTCTTGCCGCGCCGTTCATTCTTTATCAGGTGTGGCTGTTCATCGCGCCGGGGCTTTATCAGAAAGAAAAGCGCTTCGTTATTCCGTTCATGGCCGCCACTGTCGGATTGTTTTTGACCGGCGCAAGCTTCGGCTACTTTTTTGTGCTGCCTGGCGCGCTCAAGATTCTCATCCTCGGCTTCGGCGGACGATTCAACCCCGTCATCTCCATTGAGGACTACACCGGCTTCTTTCTCTCCATCATTCTTGGACTCGGCGTCAGCTTTGAGCTGCCCATCCTCATCTTCTTTCTCGCCCTGTTCGGCATTGTGAGCCCGCGCTTTCTGTGGAAGAACATCCGCTACGCAATCCTCGCCGTCTTTCTGGTCGCGGCCATTATTTGCCCCAGTCCTGATCCAGCCACCATGTGCGTTTACGCGATTCCCATGCTGGCGCTGTACCTTATCGGCATCGGAGTTGCCTGGTGGGTTCACCCCAGCCGGCGCAAGGCCAAGGAGAAGGCGTCATGAGTTTGCTCCGCTCAATCAAAAGCCCACAGCACAAACCTCACGTTCTATTCGCATGGGGCTTGATGGCTTTGCTTGTCTCCGCTCCGCACGCGGCTCCGGCCCAAACGCACTTTGACGGCATAAAAGCGCTTGAGTACGCACGCGAGTTTGTCGCCATTGGACCGCGCTGGCCCACAGGCCCCGGCCATGTAAAAGCCGAGCAGTATTTGCGCGCTCATTTTTTGCGCGACCACAGCCAGCTTGAAGAAGACACCTTTACCGCCGATACGCCCATTGGCCCGGTGCCCATGCGCAACTTTATCGTGCGCTATCCTGGCCGCAAGCCCGGCATCATCGTGCTAGGCACGCATTACGAAACCAACTACCCGCTCCGCAACATCGCCTTTGTCGGCGCAAACGACGGCGCGTCCACCACGGGACTGCTGATGGCCATTGGCGACCGCCTGCGCGAGCAAACAGCGGGCGGCAACAAGCTCGATGGCTACTCAGTATGGCTGGTATTCTTTGACGGCGAAGAAGCTATCAATAGTTGGTCGGCCTCCGACTCAACCTACGGCAGCCGTCACTTGGCCGCCAAGTGGGGCCGCGATGGAACCCTCGGCCAGATCAAGGCATTCATGCTGGCCGACATGATCGGCGACAAGGACCTCGACATTCAGCGCGAATCGAACTCCACGCCATGGCTGGTGGGTCTGGTTGCGCAAGCCGCAAAAAAATTCGGCGACGAGCGCTACTTCTTTCAGCACGATGAGGCGGTCGAAGACGATCACCTGCCCTTCGTCGCGCGCGGCGTGCCTTCGATCGACATTATCGATCTTGACTACGGACCGGGCAACAGCTATCACCACACCGCGCAAGATACGTTGGACAAGATCAGCGCGCACAGCCTCACCATCGATGGCGACGTCTTCATGGAAACGATTCGCCTCATCGATCAGCGATAGAAAACAAAGAGGAGCGGACAGTGTCGCAAGCGGAGATTGGCATCATCGGTGGCAGCGGGCTTTATTCCATGCCGGGTTTCACAAACATACACGAACTGCGCGTTGAAACGCCGTTTGGCGAGCCTTCCGATCCGTTTGTTCTCGGCGAGCTTGAAGGCCGCAAAGTCGCCTTCCTCGCGCGCCACGGACGCGGCCATCGCATTCTGCCCTCTGAGTTGAACTTTCGCGCCAATATCTACGCCTTCAAAAAACTCGGCGTCGAGCGCATCCTCTCTGTCTCCGCCGTGGGTTCGCTCAAAGAAGAGCACAAGCCCACCGACTTCGTCATTCCCGATCAGTTCATCGATCGCACCTTCCATCGCATTTCAACTTTCTTTGGCGAGGGCATCGTCGGCCACGTGGCCTTTGGCGATCCGGTGTGCGCAACGGTAGCAAAGGCAGCCGCTGAAGCCTGCGCTGCAGCCGGCGTTGTAGGCAAGCTGGGCGGCACTTACGTCTGCATGGAGGGCCCGCAGTTCTCCACCAAAGCCGAGTCGAATCTTTATCGAAGCTGGGGCGCGGACATCATCGGCATGACCAATCTCCAGGAAGCCAAGCTGGCGCGCGAGGCCGAGATATGCTACTCCACCATCGCCATGGTCACTGACTACGACTGCTGGCGCGAAGGCCACGACGCCGTCACCATCGAAGAGATTGTCGCCGTGCTACACAAGAACGCCGATAACGCCTGCAAAGTGGTGAAGGCCGCAGTGGCCGCCATGCCGCACGAACGGAATTGCGCATGCTCGACCGCAGCCCAGTTCGCGGTACTCACTCAGCCCGACGCCATTCCCGCCGCCGCCAAAGAAAAGCTCAAGCTCCTCTTCGGCAAGTACCTCGGCTGGTAAACACCCGTAGCGCGGAAAGCTTCGGCACAACTCAATCGGGATTAGTCCCAGAGGAAAATCGAATGTCCATCACAGTAGTTGGCAGCGTTGCGTATGACTCCATTGCAACTCCAGCGGGACGGCGGGAGCGCTGCCTGGGCGGCGCGGCCACTTATTTCTCGCTCTCCGCAAGCTTCTTCACCGATGTGCGCGTCATCGCCGTGGTCGGCGACGACTTTGGTCCCGAGCAAGAAGCGGTTTTCGCGGCACGCAACATTGACACGCGTGGCATTGAGCGCGCCGGTGGCAAAACATTTTTCTGGGAGGGATCGTATCTCGACAATCTGAACGAGGCCAAGACTCACCAGACAGATCTCAACGTCTTTGCCGCGTTCGAGCCGAAGATTCCCGACACCTATCGCGATTCCGAATTTCTGTTCCTGGCCAACATCGATCCGGTGCTGCAGCGCCGCGTGCGCGAGGCCATGCCCGGCGTAAAGCTCGTAGCCGGCGACACCATGAATTACTGGATCAAGGATCACCGCCCGGCATTGCTTGAGGTGCTCAAGGGTCTCGATGTGTTGCTCATCAACGACACTGAAGCACGCATGCTGGCCGGCAATCCAAACCTGGTGCTGGCGGCGCGCGCCGTAATGGCGCTTGGCCCCAGTTCGCTGGTCGTCAAGCATGGCGAATACGGCGCAACGCTCTTCCACAAGTCCAGCCCCGCCAGCAAAGGCGCGGAGTTCCGCGCGCCGGCCTTGCCGTTGGATGAAGTCGTCGATCCAACCGGCGCGGGCGACAGCTTTGCCGGCGGATTCTTCGGCTACCTTGCATCGCAGCCCGCGCTCACGCCCGCTGCCTATCGCCGCGCCATGTTCTACGGCAGCGTCATGGGCTCCTTCGCAGTGCAGCGCTTTGGAACCGAACGGCTGCAGTCGCTCACCCGCGCTGAAATCGACGAGCGATTCAACTTGTTCCGCGAGTTGACGCACCTTGACTGAAGCTTCGCCATCGGCCGGTTCCCGCACTTCCATCGCACGTGTTGAATCGCTTGCGGTGCTGGCCGGCGCTCTGCTTCTGTCTCTCGCGGCCATTGCATGGAGCTGGCGCAACGGCGCGCTGCTCAACTACGGAGACGCCGTCGCGCATCTGCACATTGCGCGCCGCGTCTTCGATTGCCATCAGCCGCGCATCTCGCAGCTTGGCTCGGTTTGGCTGCCGCTGCCGCACATTCTGCTGCTGCCGTTCGTGCAGGTGTATAGCTGGTGGGCCAACGGAGTCGCGGGCATCGTTCCCTCCGCGCTTGCCTTCGTCGCCTCGTGCGCCGGGCTCTATCGGCTGGCGCGGCGATGGCTCTCGCCCGCGGCCTCGGGCTTGGCGCTCGCGTTCTTCGCTCTCAATCCCAATATGCTTTACCTGCAAACCACGGCCATGACCGAGCCGTTGTTTGTATGCGAGATGATCTGGATCGCCGTCTGGCTCGTTGAGTGGCGCACAACCATTGACGCCGATCCGCGCCGCGCCGAGCGCATCCTCCCCTTGATTGCCGCGGTCCTCGTCGCCGCCATCTACACGCGCTACGACGGCTGGATCATGGCGCTCATCGCGTGGTCCGCGATAGGGCTGGCTCTCTTGCGCCGCGGCCGCCTGCGTTCGCGCACCTTCTGGCTGGCAAGCATCGCCGTCGTCGCCGCGCCCATCGTGTGGTTCGTCTACAACGCCGCGGCCTTTGGCGATTGGCTCGAATTCGCGCGCGGCCCTTACTCCGCCAAAGCGATCGAGCTGCGCACCATGACGCACGGCGACGGCCCTCCGCACCCCGGCTGGCACAACCTGTGGGTCTCGCTGCTGTTCTACGCAAAGGCCGTTGAGATGGATGCAGCAGCCTACGGTTTCGGCAACACACTGCTCGCGCTCAGCGCCATCGGCACGGCCTTCGCGTGGATCGTCGCGCGCCGCCGCGCCTTCACCTGGACGCTGCTGCTCTGGCTGCCGCTTCCCTTCTACGCGTACTCCGTTGCCTACAGCTCAGTGCCGATTTTTCTGCCCGTCTGGTGGCCGCACTCCTGGTACAACACGCGTTACGGCATGGAGATGCTGCCGGCTCTCGCGCTCGGCATCGGCTTCGTCGCCAGCGCCGTCATCGCCGCCGTGCGCGACTTCAAGCCCGCAGGTGCAAAGGCCGCGGCCTTCCTGCTGTTCGCGCTCCTGGCTCTCAACGCCGTTCAGCTGATCCGTGAGCAGCCGCTTGTCTATATTGAAGGCACCAAAAATATCGCCGCGCACCGGCCCTATCAACTCGCGATTCCGTCGGTGCTGCGCGCATTGCTCGCGCGGCAACCGGGAGCAACAATTCTGATGGAGACTTCCGTCGATCCTGAGGTTGTGGCGCTCACCGGCATTCCGCTGCGGCAGACCATCAACGAGGCCGACCTTGCCATTTGGGATGCGGCTCTGGCCGCGCCCGCTGCTCACGCGTCCATCGTGCTCGCCTTCGATGGCGATGCGGTCGACCGCGCAGTAAAGGCGCATCCTGAAAACCTCAAAGCAATCGAGCACTTCACCTGCAAAGGGCAGCCCTCGGGGACGCTTTATGTATCCACGGCCGCCGCCTCATCTCGGGTCAACACTGGCAGCGGGACGGTGATAGCATCGGTCAAGGAAAACCGCGACCCCGGTTTCCCGCTCACCAAGGAGGAAGATTGATTCGGTTTACTAAAGCCCACGCGTGCGGCAACGATTTCCTGATCGTCGCAGAAGAGTCCGTGGCAAATCATGATCTGGCGGAGTTGACGCGCCGTCTTTGCGCGCGCAACACCGGCATCGGCGCGGATGGCGTCGAGTATTTTACGTGGACTGGCCCAAACTCCGGCCGCATTCGCCTGCATAACGCCGATGGCTCCATCGCCGAAATCAGCGGCAACGGTACACGCTGCGTAGCCGCGTGGATGGCGGACCAGTTGAACTCCGATGCCGGCGACGACCTTGCCATCGAAACCGACGCAGGTGTGCGCGTATGCCACGTCAACTACCGCAGCGACCACAACGTTGAGATCACCACAGGCATGGGCACGCCAACCTACGCGCCGCGCACGGTCCTACTCGCGGACGGCACTCAGGTCGCAGGCGTTGAAGTCTCCACCGGCAATCCGCACTTCGTTGTTCTGGTTGATAACATCCATTTCACAGCGGCGGGCAAAGCCTGGACCGCAATCGGCGCTGAGATTTGCGTGCATAAGGACTTTCCGCATCAGACCAACGTTGAGTTCGTGCGCATCGTCAACCAGCAAGAAATTGAAATCCGCATCTTCGAGCGCGGCGTTGGACCCACCACTTCATCCGGCACAGGCAGCTCGGCGTGCGCAACCGCATCGCTCGCTTTGCATGGCTGCACTTCTCCGCTCAGGGTTATTGCTCCAGGCGGCGCGCAGACCGTTGTGTTTGGCGGCGCTGGAACGGAACTGTCGCTCACCGGCCCCGCGGCACTCATCGCGCGAGGCGAGGCCTGGTAGCCATGGAAGAACAGACAACCCTCTTGCGCAAGCCATCTGCCGCGCAATCCGGCGCGGGCATCGGCGTTGTTGCCCCGGCATCGTTCGCGCAGTCTGACCGCGTCGAGGGCGGCCTTGCAGCTTTGCGCGCGCTGGGCTATGCGCCCGTGCTCGGCGCAAATACTCTCACGCGCGGCCCGCTCTACTTTGCGGGATCTGCCGAGCAGCGGCTAGCCGATCTGCACGCGGCCTTTGCCGATCCCAACACTGCTGCGGTCATGTGCCTGCGCGGCGGCTACGGCTCAAACTACCTGCTTCCTGCGCTGAATCTCAAGTTGATCGGCAAGCATCCCAAGCCGCTGTTTGCCTACAGCGACCTCACCGGCATTCAACTGCGTCTGCTCGATGTGCTGGGTCTGCCGGCGTTTCACGGCCCCATGCTTGCCGCCGATTTCTATCGCGAAGGCGGCGTGCATTCCGACAGTTTTCGTGCCGCTCTCGCCGGCGCGCCGTACCGCGTGGGTGCGGCAGAAGGTTTGCGCGCTCTCATGCCGGGCACGGCCCGCGGCGTTCTCTATGGCGGCTGCCTCAGCATTCTGGTTGCGCTGCTGGGCACGGAGTGGGAGCCGCAGACTGAAGACAAATTGCTATTCCTTGAAGACACCAACGCCAAGCCTTACCAGGTGGACCGCATGTTGTGGCAGCTTCGCCAGGCCGGCAAGCTAGACGGCGTACGCGGCATCGTCTTTGGCGAGATGCTCGATTGCGCATCGCCCGGAGCCGCACCTGGGCTGCTCGAAAATGCAATCCTGAGCGCGCTCGACGGAATCGATGTGCCCATCGCATTCGGCCTGCGCTGCGGCCACGTCTCGCGCGAAAATGTAACGCTGACTTTTGGCGTTCAAGCGGAGCTCCTCGCCGGTGAAGAGGTCCACCTCAGTGTGCTTGAAGCGGCGGTGAAGCCATGACGCAATCTCCAAAGCACATCCACCTCAGCGGCATCTGCGGCACGGCGATGGCTTCGCTTGCCGGCTTGTTGCAGCTCCAGGGCCACCGCATCACCGGCTCTGACAAAGCAGCCTATCCGCCCATGAGCGATCTGCTGCGCGGCCTTGGCATTCCCGTCGCCGAGCCTTACGCAGAAACAAATCTTACGCCCGTTCCGGACTTAGTTGTCATCGGCAATGCGCTCTCGCGCGGCAATCCCGAGATCGAGCGCATCCTCGACGAGCGTATTCCCTTCACATCGATGGCGGCTCTGTTGCGCCAGGAGTTCCTGATCGGACGCGAGCCGCTGGTCGTTGCCGGCACGCACGGCAAAACCACAACCACGAGCATGTTGGCTTGGATTTACCAGGTGGCCGCACGCGAAAATGCAGCACTGGAGCCGTCGTTTCTCATCGGCGGCGTGGCTGAGAACTTTGGATCGAGCTTCCAGTTGCGGCCCACGCGCATCTTCATCGTTGAAGGTGACGAGTACGACACCGCCTTCTTCGACAAGGGCCCAAAGTTTCTGCACTACTTTCCCGACGCGCTCATTCTCACCCACGTTGAGTTCGATCACGCCGACATCTACGCCGACCTCGATGCCGTAAAGACCGCGTTCAAGCGGCTCGTCAACCTGGTTCCGCGCCGCGGCCTCATTGTTGCTTACGACGGCAACGAAAACGTGACCGAGTGCATTGCCCGCGCGCTGTGCCGCGTTGAGCGCTACGGATTTTCCGAAGCTGCTCACTGGCGTCTCTCCAATCTTCGCTACCACGACGGCGCAATGCACTGGAGCGTGAGCCACAATGGCGCGCCGTGGGCCGAGTTTGAGATGCGCATGGCCGGCGAACACAACGCGCTCAACGCAACCGCCGCAGCCGCACTCGCATTCGGCCAGGGCGTCGGCGTTGAGTCCATTCGCGAGGCGCTTCGCACGTTCATGAGCGTCAAGCGCCGGCTTGAAGTGCGCGATGAAGTCGCGGAAATCACCATCATCGAAGACTTCGCGCACCACCCCACGGCCATTCGAGAAACGCTGCGTGCCCTGCGCGCCGTCTATCCTTCGCGGCGCATCTGGGCAGTCCTTGAGCCGCGCTCCAACACGCTGCGGCGCAAAGTGCTTGAACCGGAGTTGATCGAAAGCCTGCGCCATGCAGACCACGTTGTGCTTGCCGGCGTCTATCAGCAGCAGCGCATTCCCGACGCCGAACGCCTGCACCCTGAAGATGTGGTCGACAAGCTCAACGCGGCAGGCACTCCGGCCGAATTGCTGCCCGATGCCGATGCAATCGTCGCGGGTATAGCGCCGCGTCTCGCGCCGGGCGACGTGGTCGCCATCCTTTCCAACGGAGGCTTCGACGGCATCTATCAAAAGCTGCCCGCGCGGCTCCGCGAGCTTCATCCCCAATCCTGATCTTCGATCGCAGGAAAGCAATCGCATGCTCTCGTCTCTCATCTTTATCGCCACCATGATCGTCACCGGCATTCCCACGGCGCTCCTGTTTATTCCGTGGTGCTGGATGACGGGCAACGTGATGCCGCTCTACCGCGGCACGCGCTTCATGCTTTCGTCCAGTTGCCGCATGGCAGGTGTGTGCTTCCGCGTTGAAGGGCGCGAGCGCATTCCGAGCGACCGCGCCTGTCTGTTCATGTCGAATCATGTTTCCAATCTCGATCCGCCCGCGCTCATCTCCCTCATCCCCGGCCGCACGTCGGCTTTCATGAAGCGCTCGCTCATGCAGCTGCCTATTCTCGGCATCGGCTTCAGACAGGGCGAATTCATATCGGTGGACCGCAGCGGCAATTTGTCCGACGCCAAAGAAAGCGTGGCCGCCGCAGCGCGCGTTCTGGCGAAGGGCGTGCACATGACTACGTTTGTCGAGGGCACCCGCTCGCCCGATGGCCGCATGTTGCCCTTCAAGAAAGGCCCGTTCTTCCTGGCCATGAACGCCAAGGCGCTCTGCATTCCGGTTTCGATTTACGGCACCGAATCGATCTTGAGAAAGGGGAGCCCGCGCATGACACCGGGCGACGCGCATGTCATCTTTCATCCGCCCATCGACCCGGCCGCATTTCACACGCGCGATGAGTTGATGAAAGCAGTGCGCGCCGCCATCGCATCCGGATTGCCGGAGTGGATGCGGACTTAGAGCGCGCTTAATGCGCATACGATTAAAGCTGGTATTTCAATAAGATTTCGGAAGCTCAATGATTATTTCGCTGTTCGTCTTTATCGTCGTCGTCTCGCTCAGTGTTCCCTCGGCAATCGTCGTCATTCCGCTGGCCATGATTACCGGCAACGCGGGCCCGCTCTACAACACGGGCTGCGCAATTGTGCGCATCGCACTGAAGGCCGCGCGCATTCGCGTGCAACTCGATGGCCGCGAAAAAGTTCCCGCCGGCCGAGCGTGCATCTTCATGGCCAACCACGTCTCCAACCTTGACCCGCCTGCTCTGCTCGCGCACATTCCCGGCCGCACCGCCGTCTTTCTCAAGCGATCGCTGATGAGCATTCCCATCCTCGGCGCAGCATTCAAGCTGGGCGAGTTCATTCCCGTGGATCGCGGCGGCAACGTGCACGGCGCAAAAGAAAGTGTGGCGGCGGCCGGGCGCGTCATGGGTAAGGGCATCCATATCACCACATTTGTCGAGGGCACGCGATCGAAAGATGGCCGCATGTTGCCGTTCAAAAAAGGCCCGTTCTACCTGGCCTTTGAAACCGGCGCGCCGTGCATCCCTGTATCCATCTACGGAACTGAAACGATGATGGCCAAGGGCAGCTTCGCCATCAAGCCCGGAACGGCGCACATCGTCTTTCACGCGCCGATTTATCCACGCGATTTTGCAACGCGCGAGGAGCTTCTCGCGGCCGTGCGAGCGGCCATCGCATCCGGCCTGCCGGAGTGGATGCGCGCTTAGCCAAGCATTTGTCTTACGGTTGGATCATCGCGTTGTAGCCGTCGTTCAGCAGCTTCAATCGCCAGCTTTCGGCCTCGTCGTGCGTGCGGAATGGACCAATGCGCACGTGGATCAAGTTATCTGACTCGTGGCGTGCCGTCACCGTATAACCATGCTTGCGTAGTGCGCCAATCAGCACCTCCGCATCCTCGGGGTGCGAGACAGCGGCAATCTGCACCATAAGCTGAGCGCCCGCAGTCTGGGCCTGAGGCGCACTCGCAGCGTGCGTTTGTGGCGGAGCCGCAGCGGGGTGTGCCTGTGCCTGTGCAGCGGCCTGAGACGCCGCGGGAGCGCTTGCCGCCTGCGGCGCAGGACGAGCCTGCGGAGCGGTGACGGCGGGCGCAGCCGCGCGATTTGCACCCGGTGCGGAAACTGCCGGAATGGTCACCGCAGCCGCCGATAGCTGTGCATCGCCTGTCCCTGGCTGCGCGTCCGTCGCGGCCTGCGACGCATCCACGACTGGCGGAGGCGCAACGGGCTGAGAGTTGGCCGACGGCTTAGGAATCGAACCTCCCGCCTGCGAAGAAGATTGAGATCCTGCTGCGGTCCCCGCGTCAGTGGCAACCTGCGCCGGCGCGCGATGGCCGACGAAGTACCCCGCGCCAAAACACAGCCCGCAAACCAACAGCAGGCCAAGAACGAAAAGCACAACCGTTCCACCGCCCAGCGTCATCTCAACATCGCGGCTTCGCTTCGGCTTCTCGTATCGATCCTCTTCATCGTCGACAAACGCCCTCATCGTCAGCAGTCCTCAGATTCAAGGTTTCTGGGGAGCGGCATTTGCCGGTGCTCCCAGTCTGTTGATCAATTGCATCAGTTCAATCGGCAGCGGGAAGACAATCGTTGTGTTCTTCTCGACGCCAATCTCGGTCAGAGTTTGCAGGTAGCGCAACTGGATGGTGATTGGTTCGGTGGCCAGCAGGGCCGCTGCATCCACCAGTTTTTGCGCGGCGTTGAACTCGCCCTCGGCGTGGATGATCTTCGACCGCTTCTCGCGCTCGGCCTCGGCCTGCTTGGCCATGGCGCGCAGCATCTGCTCGGGCAGGTCAACCTGCTTCACTTCAACCGAAATCACCTTTACGCCAAATGGCTCGGTGCGCTGATCGATGATGGTCTGGATGCGCAGATTGAGCTTGTCGCGATGGCTCAGCAACTCGTCCAGTTCCACCTCGCCCAGCACCGAACGCAGCGTGGTCTGCGCGAATTGCGATGTCTGGTAAACGTAGTTGGCCACCTTGATTGCCGCGTCGTTGGGATTGATGACGTAGAGCGTAACCACCGCGTTCACCTTGATGGTCACGTTGTCGCGCGTGATCACATCTTGCGGCGGAACTTCAAGCACCTCCTGGCGCAGCGAGATGCGGACCATCTGGTCGATAGGGCGGAACACGAGGATGATGCCGGGGCCCTTGGGCACCGGCAGGGCGCGGCCCAGGCGAAAAATTACGCCGCGCTCGTACTCGCGGAGAATCTTGATGGAGTTCAGCAGATAAATCACAACAATGGCAAAAACGATTACAAGAGGCAACATGGCATCGGACATTTCAGGTTCCTCACTCAGCCTGGATTCTACTCCTGCGGCTGGTTAAACAGCAGCGCCGGCATGGGCCGCAGGTACATCGGGAGCCACGTGCAGCAACGTCTGCTCATGGCTCACCACGCGCAGGCCGGCGCCCTTGGGCGCGGGGTCGCTCGAGACGGCGAGCCAGATCTCGCCCTCCACCAGCACGTGCCCCTCGGGCACAAGCGGCTCCATGGCCACCGCGCGGCATCCCACCATGGCGTCGGCGCCGATCAGGGCCTTGCGCTTGCGTGCGCGCATCGCCAATCGCACTAGAAAAGCGGTGATTCCCCCAAACCCGACACTCACCGCCAGCGCCACCCACGGTGTAACGCCCATCTCCGGCACCGGCGCGGCCACCAGCGTGAGCGTGCCAAACAGCAGGCAGAGAATGCCCGCGCTCGCCAGCACTCCATGGCCGCCAAACTTGGCCTCAAGCAGCAGCAGAACCAGCGCCGCTG
>Ga0302319_10011434_pt1 | contig 16838 bp, 13 predicted proteins | sample Bog_T0_2_FD_203319 | JGI IMG/M metagenome (GOLD analysis project Ga0302319, IMG submission 203319) | Peat permafrost microbial communities from Stordalen Mire near Abisko, Sweden - Bog_T0_2 | ecosystem: Environmental > Terrestrial > Soil > Wetlands > Peat | place: Sweden: Abisko, Stordalen Mire...
GCAGCGTTACCACTGCCGCCGTGCGGGTCGCTTCATGTTCATTGAATAATTACATGGCTCACCTCATGGGTTTGCTCGATCACTCAGACTTCTCCTGACGCACCAAAAGATCCCAGAGAACTCAAAACGAAGCGAAGAAAGGCAAGGCGGGTAAGCTTTACCCATGACCCCAATATTTACAATTGGCAGGAACCAAGGGATGACAAAAAGCACAAAGGAGATCCAAAACCACAATCGCCTTTCAGTCTTGAATTTTCTAAATGCCGCATTCGTTTTTTAACGTCGTTTATGCTTCCTGTCCATGAAAATCAACCCTTCAAATTCACAATTTTTTAAACTTTAAAATATGCCCTGCATCTCCTTGTCCAAATCTTAAGTAGTGCAGACCAGGCGGGGTTTCCAAGGTTTGAATTTACCAGCCACGTCTTCCCGCCGCGCCGCCCACAGTTCGGCAATCACGTCAGGATTCTGGGCCATGAGCCAGTCCTGAAGCTCGTCAAGGGTTTCAACGGACGAGAGAACGGTGGCGGGAATTTCAACGGTTTCCGTTTTCATTATGCCAGTTTATAACGGTTTGCAGGGAATGGTAAGAATTTTTCGCTTCATGTTATTTTCAGCCAAAATTATTTCACCTCAAACGCAAAGAATTGATTATTTGACATGCTATTGGCAAGCGTCTCACCAGAGTTACAACTGTGGCGGGCGTGAAAATCGCCGTATGGGGTGAACACCTGATGGCACCCGGCCGTGTTTTCTGTTTTTCTGATTGCGATGCAGCCACTTATGCTGAACGGAAAGACTACCCAGCCCATCTCAATCCTGCTGGTGGAAGACCATGCCATGGTGCGCGAGGGCGTCCGCCATCTGCTGGAACTGGAGGACGACCTCGAAGTGGTGGGCGAAGCGCAAGATGGGCGTCAGGCCATCGCCCAGGTCAAAAAAATTAATCCGGACGTGGTCGTCATGGACATCGCCATGCCACGGCTCAATGGTCTGGAAGCCGCCCGCAAAATTCTCCTCGCCGCGCCCCACACCAAAATCCTCATGCTCTCCGCTTATGGCGATGATGCGTATGCCCACAAAGCTTTGGAATGCGGGGCCAAGGGATTCATTCTCAAACAGTCGCAGATACACATTTTGTCCGAGGGGATCCGGGAAATCAGCCGGGGCAAAACTTTTTTCAGCCCGGTCATGGCCCGACGCATTGCCCGGCGCACGCAAACAACCCAGGAACGGGCCGGCCGGATGCGGCCGTGGAACAGCCGGCTGTCTTCACGGGAAGCGGAAGTGCTCCAATTAATCGCCGAAGGCAAGGCCAACAAGGAGATTGCCGCTGAACTGGGCATCGGCATCAAAACGGTCGAAAAACATCGCGAACACCTCATGGACAAGCTCGACATCCATGATATTGCCGGCCTTACCCGCTATGCCATTGCCACGGGGATTATCGAAGCCAGCACCCAGTCCACCACCCTGCCGTGGTAGGACCTCAAAATAGACCGTGGAGAACGGATGTGCTCAGCCCATTTCACCCCAGCGCGGCGATCGCCGCCTGTTGCACGGCGGGCAGATCGGCGTAACTGGTGACGGAAGTTTTCAGGTCGTGCAGGAGCCCGTCTTTCAGGCCATAGGCCCAGCCATGCACGGACAGGGGCTGACCGCGTTCCCACGCCTCCCGGGCAATGGTGCTTTCGCAGACATTGGCCACCTGCTCGATGACATTGAGTTCACACAGCCGGTCGCCGGTGCTGACCCCGACCGGCAGGTTCGCCAGCGCGGGCTGATGTTTCCGGCGCACATCCTGCACATGCCGTAGCCAGTTGTCGCTCAACCCCACACGGTCACCCCGCAGCGCGGCCTGCACGCCGCTGCAACCGTAATGGCCGCAGACGATGATGTGCCGCACCTTCAGGATGTCCACGGCGAACTGCATGACGGAGAGGCAGTTCAGGTCCGTGTGGACCACGATGTTGGCGATGTTGCGGTGGACGAACAGTTCCCCGGGCAGCAGCCCGACGATCTCATTGGCCGGCACCCGGCTGTCCGAGCAGCCGATCCACAAATAGGCGGGGGACTGTTGACGGGAGAGCTTGAGGAAAAAATCAGGATCCCGTTGCCGGATGTTTCCGGCCCAGGCCAAGTTGTTCTCAAAAAGTTGATTGAGTGTAGTCATAACGCATGGCACCCGGCGATTTACGCGCACACACTGGTCGACGCCGGCTCAAAAGGCAAGTCTGCGATACAGCCCGAGCGGCCAGCCCCCGACTAGGGCAAACATCGCGCCCAAGGTAAAATAAAGCCAGGTGCCACCGTGAATACCTGGCTCCAACACCGCCCGCTGCGGATTCGCCGCATCATAATGAACCTGCACCTTCTGGCCCGGCGGATAACGGTCCAGAATCGCTTGTGCATGTGCCGCCGAGGATTCCAATTCGCCAAACGCCACCTGGGTCCCCTCCAAGCCAGTTCCGGCCACTTGGTAGTGATAGGTGATTTTGACACCATAGGTCCCGCCATGATGGCCGGAATGAGAGTTGGCCTGGTATTTCATCACTGCCGTTTCAATCACGCCGTCCGTCACCGGCCAGTATTCACAGCGCAGGCTTTGCACGAGCAGCGAGGCGCCGTAGCCGATGGCCAGCACGCCGATCACGAAAAACAGCCCGAAAAACAGGCGGTTGGATGTTCGCATGCCCGCAGCTTAATCGGACGTTATCGGCGGGAAAGGCAATTCTTCGGCTTGGGTGTGCCGGCCGCCACCGGGCGCATCTTGACACTGCCCCGGCAGACAGCAGAAAAGCATGGTGGTCTGAGGTGGAGAGAAGAGCCCCACCCCTCCCCTTCCCTCCCCGCCATTTAAATAAATGGGGGGAGGGGGTTTGCCAGGGTTCGCATTCGTGAGGTGTGGTTGACAGGTCAAAGCGTGGTGCGGGGGCAGTGACAAGATGCGCCCGTCGCCACCGGTTTGCAGCATTTGGAGTTGGAAAAGTTGGGCCGCCCCATTAGAGTAGCCGAAATAACGCCGCCGCAACCGGGCGGTCATCGGAACATGGCCGCCGGCAATCAGATTAGCCGTCGCCGGGCGCCCAATGGATCAGCTCTAAATAACATGAACAAAAAAATAATTATCGCGCTGGTGGTGCTCGTGGTGGTTGGCATCGGAGCGCTGTTTGGCCTCCGCGCCTGGCGCGCCCAGGTGATGCAGCGTCAGGAACAACACGCCCTCAAAACTGCTTGGCAGCTCATTCATGACGGCCGGTCCGCCGATGCCCTCGGCATCGTCTCCGCCATCTCCAAGCCCGGGTCCACGCTGGATTGGGCCGCCGTGGAGGTCGCCGCCCTCACCGGCATCCGCGACCTGCCCCGCCTCTCGGTCATTTATCAAAACACCCCCCAACGCATCCTGACCAACGAGGAGGCCTCGGTGCTGATCGCCCGCGGGTTTGTCTCCAGCCGCCAGTCCTCGGACTTTCTCCACGTGCGCAATCTCTGGCGCGGCCATGAAAAAGAACCCGATCTCTGGCTGATCCTGGATGCCGACGCCCTCCTGCTCCAGGGCAAGCCCCTGGACGCGGAAAAATTGCTGAAGAGCCAGAAGCTCGCCGGCACCGCCGACGCCGACCGGCTCACCCGCCTGGCTCTGATCGTGGCCGGCCGGGACATGCCCCAGGCCTGGCAGTATATCAATGAGGCCAGCCAGGTGGACCCGCACAACCCGGACATCCGCTCCTTCCGCGGCCAGATCCTCGAGGCCGCCGGCCATCCCGGCGAGGCCCGCGTGGAATACGTCGCCGCCGTGATCGCCCAGACCAACAACCCCGTGCTGCGCGATGATCTGGCCGAATTCTACCGTCGTCAGGGCGAATACGACCTCGCTCTGCAAACCTGGCGCGAAGCCATCGGCCAGCCCGCCTATGATTACCAGTGGCTCAAGGCCGCCTTCTGGGGCAAGGTCATCCAGCCCGTCCCGCTCGCCGTCGACAAGGTCGATGCCGGCGATCTCCAGCCGCTTGCCCAATGGGTGATCTCCCTGCCGGACGACACGTTCTGGAACACCAATTCCTTCACCCTGCTCACCCAGTCCCAGCGCTATCGCTCCGACCGCCAGGAACTCTTCTGGCTGCAGCTCATCGACCTGCTGAAAAACCATCATGACAAAGATGCGTTCAGCCTGCTCAAGTTCAACAGCTTCCGGTCCCGCTCCTTCCATCCCGACCTTGAGGCCGCGCTGATGCGCATCCTGAGCTGGCGCCTGGACCATGCGTTCAGCCCCGCGGACTATACCTATGTCAGCTCCGTCCCCGCCAAGGATCGCCATCAATTTTACACCACGCTCGATGCGCTCGCCCGCGCCGAACTCTCTGGGGACTCCAAGCCGCTCCCCGCCGACCTCCAGAACCTGCTGCGCGGGCCGGATGTCTGGTCCGCCGCGTTTCTCGCCGCCGGCTGGCGGGAGGCCGCCCTGCAATTGTATTCCAACAGCGATCCTTCTGCGTATCCGGACTGGTTTGCCTATGGCTTGGCCCAGGTCATCCGGGCCAACCGCGGCAATCAGCCGGCCCTGACCTTCCTGGCCACCCGCAAAGCCACCCCGGTCATCGACCTGTTGCAGGCGGAGATCATGCTCTCCGCCGGCCAGACCCAGCCGGCGCTGAACAAGCTGGCCGTGCTCGCCCCGCAAAATTCCAGCGTCGGTTTCCGCGCCAGCTATTTGCTCGCGCTCGCGGATCTGGACCTGAAGAAATATGACGACGCCCGCGCCTACATCGCCCGCCAGCCGCTGCTGGCCGGTGATGTCACCGGCCGCGAACTCGTCGCCCGCATCGCCCTGCGCGAAGGCAACATCGCCCTGGCCTCCCAGCTTTATCACGCCCTGGCCAAGGACTCCATTGAGGCCCGCATCTTTCTCGCCCACGAAGCCTTTGACCAGAAAAAATGGGCCGAGGCGAAACGCTATACGTTGGAACTCATCCAGCTCCTGCCCGACCAGCTCCAGCTCCGGCAGAACCTCCTCGACATTGCCAAGGCGGCATCCGGCAAATGAAAACCAAGGACTGGCTCTGGCTCGTCGTGCTCGCCGGCTTTGCCGGGCTGATCTGGTGCCGGGACCGGTCCTGGGTCGGCGACGCCTCCGAAGTGCTCCCCATTCTCGGCGCGCTTCCCGTCTTTGTCTGGCTCGGCGCACCGTGGCGTTTCCAAACGGAGCCGTTCCACCTGGACACCCCCCGGCTGGTGGCCGCCATCCTGTTATTTGTGGCGGGCAGCATTTGCAACTCGACCATCCTGCTCGCCTTCGCCTGGACCCTCGCCGTGTGGAGCTGGTTGAAACTTCGGCTCGAACCCGCCGAGCGCACCCACATCAGCCGCCTGCTCGTTCTGCTCGTCATGGCCTTCCCCTGGGTCACGCTGGATGCCGGTGAAGTCGGCTGGTGGTTCCGGCTCTCCGCCGCGTGGGTGACCGACCATGTGTATTCCTTGATCGGCTTTGAAGTCACCCGCGAAGGCACGCTGCTCAAGGTTCAGGGCCTGCCCGTTTCCGTGGAGGCCGCCTGTTCCGGGCTCAAGGCGCTGCAGGCTATGCTCATCGCCGGCACCATGCTCGCCTTCATCCAATTGGGCCGGCACCGTTATTATTGGTGGAGCCTGCCCCTGCTCATCGCGCTGGCCTGGTTTGCCAACACCGCCCGCGTGCTCGTCCTCACCGCCATCGCGCTGACGTTCGGCACCGAATTTGCCGAGGGCTGGATCCATGCCTGGGGCGGCTGGTTTGTCCTCATGGTGATGTTCGGCCTGTGCTGGCTTGCCTTCGCCCTCCTCGCCTGGCGGTCCGGCCCGCCGGCCGCACCGGCTGCGCCCGTCGCGGAAAAAACTGCATGAAAGCGCTCCGCCACATCCTCCGCGTGGAATGGCTCGTGGCCGCTTTTTGCGCCTGGCACGCCGCCGACCCCCTTCACGATGCCGGTCTCAGTCATGCCTGGCGGCATTCGCCCTATGATCGTTACGGCTGGCTGGCGTTCTTCATCTGGCTCATCCCCGCCGTGCGCAACGTCGTGGCCGGGGCGGACCCCGGCGGCCGGTTCGCCCTCACCCTCGTCAGCCTCGGGCTGGCGCTAACCGGCGTGATCGGCGACCTGAATTTTTTGGTATACTGCGGCCTCGCCGGCATCATCGGCGCCCTCGCCAACGTCTCCGGCCGGGCTTGGCTCTGGCTGGCGCTCACCTTTTGCTGGATGCCCGCCTTCGGCTATGGCGTGTGTGAAATCCTGCATCTGTCCCCACACCTGGTTCCGATTCCGCGCCTCCTCGTCGCCATCTTCGCGACCGGCGTGGGGCTCAGCCAGCCGGTCCCCGCTCCATCCGCACCTCAACCCAAATCCTGAACTATGAAAACCCCGGCCAAAAAAATACTCTGGATCGCCCTCGCCGTCGCCCTGGTGCTGAGTCTCGTCTGGCAGTTCGCCCCGCTCACGGATGCCAGTGTCCGGCTGGATGCCATCCCGCTCCACGGCTTCGGCTTCACCGGCCGGGACATTCCCCTGGCGGACGCTGAAAAATCCATTTACAGCCCCGCCCGCGTGCTCAAGCGCCTCTATCAGGTCGACCGGCAGCAGGTCATCGTCATCGCCATCGACGGCTCCCGCAACCGCCACGCCATCCATGATCCCACCTTCTGCTTCCGCGGCGCCGGCTGGACCATCGCCGCCTCCCGTTTCATCCCCGTGGCCGGCGGCGAGGTCCGCCTGCTCTCGCTCACCAAGGACGGCCAGACCCGCGAGGCCATGTACTGGCTCTCCGACGGCCAGACCCGCCACGCCTCCGCCCTCCGTTACTGGTGGCAGACCACCCTCCGCCGCCTGACCCTCGGCCATTCCGGCGATGAACCCATCCTCTTCGTCCTCCAGCCCGCCCAGGGCAATTCGTTGGAGTGGGACCTGCTCCTCAGCCAGTTCCCCGCGCTGCTGGCCTCCTGATATACGTAATATTTATCCTGCCCCTCATGAAAATCAGCATTAAAGAATTGATGTCCTCCAGCGGCGTCGCCTTCGGCACCAGCGGCGCCCGTGGTCTGGCCACCGCCATGACCGACCTCGTCTGCTACGCCTACACCCGCGGTTTCCTCCAATATCTCGAGGCCATCGGTGAATTGAAACACGCCGGCGAACGCGTCGCCGTCGGCGGCGACTTCCGCCCCAGCACCGACCGCGTCATGCTCGCCGTCATGCAGGCCGCCCAGGACATGGGTTACCCCCCCGTCAACTGCGGCAAAACCCCGTCGCCCGCCGTCGCCCTCTACGGCCTCGTCCACCGCGTCCCCGCCATCATGGTCACCGGCAGCCACATTCCCGACGACCGCAACGGCATCAAGTTCAACAAATGCGCAGGCGAAGTCCTCAAGTCCGATGAAGCCGGCATCGCCGGCCAGAACGTGGAGCTGGCCGACAGCCTTTTCGACGCCGCCGGCGCCTTTGCCGCCGGTCCGCCCGCCCTTCGGCCTGTTGACCCCGCCGCCGGCACCGCCTACGTCAGACGCTACCTCGACGTCTTTCCGCCCGACGCCCTCGCCGGCCTGCATATCGGCGTCTATCAACACTCCGCCGTCGGCCGCGATGTGCTCGTCGAAATCCTCGCCGGCCTCGGCGCCCGCGTCACGCCCTTGGGCCGGTCCGATAAATTTATCCCCGTGGACACCGAAGCCATCCGCCCCGAGGATGTCACGCTCGCCCGCCAATGGGCCGCCGAACAACCCTTCGCCGCCCTCGTCTCCGCCGATGGCGACAGCGACCGCCCCCTCATCAGCGACGAACACGGCGACTGGCTCCGCGGCGATGTCGCCGGCATCCTCTGCGCCAAATTTCTCGCCGCCGATTCCGTCAGCACCCCCGTCAGTTGCAACACCGCCGTCGAAAAATGCGGCTGGTTCCGCGAAGTCCGCCGCACCCGCATCGGTTCGCCCTACGTCATCGTCTCCCTGCAACAGGCCGTCGCCGCCGGGGCGCAACGCGTCGTCGGCTATGAGGCCAACGGCGGCTTCCTCCTCAACTCCGCCTTCAACCTCAATGGCCGGATGCTCCCCGCGCTCCCCACCCGCGACGCCGTCATCGTCATCCTTGGCATCCTCCTGCTCGCCCGGCGCGAGGGCAAAACCGTGGTCCAGCTCGTCGCCACCCTCCCCGCGCGGTTCACCGCCAGCGATCGCATCAAGAATTTCCCCACCGAAAACAGCACCGCCATCATCGCCCGGTTCACCACCGGCCGGGACGCGGATGATTTGCTCGCCGTCGAGCGGGTCTTCGGCGGCATCGCCGGCCCCGTGACCGGCCTGGACCGCACCGACGGCCTGCGCTGCACCTTTGCCAGCCAGGAAGTCATCCACCTGCGCCCCTCCGGCAACGCCCCCGAGCTCCGTTGCTACACCGAGGCCGCCACCGATGTCCGCGCCCGCGCCCTGAACGCCGCCGCCATGGAACTGCTCCAAAACATCGCCCGCCCCGGCTGAACCACCCGAGAACCGGCCGCTTCCCGATTCGCAGTCAACGCCGACCCTCTATTTGAGGGCATTGCGCTGGTGCCGTTAAAACTCTATTTTTGAATAGATTTTTGACGACGGCTGTCAAAAGGTAGATTACCTTTAATTTCTACTGATGGGATTGTACTGGAAAATTTGGCTTTGGACCTTGTGCGTTCTGGCGGCAGGGCTTACGGCGGGGTCTGCCCACGCGCAAAGCACCGTGCCGGTGCCCAATAATAGTGTCATCTTCGCCAGCCCCTCCGGCACCAGCCTGCAATCCCCGGAGGCCCGCGACGCCTCGCTCCGTGAACGGCTCAACGCCCCCGACGCCCTCGAGGCCCCGCACAATCTCTTCCAGCCCGAAGTTCCGGAGGAGGAATTCCCCCCGCCCTCCCAGTTGCAGATGAACGCCCTCCAGAACATGCTCAAGGAGAATCAGAAAGATTGGACGCAAATGACCCCGGAGGAAATCATGGGCCTCCCCGCCCCCGACAAAGCCGCCGCTGATCAAGCCCGGAAAAACCCCGGTCAGGATTCGGACCTGTCGCCGCTGGAAAGTTTTTTGCGGTCGCAACGGCTGGCCCAGACCGGCACCACCAACACCGCCCGGTACGATGAAAATCAGGATTTTCTCGATGAAAAAACCGGGCTGCCCAACCCCGCCCGCCTCGCGGAAATGCGGAACGGATACGGCGACCATTCCCAAATCTTCAATCGCCTGCTCGAAAACGCCCGCGGCGGCAACAGCCTCGATTTCCGCCAGTACCCGGATCAAGCCTGGGCGGGGGTCTTTCAATCCCAAACCTATCAACAAACCCCACAGGAAGTGGCGAACATGCAGGCGTTCATTGAAATGCTTCACCCCACCCCGCCGCCGACCGATTCCCATAGCCCGCTCGCCGGCCGAGGATTTTACTCCGCCGAAAACCCCCTGCCGGACCCCGATCTGGAACCGCCCCGCCCCGGATACAACCCGGCGGGCGCCTCCTATCAGCCCTTGGACAGCGGCATCAACCGCCCCCGCCGGCTGACCGGTCTGCCCGGCATCACGGCTGAACCCACTCTCCCGACCATCACACCCTCCTGGGTGCCCCAGCCGGCGCCGTGGATGCAGGACTCGCCCCAGTTGTTCGTCAATCCCGTCCGAAAATACTGACTTTTTCTTTTGCGCCCGGTCCGCTTCATGGTAATTCTTGGCTCGTGGAGCAACCTATTCCAGTGATGATTCCGGCACCGGACGAACGTCTGGTGCGATTTGTGGGCGACACCATCCGGTTCACGTTGCGCGATGGCCAGACCCCCGCCGTCGGCAAGGGCTGGTCGGCCCGCCTGCGCACCAACCTCGGCCGCGCCGCCGTCGTCCGCCAGGAGATCATCGCCGCCCATGCCGGCGGCGCCGCCGCCGCCGGCGAATCCTGGCAGGATCTCCCCATGCAGAAAACTGCCGCAGGCTGGTCGCTTGATCTGCCCCTCACCGAACCCGGTTACTTCAAGGCCAAGGCCTATCTGCTCGACGCCCGTGGCTGGCAATATTGGCCGTCCGGCGGCGATGCCGGCATCAGCGTCCATCCGGATTTCGCCCGCACCGCCAACACCATTTACTGCGCCTTCACCCGGCTCATGGGCCCGGAAAAAAACCTCGCCACCACCCGCGATGACGCCTTGGACACCCAGCTCAAGGCGCTCGAGGCCCGCGGTTACGCCACCCTCCCGCCCTCCGGCAAACTGCGCGACCTCACCCGCCAGTTGCCCCACATCGTCAATCGCCTCGGCTGCCGCATCCTCCATCTCCTGCCCGTCCATCCCACGCCCGCCACCTACGCCCGCTTTGGCCGCTTCGGCAGCCCCTACGCCGCGCTCGACCTCACGGCCATCGACCCCGCCCTCGTCGAGTTTGACAAACGCACCACCGGCGTCGAGCAATTAGTCGAACTCACCCGCGCCGCCCACGCGCTCGGCGCGCGCGTGTTCATCGACATCGTCATCAACCACACCGGCTGGGGCTCCGTCCTCCAGGAGCATCACCCCGAATTTTTCCTGCGCCTCCCCAACGGCGAATTCGCCAGCCCCGGTGCCTGGGGCACCGTCTGGGAGGATCTCGTCGAACTCCAGCAGCACAGCGTCGAATTGTGGGACATCATCGCTGACGCCCTCCTCGTCTGCTGCCGCCGGGGCGTGGACGGCTTCCGCTGCGATGCCGGTTACAAGGTCCCCGTGCCCGCCTGGCAATACATCATCGCCCGCGTGCAGAACGAATTTCCCACCGCCATCTTCCTCCTCGAAGGCCTGGGCGGAGCCTGGTCCGCCACCGAAGCCCTCCTCACCGAGGGCGGCATGCAATGGGCCTACTCTGAACTCTTCCAGAATTATTCCGGCTCCGATGTCGCCGGTTATCTCGATTACTCCAATCGCCAGAGCGAACGCGTCGGCCTCTACATCCATTACAGCGAGACGCACGACAACAGCCGCCTGGCCGAACGCGGCCGCGCCTGGTCACTTCTGCGCAACCGCCTCTGCGCCCTTACCAGCGCCAGCGGCGGCTTTGGGTTCACCTGCGGCGTTGAATGGCTCGCCGCCGAGAAAATCCGCGTCCACGGCTGCACCGGCCTGAACTGGGACGCCCCCGACAACCTCGTCGCCGAACTCGCCCGGCTCAACGCCCTCATCAGCGATCACCCCTGCTTTTTCGACGGCGCCAAACTCACCCGGTTGAGCCCGCCCAACTCCCCCGTATACGCCCTGCTCCGTCAATCCGCCTCCGGCGAGGACGCCGTCCTCGTGCTCGTCAACACGGACCTGCAAGCCGCCCATTCCGTCACGCTCAATCCGGGTGCCGTGAAAATGGAACTGGTAAAATTGACCGTTGATCTCCTCGGCCAGCCGCCCGTTCAGGAGCAACGCCAGCCTGACGGACTGTTCTTCACCGTGGCCGCCGGCGCGAGTCATTGCCTCGCCCTCGCCGCCCGCCCCGTCGGGCTCAGCGGCGAACCCTATCGCCACCGCCGCGCCCAGGCCGCCTGGGCCTTCACCGCCCTGCACCAGCTCCTGCCCGTCGAATCCTTCGGCGACCTCGACTGGCAATGGCTCGCCGCCCAGGTGGAAAAATCCCCCCGCAACCTGCTCGCCGCCGTCAGTCATCTGGCCGCCGCCGGACCCCATGGGTCGCTGGCCGGTTCTCTGGCGGCCGTGGAAAAAAATCTATTCTTCCCGCCCGTCATCGTTTGGTCCTTGGCCGACGTCAATCGCATCACCCCCGTCCCGCCCGGCCACTGGCTCCTGCTCGAAGATTCCGGCTGCTTACACGCCACCCTGGAAACTCAGGGCCGCTTTCAGCCCGTGCAGTCCATCGCCGCCGGCGACCGGCATATCGCCTTCTATCCGCCCCGCACCGAACCGTCCGATGCCCGGCTCGTCCTGGAACGGCACGAGGACAGCAGCCGCGACGTCCGCGCCGCCCTCCGCTTTCTCGCGGCCGAACCCGTCCCCCGGACCTTGGATCCCCTGACCCTCGGCGAAGACCTCGTCCTCCTCACCAACGACATCGGCGGCATGGCCCGCCTCGGCGTGGACCTCGGCCACATCCGTTCCAAATACGACTGCGTCCTCGGGGCCAACTTGAATCCCACCGTGCCCGTCGACCGCCATGTGTTCGTCAAGCGCATCCGCGCCTGGGTCAATGCCGATGGCTTCCTCTCCCCGCTCCATCTCCCCAACCTCGCCGCCTTCGCGGCCGGGCCGCCCGCCGTCTGGCGCTTCGTCGCCCAGGCCGGCAACGGCCGCACCGTGGAGATCGAACTGTCCGCCGACATGCTCCCCGGCCGCAACACCACCGTCCTCCATTTCCATCGCCCCGGCAAACCTCAGACCGACGGCAAACAATTGCCCGCCCAGGCCGATGTCCGCCTCACCGTCCGCGTGGATATCGAGGACCGCGGCTTTCACGGCGAGACCAAACGCAACGGCGGCGCCGATTTCCATTTCTCCAGCAACACCCGGCCGCTGGATAAAAAAACCGGGTTCGCCTTCACCCCCGCCGCCGACCGTCAGCTCCACGTCTTCGCCGATGACGGCGTCTATCATCCCCAGCCCGAATGGTGCGAAAATATTCCGCATCCCGTCGAACAGACCCGCGGTCAGACCGGCGCCGGCGATGCCTGGAGCCCCGGCTGGTTCGAATTGCCCCTGCCCAAGGGCGCCCACGTCACCCTTGCCGCCACCGCCGAGCTCACCCTGCCCACCGTCGCGGAACTGAAGGCCAAACACCGCCCCGCCCGGTCCAAGACCGCGCCCGATTGGGGCGACCGCCTGAAAATCGCCGCGCAAGCCTATGTCGTCCGCCGCGACACCGGCAAAACCGTCATCGCCGGCTACCCTTGGTTCCTAGATTGGGGCCGCGATTCCTTGATCTGCGCCCGCGGCCTGCTCGCCGCCGGCCTGGTCGCCGAAGTCAAACAACTCCTCCTCACCTTCGCGCGCTTCGAAGACCGCGGCACCCTGCCCAATACCATCCACGGCAACGATGTCTCCAACCGTGACACCTCCGACGCCCCGCTCTGGTTCGGCATCGTCTGCGAAACCCTGGCCGCCACCGACCCCGGCTTCTACCAGACCCCCGTCGACGCTGCCCGACGCACCGTCGCCGATGTCCTCCTCAGCATCGCCACCCATTACCTGAACGGCACGCCCAACGGCATCCATGCCGATCTGGATTCCGGCCTCATCTGGAGCCCCAGTCATTTCACCTGGATGGACACCAACTACCCCGCCGGCACCCCGCGCGAAGGCTATCCCGTAGAAATCCAGGCCCTCTGGATCCGCCTGCTCCGGCAGGTGGAAAAACTCGCCCCCGCCCCCGATCAGAAAAAATGGTGCGAACTCGCCGCCCGCGCCGCCGCCGCCCTCGATCAACTGTTCTGGCTCGAAGGCCCCGGCTGGTATGCCGATGTCCTCCTCGGCAACACCCGCGTCATCGCCCGCGACGCCACCGTCAGCGACGCCCTCCGCAGCAACGGCCTGTTCCTCGTCAGCCTCGGCCTCGTCACCGGCGACCGGGCCAAACGCTGCGTCGCCGCCGCCCAGCAACACCTCGTCGTCCCCGGCGCCCTGCGCACCCTTGCCCCGCTCCCCGTCACCACCGCTCTCGCCATCTACGGCAACGACGGCCGCCTGCTCAATGACCCCCATCACCCCTACTGGCCGCGTTACGAAGGCCATGAGGACACCCGCCGCAAACCCGCCTATCACAACGGCACCGCCTGGACCTGGACCTTCCCCATCTTCTGCGAAGCCCTCGCCCGCGCCTGGGATTACGCCCCCGCCGCCGTCGCCGCCGCCCGCGCCTACCTCGGCAGCGCCGAACAAATCCTCGACACCGGCTGCCTCGGCCAGCTCCCCGAGATCCTCGATGGCGACGCCCCGCACACCCAACGTGGCTGCGACGCCCAGGCCTGGGGCGTCACCGAATCCCTCCGCGTCTGGGCCTTGTTAAAAGATAAATAATCACCTCCCCAGGCTGGCAACCCGCGGCTCGTACCCGCAACCATCGCCGCCACCTTCGCCAACCCTCTGCCGACGTTTCCCCCTCTCCGCAGGGAGAGTGAGTATGTGCTGCTCGGTGCTAGAGCATTTTAAATAAAACTGTAGCCATTAATTGGGGGCGGTGATAAGGTTGGGGATGGGTAAAATTTTTATGGATTTGCGCGAACGCATCCTGACGTCCTATGATCACAAGGAGGGTATTCATATTATTGAACAACCAAAAATATTGAGTCATCTTCACACTCTGATTTTTTGGAAACCAAAGCTCAATTTCCCAATTAGCAATCCTCTATAAATAAATTTATCCGTGCAGATTCTCCTCCAACGGTGCATCATCCCCGCATCGCGGCCAGTCGAATGGAATCATTCCATGAAAAATCTAAATTTGAATTTTGGCGGAAAACCCGGCAGCCAGATATTCATGGCGGTCGCCGCCTCTGTCGCGGTCAGTCATCTTCCGGTAAAATCACTTTAATCTCATGGCTCGCACCAATTCCACCGACTCCACCGCAACAATCGGCTTTGAGGCCAAGCTCTGGCTCGCCGCCGACAAGCTCCGCAACAACATGGACGCGGCGGAATACAAGCACGTCGTCCTCGGCCTCATTTTCCTGAAATACATTTCCGACAAGTTCGAGGAAATGCACGCCCAACTCACCGCCGGCAAGGGCGAATTTGAAGGAGCCAACCCGGAGGATCAGGACGAATACAAGGCGCAGAATGTTTTTTGGGTGCCGCCCGCCGCGCGCTGGAGCTACCTGCAAAACAGCGCCAAGCAGCCCACCATCGGCAAGGTCGTGGACGACGCGATGGTCGCTCTGGAGCGGGACAATCCGCGGTTGAAAGGAGTGCTACCGAAAGATTACGCGCGGCCCGGTCTGGACAAACACCGGCTCGGCGAGTTGATTGATCTCATCGGCACCATTTCGCTGTTCGCGTCCTCGGCCGAAAAATCACAGGGCGCGGTGGACGTGCTCGGTCGCGTGTATGAATATTTCCTGACGATGTTCGCCAGCGCCGAAGGTAAGAACGGCGGGCAGTTCTACACCCCGTCCTGCATCGTCCGCCTCATCGTCCAAATGCTTGCGCCTTACAAAGGCCGTGTCTATGACCCGGCCTGCGGTTCGGGCGGGATGTTCGTGCAGTCGGAAAAATTTGTTTTGGAGCACGGCGGACGCATCGGCGACATCGCTATTTACGGGCAGGAAAGCAACGCCACCACCCGTCGGCTGGCCATTATGAATCTGGCCATCCGTGGCATCGAGGCGGATTTCGGCCCGGAACAGGCCGATACCTTCCGGCGCGATTTGCACAAGGACTTGAAGGCCGATTTCGTCATCGCCAATCCGCCCTTCAACGATTCCGACTGGCATCGCATTGATGACGACGTGCGCTGGCAGTTTGGCATTCCGTCCAAAAGTAACGCCAACTACGCCTGGGTGCAGCACTTCATCCATCACCTCGCGCCGGCGGGCATGGCGGGTTTCGTGCTTGCCAACGGCAGTATGTCGTCCAATCAATCTGGTGAGGGCGACATCCGCAAGGCCATCATCGAGGCCGATCTGGTGGATTGCATGGTGTCCTTGCCCGGCCAGTTGTTTTACAGCACGCAGATTCCCGTGTGTCTCTGGTTCTTGGCCAAGAACAAGCACGACGGCAAACGCCGAGACCGCCGCAAACAAACTCTATTCATTGACGCCCGCAAATTGGGCACGCTCGTGGATCGCGTCCATCGTGAATTGACCGAAGCCGATTTGGAAAAAATCGTCGGCACTTACCACGCATGGCGCGGAGAAAAAGGCGCGGCCAAATACGCGGATATTGCCGGCTTCTGCAAAGCCACCACCACGGAGGAAATTGCCGCGCCTCGTGGCGGAGTTGCGTGCCCAATTTACCGAATCGGCCAAGCTGGAAAATGCGATCAACGCCAATTTGAAAGGTCTCGGCTATGGCGAATGAATGGCTGGATTTGCCGTTTTCAGAAGCCGTGCTGGTGAACCCGACGACCTCGTTGGAACGCGGCAAAGTTTATCCGTTCGTCGAGATGGCCGCGATCAGCGCCGGTACGCGCGACGTGAAGTGTTCGGAACAACGGGAATTTTCGGGCGGCGGATCAAAGTTCCGCGACCGTGATACGCTCATGGCTCGAATCACGCCTTGTCTGGAAAACGGCAAGATTGCCCGGTTTCAAGGCCCGGAAGGCCAGCCGGTCGGCCACGGCTCAACGGAGTTCATCGTGATTCGTGGGCGACCCGACGTGTCTGACGATGATTTTGCCTATTACCTGACAATTTCCCCCGAAGTCCGCCACTTCGCCATTTCGCAAATGTCCGGCTCATCGGGCTGTCAGCGTGTGCCCACCGATGCCTTCGACGCCATTTCAATTCCCTTGCCGCCGCAGGACGAGCAAAAAGCCATCGCGGCGGTGCTGGGGGCACTTGACGACAAAATCGAATTGAACCGGCGCATGAATGTCACGCTGGAGGCGATGGCGCGAGCGCTGTTCCAGAACTGGTTCGTGGATTTCGACCCCGTCCGCGCAAAACTTGACCTCCGCCAACCCGTCGGCCTGGATAAATTCACCGCCGCACTTTTTCCTGATTCACTCCAAGACTCACCGCTCGGCCATATTCCCAAAGGCTGGGAAGCAGGTTCGATCCTCCGCCAACGCAGTCCAAGATGCCGGTTATAGGAGAGGTGCAGCGATTCCAGAACTTGAACAGCCTCATTTTGGGTCAGGGCAAGCTCCAGTTCATTAGCTGCTCTGTGAACGTCCAGAACTGACCAGACC
>Ga0302319_10011440_pt1 | contig 16835 bp, 18 predicted proteins | sample Bog_T0_2_FD_203319 | JGI IMG/M metagenome (GOLD analysis project Ga0302319, IMG submission 203319) | Peat permafrost microbial communities from Stordalen Mire near Abisko, Sweden - Bog_T0_2 | ecosystem: Environmental > Terrestrial > Soil > Wetlands > Peat | place: Sweden: Abisko, Stordalen Mire...
AAAATAGCGCTTGCTTTGTTGTCGCGCCGCGACAATCATCAATCAGCCGCGACCGTCAATATGGCTTTTCCGATCGCCGCAAACTTCTCATCCAGATTGTCGCGCTACAGAGGTGCGAGGACGACGCGAGAACCACGAGCACAGCTTGAAAGATCTCGCGGCGATCGCGGAAGCTCGGATCAATGACGAATGTGCTCTATCCGAAACAGACCCGCGGCCGTTGCAGGCCACGATGAAGGCCGCGTTGCGCTATGCGATGGAACAAGCCAAATGCGGATGGGGCTCGCCCGCGTCCGAATCCCTTGACCCGCAAGGCGCCGATCGGAAGGCCCTTGTCCAACTCGCAAGGGCGAAACGCTACTTTGAAGAGGCGTTGCGCGGGGAGGGCGCCCCGACGTCTTTCCCTGATCGCCTGCTGTTCGAATGCGCCCTTCGTGGGCTCAAGCCCTATGGCCTTGGCGTGGCGATCGGGTTTCACGCCCAAGATGTTCTCGATTGGGCCAAAGGCCGCGCACGCCCGACTCACCCGCAAATGAAATTCGTTGCGGCAATCGAGACGATTCTCGAAATCTCGCCGGGGACCCTGTCAAAGCTGGCCCATCCGTCGAGGCGTACGCGGATCAACGGCGCCGATCTTCCGAAGGGATCCAGAACCCAACGAGATGCCCTCCGCAGACTCCTTCCTGATGACTTCGCCACGGCTCCGGACGCCGAGAAGCAGGCAATGCTAGCGAAAGCTCAAGAATTGCAAAAGAAGCAAGAGCAAACGCCCCGCGGGCTCCTTACCCAACAGATGCAAAATTCCTACCGCCTCAAGATTTGGCCGGAGGCGTTGCGTGAAGAGTGGGAAGAATTGAGGCGGCAGCTCGACAATTTGCCGGCGAAATTTGGCGTCAAGGATCCGAAGCGGGGATGGAAGTCGGATGGCAGCGTAGACCTCTGGACGGGACAGTTCTCTCGTTTCTTTGGTTTTCTGTCTAGCAGACGTGACGAGATGAAGACGTTTGATTGGGACGATGCAACTGACGATGGTTCTCTTTCCGACGAAATTCACAATACCGATAACATTCCTGTCGACAAATTGAGTTTTCTCGAACATCTAAATCCAGTTTGTATCGAGCAATATTTGACATGGCTGGTGCGAAGGAAGGAACAATACGACCGAGACGCAACTTTGACCGCAACAGATCTCGAATTGCTTTGGCAGCTTCCACGATTTGTCGGAGCCAGATTGCGTTCGCTCCCGAAAGACGAGAGCAAAGTTCGCGCCGGAGATTTGGCGACCGCGAAGGCCTACGTCGCGGCCGCGCGCAACCCCTCGACGGGGCGAACCCTTTTTGCGCGCGTCGGCATCAATCGCAGGGCGGAACTCGCGCCTCTTCTGAACGAGGATGATCCTCTCGAACCCGTTTATACCATGCTCCGCGCCATGCGTGACGAGGCGACCGAATTGGAAGGGGTGCGCCTCGCGATCAACTGGCGGAACCAGTGTATCCTCGGAATCGCTGCACAGGATCCGCTGCGACCGCGCACGTTCAGCCAGATTCCGTTTGATGCTTATGACGCGAAGACGCAGACATTCAACCTCTCTCCCGCGCTCTTCAAGAACGGAGCCTCGCTGCCAGGCATGCAACTCGTTAAACTAGCAGAGAGGGAGGGCCTGTTCGAGGCGCTCACTCTCTATTCCACCGAGGGGAGGTCGATACTGCGCGCGTCGCAAAACACGAATTCCCCAAGCGATCGGTTCTTTATCACTGAGCACGGGGGGGAGTTCGGAGCCAGCATTTCGGGAGTGGTCTATGGTCTCACTAGGCGGTATCTGGCGCAACGCGTCGGCGGCGGAATCACCGGTCTTACGGGATTTGGCCTCACCGCATTCCGCCACCTCGTCGCGACCGCGGTCCTGAAGCGATCAGGAGGAGACCTGCACGCCGCGGCAGCGGCAATCAGGGCTACGCCTCAAATTGTGTTTAAGCACTACGGTCGATATCTTCACGACGCGGCTCTAAATAGAGCTAGAAGCACAATGGAGGAATTGCATCACGCGCGACTTGCGAAACAAATGGAGTTGTCCTGGACGCCGTGAAGCAATCCGCTAACAGATGTCGGCAGCGCGGCTGTAAATATCAGATTTATCTGTCATTTTCGTCTCCTTTTGTTGGCCTTGGGTTGCTCATGCAACCATTGGCCCTCGCCGAGAGCGGGGATGTCAATCGGCTTCACAGTTTGACCCCGCCTCTCCCAGACACTTCAATATCTTGCCACGCCGATCGGCATTTGTACCCCACGCCGAATGACAATTAGAGTACGCCTCCGAGATGCGCCGCCTTGTGAGTTGTTTGGAACGGGGTAGGACGTGTGGCTAGCACGGGGTTAGCCACATGACGATGAATCGGATCGAGGTGATTACGACGGTTGAGCGGCGTCGGCGCTGGAGTGGAGCGGACAAGGCTCGACTTGTTGCTGCGATGGACGAACCGGGGGCCGTGGTGACGGAGGTTGCGCGCAGCGCGGGCGTTGATGCGAGCCTGCTGTATCGTTGGCGCCGGGAACTGGGGGGTGAGCGTGATACGGTGATCGAGACGTGCCGCCTCAACGACGTCGATCCACGCGCCTGGCTCGCCGAAGTCCTTGCCAAGCTGCCCGATCATCCCGCTCACCGCGTCGCCGAGTTGGCGCCCTGGGCCTGGAAAGCCCGCCGCGACGATGCTGCGCGCGCCGCCGCCGCCGTCGCCGCATAGCCACACGCTTCAGCTCAGAGCAAAGCGCGTTCAGGCCAATGGGCGCGTCTCGGAGGCGTACCAATTAGTGAAGCATTCTTACTTGGCATTCGCCGCGGATACTCGATCGGCGCCTCGAATTCTGACAAGTTGACATTGGGGCTGGCCCCCAACCTCCGGCACGTGTCCAGCCACGACAAAACGTGAGGCCGCTTCAACATGCGCTTCGCGATCATCAAAGAAGATGAGCGCACCGGCGGCCGCGAGGAACGGCGCTTTCGTGCGATGCCCGACGAAGTGGATTTCGTCGAAAAGGGCGCCCCAGTGGCGAAGCGTTCGAAGCGCGCGCTCATGCGCTGGCGCTTCCCGCGCCGTGACCATCGAGATCCTGATGCGGTTCTCGCCGTCGGCGCCCCTGGTGCGACTTCGCAACGCGAGCAGCTTGCGCAGCAACGGGCCGCCGAACGGCCCTGGCGCCAACGGCGACCGGGCGTTGACTTGCTCATGACGCTCGAAGGCGAGAAGGCCCGACTTGCGAAAAATGGATTCCGACTCCGAGTTGAACGTCACCGCATCGCCGTCGAGTGCGAAGTGCAATTCAACCGTTGTCGGCGGCGCCGGCGCCGACGGGGTCAAAGCAAGACGTGCGGCCGCAACGCCGACGGCCAGCGCAGCGCGCACGTCTTCATCGTCGTTCGACAGGAACAGATCGACGTCCCATGCTCGCGCGTAAGGCACGACTGAACGCCCCCCAGTGAAACTGCCGGCGACGATGGCGAGGCCATGCGCCTCGCAGGATTTGAATATGCGCAGCGCCTGATCGGGTTTGTTTCGCGACAGCAGAACGACGTCGACCAGTTTCGGATTTCCCACGGAATTGAGGGCGAGCAACCGCTTGACCAGCTCGAACGCGCATCCGGGGCAAAGCGGACTTGCCTCCCGCTCTCGCTGAAGCGCGCAATAGGCAGCCTCGCCGTCCTGCGCGAAGACTCGATGCTCGTCTTCGCAGTTAAACAGCGCACGTGTCGAGACGCCGACGACCAGCGGCAACACCGACGTGTCCGCCAACCAATATTGCTCGTCGCCGCGCGTCGGGAGGAGGCCTGTGCTACGTCCCGGCGAGACAACGCTTTGGTTATTCGACCGGGACTTGCGCCCGCGACGCCGACCGCCGCACGGCCGTCGAGCGCGACAGGCAGCGTCAGTTTGGCTCGACAAGTCCCCCTGCTCGCTATCTTCTTTCGCCGCCGCGAGCGGTTCGTCCACGGACGGCGCGCCGCCCGTGCGAACATGAGGCGTCGTTGTCGCCCCGGTCGGCCTTGGCGTTGTGAAACTCATGACACCTGACGCTTCCGTTGTGTTGCGCCCGTGAAAATCGACTTCATGGCCGCAAACGTTTGGGCGAGATATCCTTCGCGAAGGCGGCTGGGCGTTCACTCTTCAAAACCGTCACCCCTACGGGCGGCACGGCGAATCCGGCTTTCGCGAGCGGCGTCACGCCGACCCTGACGCGCCGCCTTGATGATTTCGGCGATCTCCGTGCCGTCAAGGTAGCGGCGGCGCTGCAAAGCGCCGGCCAAGATCGCATGGTCGGCCTCGTGCTGAACGAGCAGTTCTCGCGCCCGCTTGTCGCACCGCGCCAGCACTTTATCGACGGCCTCGCGAACTTCCGGCATATGCGCGATTGCAGAGTCGCTCAGGCTGACCAGGGAGCCGTCCATGCCAAACCGGCCGACGAGCCCCTGCGCGAAACTCGTCGCTGTTTCCAGGTCCGAGCCGGCGCCAGCCGTCTCGCCATCGCCCCACAGCGCGTCGGCCGCGCGGCCCGAGAGGCTGATGATGATTTGGCGCTCGATGTCGAACCGCGTCGCAACCGTCAAGTCGAACATGACGCTGACATGCGCCGCGTCGGCGTCGGCGAGCCGCAAGTGTCCGCCGAGGACGAACGCAACCAATGCGTGAGCGGCTTCGTGCCTGACGACGTGCGCGTCCACCGCGTCGGACCGCTTCGGAGCACCGGCCCGAACGGCCTCCGCCACGTCCTGCGGCGTCACGGTCCGCTTCTGACGTCGAGCGATTCGGCGCGCGTCGCGGCAGGCCTGCGCGACGTCCGCCGGCGACCGCCCGCGGCACGCGACCGCAGCCTCACGCAGCGCGTCGTCGGCGGCTGGAGCGCCAAGGTGGTGCTTGATCACGCCAGCGAGGCTGTCGATCGTCGGCGCTGGCAATTCGATATGACGCTCAAGACGTCCCGGACGTTTCATTGCTTCATCAACAAGATCAGGCAAGTTCGTCGCAGCTATACAGATGATGTTCTTACGCGACTCCGCTCCGTCAAGAAAAGCCAGCCAAGAATTGATTATTGTACGGTACCAACTCTCCGAATGGCCGTTTTTCCCGCGCGCGCCCATAGAATCGATCTCATCGACGAATAGGATCAGCGGTCCCTTTTCGGCTTTCTTACGGACCTCGGCGAACAGTTTCTTCAGCGCTTTGGCCACGCTGTCGCCGGAGCCGAAATCGTGCCACTCCCCGTAGGCCGTGGCCACAAGCTCACAGCCGCACTCCGCGGCGAGGCCGCCCGCGAAGAAAGTCTTGCCGCAACCCGGCGGTCCGCTCAAGAGGACTCCCTTGTCGAGGTCGTCCCAAGTAATCTCGCCGCGCTTGTATGCGGCAATATCCGCGGCGAGTTGCATGCCCCAATCCCCGGCGGCGCCGTAGCCCGTCAGGTCGCTGAGCTTGACGGCGACCTTCGCCGGGGCTTCGGCGATCGGCTGTGCGTCGTGGCTCTGCTCGTCCTCGTGAAGCTCGTCCTCGCGAAGCTCGGCGCGCGCGGCCTCGGCGGCGAGCGCGGCTCGCGCGGCGGCCGCGGCTGCACGCTCGGCCTCCGCCTCGCGCTTGTCGACGATCTTGCGCAGGCGCGCGAACGCATCGTTGGCGCGCAGAGACGGGCGGACGGTCGTCAGCACGTCCGCGATATCCAACTTCTCGGCCAACCCCGCGGTTCGCCCGTACTCGCCGGTCACCAACTCGATGACCCTTCCCAGATCGTCCTCCGTCAGCGCGGCCGTCAGTTTGTGAGTGCGGTCGACATGGATGTCGAGGTCTTCGGGCGGGTCGTCGTACTCAGTATCGCCGATCCACACCACTGTGGCGCCGGAGCGCAGCGCGTCGCGGAACGCGGTGTCGAGCGCCGATCCCTGGAGCGCCGACGTCAGCACTGAGACGATCCCAGGACCGCAGTTTCCGGACTTGTCGCGCTGTACGGGAATCGGCGACACAGCCTCCGAGATCAGGTCGATCACCTCACGCTCGACGTCGGCGGCGTCGGCGGGGATTCTGATCTCCGTTACGCCGTTCGCAAGCGAGTCGGGATCGACGCCGGCTTTGTCGAGCAGCATGGCCGCGACGGCGAGCGGACTGGTGCGCGGGAGGCCGCTCGGATCTGACTGGTTTTGGTCAGCGTTGAGGATGTTGGCGACAAACGTACGCATCGCAATGGCTCCTAATTCAAACCGAGCAAGTCGGTGTCGTTATTGCTAAGGGGACCCGCCAGGTGACTTCGTCCGCCCGTTCTGGCGCACGATGTCGGCCAGCGGTTTGCCGGCGGCGAGGCGGCGCGCGATGCGCTTCGGCGTCGCGGCGTCGAGAACGAGGCGAGGCAGCCTCTGGGCGATCCCGGGCCGGACGGGCGCAAACGCGGCGATGTCCGTGTCGTCGTCCTCATTGATGCCGGCCTCGTCGTCGGCTTCTGGCGTGTCCAACAGCGCGGTGATCGGCGAGGCCGATTTCTCGGATTTCCTGTCGTCTTTCCTGCTCACTGCGGCCTCCTATCGGCTGAATCACCGGGCCGTCCCAGGGCGTAGAAACGCGACCAAGTCCTCGCCCAGCCGGCGTCCGCGTCGATAGCGAAGAGCTGCGAGGTCATCGTGAGGCGTCCGTCGGAACGCAGGGGATGGCGGCTGACGACGCCGGCGAGCCCGGTCGTCGCGCGGATGCCAAACTGGTAGAAATCGATGATCGGAGCGGCGGCCATTTCGGCGGCGCTCGGCGCGCCGTTGGCGACGATGAGCTCGATGTCGTCGGCGAGCCGGCGCAAATGAGCGACGATTTCGGCGGGGCTCTCGCCCCCGGGGAATTGGATAGCCATGAGAATCTTCCAGTGAGTGCCCGAGCGGTCGCGGGAGGCTTGTCGCGGCCGTCGCGGATGACGACGAGAGGACTGTCGGACTGAGGCGACAGGAAACGTGAATGAGGTCGGCGTCAGCGCCGGCCGTGCGACGCCGCGCAGGACATGACCCGGCGATTGCGCGGACGCCGCATGTGGGGCTCTGGCTTCGTCAACCGGGACGACCGGGCAGCCGCGCGGTTCGCCTCGGTCCATGACTTCGCGAGGCTCTGTGCCGCCGGATCGGCGCCCGCGCACTTGAGCAGCATGTGCGAGATGAAGGCCCGCGCCGCGGCGTCGCCCTCGATCGCGGCCGCGAGCACGGGGCTCATCACGAGATCGACGAGCGGCTCGACGAGCCGCGACTTCACCGCCAGTCGAATTGCAATGCCGATCGCAGCCGCTGCGTCGCCGTGCACGGCGTCGTTCCAGGTGGGCTCGTCGAAAATCTGGAGCCCGCGCAAAGCGCGGCGCACGCAGTTCGCGTCGCGCGAGGTCAGGATTTCGGCGGGTGCCGAGCGCCACAAGGCGAGCGGCGACGTTTGCTCATTGAGGTCTGCAAGTTTGCGGTTCGTCATGACAAAGTTCTCCTGTTCGCGCCCGTGTCGAGCGCGGAGTTTCTTCCGGTTCTGATTGGTAAAGGGAGCCCCAAACCGCCTAGGGTTCGGGGCTAGCGGCCCCGGGGCTCAGTGCCGCCAGTCGCTCGGGAAGGTCTCGCCGTCCGGGTGCTTCGCCGCGCCGCGGCGGGGACGGAGAAGCGTCTTCGTGACGGGCGCTGACGTCAATTGCGTCTTCGCCGCTGCTTGCTTGGTCGAAACGAGCGGAATGGTCGCGATGATCGGCGCCAGCAACGCCCCCATCTCGGCTTCAATCGCGGTGTGCATCGCCGCGGTCATCGCATCGACGTCCCGCACGATCGCAAGGCCGAAATATTCGTCGAGGTCCGAGCGACCAATCGTCAGGTCCTTCGAGAATCCCGACTGCCCGAAATAGTCAATCACCGCCGCCGCGGCGACCTCGATCTCTCCGTAACCTTGCTTGCGCAGCCAACTGGAGAGAATGAAGTTGAGCGCGCGCAACAGACGCTCGCCGTCCTTGCGCTTGCGCGTTTCCGTCTGACCGCCGCCGCGCTTGACAGAGAAGGCGCCGGCCCAGCGGTTCGGCTCGTCGATCGCGATGATGTCGACGTCGACGAAGTCGACGATGTCGTTGTCGTTGAAGTCGATTTGCTTGCCGACGAGCCGCGAGTAGTCGACCGAGCCAATCAAGGCCAGCGCGCCGCGGGTAATCGGAACGCGCTGGTTGCGGAGGACGGTCAGACCGCTGCATTCCAACACATTGCCGATCCCGAGTTCGATCAGCGGTCCGTGCCGCTTCGCCGCCGACGACGCGAACGACAGCAACTGCGAGATCTCGGGCGTGAGGATGGGGTCGGGCCGGAAATTGGTTTCGAGCGCATCAGCGACGGCCTTTTTGGCCGCCATGATGGCGGCGGTGGCCGTAGAGTTGGCCTTGCCCGAGACGTGCTCGGAACGGGAGTAATCGATGGAACGCATAACCAATCTCCATGATGTTGACGTCGGACTTGACCCCGTCGGACATCATGATAAGATCACAATTTGAGCTCGGAGTCACGAACTGTGCTTACACATGGTAAATAAATCATGACAGTCCTTAGCGCCCCTCTGATCACCGCTGCGCAAGCACGTGCTGCGCGCGGTTGGTTGAATATCTCACAGCAACAGTTGGCTGATCGCTCACTGGTAAGTCGTCGAGCTATCGCGCAATTCGAGTCTGGCGCCTCGCTGCCGTTTGATCGAACGCTTAGAGACCTTCAACGCGCATTTGAGGAGTTGGGCGTCGATTTCGTGTTCGAAGAGCAGCGCGCTGTAGGGATTCGGGCGACTGATCCAGGCCGCAAGTAAGCTTTGGTGGGTTGAAATTCATTGCGCACCGCTAGCGGCCTCGCTTTGATTATTGAGCAATGGGTCAAGTGTGGCCGACCGGCGCGGGAATGGATGCTCTTTCGCGTTTCGCCCCATTTTATGCCGCCATTGAACTACGGGGCAGTCGAACCATGATGGTCTGCGAATTCCGATTTAATCCGGCCACCCATACCGATTTGATTTCGGCCGCGGTACCGATTTGATGTCGGCCACCGTTCCGAAATGAATCCGGCCACCTGAGCCGGTAACGGCCTCACTGTTTGCTCCCCGCGGTTCAGCAACTGCGGCACACCCCACCCGTCGATAGTCGACGAGGAGATGGGGATGCCGGCGAAGCGGGAACTGAGCATGCGACAATTGCGACATCTATTGCGCCTTCACCACGGCGGCGTCAGCGCGCGCGAGATCGGGCGGCTTCTGGGAGTGGCGCGCTCGACCGTCCAGGAATATCTGAAGCGGGCGGCGGCGGCCGGATTGGCATGGCCGTTGGCGCAGGACATCACCGACGAAGTGCTTGAACAGCGGCTCTTCGGGCGGACCGGGGTTGCGACGGGCCAGCGGCGGCGGGCCGAGCCCGAGTGGGCGACCTTGGCGCGCGAGTTGAAGCGGCCGGGCGTGACGATGATGATCCTCTGGGAGGAATACCGGGAGGTTCAGCCCGGGGGTTATGGGTATTCGAGATTCTGTGACCAGCTGCGTGGGTTCGAGCGCCGGTTGACGCCGGTGATGCGGCAGCACCATGTGGCCGGCGACAAGGCGTTCGTGGACTATTCGGGCAAGCGGATCGGCATCGCCGATCCGGAGACCGGCGAAATCCGCGAGGCGGAGATCTTCGTCGGCGTGCTCGGCGCTCCGCCTCGCTCATGATGCCGGACATGCGGCTTTTCAGATTGCAGTTCTTGGGCCGGTCGCACGGCCCGACGCCGAATGTCGTCGAGGAGCGAGAGGTCCGCGCATCCAATTCGGCGGCGGCAATCGAGGAATTGCGCGACGCCGAATGGCCGCCCGGAGCGCTTTCGGTTCGGCTGCTGGACGCGGACGGCGTCGTTCTCGACGAACGCCATCGGACCCACTAGCCGTTGCATCGGAGGGAATTGCCATGGCGAATCTCTGGACCTGAGGAGTTGGTCTGGGGCCAAATCCCAATTTTGCAACGCGCGTTGCAAAATTGGGATTTCCTGTCGTCAGTCCCTGCGCCGTCTCACGACATCGACCCCATCGGGACGGTCACGTATGTCGGGTATGAGGATTTTCCGGGCTCGGAGACAATTCGATGATGCGCGATATGACGTTGATCCGCGATTTGCTGTTGAAGCTCGAAGCGCTGCCAGTGAGGGACGGCGGCATTGCCGTCCTTGACGGCAATGCCGCCGAATTGGCGGTCGACGGGCGGTCCGCTCAGGAAATCAACTATCACTTGGCGCTTATTCGCGAGGCTGGATTCATCGACTCGCCGGGATCGCAGCCGGCAGGGATAGGAATCACTTTTCGGCGCTTGAGTTGGCGTGGCCATGAGTTTCTGGACACGGTTCGCAATCCGGAGGTCTGGCGCGAGACGAAGAGCGGCATTGCGAAAATCGGCGGCGCGAGCGCCGAACTTGTTTGGGAGATCGCCAAGGGCTTTGTGAAGCATCTCGCGAAAGAGAAGCTCGGGATCGACGTTGCATGAACGAGCTTGCGCCCGGTGGCGCCCGCTTGGACATCGCCGAACTAAAGATAGTCACCACAAAATTTCGACGGGCGATCGAAAGGTGTGATCGTCGCCGACTGAGCATCACGTTTCGATACTTTCCAAAGGGAAGTTGCGGAGACGCGGCGCTGCTTCTCAGAGCGTTCCTTCTTGAGCGCGGTCTGGGAACATTTCGGTACGCGCTCGGATGGCTCGATCGAGACGACGGGCGCCATTCTCATGCTTGGCTTGAGGCCGGCGGCATTGTCGTCGACATCACCGCCGACCAATTTCCGGAAATCGACGAGGAGGTCATCGTCACCGAAAACTCGCCGTGGCACGCCGCGATTCGTCTCGATGAAGACGAACAAGAGACCGACTATCGACGCTACGATCCAAATACCGTCGCGGACCTCGACGCCTCCTATGACGCCATCTTGGTGGAGTTCGACCACCTATAATTCGGCTCGCCCCCATCGCTCGCAGCCCAAGGTTCCGCCGCCAGCGGCGAGAAAGCCGCCTATCATTTATTTGAAGCGCCGGATCGTGCCGCCTACCGCTTCGACTCGAATTCTGGGACGACCGCGTCGTGCAGGGTGTCGCCGAGCTTGCGGTGGAATTCGATCGCCGTGAGTTGCCCGTTGAGCACGTCCGTCTTGTCGTCCTTGGGCAAGGGGCATTGCACGTCGGCGCCGGAGACATCGTGCCGCCTGAGATACGCCGTGAATTCCTGCTCAAGCCGTTCGCGATCTTTCGTCGCCCGGAACACCGACGTAATCCAGATGTCGTGGCCGTCGGCGGCTTCGCCGACGCAAAACGTCCAAGCGTCGCTCGCGCGGGCGGTGCCGACTATCAGTCCCGAGCACAGAACGACCCGCGCGAGAACCGCAAACATGGCTGCCTTTCTCCCGACGAACCTCGAAATCACGATTGCCGTCCTGCGGTTATCGTCAGTCGGACTTCCGTCGGTCAAGCCAGAACGGGCAGGTCGCGATGCAATGTCCGCCGTTGCTCGACCGTCCGCCGGCTTGCCCAGGGCCTCGGTTTGCGCTCCCCGGCGCGCTCGAACATCCGAGAGATCATGAGGTCGGTCCAGGCTTTCCCGCGGCGTGGCGTGTCGATGTGCATCGCCGTGAGTTGCAGCGCGATCCCGTGCACGGTCTCTCCGCGATCGCGCAGTTCGCACAGCAGCGGCAGGAAATCCAACGCGCGCGCCTTCGCCTGCTCGCGAATCGCGCGGACGCGCGCCGTGAGCGCCGCCGGCGAGAATTTATGCATACGCGGATCAGGGCAGCCGAACTTGCGGCCCCGCGCCTTGGCCGCGGCGAACGCCGCCCGCGTGCGCTCGGAGATCAGTTGCGATTCGTATTCGGCGACCGCGGCGAGGATATGGATCGAGAACCGGTTGGCGAGCGGCATGTCGGCAGCGACGAAATCGACGCCGCTCTTGAGCAGCGCGGAAATCATCGACACGCTGCGCGCCAGGCGATCGAGCCGGGCGATGACCAGCCGCGCGCCGTAGACGCGGCAAAATCGCAGCGCCTCCTGAAGCTGCGGACGGGTGTTGTCCCGTCCGCTCTCGACCTCGGTGAATTCCGCCAGCAAGGCTCCCTGGCTTGTCCGCACGTATCTGTCGACGGTGTCCTTCTGCGCCAGCAGGCCGAGTCCGGAGCGCTTCTGCTGACGCGTCGACACGCGGTAGTAGGCGACCATCGGATTCCGGCTCATGAGGCCGCCCTCCGCGCCTGCCGCAGCGACGGCGCGCCAAGGGCGAGCATGAGGTAGCGTCGGATCGACGCCGGCCCCCACCGCCGGCCCCAGGGCGACAGGACGCCGCGCTCGGCAAGCGCATCGGCCATGTCCTCATAGGTCTTGCCGGCGCGCCACAGGTCGACAAGCAGCGGCCCGACGTCGGCGAGTTGTTTCGACACGCGCGCCTGGGCGCAGCCGAATCGCTCGTCCAGTCTCTCGGTTTCGGCGCGCACGAATTCGTGCCGCGTCAGGCGCGCGATGCGGCAGACCGATTGGTTGGACCACGGCGCCCGGCGCGGCGGCACGATCCCGGCGCTGTTGAAATCGCTGGCGATGACCGCATAGGACTTGCCCTCGCGCACCCACTGCCAGATCAGCGGCGCCAGATCGCGCGCGCGGCCCAGCATGCGCGCCCGGCGCGTTTTCGCGCTCGCCTCCCAGGCGCCCGGCGGAAAGCCGCGCCGGCCATGCGGTTCGAAGTTGCCGAGCTTCACCCCGCGCGCCTTCGTCGCAGCCCGGATGTCCTTCATGCGTTCCGACATCAGGTTGGATTCGTACTCGGCGAGCGCGGCGAGGATGTGGATCGTGAACTTGTTGGCGTGCGGAGCGTCCAGCGCGACGAATTCGAGCCCGCTTTCCATCAACCTGGCGATCAGCTCGACGCTCCTCGACAGCCGATCGAGGCGGGCGATGACGAGGATCGCTCTTGTGATCCGGCACAGGCTGACCGCCTTGGCGAGTTGCGGGCGGTTATCGCGCCGTCCGCTGAGAGTTTCCGAGAACTCGGCGACCAGTTGGCCCTGTTGGGCGGCGGCGAATTCGCGCACGATCGATTGTTGAGCTTCGAGGCTAAGCCCGAATTGCCCCTGCTTGCCGGTCGAGACGCGATAGTAGGCGATGTATCGCCGTCTCGGATGTGCTGATGAGTCTTGAGATTCGTCCATGAGTGGCGAACCCTCGAATCAAAATAGAACCTCCGGGTCTCCTACCGACACTCGATGAAGACGCTCATGGCCTTCGCTTGGTCGGCCAAGTCCGCCGGCTGCATCGGTTGTGCAGCGCTCCCGGTCGCATAGGCGGCGCCGTTCGCATCCATGAAGCTCGTCACGATCGAGGATTTGATGGCGAAGTTGACGTTCTGGGGGATGTCGCCGTTGGTGGCTACCATCAGTTTCAGCGCGTTCAACTTGGCGGACACGACGCCGACGAGGTTTCCGTACTGGTCGAGCAGCGGTCCGCCGGAGTTCCCGGGCTGCACAGGCGCCGAGATTTGGAGGTAGCGGCTATCCTCGCCGATTCCGACCAGAGCCGACACATTGCCAAGCGTGAAGTTGCCCGACTTCGCCAGGACAGAGGTGAGCGGGTACCCGAACGCTTCCACGCCCTCCCCGAGGCGCATCGACGTCCGGAAGGCGGCGGTCTTCTTGGCGGCCAGCCCGGCGCTCAGAAGCGCCAAGTCGTTCCGCACGTCGCGCGCGACGATCTTCGCCATGGCCGTCGCCCCCTGGTCGGTGGTGACGCGAATGTCCGCGCAGTCCTCGACAACGTGCGCGTTCGTGACGATGGCGCCGTCCGCGGTGACGAAGAAGCCCGTGCCGGAGGAGGCTTCGTGATCCGGAGCTGGCGCCGGCTTCGGTTCGTCGGTCGCCCTCGCCACCGTCGGCGCCGGCGCAATCGGCGGGCTCGTCGGTTGCGGTAGCGGAGCCGAGGCCCACGTCGGCAGGGAAACGGGAGCGCCTACCGCGGCCATGGCGGAGATTTCCTCGACATCCCGGCGAGCGATGCAGGCGTAGTCGCCCTCGCATTGCGCGCGCATCTTCCAGTACGGAATTCCGATCGCGTCCGCCGCGGGAAGTCCCTGGGTCGATTTGAGGTACGCGTAGCCGGCGGCCAGGACGTTGTCCAACTCGGCAAGCTGCGGGGATCGGCAGATTGCGATTTCGGTCAGCGTGCGCGCCTTGTTGCAATCGAAGCTCGGTCGCACGCTGGCGGTCGGGGCCGGCGCCGTGGCAATCCCGTCGATGCCGTAGCCCTTCTGCGCGAGGTGTTCCCGCAGCGCCGTTGGGAAATCACGGTACCGCTTCGCGGTCTCCGGACAAGGATCGAAGCCCTTCGTCGGGACGGTGCATACCGACAGATCCCAATCCGAATTTCGGTCGTAGAGGTCGAGCATCTTGCGCCAGGCTTCGGCGCCGTTCCCGACCAAGGCGTTGTGCGCGACCCAACCGGCGAGATAGCCGTTCTGCCGCCAGTCGTCCTGGGTGGCCAAGCCTTGGTCGGCCAGCAGCATTTGAACGAGCGCCCTGCGGAACTCGGCGCCGTGGGACGCGTCCATGATGCGGGCGCCGACCAGCTTGTAGATCTTCGGCGGCGCGTGCGATCCGGCGTACGGCGCGAATGCGTAGTCGAAGCTGTCGTCCTTGCCGACAAGCTCCGCAGTCCCGTCGCCGTTGAGGTCTTCGACCCTGGGGCCGTCGACGTCGAACTCGCCCATGTCGACGGTCGCCCAGCGTCCGTCGACGAAGGTCAGCACCCGCATCAGGGTGCAGCAATGCGCGCCGCCGGTGAAGTGCGTCGCGACCACCTGCGGAAATGGGGACGAAGTGTCCAGCCGCGCGACCGACGCGGCGGTCGAATTGTAGGGCCCGTCGCCGTCGAAGGTCGCGCTCGCCACATCCTGTCCGCCGCAGCGGACGCGCACGACCTTCCGGCTGTTCGAGGATTCGACGAGCACCTGCAACCCCGCCGCCGAGGCGACGTGAGGGTCCTGCTCGAAACTCGACGCCTGCGCCAGGACTGCCGACTTGGGGCGCTCCCACACCTTCTCGATGAAGGTCGGCGCCTTCGAGAAGAAGGCGTCCTTCGGTGGCCACCACGCATCCGATAGCTTCTTTTTGAGCGCGGCCGGGTCGGGAACACTCAGCGGACCCGCGGCGACCGCGTACCAGCCGTTCGTCGTCGATATGACCGTCGGCGGCCCGAATTCGGAACCGAAGCGCCTCGCCAGACCGATCGCCTCGTCGACATCCTGGCGGCTCGCGAAGACAACCCAGCGGACATTCCCAGATGTCTCCAGCGGGCCTGCGGCGATGGCCGCCGTCGCCACCCACGCGCCGACGGTCAGCGCGAGCCAAAACGTAAGCGAGACAACGAATTTGCTCATAGGAAAACGCCTGAAACACGAAAGCGCGGTCGACGCGGACAAACTCGGAGACCGCGATTATCGACCGACAGGGGTGCGAGGTCCAGCGGTCGAGTTTGCCGTTGGCGGGGAACCACGCCAATCGGTCCGGTTTCGAAGACATCGACGCCGTTTGGGGCAGACGGCTGGAACGTTCAGCAAACTCGCTAAAATTGAGCTTTTCCCAGTAGCCCGGATTCAATGCCTTCAAATGCACCATGCCGCCGCGCCAATCCCCCCGGTGACCCATGGCTCCGACCGCCGCAATTCCAAGCGACACCTCGATCGCCGACCACCTCGATCTCACCGCACGCGATATCGCGACAACGATGTCGATCGACGACGCGGCGCGCGCCCTCGGCATTCCGGTCGCCGGAGCGGTCGCGCTCGCCGAGGCGGGATTCTTCGGCGACTGCGCCACGGCGCGACGTCTTCCGACCCACCATTTTGACAACCTCGTCGAGCGGCTCTGGCGGTCCGCGCTGCCCGCGGCGTCCCACGCGCACGGCGTGGACCTGATCGTCGCGATGGAGAGCGCCGGCCAAAGCTCGTTGGCTTGGCCGATCGTGATCGCAGCGCTGTTGAAGGGGCGCGTCACCGCCTACCGCCGCCGAGGCTTCATCACGGGACCGGTGCTGTCCGCGTTGGTCGTCTCATCCGGGCGCGCGGTGAGCGAAGCGGCGGTCTTTGCCGCTCTTGACGCCGACGCGCCGTTCATCTGGATGCCGGCTGCCGCGCATTGACGCCCACGAAGTCGCGCATCACCACGCGACATCGACAAACCGGATTGCCGCAGCCCGGCGGATCAACTATGGTATCGGCCATGACCTGACCTCCCGAAGGCTCGACCACGACCGCGCAAGCGATGGCGCTTGCGCGCGATCTCGGTCGTCGAGCTAGAGGAGGCGGATTTGCCAGACATCACGATACGCTTGCACAGGGACCTCGCGGAGCGACTGCTCGAAGCGGGTCCCGACGGCGCCAGGGCGCTCGCCGCGCTGTGGCGGCAGGCCGGAAGCGCGGTCAGGACCCACGGTCGGCACATCGCCTACGCGCCGGCTGTCCTGCCGAACGGGCTGCATTGCGCGATGAGCGTCCACGTCGGCCTGCGTGGCATGGTCGTCGAAGTCGACGGCCCCGGGACGCTGATCCCCGGACGCGGCGTCGTCGTGGACCGCCTCGAACCGATCCGCCGGACGCCGGGTCGGCGGAAGCCGTAACGGATTTCCAGGCCTCGGCGCGCGGGTACTGAATTGCGCGCCGGGCCGCATTGCAACCCCGAAAGGAGGGACCATGAACGACATTGTACGCATCCTGAAGGCGGCAGACTTCGCCGCCCGCAAGCACGCGAACCAGCGCCGCAAGGGCGACCTGGCCGAACCGTACCTGAACCACTTGA
>Ga0302319_10011441_pt1 | contig 16832 bp, 17 predicted proteins | sample Bog_T0_2_FD_203319 | JGI IMG/M metagenome (GOLD analysis project Ga0302319, IMG submission 203319) | Peat permafrost microbial communities from Stordalen Mire near Abisko, Sweden - Bog_T0_2 | ecosystem: Environmental > Terrestrial > Soil > Wetlands > Peat | place: Sweden: Abisko, Stordalen Mire...
GGCCGCATCGCCCTGCGCGCCGAGGGCGTATGGAAGAGCTATGACGATGGATCGATCGAGGTTCTGAAGGGCGCGGACTTTGAGGCCGTCGAGGGACAGACGGTTGCTCTTTGCGGGCCATCGGGCTGCGGAAAGAGCACACTCTTGCACCTGTTTGGCGGCCTGGATTGGCCTGACCGCGGGCGCATCTCGGTGAATGGAGTTGAAGTCAATCGGCAGCGCAACCTGCTGCATCTCTTGCGTCATGAGGTTGGCTTCGTCTTTCAGCTTCATAACCTGATTCCCGACCTGACGCTGGAAGAAAACTGCCTGATTCCCACCGTCGCGGCGGGCATCGATCGCCGATCGGCACAAGCGCGGCTTCTCGAACTTGCGGAGCGCACGGGCCTGACGCATCGGCTCGGGCAACGCATCCAGAAGCTCTCTGGCGGAGAGCGCCAGCGCACCGCGCTCTGCCGCGCGTTGATGAACCGGCCGAAGATTCTGCTTGCCGATGAGCCTACCGGCTCGCTCGATGAACACACGAGTGGCGCGGTCTTTGCCTTGTTGCTCGACATCGTTGCCACGGAAGACGTAACGCTGGTGATGGCTACACACGATCGCGGCTTAGCCAATCGCTGCGACCGGCTTGTCGAGATGCATGACGGGAGGATCCATGAGCCAGTATCCGCCTGATGCGAACCTCGCTCAAGAAACTGCGCCGATGGCTGTGGCAAGCGCCGCATGGCATGCCCTGTTTTGGCTTGTGTTTGCAAATGCCGTCGGAGTGCTGATCGCAACTCTTCTGCTGTTTCCCGCGCTCAATCGGCTGCTGGGCGAGTGGACCTATGGCCGCTGGATCATGGTTCACATGAATCTGGAACTCTACGGGTGGGCGAGTCTACCGTTGGCAGGGTTCCTGTTCAAGGTATACGGCGCCGACCGCGGGCCGCTTGCGCAATGGTGCAGGCCGGTGATGTGGGTGTGGTCGGCGGCTCTCGCTTTGGGCGCGTATTCATGGCTCTCGGGCCACTCCAGCGGCAAGCTGTTTCTCGACTGGAGCGGATACTCGCGCGTTCTCTTTCCGCTGGCAATGATCGCGTTGTTTCTTGTGCTCGCGGTTTCGTTTGTCCGCGAATGGAATAGCGCGGCCATTGTGACGATGGCCGCCCGAAGCGCCAGGGTCTTTGGACTCGTGTTTCTGCTGGCGATCCCTGTGGCGATCTACATGGCGGCCAGCCCAGACTTTTATCCAGCCATCAACCCCGATACCGGCGGACCCACGGGAGCGAGCCAGCTTGAGTCGTCGCTCATCGTTGTCGCGATCCTGCTCATGCTTCCCTTTGGCCTTACGCGGCGCAAGCGGGAAAATGTGCGGATGATCCCCATCGCATGGGCAATCATGATTGCGGAGTTTGTTCTTTGCATTGCTCTGGGCCGCGGCGACATCAGCCATCATCGCCCCGCGCAGTTTCTTTCGCTGGGCTGTCTTCTGCTTTGGATTCCGCTCACGCCGGCATACTATGCGGCCTTTGAATGGCGAGCCAACACGCGCCGCTGGCGTATCGCATTCCTTTGCTGGTGGTCGGCGCTGGTGCTCACCGGCTGGGTCTTCTTTCTTCCGGGCGTCCTCGATCATTTCAAATTCACCGACGGCCTGGTCGGCCACTCGCTGCTGGCCATGGCCGGCTTCACATCCAGCCTGCTGATCTTCGTCATGGTGCAACTGCTGGGCGAGGGCGGATGGATATTCAATCGAACGCGATCGTTCTATGGATGGAATATCGCCGTGCTGGGATACGTCGTGCTGATGTCGGCGGCCGGCTGGCGCGAGGGCTTCGACCCCGCCTTCACCATGGTCCCAGGAGTTATGCGCGACGCCGTTTACATTCTTCGCTTTGTTGTTGGACTCGCTATGCTTGCCTCGTCGCTTGACTGGCTCGTCGATGCGACTGCTTTGCTTCGCGAGTCCGCGTCTGTTTCGCCGCCCGCACCAGAAGCCTTGGAGGTAACAGCATGAAACGCTCCTTGCTCATCGGTTACCAACTGATCATCGGATTGTCAGACACATTTACCGGCGCATTGCTTATCATTGCGCCAGGGTTCACGCTCAACCTTATGCGCTTGCACGTACCCGCCGATGCACTGCCATTCCTGTCGTTCATTGGCGCGTTTGTTTTTTCCGTCGGCCTGGCATGCCTCTATGGAGCGTTGGTAATGGCTCGTAGAGGAAACCCTTGCAAGCTGGAAGTCATCTGGCTGCTCACGGCGATTACCCGCGCCAGCGTGGCCATCTTCGTGGGGACACAGATACTCGCGCAGACTCTCGAAGTGGGCTGGCTCACGGTTGCCATCACAGACGGCGCGTGCGTTCTGATTCAAGCGATCGGTCTTCGCAAAGGCTGGCTGGCCAATGTCGCGCGGTAAATGGAGTGCATCGGGATGGCAAGGCGCTAGCCTTGTCGCGATCACCTATGTCTATTTCCTGATCTTTGCGCAGTTTGCTTTTCTGCGCCGCTTGGCAAGCCTTGGAATTGCTGGCGCGCATTTGACGGCCGTTATGGCCGCGATGGCCATTGGCGGGATTCTGCTCAGCCTGATTGCGCCGCGACTGAACCTATGGCCCTTACCAAACCAGAGGCTCCGCGCGGGACTCGCTGCTTCGGGTGCAGCGGCGCTTCTGTCGCTTCTCCCGCTTGGACTCGCCGCGAGCATGACTGTTTCTTTCCTGATCGGCGCGGGGCTTGGGCTCTTCACTGTTACGCTGGCAACGCATCTGCGTCAATGGACGGGCAATCGCAATCCGCTCCTGCTTGCCGGACTGGGCACTGGCGCCGGTTATCTGGCATGCAACGTCCCCGGATTCTTCACTGCCTCGGCCGAGGCGCAATCGGCGACGGCAGGTTTGTTATGCTTGGCCGGAATTCTCGTTACTCTTTTTCCCGCTTCCGTTGTGCAGGAAGGCGTGATCGCCTGGCCTGGGTCCCCTATCCCATTTCGCTACGTGCTGGCTTGCTTTACAGCGTTGGTCTGGCTTGATTCCGCCGCATTCTTCATCATTCAAAACACTCCGCAACTGAAGGCCGGAACATGGGAAGGCCAGGCGCACCTTTGGACAAACGGCTTCCTCCATCTTGCTGCAGCGCTTGCCTGTGTCTGGTTCCTACGCAAGCGAGGTCTCTCGTTTGTTCTTTCGGCCGCATACTTCGCGCTGGGCACGGCTTGCCTGCTGCTGCTCGACCAGCATAGCGTCGCGCTGGCCTCCGTTCTTTATCCAATGGGCGTCTCGCTTTACTCCGTGGCGCTGGTCGCCTATCCATCGTTGCTTGCCCCGGCCTCTTCCGCCGCAGAGCGCGGACGCCGGGCTGGATGGATCTACGCCATTGCCGGCTGGTCAGGCTCCGCATTGGGAATCGGCATGGGCCAGAACCTCGGCTATGTTCCGCCCATCTTTGTGCTGGCAGCGGGAGTCGTGATTGTGCTTCCCTGGCTGCTCAGATTCCTTTTGCGAAGGAAACGGGAGGCGGCGGTGACTGCAGCGACTCTGCTGGCAGCATTGCTTATCGATGCCGCGGTTTCCGGCACACGCGTGACTCCTTCACTCACCCAGGTCGAGCGCGGCCGCCAGGTTTACATCTCAGAGGGTTGCATCAACTGCCACTCGCAATACGTGCGCCCCAATTCGCCCGACGTTGCGATGTGGGGACCTGTCGAAACCACGCAGGAACTCCATCAGCAGCACCCACCGCTGATCGGAAATCGACGCCAAGGCCCGGACCTGGCCGAGGTCGGCGGACGCCGTTCGGCCCTTTGGCTCAAGATGCACTTCTACGATCCGCATGAGGTCAGCGGTGCATCCATCATGCCCTCGTATGAATTTCTTTTTCGCGACCGGCGAGGCGACGATCTGGTGGCCTACCTGTCAAGCCTCAAGACCGCGGGTGCTGAAGAGCATCAGAGCGCGGAGAGGCTTTGGCTTCCCTCTTCAGCCGCCGTCGATCGAGTCAATGCAGACGATGGCGAACGGCTCTTTGCACGCCACTGCGCGACATGCCACAGCGCCAGCGGGAGCACGCGCATCCTCTGGCAAACGAGTTTCAAGAGGTTGCCGCCCGATCTTGCGGTTGGTCCATTCTTCTATCTGCCGCCTTCCGGTCCGGCCGCCGTGCGCATCGATCGCCTTGCGCAGATTGCCAAGTTTGGCGTTCCAGGAACCGATATGCCCGGGCATGAATACTTGTCCGATGAAGAAATAGCCTCGATTGCCGCCTGGGTTGCACAACTCGACGGGCAGCAGAGTCAGAACCGATCATCAACATCGTACCTACAGGAGAAGAACAAATGAAATTCATCGCCAAGTCGCTCTTCCTCGCGCTCGCGCTGGCCACCGCCCCCCTTGCGCTCGCCCAGCATCAGACGTTCACCGTCAATCCGGATTCAAGCAAGGTCGCCTTTTCTCTGGGCGGAAACACCCACCACGTGGATGGAACCTTTCATGTGCAAAGCGGAACGATTGACTTCGATCGCAGCGCAAACACCATCTCGGGATCCGTCGTTGTGGCTGCGGGCAGCGGCAACAGCGGCGACCAGGGCCGCGACAAGAAGATGAACTCCGACGTTCTCGACGTGGCGCACTTCGCCGATGTGTCGTTCGTGCCAAAAAGCTACACGGGAACAGTCGCCGCAGCGGGCGATTCCACCATTGCGGTTACTGGCGTATTCACTCTTCACGGAACTCCGCACGACCTGACAATGCCCATGCAGATTCACATTAGCGGCACGACTCTCACTGCCAAGACTCACTTCACGGTTCCTTACGTTCAGTGGGGACTGAAAGACCCCAGCATATTTATCCTCAAAGTTGCCAAAGTGGTCGACATCGACCTGGCGCTGGAAGGGCGTCTGTCCTCCTCCAATTGAGACCCAGGATCGCTCCAAACTCTGCCTCCCCACATCCCAGCTGGGTCCCGCAAATCCAGCGAAATGGTACGGTCGGACGGCTTGGGGTCGCGTAAAAGCCGAATATTCTGTATCCTAGAGTTACAGCCCGCTTCTTGGCGGCAAATTCGATAAAGGAGACTTTCATGGCAGAGTCAGCGAAAAAGACGAAGGCAACCGCGAAGCCAGGCAAGACCCCAACCAAGAAAACGACCGTCCCAGTCGCTAAAGCGGCAAGCGCGATAGCACCGGCTCGCGAACAGATTGAGCAGCTCGCGAAGGAGTACTGGGCAGCGCGCGGCGGCCAGGATGGATACGCCGAGCAGGATTGGCTCAGAGCCGAGCAGGAACTGCGCAAAAAGGCGTCGTAAGCCTGCAGCATCGCAAACGAATCATTGGGTTGATCGCTGAAAAGGGTTAAGGCCCCGAAAGATGAGGTGCGCTCTCTTGAAGCGATGCCGCGGGATTGTTGCGGCTTCCACTCTTATGTTTAATGCGCAAGGGCGGTCCATCCTCCCACAAGGAATGGGCCGCCTCTTTGCATTCCGGAGTTTCTTGTGATGCACGCCGGAAATATTTTGCTCCGTCTGGACCCGGAGACGCAGGATCTTCGGTGGCTCTGCGATCCGAACAGGATGCCGGTCCTATAAGGTGCGCTTGAACAGCGGCGTGGCGCAGAGTAAGGTGCCAATGCCGAACACGAAGAGAAAAAGCAGGTCGTACTGAATGGCCACAAAGCCGCCGTCTTTTAACAGGATGGCTTTGAAGCCGTGGACGCAGTAGGTGAAGGGGTCGACGATGGAGATGGCTTGAAGCCAGCGCGGAAATGCCCTGATGGGATACATGCCTCCAGATGGATAAAGAAGAAGGGTGTTAAGAACCCCGAACATGGCGCGAGGAACCAGGGGATCGTCGACCCTGACCATCATGAGAAACATCATGCCGTTGAATGCGATGGAGGTAACGACGATCAGGCAGATAAGCTCCGCCAATGCTTCGGGATGAAAGATCACTCCGAGGCCTGCCATGAGCGACCCGATGACAGTGAGGGAGATGCCGGCCAGCACGGCCTTCATGGACCCGGCGATGTTCATGCCAAAGACTAACTCAAGCCTGGTGATTGGAGTTACAAGATAGCCTTCGTGCACGCCCCGCGCCTTGTCGTCGATGTATAACATCCCACCGCCGATCATCACCGAAATATACATGGCCAAAGCTATTGTGAGAGGGAGAAGAAACTTCATGTAATTGACATAGGGATATAGCTCGACGATGTTCAGGGCAACGGCCGTGGCCAGGCGTGGCTGGATTGCCGGCGTGGTCAGCGCTGTAACCACCAGCTGCATCTCTGCCTCGAGCGAGCCCGACGTGAATTGGTCGGTGTCGTCCACGACAAAGCCAATGACAGGCGCGTCCTGAGCGTAGACGCGGCGCGAGTATTGTGTGGGAATGATGACGGCAGCGTCGATCTTGCCGGTGCGGACGTCTTCGCGGGCCTTGTTCTCGTCGGTGTAATCGACGGTGGTGAAGGTCTTGATGTTGGCGGCGATGGAGTCGAAAGACTCGCGGAGTTTTACCGCTTGCGGGCCGTGATCGTGGTCGACGACGGCGACGTGCGCGCCGGTGATCTTGCCGCCAAAGGCGTTGCCCATGATGACGAGTTGCAACAGCGGCATCATGAGCGACATGATCATGAGGGTGGGCGACCGGAAGAACTTGCGCATCTCGCGCTCAATGATGGCGAACATTCTGGTCATGGCTGGGCTCCCGGACGGGGCGGTAATGTGAAGACAGGAGGCTTGACCTGCTCATCGCGGAGTTGGCGGCCGGTGTAGTGGACGAAGACATCGTCGAGGGTGGTGTTCTGAACGCTGAGGGAAGTCAGAGTTTCGCCGAGGGATGCGGCTAACTCAACCAGCTGCATTGTGGTTTTGGAGCCTGAAGAAGTTATCACGCGATAGAAGCCCGCGGACTCGGCCTGCACACTGGTGACGCCTTCGAGGCTTTCGAGACGCGCCTGCCACTCGGGGGTTTCGCGATCGAAATGGACTTCAACGACATTTGCGCCGGGGACGCTGCGCTTGAGTTCGAGAGGCGTGCCGAGGGCTACGAGAGTGCCGTGGTCGACGATCGCGATGCGGTCGCAAAGCTTGTCGGCTTCTTCCATGTAGTGGGTGGTGAGAAGCATGGTGAGGTGGCGGGTTTCCCTGAGGTGATTAAGCATCTCCCACACGGCGATGCGGGAGACAGGATCGAGACCCGTTGTAGGCTCGTCGAGAAAGAAGATGTGCGGGTTGTGAACGAGGCCGCGGGCAATTTCAACCCGGCGGCGCATTCCTCCAGAAAGTGTCTTGACCTGCGCGCCGCGCCATTTCACGAGGTCAACTGCTTCAAGAACATCGTTAATGTTCTTCAGGCGTTCGGCTTTGGGAACACTGTAGAGCTTGGCGTAGATGCTGAGGTTTTCCTCGACGGTGAGGTCGGGATCGCTGGTGAGCGCCTGGGGAATAACGCCGATCATGCGGCGAACGGCGTCAGGGTCTTTGGCCACATCGAATCCGGCAACTGTTGCATGACCGCTGGTTATGGGGACCAGCGTGGTCATCATGCGGATGAGGGTGCTTTTGCCTGCGCCGTTGGGGCCGAGCAGACCGAAGATTTCACCGTCGGCAACTGAGAAATTGACTCCCTTGACGGCTTCAAACGTGCCATAGCGCTTGACGATGTTCTCTACAGCAATGGCGGGATGCGGAATCGAGCCGTTGCTGTTTATCGCCGGGCTGGGCTGGACGAAATCGGGTTGGGCTGGCACGGTCACTGTTTCACCAGCTTGCTCTTGGGGATGTAGACCTCGGCGGTCATTCCGGGGACGAAGCGTTCGCCGGGATTGTCAATGAGCAGCTTCAACTGGATGGTCTTGATGTCGCGCTTGCGGCTGCTGACGTCGCGCTGAGTGGCGAAGTCGGCTTCAGCGGACTTGACGATGATTTTGCCTTGAATCGTGTCTCCCGCGGGCATAACCACGCGGAGCGAGTCTCCGAGCTGGACGGTGTCAGCCTGGGTTTCAGGCAGCGGCGCATAAATCCAGGTCTCGGTCAGGTCCATGATGGTGACGATGGGCGCGCCCGCGGCGACCACTTCGCCCTGGCGAGTGGCGCGGACGTTGACCTTGCCGCTGACCGGGGCAAATACCTGGGAGTAACCGACCTCGACTTTTGCCTGGTTGGCAAGGGCACGGGCATTTGCAACCTGATCGCGGGTCTCGTCCACGGTGCGGGCGGCGACGGTGGCGAGCAATTCATGGGCGCGGGCCTGGCGCAGCGAGGCCTCTGCTGCAGAGACGTTTTCCCTTGCCGTATCGACGGCTGCCTTGGCAGCCTGCAGCATGGTAGCGGCGTCGTCCCGCGCCTGAGCGCTCATAATCCCCTGCTGGGCCAGCGCGACCGTGCGGCTGGTGTCGGCCTGCTGGTGCTCGAAGTTGGCCTGGGCCTGAGCGAGTGAAGCTTGTGCGGCCTTGACCAGAGCTTCGGCGTTGACGGCGGCGCTGCCGACCTCGCCAACCGTCTGGCGCTCGGTTTCGACCGTCTCGCCAAGCTTGAAGCTTTGACTCGACGCTGTCGCCTCGGCGGCGTTGCGCGCGGCCTGCAGGTCGTCGCTCTCGATGATGGCGATCAACTGGCCGGCCTTCACGTCCTGGCCTTCGTCGACGGTGAGGGTCTGAATGCGGCCGGGGATCTTGGCGCTGACCACGACCTCGTTGGCGTCGACCGTGCCGATCAACTGCAGGTCACCGGTCGGCCGGACGGTAACAAAGTACCAGATAAGAGACCCTATGGTGAGCAAACCCAGGATCAAAAAGACACGATTGCGTGCGTTCATTGGCGCCTCACTTCAGTTGCAGACGTTTGGGCAGCTTCGATATTGCAGTCTTTGAAACTTGCATTGCGGGAATGATCGGCTGGCGGCTCAATATGGTTTGGCATGGGCGCAGCGGCCAGCACCCGGACTGCCACTCGCGCGCCGTGTTCGCGATCGGCAAAGATGGTCTGGCCGAGGTACTCGATAGCAACCTCGCGCCGGTGCGCGAGTTCACTTCTCTCCAACGGGTCAACGCCGAATGCGAGCCGGGTAAGCGGTGCAGAGAGAAAATAGAGGATATTGGCGCCCAGTGCGGCGTAGCGCATCTGCGAGGGGTCGACCCGAACCAGTTCCCCTGAGGCAATCCCCTCTTCAAGCAGCTTGTCCACCATCACCCACAGTGGCCGAAAGAACTTCTCCGCCATCGGCGCCAATCGGTTCTCTTCGCCCCGGTGCAGCCGGACCATCTCCTGTTGCATAAGAGATCGCATCGCCGGGTGGGAGTAGGAGCGGTCGAAGTTGCCCAGTACGATCTGCATGAACCGCTCCCCAGCAGACGCATCCGCTTGAAGAACGCTGATGCTGTCGGCCCGCACGCTCTCGAATACGGACTCCAACGCCGCGGCATAGAGGTCTTCTTTGCTCTTGAAGTAGTAGTAAAGGAGCGCCTTGTTGACACCGGCTTCCTCGGCGATCTGCTCAGTGCGTGCGCCAGCGAGCCCGTTTTGGCTGAATTGGCGGATGGCGGCATCGAGGATTCGGGCGCGGGTGTGGTCGGCGCGTTCGGTCTGAGAGCGGGATGGAAGGGTCGAAGTCATGTTTAACTAACTAGTTAGTAAAATATCTCAAGGGCGGACAATTTGCAAGGATGTCTGGTAAGAATCTTGTGAAATGAGCTCAAGATCAATGAAATGAATGCGATTGGGATCGCACTATGATTGTGTGCTTAGGAATCGATCTGGCTTCTGAAATCCAGTTTCTCAGGCAAAGAAACTGATCTCGCCGGCAGGGCTGCTGGCTGCTGGCTGCCTGGGCAAGACTCGCCGATCTTCGTCCTCCGAGCCTTCGAACTCGTCTTGCCGCCCGTCGTCCTCGGGGCCGTCCTCCTCAGCACCGCGTTCCGATGGTTGACGGCTCGGCGAATAGGTCTCGTCACGGGTTCTCGCCGTGTTTTCGACCCTTTCCATGGGCAGCAGTTCCAGGTCGGGCTCGATGGAGCGGGTGAGCGGCAGTGGCATGAGGTTGGTAATTGGAGTGATTCCCATCTTCGGTCGCTCCTGGATCAAATCCTGGATCAGGGCTGATTAAAGGACTTGCCATGGTCCGCATATCGGCTTGACGAAGGCGAACTTTAGTTTTCTTTGACGAAACTGCCCGGAATCTGGACAAATTGCCTGGGCGCAGCCGTTCCTCGTTCCTTTGCGCCGGGGCGCGCAGGAGTTGTTAGACTGGGACCATGATGGAAGAACTGGAGTTCCGCAACCTTGCCGAGAACGCTCTCGACACGCTCATGCAGCATTTGATCTTGCGCGAGGAAGACTCCGAAGCCGGTTTCGAGGTTGAGGGACAGGGCGGTGTGCTGCACGTGCTGTTCGAGCAACCGCCCGGCAAGTTCGTGATTACGCCGAATGCTCCAGTGCGGCAGATATGGATTTCAGCGCTCTCGACCAGCTTCAAACTCGACTGGGACAGTGCTGCCTCTGCCTTCGTGCTGCCGCGCACGGGCGAGCCCCTGATGGCTCTGGTGGATCGGCTGATTCAGCAGCACCTGGAAGGGTGAGGCTGCCTCTTTAGGCTCAAGCAAACGGCGCCAGTAAGTTGGCAGGCGGCTGCATTGCAAAATAAGTCGAGACTGACCTCTATTTGCCCGATACGTTTTGACGGAGAAATGCGACGACTTTCGTGACGGAATCATTTGCCGCATCCGGATCGAACTTTATAAAGGCTCGGCGGCCTTCCGCGGCGGGATCGGTGTAGCTGAACGAAGGACCGCTGCGATTGAAGTCATGCGTGGCGCCGGGGTATTCGACTGTCTTGAGGTCGAAATTGAACTTTTTCATCATCATCTGCTTGAGTTCGGGAACCCCTTTGCCTTCACCGTAGGAATCCTCGGTCCCATACAAAACAAGAATCGGAGCTCCGGTGATGCCGCCATGTTCAAACTTGGAGACGAGCGGTTTAGAAACCGGATAGAAGGCCAGGTGAGCTATAAATCCGTCTTCTTTTCCGAGCCACTCCCTGCGATTTTCTTCGATGGCGGTCCTCATCGTAATGCCGCCTCCCATCGAGAAGCCCATGATGCCGATGCGCGTGGGGTCGATGGCAGGATTCTTGCGAAGTTCCTTCAGTGCGGCAAAGGCCATGGGAACAAAAGTTTCGATTGTAGGGCGATCCATGGGCGAGGTAAAGATTCCGGTCTTGAAATCCACTTCGAAGATAGCGATGCCGGCATTGAGCACAGGTTCCCGATAGAGCCTGCCAACCTGATTGATGCCCGATGTTCCGTGAACCATGACGATCGCGGGGACGGGGCCGGAAGCGTTGTCGGGCAGGTAGAGAGTTCCAGACAAGGCGTAGGGCTGGCTCTTGTCGAGCGAGGAAAACTCGATCTTGGTGGGCGATGAAGCCGCATGAAGAGTTAAGGCAGAAAATGTTAGAAGAGCCGTTGCAAAAGTACCAAAGCATCTTGACGATCGCATTAAGCCACTCCTTTCGGGCTTGTCAGTACTGCGGGATGGAATGCGCTTCTTCTTCGGATCGTCTTCATCCACAACGACATCCGACTGTTCCCAACCGGGGAGCAGAGCGCTCAGCGAGGGTTCTATTTTCGGCACTGGTTCGCTAAAATCATACCGCTCATAATGCAAATTGCAAGGCCAAAAGAATGTATGCCTCGAAGGAGCCGGCTTTGGGGAAGAAATGCCGCCGGTCATGCTACAGCAAAACCAGGGAAGACGTAGTCCCGGAACCAGTTCACTCAAGTCGACGCGCCCACCAGAGAGCGGCGACCTGCTACGACGTGAATCGGTCTTCAGTATCACTGGTTTTGGTTTGGCAGACTCGTCTCGCAACGGTCCACCGCCCCAGAGCATTTGGCGCACTAGCTCGCGGTCTCCCACCCTGTCCACAAGAGCAAGGCTCCGGCCAGGGTGGAACACCACTTTGGCCATAACTTTCTACTGCAAGGAATAGACGGTCTTGAGGACTTTTTCCGCCACAGACTTGGGAAGTGGAGCGTAGGAGAATGCCGAAACTTCGCTCTCGCCGGAGTTGACGATCCAGCTAAGGAGGTCCTTGATGACCTTGCCCTTGGCAGGATCGGGGGACTTGAGCGGAACCAGCAGCCATGTGAAGCTGGAAATGGGATAAGCGTCGGCCCCAGGCGCGTTGGTGATCGAAACGCGATAGTCCGCGGGAAGAACCTTAATGCTGGCCGCGGCTTCGGTGACGCCCTCGATGGAGGCCTTCTCCCAATTGCCGGCCGCATTCTTGACTTCGCCGTAGCTGATCTTGTTTTGCAAAGCATAGATCAGTTCGACGTAGCCAAGAGAACCGGGCAACTGGCGTACCAGGCCGGCCACGCCCTCGTTGCCTTTGCCGCCAACGCCTACCGGCCAACTGGGCGAAGCGCCCTTGCCGGGTCCGTTAGCCCACTCTGAGCTGACTTTGCTGAGGTAGTCGGTAAAGATATAGGTGGTGCCGCTTCCGTCGGAGCGATGGACGACAATGATCTTTTGGTCGGGGAGCTTGACTCCTGGATTATCCTTGGCGATGCGAGCGTCGTTCCAGTTCGAGATCTTGCCAAGGAAGATGTCGGCCAGCACGTCGGAGCTAAACTTGACATCGTTGACGCCAGGGACGTTGAAGATGGGGACAACCGCCCCGAGGACGGTGGGAATGTGAATCAGCTTGGTCTTGGAGGCGGCAAGCTGCTCGTCGGTGGCCGGACCGTCGGTTGCGCCAAAGTCCACGAGGCCGGCAGTGACCTGACGGATTCCGCCGCCGGAACCGATGGACTGGTAGTTGATCTCAACGCCGGGATGAGCGGCGCTGTATTCGCTGAACCATTTGGAATAGATCGGGTAGGGGAAGGTGGCGCCCGCCCCGGTCAACTTCTGGGCCTGAGCAGCGCTCATGGCCAAAACGAACAACATTGCGGCAACCAACGACTTTTTCACGGATAGCTCCCTTGCAAATGAAATGCCGCTTACCATTGTCTGCGCGGAATGTTACTGGCGTTTGAATAGTAGGCGTCCTTGGCGATTTACGCGCTCGGCCCATTGGCTGCGGGCGGTTCTGGCGCGAGCGGCAGGGTGAAGTGGAAAGCGGCGCCTGCGCCGAGTTCGCTTTCGGCCCAGAGGCGTCCGCCATGGGCCAGAACAATGTGCTTGACGATGGCCAGGCCGAGGCCGGTGCCGCCGGATTCGCGGGAGCGGGCTTTGTCTACGCGATAGAAACGTTCGAAGATGCGATCAAGGTGCTCAAAGGCAATGCCAGGACCGAAGTCCCTGACAGTAAACTCAACTTCGGCTTTAAGGAGTTGCGCACCCACGCGGATGCGCTTGCCGGACTTGGCGTACTTGATAGAGTTTTCGATCAGGTTGCCGAAGACCTGGTTCATGGCGTCTGGGTCGGCCATCACGGGAACGTCCGGCGCGCCCGTCGATTCCAGATCGACCTTGGAGTCGGCGGTGAGGCCGCTGAAGGAGTCGATGGCGTCTTTGAGAAGGGCAGAGGCGCGGGCCGGCTGGAGCGCGAGCTTGTAATCGGGGCTCTCGACGCTGGCCAGAGCAAGCAGATCCTCGGTGAGGCGGTTCATGCGGCTGGCGTTTTTGAGGATGACGCCGAGGAATTCGCGGGTAGTCTCCGGACGGGTATGCGGGTCCTCGATCAGCGTCTCAACGTAGCCCTGAATTGAGGTGAGTGGCGTGCGCAGCTCATGGCTCACGTTGGCGATGAAGTCGCGGCGGGATTTTTCCGCGGCTCCAATGGCCGTTACGTCGTGAAATACGACGAGCGCTCCGCCACTGGGCAAAGGGGCTGCATTGATCTCGAAGATGCGGCCCGGCGCCAGCGAGCTGGCTCGTCCAAAGCTCACTTCCTTGTGCTCAAGAGCGGCACGAACGCATGCCAGGACCTCGGGATCGCGGACGGAATGTACCAGGGGGCGGCCGGGCTGGATGGGGGTTCCGGCAATGCGCATCATCACGGCGTTGGACCAGCGGACAAGGCCTTCAGGCGTGATCGCAACGACCGCCTCCTGCATCGAATCGAGCATGGTTGCCAGCTCCTGACGGCGGCTCTCGACCTCGGCGAAGCTCTGGCCCAGGCGCTCGGCGGTCCGGTTTAGCGCCGCTTCCACGGCGGTGAACTCATCGTCTCCGGCCTCGGCTACACGAGCGCTCAGGTCGCCCTCAGCGACTCGCCTTGCAAAAGATACGACACGATCGAGGCGCGCGGATACGCGGCCGGCAACCCAGGCAGCGAGGAGGATGGCGGCCAGAAGTGCGATCAGGCCTGACCAGAGCGCCTGCTGCGCAGCGAGATTGAATGCAGGCCCTGCCGCGAAATCCGCCATGTTTGCAAAGACAAGGCGGCGCAGGACGAACTCCATCACAATTGCCTGGAAGACCAGGAGCAGGACAAAGAGCCCGAGCAGCTTGGTAAAGACTTTAGGAGTCAATTGCGCTTACTCACCCTTGGGAAGCTCGAAACGATAGCCCGCGCCGCGAACAGTTTTCAAATAGCGCGGGTTCTCCGGATCGACCTCGATCTTCTCACGAATGCGGCGCACGTAGACATCGACCGAGCGGGGGGTAACAAAGCGCGCGTCGCCCCACACTGCATCGAGCAGACGGTCGCGGCTGAAGACGCGGCCCGGATGCCTTGCCAGGTAATCCAGCAGGCGGAACTCGGTGGCCGTGGTAGTTGTGAGCTCGCCGCGCACTCGCAACTGCATGGCGTTGGCATCGATGACGACCTCTTCAAAGCTGATGACGGAAGGTAGCGTGGGCCTCTCGAAGCGGCGCAGCACGGCCTTGACGCGCGCCACCAGTTCGCGTGTGGCAAAGGGCTTGGTAATGTAGTCGTCGGCGCCCAGCTCCAGGCCCAGGACGCGGTCGTTCTCGCTGGCCCGTGCGGTCAAAAAGATGATGGGGACGGTGGAAAGCGCAGGGTTCAAGCGCAAGCGGCGGCAAACATCGAGGCCGTCTCCGCCGGGGACCATGATGTCCAGCAGGAACAGCGCCGGCGGCTGACGTTCGGCATCGGGAATCAGATTGGTTGGGGTGACAAAGAGGCGCGCCGCAAAACCCGCGGCTTCAAGATGATGCTGCACAAGGCGTGCGATATCGGTGTCGTCTTCCAGAACAAATACAGTTTGGCTCAAACGGTCTGCCCTCGCCCTGCGGCCGTTGACGATTGGATGCGGAGGCCGCACGGAACCATTAACAGAGTAATGCAGCCAGGCAAAAGGATTGCAAACGTTGTGTGAATTTGAGCGGGAAGGCGAAGCGGCTGGAGCGGTGGACAAGGCGCCGCCTCTTTCCTGCTGCTATCGTCAAGCGCCCGTTTCCGCGGGGATGGCCTTTCACGAAACTCTCAAAATCGCTCGTGAACTGCTTTCCGGCGATGGATTTGCCGGCGAGCCGCGAAAACACTGATCGCCCGCTTGAGTTGCGGGCAGTCCAAAGGCTTGGGAAGCTAAACGAACCTGTCTTCGTCATCGAAAAATCGCGCAGGCTGTGGCTCTCGACTGGAGCTGGAGCCGCGCAGCGATTCAACGATCGCTTTGGCCGCCGCTATAATGCCCGCAAGTTGGCGCGCCGGCCTGCCTACGGTTTCGACTACATAGCTGCCCGCCCGATCCACGGTATCGAGAGCGTTCGTGGCCATCGCGTCCAGGCGTTCCGTCTGGCGGCGCGTTCGTTCAATGATATCCTTTGCGGTAAATTCAGCCTGAGCGGTTTGGTCACGGACCCCCCGCGCCACCCTGGCCATGTCATTGACAGTCGATTCCGCCTTTGGGCCCACTCGAGCCAGGAGCGCCTGCGTTTTGTCAACGAGCACCCGCGAGTTTTCAATGAGTTCCTTGGCATTGTCGACCATGGGAGTCAGCGAAGAACGCAGATCCTCGACTTCTGCGCGAAGAGAAGCGATTCCCTTGCGCAGAGCCAGATAGATTGCCAGCAGCACAATGGCCTGCAGCAACACGGCCAGCGCGGTGACGGCTGTAAAGGCTAACTCGATGGTCTGATTGTCAAATTTTGGCATGGGAACGATCTTGCGCCTGTCTGCTGCGGATTTCCAACAACTGGTTCAACGCGGACTCAATGCATACCGGGGGCACTTGCCCGGAGCCTGCGCACACAGCATTTCAGCCACTTGCGCGGTCAGCTCCGGGGCTGACGATCAAACAGAAAACCGCCGCAACCGGAAAGATTCGGAAAAAGCGGTAGGTCAGAGACTTTCCGGATCGGCGGGGGCAACGGTCGTCTTATAGGCTTCGCGCCCTGCATCGACGGCTGCGACCACCCTGGTCTTCTGGTCGGTCACGAGGTTCTTGCCTCGCTCCACAAACTCTTCCCACTGCGCCCGTCCGCGATCCACATATACTCCCGCATGTTCCTTGCCCTTATCTACCAGATCGCTTACCTTTTCAGCGGCTTGCTGCGTGCGGGTGCGCAGGTACTCGGTTCCCTCGCGGGCTCCGTTCGCAAGGGATTCGCGGGTCTCTCGACCGCTCTTTGGGGCATACAGAATACCCACCAGGGCGCCTACGCCCAACCCTGCCAAAAACCAACCCAATTGTTGTGCCTTGCTGTCTTCTGCCATGATGACTAATCTCCCTCTGCTCAGCTTGAAGAATGCTTGAGCCTATCAAAATTCTCCGCTATACAGCAAATCGATGCCGCAAATCACAACGCCATTTCAGCGCGCGATTCGAGGCCTGGCGCACACCCGCGGACGAAGTGAAATCCCGCAGCGCCCTCACTGCTTGGACGCAGTTTCTGCGCTCGAAGTTGCAAAGGCTTGTGGCAAAAGCAGCTAACCTGCCC
>Ga0302319_10011442_pt1 | contig 16832 bp, 8 predicted proteins | sample Bog_T0_2_FD_203319 | JGI IMG/M metagenome (GOLD analysis project Ga0302319, IMG submission 203319) | Peat permafrost microbial communities from Stordalen Mire near Abisko, Sweden - Bog_T0_2 | ecosystem: Environmental > Terrestrial > Soil > Wetlands > Peat | place: Sweden: Abisko, Stordalen Mire...
CGCCGCCTGAGATCTCGGCCGTGATCCTGCGTGAACTCGCTGAGTGGGCTCGTCTGTCGCTCGGAGAACGTCCCGAAAAAGCGGTGATCACCGTACCTGCTTACTTCTCCGACGCGCAACGAAGCGCCACTCGGGAGGCCGGCGCACTGGCCGGACTCGAGGTGATCCGAATCTTGAATGAGCCCACGGCCGCGAGCCTCGCCTACGGCTATGGCGACGGATCTCGTCACACGGCATTGGTCTACGACCTGGGAGGTGGCACGTTCGACGTCTCGGTGGTCACGGTGGAAGGCGAGATCACGGAGGTGTTGGCTAGCCACGGCAACAATCGCTTAGGAGGTGACGATTTTGACGATCTGTTAACGGAAAAACTTGCTCAAGAGTTCCAGAAGCAACATGCCATCGACTTGCGTCAGGGACATCCAGCCGCCAAAGCCCGGCTGTGGTGGGCGGCTGAGGAGGCCAAGAAGAAATTAAGCTATGAGCCTTATGTCACCATTCGCGAAGAAGCGTTAATCACGCGCGCCGGGAAGCCGCTGCATTTGGAAATGGAGATTTCGCGCACAGAATACGAGAGCCTGATTCGGCCGTTGGTAGATTCCACTCTCGACAGCGTGTCGAAGGCTTTGCAGGAGGCGGGCAAGAAACCCGGCGATATGGACGCGGTGCTGTTGGTGGGCGGATCGACCCGGACACCGCTGGTGGTAGGATTACTGAACGAACTCATGGGGATTGAACCCCGGCAGGATGTTCATCCGGATTTGTGCGTGGCGCTGGGGGCGGGCGTGCTGGCTGCCCGGCTCGCGGGCCGCGAAGTGGAGCGCGTACTCTTGGACGTATCGCCGTATTCGTTCGGCATCTCCTATTTAGGCGAACGCGGCGGTGTTCCCTATCCTCACTGCTACAGGCCAATCATCCGCCGCAATACCGCCCTGCCGCTGACGCGCACGGAGCAATATGCGACGAGCCATCCTTTTCAGACCGAAGTGAATATTCACGTCTATCAGGGCGAAGATGACGACGCGCTTAAGAATATCCTAGTGGGCGATTTCCAAATCGCAGGTTTGACGGCGATACCGGACGAGAACGAACTTCTCTGCCGGATGCGGCTCGACCTGGACGGCATTCTGGAAGTGGCCGCAGTAGAGAAACGCACCGGGAAATCGAAACAGATCACGATAGCCAACGCATTACAGGCGAAGACGGCAGAGGAGATTGCGGCTGGGCGGAAGCGCATTCAGGAGTTGTTCGAATCGCGCTCGGAGGTTTGGCCCGAGGACTCCGCCGGGGTGTTGGATGACGTGTTGGATATTGAGCCGGCCGACTGGGAGGAGGAAGAGCCGCGCGCTCTTTTAGCCGGCGAGCGCGAGGCAACGGTGGTAGTGGAACGCTCCAGGAATCTGCTGCCAAAGATGCATTCGGAGGATCGAGAAGAGGCGATTGATCTGCACGAAAAAATCGGGCTGGCGATTGAAGCGGGCGATGAGGCTGCGTTGGCGGACGCTACGCGAGCGCTACGTGAAATGCTCTTCTTCATGGAAGGAAAACCGAATTGAGCGAGGCCAACCGGTGTCCGGTTTGCCAAGCCCGTTTTCGCGGCGTCAGCATTTGCTCGCGATGTGGCGCCGATCTTGGACGGCTGATGCGGCTGACGACGGATGCTTGGCAACTGCGCCAAGCGGCCCGAACAGCAATCGCAGCGGGCGAGTTCCAACGTGGCGTGGAACTGGCTATTCAGGCGCAGGAGAGGCAGAGTACGCCTGCCGGGGAAGCTTTGCGCACAATCGGCGCATGGCTGGCTCATTCCTGCGCAGGCGGTTCCTTCTGCTGACCGTAATAAAGGCTAACAGGCCTCCACCCAGCAGCATCCACGTCGAAGGTTCCGGGACCGGCGAGAATGTCACCACTGCGGGGCCGCCACCAGGTCCGGGATTTGCAAACGGCGTAACCAGCCCCTTGTTGTTGATGTCGATCACGCCTGCTGCCCAAAGAGGGTCCGTTGCCGATGTTGAACTGCCTGTGGGATCGCTGCTCAGAAGGTAAGCCGTCTGCCCTACGTTCAGAAAATCCAAGACAAAGGTAGTGCCGGATAGGCTTGCGCTACTGCCCGATGAACTTACGCCCGCACCGGAAAGCGACAACTGAAAGCTGATCAGCCCTGTGTTGAACGTGACCGCTTGCGTTAGCTCGTTATTTGAATCGCCATTCATTATGAAGAGCATGTTCGTGCCCGAGAGCAGAACAGGGAGGCCAGCCGGTGAGGTCGATACCTGGCCATCGACAAAATACATGTTCGTCGTGGAAGTATTCGTGACCGTGCTTAACGCCGCGCCATTAAACCCGCTTACCACGGCAGTGACCCCAGCGGCGCCCAGGCTCCCTGGATTGAGTTGAAAATCTAGGTAGCCCGTTGTATTCGGCGTCGTAAATACACTCGCCGTATTTATCGTGACGTTATAGGTCAGAGTATCTCCGAATACCGGGCTGACTAAAATCAAACCCATACAAAAAAGCGCGCCTAGAAGTGCCTTTGCAGTTTGCATAATATTCTCCTTGATCTTGTGAAAGCTGCTAGTTCATGACCCCGGAGTATACGCTAGGACTGGGGGTAGTGAAATTACCGATACCGTACGACAATGTCACTGTGACGGTCACGGACGCGCCCGGGGCAAGTGAACCGGACTGCGCTGTCCAGTAGGGATCGCCGCCCAGGGCATTACTGTTGCCAGAGTTATTCACAGGCGTCACTCCCGATCCGACGATCGATAACACCAGTTGTATGGGTCCAGAAATGGCAGCAGCGCTCGTATTGGTGATCGTCACTGTTTCGCTGCCGGTACCTCGAAGGCGGTTATAGACGAAGCCGCTGGCCGTGACCGAAACCAACCCAACATCATTGGTGGCTGATTCCGAAGTCCCACTGCCTACAGCGATCTGGCCGGTATATGCAAACCCGGTGCAGCCAGGCGAAGCGCCCACCGAGCCGGACGAGTTGCCCACGTAGACAGTATAGGTGCCGGGCTGAACTGCCCACTTATGAGTCGTGGTGTTCCAATACGACAGGGGGTAGTTCGTAGCAGCCGGGTCAATGGTGATGGCAACGGGCCCTGACTGGCCGGGGTTAAGCCAGATCTTCTGGAACCCGACGAGCCGTCTGGGTGGCTCGCCAAGGTTTTCGGGGAAGCCAAGATACACCTGGACCACCTCGGCGCCATATTGTGTTCCCGTGTTCTTTACAGTGGCGGTGACCGTAACCGGCTGGGTTCCGTCGGTGGACGGCGTCACTGCGACGTTGGAGATGGCGAATGTCGTGTATGAAAGGCCAAAACCGAAGCAATACTGCGGCGTAATGTTCTGCGCTTCATACCAGCGGTAGCCGATCTCCATGCCTTCGTTATAAGAAACCCAGAGGTCGGCCGCCGGGCCGCCATAAGTTCCAGGGTTGGGTACAGCGCCATTTTCCGACACGGGGTTAAAGGCTTGAACAAGAAGGGTGCTGGGTGGGGGAACCACCGATAGAGTCTCGGCTATGCCGGGATACTCTTCAGTGGTGCTTGCGTTGACGTCGCTGGCCAATACGGGAAAGGTCATCGTAAGCTTGCCGGACGGGTTCACAGGGTTCGGGTTGATGCAGGAATGCGTGATGGTCGGCGATGTCGAAGTCCAGGTGGTGCAGACGCCGTACAACAGGTCGGCAATGACATTGCCATATTCTTCGCCGGGGTATCCCACTTCAAGAATTGCCGGAACCGAACTGACCCAGGGCAGCGTAACCGGGTCGCCGTTCACGAGAACCACAACTGTATTCGGTTGAGCGGCGATGACGCCCTCAACTATAGCGTCTGGCAACGGACCGCCATTTAGCGCAACCATGGCAACCGTGGCTCGATCAGAACCTTCCGATTCTTCATCGCCGACTATGACAATCGCGAGGCTGGCTGCCGCAGCTCCCGCATATGCCGCCGTAGCGGTGGCAGCGCTCGTGATGGAGTACACCGTTATCGTCGCCGTCGGGCAGGCCGCCTGAAGGCCCGCAAGCGCAGTGACGCTATAGATCGGCGATACCTGGGAACTGCCGCCACCGCCTATGTAGGCGGTGTTGGCCAGACTCGACGGTCCGATCAATGCGATTGTCTGCGCGGCGCCGGTGCAATGGAGAGGCAGGATATTGTTCACATTCTTGAGCAAAACGGCGGACTGATCTGCAATGGACCTCGCAGTGTTGCCGTGCGAGGTCGCATCAGCCAAGTCGATCTGCGGCCCGGTGGTGGTCGGCGTTCCAGTTGGGTACGTAAGCGAGGGGTCATATGCACCCGCCGTCCCCCCAACAGGCCTGTCGAAGATACCCTGCTGGAACATCACAGTGTACCGGGGCAAGAGAGCGCCATAGAGTTGAAGTGGTGTTATACAATTGGCGTTCTGGCCAGCCAACAGTCCGCAAGGCAGGGTGCCGGCAGGCGTGTAGGAATTAGGGAGCCAACCCGGCAGGGGCGTTGCCGGGGAGGGACCAGCGTTGAGCGCGGCGGTGAGCTGCGCAGGCGAGAAGTAGACCGGGGAGTTCATTTCCATATTGTGCCCGGCCAATATCGAAGGCGAAGTGCTTTGGGTGGCGCCAAAGTCCGACTGGACGTAGCCTGGAAAACCCCATTGGGTACGCAGGGCATCGGTAAGGGAAGTCGGGTCCTGACAGGCATGAACGCCACCGACTAAGTTGTAGGCGCACATGACGGAAAAAGCGCCACCGTCTTTGACGCACATCCGGAAGGGCGTGAAGTAGATTTCGTTTCTGGCTTGCTCGCTAATAATGTCACTGACGGTCGTCCTATCCACTTCCTGGTCATTACCCTGGAAGTGCTTACACATTCCGATGATGTCATAGCTTTGAGTCCCTTGGACGATCTGAGCAACCATCGCGCCTGCCAGAAATGGGTCTTCGCCCGCATATTCAAAACTGCGCCCCCCCTGGGGCACGCGCAACATGTCCATGCCGGGTCCCTCAATGACCTGCAAATCGAGGCTACGGGCTTCCGCACCGACGACAGTGCCGTACGTGTGTGCAAGTGAGGGATCGAATGACATCGTTAACGTCAGGTCCGAAGGCAATGCTGTGGCCTTAGGCTGAGTAGCGCAATCGCTCGCGCCGATCCCAGGAGGGCCGTTAGTGATGCGATAAGTCTGGATGCACAAGGCGGGGATCCCCAGAAGATGCCGCGAAGGGTTTGTGCCACAGCCAGGAACCTCGGGGATGGCGCCGCCCTGGCCTGCCATCTGCTGCTCCATTTGGGCCAGCGTCATGGCGTTGAGCAGGGTTGCAGCCCGGTTGGCGGGCGTATATGGGAATCCTACCGTCCACGTAGGACTCGCGGGGTTCATCCAGGCAGGGGTGGTCGCTGGCTGTCCAGCTAGGGGAGCCTGATTGCCGCACGTCGATTGAGCCACAGCGCCGACACAAGCCAGAAAGATGCCCACGGAAACTGTCGCCAAGCGTATCCACATTAACTTATTAAGTGCGCCGTATGTGCCTTCTGAGCGTACAGCGAGTTTTGTTGCGGCACCCACACATTCGCACCACATCCTATTAATATTAATAAGCTTCATAAAGGCAAACCACTTGTTTCCTCTGTACATACGTCTCCTTCCGACGTGCCGTCTTCGGCTAAATAGAACTTAATAGCGCGTGGCGAAATTTGGCAGACGGTGACGGTCAATGACGGTGAGGTCAATGACTGCCAGAATTAATAGGTGCCGTTGCGTCCTGGCGTCGGTATTTGAGGATGGCGAACTCAAATTTCGAAGTCTTGCGGTGGATAAAAGCGTATATAATTGCGACGTGCCTTGTTTCGAGGGCAATCGCCAGATAGGAGCTAAACTCTATGTCGAGTAACACTGGTCAAAGATCGTCTGGGCCATCAGAAGACACAAGTCCCCAGCCGAGAGCCATCCGGGAGCAATTGGCGCGGGTCCTCCATAGTTCATTTTTCAGAAAGAGCCAGAGATACACGGCATTTCTTCGATTCAGTGTCGAACAGGTTCTAGCGGGGCAAAGCGACTCTCTTAAGGAACGGACTATCGGAACGGCGGTCTTTGGTCGTCCGCCGGATTATGACACAGGCGTTGATCATGTCGTGCGTAGTGCAGCGGGCGAGATCAGGAAGCGCTTGGCTCAGTATTACCAAGTCCCGACGACCGCAGGCGAACTCCGAATCGATCTGTGCCCCGGATCTTACATCCCGCAATTTAGTTTTCCGCATCAGAAGGCGACCGTGGTAGAAGAGGTTTCTGCCGCCGTCCAGCAGGTTAGCATCACCCGCAACCCGTTCCGGCACTGGACCACTGCAGGGGTCGTCGCGGTCATGGTCTTGGGGGCGATAACGGCATTCGCCTTAATCAGGCGACCTCAAAACGCTTTGGATCTGTTTTGGAATCCCGTTTTCTCTTCTCAAAATACTGTCGTTCTGTGTGTTGGCAGTCATTATCATTTGCGCGAGGTTGCTGGAGGACCAGCGCCTTCTGACGCGGCCTCTGACACGGCTTTCAGGAGTCTCAGCTTCGCTTCCGCCAGTACCGTTGCAAGGTTGACGGGTCTGCTCCAGAGTCGAGGAAAGCAATACCAACTGGTGTTGCCGTCCGTGACTACTTTCGGCGATCTGCAGCACCGGCCCTCAGTTTTGATCGGCGCAAACAACAAGTGGACACGGCGGTTGGCGGACACATTGCGCTTTAGCTTTAATGGACTCGCAGGCCAGTCACTCAGAATTCTTGACCGGCAAAACCCCGCACGCAATGATTGGTGCGTAAATTTCTTGCTGCCCCATCGCGCCATAACCCGTGATTACGCGATCGTATCTCGGGTGAGGGACCCAAAGACCGAGCAGACCACGGTTATTGTTGCCGGGCTTGATCGCTGGGGGACCCTAGCTGCGGGCGAATTTGTTACTGACGCAGGCCAAATGCAGAAATTGCAAACGTCGGCACCGAAAGGTTGGGGCAGCATGAATATGCAACTCGTGCTCTCAACCGAGGTGATCGATGGAGTTTCCGGCCCAGCGAAGATTTTGGCGACTCAGTTTTGGTAAGAGAGTCGCTCCCTTGGGATGCCAATTAATTGGCTCTCAAGACAGAGTTCGATCCTGAGCAGGGTTAACTGTTTTTACGCGAATATACTTGACGTTGAAGTTCTCGTGATGGAGAAACGTAACATGCGACGCACCTTCGGCGTTGCTTCGCTATAATCTGAGTTTTCGAAGAGTCAGCACCCTGTTCGACACTTACGTAGCAACACATTCAGGCACATGCGGAACAAATTACTGATCGTGTGTTTCAGATGCACACTTCGCGGATAGAGCAACCCACAGTCTCAATGACCTCGAGTTTGTTGGGGTCAATGACCTTGACTTCGCTTTCGTTGCATACAAAAGTCGTGAGGCGAATGTTCGTGAGGGGTGTTCTGAATTTGACGTAGTTGGATCCGAACTTGCAGGCACCGCACCATTCCTCGAGCGCGTACCCGGAGTAAAGCAATGACCTGATCTGAGGTTCGGGTTCGAGGCCCACTGCCCGGCAGAGGTCCTCAAGCAGAAAGCTCCGGTCATAAAAGCATCCCGTTTCTGTTCTTGATACATTGCAGTGCGCGGCGTTGAAAGAGGTGACGGAATCAGCGAGGCTATTGCCGTGGACGCTCATCAAGCGCCGGCGGATCTCCGTGCTCGTAAGTCTCCGCAGCGAGAATAGCTCGGCCTGCTGAATGCCTCGATAGAGAACGGCTTCCCCTCGGTCGATGTATGGTTGCGATTCCACATCTGTGATCAGATAGCTGCCGTGCTGAATCATGATGAGACGTTCCGCCTTCCACGGCTTACCTTCAGCATGGCGGTAAACCGCCAACGGCGCGCTTACATCCTGCAACCCGGTCTTGCCATTCGCAATATAAAGGGCATTCAATTCACCGCGTCTGGCTCTATTCCAAAACGCGAAAAGCAGTCTTACTTCCGAGCTATCCTTTTGCGGACCACCGAACCAGAAATGCCGCCGCCGACTCGCAACGTCACAAAAGATTCCGGGCATGACCCAGGTGTACTGAAAGAAGTAGTCCCGCTCCGGCGGGAAGTGAGGCGAATAGGCCAGTTCTCCCGTGCAGGCAAGCCATGGGACAAACTCTTCGCCGGCCAACGTGGATGTGGATGGTCTCCGACGAGGCATCACTCAAGTTAGTATCGCCGAGGAATATTGATGGTTCACTTCCTCGACAGCGCTTTTCCTTTGTTCAAATCAGGCGCAAGCTTCACGGCCGCCTCCATCCTCCCGGACAGGGCGCCGTCGCCGGACTTATCCGCCAGCGTGAGGAGCGCGCGCATGGCCGCGATCTCATTCTCGTATTGCTTCACGCGCTGGTCAAAAGGCGTCGTCACCTTCCGGCTCCGCGTGCCGATCCGCTCTATTGCGGGAACAACGAGCGTGACGGGACTGAAGATCTCAGGGCGAGAGGCGATCTTCTGGGCGGCGGCGTCACACAGCGTCCCTGTTTTGAAACTCTGCAAGGCCCGAAGTAAATTCTCGAGGAATTCGGGGGTGAGCGGGCGGAGCTCTTCTGGTTGCCACGAGCGGGTTACCGATTCCGCGCCGCTGGTTCCAATGCGATCAATGCCTGCAACAGCCGCCTCAGCGACCTCCGAGAAAGCGTAGGCTGGTTTCCTGGCCAGAGCCAGCAGAAGTTCCGCGCACTCGACCGGATGATCCGGCATGCGCGCTGACACCAGAGCCGAAAGAACCCCCGGCGCGCTGTCCTCTCCAAGCACCCTAACAGAGGAAACTAATGCCGAGTTTTCCGAGCCATCATAGCTTAATGTGATTGCCTCCCTAAGGAACCGTTCAAGCAGGGCCGGAGCGCTGAGGCTTACCAGCGCTGCGATCATTTCACGCCGGTCCGATGGTTCAGGCCGTGCCCCGTAAATCGCGTACGCGTTCCAGTGGTTTGGATAGTCCGACCATACTGCCAACATCCGCTCTGCGACTCGCATCGCCTCTGGTCTTTCGCTCGCGCCACCGGCGGCTAACTTCTTCAAGTAAGGAAGCGCGGCCACAGCACCGGCCTGCAGCAGCACGTCCGCCATACTGCGCTGCAGCCAGACAACGAGTGCCGCCCGAAGATAAGACCGCTCATAAGTTGCGCCTTCATTGCCGGTAGCCTCTGTTACGCGCTGCTTGTCCGGCGGTTCCGCATCCAGCGCGCCAGCGGGAAGCAACTCGCCGTCCGCAAGAGGAATGCGGCCGAACGCTGCAACGCGATCATCGGTGTCTCGCCACTCGTCTATATAGCGCCAGACGTCGTCGACGCTCGCCGCGGTGAAGTCCATGTCTTCATTGTCGATATCGTTGTAATCGTCTTCGTAGCTCGCGTAGGAACGCCGGCGCGATCGGTACGAATAGCCGAAGTCGGACTCCGCCTCGCCGGACTCCCCAATGTGGACAATCGCCAAATGTGCGGCGCACTGGGCCTTGGTTGCCGCGCGCAGCAAGACGCGGGCTTTTGCCGCATCGGCGCCCTTCAAAGTCGAAAACGAAAGCCCTGCCGGGCTGTACTGATGATCCAGCAGCCATACGATTTTCGCAGGTGCATCCGCGGCATTCAGAAATCGATCGAGGATGGCGGCAGCTTCGGTAATCTGGGATTCGTATTCCGGGGCTTTCTGAATCCTGCGCCGCCCCTTTGAGCGCTGTTGAATGAGGTTGTAAACCAAGCAAACGCGACTGCCTTGGCGCACTGGCAGGGTCTCATGTTCACAGTCAGCAAAGAATGCCACATACGAAAGCTCTGAAGGATCGGCGGCTTTTGTTTCAACTGTAACCTCGCGGCGCCCATGCCGGATCCGAAGCGCACCGCCGAGATAGGAGGAAGGCAGCGTCACCACCAGAGTTCCGAACATCCCATCCGTTTTTTCCGTGTCACGATGAGCGAGAAAGAATCCGCCCTTTTGTACACGAGCAACTTGTAAAGCTCGGCGGAGATACTTGGATCATCGCATCCCAGACCGGCTGTCACATTCGAAAGAATCTTCTTGAAATTTTCCGCCCACGATTTGCCGCCGATCTTGACCTTCCCGGGAACAATCTGCCAGACGTTGCGGACGGATGTGTCGACAATCGTCTCCTTGCCCCGTCCATATGGCGCCCGCTCCGCCTTCCGGACAAGCGCGGCGATCTGCGTGTCGGGCACGGGAAACGACAGAGTTCCGACACCTTCGACCTCTATCCGGGGCATGGGAATCTCCTCCATGCCGCTAATGAAAAAATCGCCCGGGTTCTTTACCCCCGACAGGACAGCCTCAAGCGGTTTCAGTTCCCGGTTATACGCTATTTCAATGTCTTCCATGGGGCAATTCCATTAATTATAAGGGCCAAACGTCATTATGAGCGATCGCTACGGATGACGGTGGCGGCTTCACGGCGAATGACGATGTTGGTGTCAAGAAGCGCCCGCATATGTGTGAGGCATTGCCTAACAAAGGTCTATAGCGAGTCATTCGATATAAAACATAATTTACATGAAATAGAGGAAGCGTTGATAGCAAACTCGCCACTCGGGCAGGGACTTACTAATCGTCGTCATCGTGATACTTCTTGGCGGCTTTGACAAACACGCGGGGCATTTCGATCTTGGGCTCTCCGGGGTAGGGACGCGACCAGCCGGTGGCCGAATACCAGACGACATGGTTGAGAAAATTAGGATCAACCGCGTCGGCTTTATCATATTTGTGTTTCATCACTTCCGCCGTCGCCTTGAGCCAAGCCTTTTGGAGCGGACTATACGCGATACCGTCTTTGTGCGGCAGATCGGGACCTTCGTCTAGAGCAATGACCGCCGGCAAATGATCAAAAGGTCTCGGGTCCGGGGTATTCTGAAATGCGTCGAACATCGGCGAGGCGACCAGGTCGAACTGGGTCAAAGGCTGCATGCCCAAAATGTTCTCTATCGTACGGTTGATATTTTCGGCGGTGTAGGTGGTGTGGATCGCCCTACCCTGGCCGCCGGCCTGTGGAGCTACCGCATAGGGACTGATGACGTACACCGGCTGGCGGTGTCCATCAACATGATCGACACCATTCTGGCTATCATCCTCTTCAACGAAAATCGCGGACTGCGCCCACACATTGCTGTGGCTAATCGCCTCGACGATGCGGCCGAGCGCGAGATCGTTATCCGCCTCATAGTTGATCGGATAAGGTAGGCCTTTCTTGGTTCCAGCGGTGTGATCGTCCGGAAGCCACAAGATGGTCAGGTTCGGAACCTGGTGCGTTGCAGCCTGTTGTCGAAAGACCGGTATCCAATAGTCCGCGCGGTATTGATCCGGAATTGTCAAATTGAATGGCGGATAGTGCGGGTCCAGAATTTTGGCTGCCGACGGGACTGGAGAGCTTACGGAAACCGCGCCATTGGGAACAATGCAACTGGAGGCGGGAGCCTTTCCTTCCTTGCACATCGCGGTGCCGTAGAAATCACTCCAGGTATACGCGGCACCGCCTGGTTTGGTCGCAACCTTACCTTCGTCGGCCCATTCCCCGAACAGTTTGACGGAGAGCCCTTTCGCCTCGGCTGCGGTCCACAGGAAGCCCCGCGGTGTATAGGTGAGCGGATCGTCAGCGTCCCCCCCTGGATAGGAACGAATCCAATCCGGCGACAGAATATCATTCGAATAGAACGAGCCGGACATCACGATCCAGGGATGGCCGTCTGCCGATTGGCGGCTCGGGGCATAGACATTGTCCAGCAGCGGGAAGCGCTTGATGAAGGCATGCTGGTTCGGCAACGCGGAAGCGAAAACGGCAAGCGATGGATCTCCGTTGCCCCATGGCACGTCACCCAGCATCTGGTCGTAGGTGCGATTCTCCTTGATGATCAAGAACACGTTCTTGATGAGCGAGGGCTCACCGATGTGCTTGGGGACTGCGACTGGTTTGGCGTTGGGATCGACGTACTCCGGACCAACCTGGATGTTTGTAGTCAGGTTCCAGTGGTTATTAGCGATCACTTGTTCTGTATAGAGGGCAAGCCGCTTTGCATCCGGTAACGGAATCAGGTTGACCACACCAGTATCCTGGTGCGTGTTGAAGCCGGTGACGCCCGCCGCGGTGCCTAGCGATCCTTGCGCGCCCAGGCCTTTGTCATCTGCCACCACGAGCTGTTTGTGAACCGCGTCGTACGAGATGGAAGTGGGGAAATAGCCAGTCGGAATAAAGCCAATGACCGGATGGGCATCGCGGCCGGAAAGGTTGACAACGGCAATCGCATTGGCCTGCCCCAGGGTGATAAAAGCGCGGCTTTCACCGGCAACGGCAACGCCGTTCGGCCCCGACCCGAAGACGCCGCCTCCTATGGGCACGCTAAGATCGATGGTCCGGGATACCTGGCCGGCGTTGAGGTCGATTATGGAAAGGCTGTCACTATACGCATTCGCTACGTAAAGGTTCGATCCTGAGATTGTCATGCCCGCAGGATGGAGACCGACGTTGAAGGTTTTCACGGTAGCGCCTTTCCCAATGTCTACGACGGAAACAGTCCCGGTGGTAGCGAAGGCATCCTTCCGGTCGACAACGATGGGGGTGCCATCGGAATCGTTGGTGAAATCCTCAGTGATGGCCGGGCGGCCGCCTTCGTTGCTCACGTAAGCATACTGACCCCGAACAATCACACTATGCGGCGCATTGCCGACGGGGATTTGGCCAATAAGCCTTCCCGGAGTAGTGGTCAGATCCAAAACGCCCAAAGTGTTCGCCGCGTTTAGCACGACATAGGCGCGTTTTCCGTCCTCAGAGAGGGCGATGCCGCCGGGATTGATTGACTTTGCGTTGTGGTACTTGCGGCCATCCGCCGGAGGTGGCGGCAGGTTCACGATCTGGCAATTGCTGAGACGGCCGGTCTGCGGATCGACATTTGCGATGACGACATGATTGTCGTCCTGGCTGAAGAACAGCTTGGAGCCATCCGCAGAGTATGTGATGCCAGTGAATGACCCGGTCTTGTCGGAACTGAAAGAGTCGCCATTCGAAACCGTCGGGATGAATCGCTGGAGCACCTGGCCAGTGGCGATGTTAAATACGATGATGGGCTGTGGCGAGCCCATCAGCAGAACGGTGCCGCTGGCGGTTTTACTGCTGGGGTTCAGAGCTATAGCTTTTGCACGCACTGGCGAGCCAAGTTGCACGATCCGTCCGGCAGGTGTTAGGGTTTGATTGTTCGACGCAACGATCGAACCATCGTTTTGCGGGCCGACTGTGCGATTGGCTGTATCGGCGTTTTGCGAAGTCTGTGGAGCAGCAATCAATGCAGAGGCAATCAAGCAAGTATGGAGTGCCGTGAATTTGAACATATATATAGGCCGAAATTAATGGTAAGCGAAAAGCGTTCGAATCCTGTCATGGAACACGTTCTCATTAGATCCTGACCCAACGTCGCAAATTTCCCTAGCACGTGGAATTCGGGAGTCCACATCTATTGGAATATGGATGCACAACCAGGCGCGTGAAATACAAGACGACAGTCTTGAATAACGCCGATTACTGTCTCATCGGCACCGGATCAGCACCGTAAAAACGGTCCACATTCTGCGCCGTAATCAACTGATGCTCCGTGAAAACCGCTGGCGGCGTACTCCTCCGGGAAAGAATATCCCCGGTCAGACGAATCAACGCCGCTCCGTATTTTTCCGGAAAGAAGGCTACCGAACCGATCAGCCTCGTTCGCGCACTCCTTAACTCATCTCGCGCCTCAGGCACCGCCCCATGCCCGGCGACCGCGCAGTTCTTCAGCACGCCCGCTTCCTCAAACGCTCGCAAGGCGCCCAAAGCGCAGTCGTCGTTTATCGCCGCGATGAGCACTCGCCGTTGGCCATGAGTCCGCAGATACTGGCGCACTTTGATCAGGGTTTGGCGAAACGTGTCGCGTCCTTCCAGCCGAACCACCCGCGAATCGGGGAAATGCGGAAGCCCCTCGCGGATGCCCGCCAGCGCGCCGGTCAACCGGAGTTGCGGCAAACGCCCAGCGGAAAGGAATTCAATCAGTAGCACCTCATCCACTTCACCATTCCAATTCTTCCGCGCCCAGTGCCCCAGCGCGCGCCCCGCAATGAGGCCGGCCTCGTAGTTGTTAGCTCCATAATAAACGGCGCCAGGGTGCGGCACGTCAATCGCAATCACTGGAATCCGCGCCTTCTGCAAAATCGAGGAAACCACCGACGCTACCGCATCGAATGTCTGGAACTCAATAGCAAGATCCACTTTTTCTTTCACCAGCCGTTCCGCGTTCGCAATGGCGCTCTTTGCATTCAGCCTGTTATCCAGCGAAATCATTTCAAAGCCGGCCTGCTCCGCGGCGTGGCGAAGGCCCGATGTCACTTCCTGCGCAAATGTGGAATTCTCCGTTTGCGACGCGTAACCGATTTTGTAGCGTCGTCTTTCGACAAACTGAATCGCGCAAGAGTACACGCCCAGCGAGCCCCGGCGCAGTAAACCCGCCGCCACCAGCGTTCCCACTAGTCGTGATACGGTGGCCTTGTGAAGACCGGTGCGCTCCACCAGCTCATTGATTCGCAAGGGCTCGTTCTCGCCTCGAAATGCCTTGAGAATGTCACAAGCGCGCGCCACCGACCTTACTTCGTGAGCCGGGCCGCCCGTTTCCAGTCTTGCAGTGCGAGACATCTGCTTCATCTTTACACGGGGTATACTATCAATTTGGAAAAGGCAAGAACTCTATAAAATCAGGCCTTTCCTGAGATCAAATGAAGTTCTCTGTCTCATCTGGCGAGACTCCAAACAAAACGCCATATTATTCCTGCGTTTCCCACCTCAGCTCCTTATAATTCAACCGGCGCCGCATCGGTCGAATTCCGGCCAAACTGAATTCGCGGAGCCTCTGTTATCTCCACATGCGAAACCTATTTGATCGAGGCACCCGTCCTTACGCTAGACCCGCGCTTTTCTCCCTGTCTGTCTGCGCACTGGCACTCTTGCTGGGAGTGGCGCCCCGCGCCAAATCGGATGCGGCCGATAGCAAAATCGTCTTAGGCGAAGCAGAACCCGGCTCCCTGTATTCGGTCACCATCGCCGTCAAAGATCCGGCTCAACTCCCGGCCGAGTCCGCATTTCGAATCTCTATTGCCGACAGCCAGGGATCCGTCGCCGAGAAATGGCTCCATGCGCAAGATCTCGATCTTTACTTAACTCTGCGCCCACGTTCTAGCGGACCCGTCACAGCTACTTTGCACAGGGTCGCGGGCCAAACACAGCCGCAAGTGACAGTCGCCTTCCACCGCATCGCCGAATCAGATTCAGCGTCGGCTGTCATCGCCGCGCAGCCTAACGGCACTTGGCAAACGGCACAAACCATAAAGTTCGGCCAAACTGTTTACGGGGCCGCAGACGAAAGGCCGTACGCACCCGCTCCCAAGGAAGATCGTTATGCCGCTCTCCTAAAAGGCTTTCAGTGGTTCAAATTCACTTACCACGGCAAGCAACCGCAGCTAGTGTATTTCGTGGTCGATATTACCGACCGCGACGTGCCGCTGGATGTCGACGTATTCACCCCGGGTCAAGATGGGAACGGGCACCCGGATATCGTCCCCTACGTAAACGGCTCGTTTGTCTATCAGATCGAAGCAACGCAGAACTATCCAGGGCTTTATAAGTTCCGGACCCGGATCTTACAGCCAGAACAAACCTACTATGTTCGCGTCGACGCCAACCATCCGTCTTACCAGTTACGCACATTTGCCTATCCCGTTCCACCCTATACTGACCCCCGCCAGGCCGTTCGTACCGGCATGGACTTCATGATCAATATGGGCGATAGCTGGTTGTCGAATACGCCCCGCCGCGGAGCGATCGCCCTCCGCACCACCATGAATCATGGCGATACCCAGCAATGTATTGCCTGCCATCCTTCGCAGTTCACAACCAGGGGTTATCTCACGGCAGTGTCGCATGGCTACGCGCCCACCCAACGGACAGCTCTGGAGTTTATAACCGACCGCATTTACAACAATGAACGCCCGCTATATGGCGAGCCCGGCGCGGATTGGGTGCGAGTCATCTATACCGCGCGTACCGTCGCCAGCCGCTTGCCCCTCATTGAGCATCTATATGAAGCCAATGTGACCCACGACACGCCTCGAATAAACAGCTTTGAGATGCCCTTTGCCAACTACCTGAAAATTCATTACAAGGACCGTGCCACGCTGCCCGGCGATGAACCAGACGGCTGCGAACCCGATGTAAGCCCATTTGAAATCGCTTCCCAGAGCTGGGACACTTTCAATCTTCTATACGAACAAACGCACGACAAAGAATGGCTCGATCATCGGGATATGGTTATGCGCCTGGCGCTCCCCTACCAGCCGAAGAACATGATTGATCTCAACTGGAAAATTCACTTCCTGGCAACTGTTGATCGCCGCCAGTACGCTCCCCAGTTAGCGGAACTCATCCAGCAACTTTATAGCTACGAGCAACCCAACGGGATGTGGGCATACCCGCTCGATAAAAAAGCCAAGCCCGCGGATTTCATTTCCTATCACGCCGTTCTGGCCCTTGCTCTGGCGGGACGGCGGCCTGAAACAGACCCGAATCTCCAACGCGCCGTTACTTCGATGTTACAAGCCCAACGCCCGGAAGGAAGCTGGGAAGGAGATCCCGTCTATCAAGGTTTCAACACCCCGTTTCGCGCTACCCAGTTCGCTGTGATGGCACTGTCCACTCTCTACCCCGGCCCCAACGGCAAACCGTCCGCCGAAAAGGGCTGGGATGACGCATTCCCAAAGCCTCCTACCACCCTAAATACAGGA
>Ga0302319_10011443_pt1 | contig 16832 bp, 17 predicted proteins | sample Bog_T0_2_FD_203319 | JGI IMG/M metagenome (GOLD analysis project Ga0302319, IMG submission 203319) | Peat permafrost microbial communities from Stordalen Mire near Abisko, Sweden - Bog_T0_2 | ecosystem: Environmental > Terrestrial > Soil > Wetlands > Peat | place: Sweden: Abisko, Stordalen Mire...
TATCCGTGTCTGAGCGGGTCTTTGTCCTGAGTGACGATAGACTGCGATCCGGCTTCATGCCATTCCTCGCGCGGCTGTCGATGCAGCGAGGAATGGCTGAGGTTGAAGTCGTTCTGAAGCCCGGCATGATGGAAAGTTTGTTGGCGTTCTGGAGGGGGGATGGCGCCGCGCCCTGCGGCCTATAGCGCGACTCCAGGCTATTTTTTCGCAGGAGTCAGGTCGGTGACCGGCAGATCCCAGTGGGCCAGCAGGATCTCGAATCGCCTTTGTTCTTCCTTTTGATAGGTCGCCTGATCGGGCCAGAGTTCTTTGATCATGCGCTCTTCGTCGGGATTGGCCGTCGTCGCCAGGGTGGAGTTTTTGAAGCGGATGGTGACGCGATAATCCCAGCGCGATTCCTCGGTCATGTGATTCGCCGGCTGATCGATCTTCACCGAGAGCATGCGGCCGCTTTCAACGGTCTTCATCAGCAGCGGATAGTGGTTTTTCAGGAAGAGCTGCAGGAACTCCTGCTGATGTCCCCACTGAACTTTGTAATAGTATTCGACGGCGTAAGGCTGGTCCGCGCCCGCTCTGGTGGGGGCTCCCTGGGCAAACAGCGCTGGCGGCGCAGAGAGAGACAGCAAGGTGAACAGTAAGGCTTTCATCGATTTTCGCTTTTTGCGGCCCAGGTTTTGATGCGCTCGGCGGCCTTCATCAGGTTCTCATAGGAATTCGCATAGCTGAAGCGGACGTAGCCTTTGCCGTATTCGCCAAAGCCTCCGCCATCAAGGCAGGCGACACCGGCTTCGTTTAGCAGCCCGTCGGCAATTTCCTTCGAACTCTTGCCCATCGCCTTCACATTTGCAAACGCATAGAAAGCCCCGCCGGGCAGAACACAGCGCCATCCGGGGATATCGTTCAACGCAGCGCAGAAGGCATTGCGGCGACGGCGGAATTCGGCGACCATTTTATCGACATCGTCCTGCGGACCCTGCAGCGCGGCGATGCCCGCCTTTTGCGTGAAAGTCGCGGTGCAGGATGTCGAATTCACCATCAGGCGGCCGACCGCGATGGCGAGATACTCGGGCATCACACCATAGCCCAGGCGCCAGCCGGTCATCGCATAGGTCTTCGAAAATCCGTCGAGGATGATCGTCTTTTCGGCCATGCCGGGAAGACTGGCAATGGAAAACGGCGCGTCGCCTTCGTAATAAATGCGTGAGTAAATCTCGTCGCTCAGGATCACCAGATTGCGATCGCGCACGGCATCCGCGATGGCGATAATGTCTTCCTTCGGGATGATGCCGCCGGTCGGATTCTGCGGCGAGTTGAGCACCACCATCTTTGTTTTGTCGGTGAGGCTGGCGCGGAAGACATCGAGATCGAAAGAAAACCCGCGTTCTTCCACCAAGGGGATCGGCACCGGCTTCGCGCCCTGGTACCTGATCATCGACTCATAGATGGGGAAGCCGGGATTCGGATAAATCGCCTCATCGCCCGGGCCCAGCAGAGCCATCATGGGGAAGAAGATGATCGGCTTCCCGCCTGGGGTGACCACCACGTTGTGCAGGTCGACCGGAATGCCGCGGGTGGTCGAGACATAATCGGCAATCGCACCGCGCAAATCGGGCAGGCCAGGCGTAGGGCCATAGTGCGTGAAGCCCGCGCCAAGCGCCTGCTGGCCTGCTTCTATTACGTGCCGGGGCGTATCGAAATCGGGCTCGCCGATCTCCAGGTGCACGATGTCTTTCCCCTGGGCTTCAAGGGCGCGGGCGCGCGACAAGACGTCGAACGCGGACTCGGTCCCGAGCCGCGAAATAGGTTCTGCAAGTGATGTCATGATTTTCGAAAGTAAGGAATTTCGTGGTGGGATTCCGTCTCGGATACAAGATCGCCGATCGCGACCCGATCGCCCGAAATGCGCGCAGTCAGGCGCTCACCGTCTTCGAGGTCGACAATAGCAACCTGATAAGGCACGTTAGCGGCGAACTTCGTGGGCGCAAGGTGAACGACAGTTTCGGTATAGACAGTGCCGGTTCGCATGGTTAATCGCAGTGTTTAATAGCAACCCAGGATGGTAACGACACAGGTGGCGCCGCTGCCGCCCAGATTCTGAGCCAGCCCCAGGGAGTGGCGCTTTAGCTGACGGTCGCCAGCCTCGCACCGAAGTTGCTGAATAATATCACAAAGCTGGCCAACGCCTGTTGCGCCCACAGGGTGGCCTTTGGCCTTCAAACCGCCGCTGGCGTTGACCGGCATTGTGCCGTCACGACGCGTTCCGCCTGCCAGGCTGAAGAAACCGCCGCGACCGCGTTCGACGAAGCCGAGATCTTCCATGGCGACAATCTCGGCGATGGTGAAACAGTCGTGCAGCTCCGCGAATTCGATATCTTTCGCTGTCACACCAGCCATTTTGTAAGCGCTGTCCGCCGCGGCTTTCAGTGCGGGGAACGTCGTAATGTCGCGTTTGCGGTCGAGCGCCACGAAATCTGAAGCCTGCGCGACGCCGAGCACCTGGACCGGCTTATCGGAAAACTCGCGAGCGCGATCGGCCGCGCAAAGGACGACCGCCGCTGCACCATCGCTGATGAGAGAGCAATCGTACAGATTCAGCGGCTCGGCAATCGGCCGCCCGTTCATCGCCTGTTCGAGGGTGATGACCTTTCGCATTTGCGCATCGGGATTGAGCGCGCCGTTCTCATGATTCTTCACAGCGACCGACGCCAGGTGCTCCCGGGTGGTTCCGAAATCGTGCATGTGCCGCCGCGCGATCATCGCAAACAGCGACGGGAATGTGGACCCGACCCTGACTTCGGTATCGCCATCCCCCGCACCTGCCAGAATCTCGGTGACACGCGCTGTGGGCTGGCAGGTCATCTTCTCAACACCGACAACGAGCACGGCATCGTAAACGCCGCTTGCAACGCCCATGAAAGCCTGGAAAAACGCGGCGCCGCTCGATGCACAGGCAGCTTCGAAACGGGTTGACGGAATGCCGGTCATCCCGAGCGAGCTCGAAATCCAGGGCGCCAGGTGGTTCTGGCCGGTGAATTCCGGACCGGCGAAATTGCCCAGGTAAAAGGACTCAATCGTACCAGGCTCCATGCGGGCGTTGGCCAGAGCTTTGCGGCCCGCCGCGACAGCAAGGCTTCGCAGATCCCGATCCGCAAATGCTCCAAACGCGGTCTTGCCCGCTCCCACGATCGCGACACGGCGTCCGTAACTCATTAAATCTCTCTTGTAGGCTCTATACTGAGAATAGCGCGGACGATTTCCCTCCACGTTTAGCCGATCCATCTCGTCAGGTCTGGCAAAGGGATGTTGTTTACCGCTCTACAAATGACGGACGATTTCCCGGCTTCGGACGACCTGACCAAATCGGACGACCTGACCAAATCGGGCGACCTGACCAAAAAGGATTCCGGCGACCGGCGGCCCGAAGTGCTGCCTGAAGCGGCATCTCTCTCTGCGGAAGGCCAGGAGCGGTTTTTTAGTGAAAACCTGCGCCGCATTTTCCTGCAGATTTACCGGATGGTCGGCAACGTTCACGACGCTCAGGATCTTACCCAGGAAGCGTTCATCAAAGCGCTACAGCGCCAGGATCAGCTGAAAGACGGCCAGAAAGCCGCGCATTGGCTCTCGCGCATCGCGACTAATACGGCCCTCGATTTTCTGCGGCGCCATAACCGGATCACGTTCTGCGAGATTTCAGACGCGCCCGAGAGCCTTTTTGAAACGCCCGAAGCGGCCGTCCTGCGTGGCGAGCAGAAAGACTGGCTTTCCGCCGGGCTCGACCGGCTGACGCCGCGAGAACGGGCGGCCATCGTTCTGCGCGATGTGGAAGAGTTGCCCGCGGAAGAAGTAGCGCGTAGACTCGATTGCTCGAAGGCGACAGTGCGCTCTCACATCGCCAACGCCCGAATTAAACTGAGAAAGTTTGCCGAAAGGAGAAAACGATGAGCACGCACCCTGGCGAAACCCAACTGGCGCTGCTGGCTGGCGGCGAATGCAGCCGCGTTTCCCGTTTCTTCCTGCAGCGGCACGTTCGCGATTGCCGCCAATGCACCGCGAAAGTGGCCAATTTTGAAATGCTGCGCGCGGATTTGGCGCGCATTGCTCCGCCTGAGCTGGACTGGAATCGTCTGGCCGCCGAGATGAAGGCGAACATCCGCCTGGGCATTGAAGCGGGCGAATGCGTAAGACTTCTTGAGCCTGCGCGCCGCTGGAATCCTCGGTTGACGGTAGCTTTCGCCAGCCTGACTTTTCTGATCGGCGCGGGTCTTATGATGAAGTCTCGGGTCGCGGCGCCTGAAGTGGCTGTGGCGAATACCCCTGTTGTGGAATCCACGGGATTGGGTCTGGAACTTCGCGCCGGCGCCAGCAGCATCACACTGCTGAATAATCAGGGCGGTTCGCTGGCTAACCAGGCGGTAAGCGCTCAGGGCATCCGCGCTACTAATATTTCGAACGGCACGGTAACCATAACAAATGCTTCATTCGAATAAAACGGCGCTGCTTTTGATCGCGCTGGTGTTCGTGTCGCTGGCACTGCCCCTTATGGCGCAGGAACCGGTGCTCGACGCAGGCAGTTCGGTCAAGATCGATCTTCCGCCAGAATCGCCGCTTGCGCTTGTTTCGACAAGCATGGGCGAATCGCGCGCGACGACACGCGGCAGCGCCATCGAACTGAACCTGCACATGTCGCTGACGCTGCGCAACACCGGCTTCCATCGTGTGCGCGGGGTGACGCTGCTGATCACCGCTCAGGAATTCGCGCCAGGCGGCAAGGGTTCTGTCGCGAGACCCTGCATCGACGTTGCGCCTTCGAAAGAGTTCACGCTGCCGATCGATATCCGGCTGGTAAGGCCGGTTCAGCAATCCGCCGGCCCGCTGGTGCGCGTGCAACTCGATGGCGTACTCTTCGACGATTTGAGTTTCTTCGGACCGAACAAGCTCAACTCCCAGCGCGCCATGACCTTCTGGGAAACGGAGGCCCAGCGCGACCGGACCTATTTCAAGCAGGTTCTGGCTTCGAAGGGCGAAAAGGGTTTGCGCGAAGAGATGCTGCTCAGTATGGAGAAGCAAGCGGAGCGCCCGCAGCTCGATGTGGCGATGAGCCGGACCGGACGCGCCATAGGTTCCGCGGTGGGGCCGGGCGAGCACGTTGCGCAGTTCGCGTTTTTGAGCATGCCGGGAGCTCCCGTGCAGGCTGTGGAAGGCTGGGCGCAGATCTCCGGCAATGAGGCAAGCGCTCCGCAGATTGAAGTGCTCAACAAGTCGGCTCGCGCGGTTCGCTATGTCGAGATCGGCTGGTTGGTGAAGGATAAAGAGGGCCATGAATATCTGGCCGGATCGGTACCGGGTTCGAGCACCCCGATGCTTCTGCCTCCGGGGCAGCGCAGCCATCTTTCGCCCGATACCACTTTGAAGTTCTCGCGCACCGGGCGCCCGGTGGAGATTCAGGGCATGACAGGTTTTGTCAGCCAGGTGGAATTCGCGGATGGAAAGGTCTGGGTGCCCACGAGGGCGGAGATTAAGGCTTCATCGCCGCTGCTGCGAATCATCGCGCCTTCTCCTGAAGAGCAGCGGCTGGCGGATATTTATAACAATAAGGGTCTGCCGGCGCTGATCGCCGAATTGAGTAAGTATTAAGGCGCCGGCGTGGCTTATTTCAAGGCTCGGGCTTCGCCAGCGGCTTTCCCTTTTCCACAAGATAAACCGCGATCAGGCGGAGGGGTGCGCTACCGGTGTTCTTCGCATCGTGTATTGCGCCAGCGGGGATAACGACCGAATCTCCGCCTTTGATTTTGAGAGGCGGCTGGCCGTCGATGAGTATTTCGCCTTCGCCATCCAGAACGTAGCTGATCTCTTCGCCGGGATGTGTGTGACGTCCCGCGGCTGCCCCAGGGGCCACTTCTACGCGGACGATTACAGCCTCGCGGCCTGGCACGGAAATATCTTTGCGCTGCAGAATGGTTCGTTGCAGGCCGGGGTTTTGCGCAACCAGCGCGGCGACACAAAAGCAGAGAAGTAAAATGCGAACGTTTTTCATTTCAGTCTGAAAAAGGGCAGGCCGAAGGGCGCCTGCCTCACATCATTTGCCGACCATGACGATCTGGAACGAATCCGGCAGCATCTGGCGGCCCGGACCTCTGCCGCGACCGCGTCCCGCCTCGGGAGCCGGTGTGCCAGCCGGAGGAGCGGGCGGAGCGGCAGGGGGCGGCGCATATTCGGCTGTCATCAGTAACACATGATTCGTCTTCCCGTCGATGGTCATCGTCTTTGCGCCCTGCGGCGTTTCCACATTCTGCTCGACGGCAAAATCGGTCGGGCTGTTCTCTTTGATCACCGTCAGCGTCCCATCGCCCTGCGAACTGAACGCTTCCATGGTCTTCGGATTGAAGCCGGCGCCATCGGAACCGCGCCCGATCGGCAGCGTCGTGACGATCTTGCCGTCCTTCGCGTTCATCATCACCATCACCTGCGGATTGCGGCAGGCAACGAACAGAATGCCGTTCTTCGCATCCAGACCCAGGCCCGCGGGCGTTCCGCCCTTGCCCGCCAGATCGTAATGGCCGGTTACCGTAAGGGCCTTTGCATCGATCACAGCCACATTATCTTTGTCTTCCACATCGACATAGATCGTGCCTTTGCCATCCGACTGCGCCTGTTCCGGCGCACCGCCAATATCGAGAGTTCCGGCAATCGAGCCATCTGCGGCATTGATCACCGTCGCGTGCGGCGATTGATGGCTCCAGACCCAAACGCGATCGTTGAACGGATCGTACATGATGCCATCCGGACCGCCCTGCACATCGATCGTCTTGATCATCGCCAGCGTTTTCGTGTCGAACATTGCAACCGGCTTGGTGCTGGAAAAGCCATGGCCGGTTTTTGCGGAAACCGCGACGCCGTGCCCGCCCTGTCCGGCGATCTCGCCCAGCGGCTCCAGGGTATCCAGATTGAAAACGGATATGCGCGGCGAAGGCCCGCTGCGCGGGATATAAAGCTTGCGCCCTGCATCATCCGCGTAAATGTAATCGAAGCCGCCGGCCCCGCCGGTCTTCGCTGTCTTAATGACTTTGTACGGCCCGGATCCGGTCTGGGCCAGAGCCAGGAACGCCGCCGCGGCGATGCCGAAAGCGATTGTTGCCGATTGGGTGCGCAATGGGAAAAACCTCCACATACATTCTGATGACCGATTCTGAAAGGCCCCTGAAGATCTTAACGCACCCGGCGGTGGCGTTATCATCGGAAGATTGCGCCTCACCGATCGCGACGACTGGAAATTCGCCGGAGCCCTCATGCGCGCCGATCCCCCGATGGCGACCGCCTGGTGGACCGTCCTCATCCTGCGCGGCATTCTTCCCGCCATCTTTTCCATCGCGATGGGTTCGCTGGTGAATGCGATCCAGCATGGCGGCAAACCGGGCACGTCGCTTGCTGTGGTTGGCGTAGTTTTTGTACTGCTGCAAATCCTCGGCCCGATTCATCAGGCGCTTGGTTCCAATCTCGGTAACCGCACCGCCGCATGGCTTTACGATCGCCTCACCGACGCCTGCATTTCCCAACCGGGCATGGGCCATCTGGAAAACCCCACGCTCACTAACGACCTTACGATGGCGCGCGATTTCGACCTGGGAATCTCCGGCCCGCCGCTGCATGTATCCATGGGGTTCATCGCCAGCGGTATGGTGGAACTCGCCGGCGGGCTTGCGTCCGCAGTCGTGCTTGCGGCTTACACGTGGTGGGCGCCGATTCTGCTGCTGGGCGCGTGGTTCGCCACTCACTACCTGCTGCGTGAAAGCGCCGTCTGGAAGGACCGCAATACCGACGAGGTTCGCCAGGCCCAGCGCCATGCCGACTATCATTACCGTCTCGCCGTGGATGCGCCGGCAGCTAAGGAACTGCGACTGTTTGGGCTCTCGGATTGGGTGGTATCGAATTTTCGCGAGAAGCGCGCCCGCCTGGTCGAACTGCAGTGGGAAGCAACGCGGCTGCGTGAGCGGCCGGTGCTGTGGAGCTTGTTGATTGTCGCCACAGCCAATGTACTCGTGTTCTGGTCGATGGGCGCGGCGGCAAACGCAGGGGCGCTGAGCCTGGGACGGCTTGTCACCTTCGCCAGCGCTGCGGTCAGCGTCAGCATGATCGCGTTTGGCGGGCTCTCATGGGCTATCGATTTCGCATCGGCGCCGGCCGCAGCGGTGCTGCGTCTGAAGAAGGCCATGGAGCCGGCGGGATATCTGGCACCGGGTTACCGCGCGGCAGAAGGAATGCCCGCGAAGGAGATTCGCTTTCGCAATGTCAGCTTCGCTTATCCGGGATCCGATAAGCCGGTGCTGGCGGGCCTCGACCTCACCATCCCCGCGGGATCTTCGCTCGCCATCGTAGGCCAGAATGGCGCGGGAAAAACCACTATCGCGAAACTGCTCTGCCGCCTCTACGATCCGACTGAAGGCGCTATCGAAGCCGATGGCATCGACCTTCAGGAGATCGAGATCGACGAGTGGCGTTCACGCGTAACGGCCGTCTTTCAGGACTTCATCCGCTTCGAACTCCCGCTGCGTGAAAACGTCGCGCCCGCCGGAGCGCCCGACGCCACTATCGAAGCCGCACTGGCCGAAGCGGGCGCCATGAACCTCGCGAAGCTCGACCAGATCCTGGCGCGCGGTTATCCGGGAGGTACCGATCTCTCAGGCGGCCAGTGGCAGCGCGTCGCACTGGCAAGAACGCTCTGCGCCGTGCGCATGGGCGCGGGCGTGGTGCTTCTCGACGAGCCAACGGCCCATCTCGATGTACGCGGCGAAGCGGAAATCTTCCAGCGCATTCTCGCCGCCACGCGCCACGTCACCACCATCCTGATCTCGCATCGCTTCTCCACCGTGCGTCACGCCGACCGCATCTGCGTCGTCGAGCACGGCAAAGTGGTCGAGCTCGGCAGCCATGAGGAACTGATGGCGCTGGGCGGCCGTTATTACACGATGTTCGATTCCCAGGCATCGCGCTTCGAGGAAGAAGAAGAGGAGGCGAAGCTCGATGTCCTCGATTAAGGAGATGCCGGGCTCTTTAGACTCGCTCTGGCGAGCCGTCAAGCGCGGGTTCAAAGCCGAGCCCTCCCTGCTCTCCATTTCCTTCGGCCTGGCCCTCATCGCCGCGATACCCGACGCGCTCCTCGCCCTGCTTTTCAAATTCCTCGCCAACGGAATCACACAAGGGCGCCCGCGCCTGGTCATCGGGGCATCCATCGGCCTGGGCATTTCCGTCGCCGCAACATGGTTCCTCCGCGTCACCAGCGACAGAACCCAGCGCCGTTTTCGCGACCGCATTACCATCGCGCTCGAAACCCAGGTCGCGCATCTTCAGGCGACCGTTGCCGGCATCGAGCATCACGAACGCCCCGAGTATCTTGACCGCCTTGCCATGCTGCGCACCCAGGTCTTCGTGCTCGACCACATGTACTCGTCGTTCTTCACCACCTGCGGTTGGATCCTGCGCCTGGCGATCACCCTGTGGCTGCTGATCTCGATTCACCCCGCGCTGGCGTTGCTGGCGGTGTTCGCGATTCCCACGGTGATGACCTCGGCATGGCGACCCACCGTGGAACGCGAAGCGCAGGAAAAAGGAACCCAGTCGAATCGCCTCGCGCGCCACTTGTTCGACCTCGCCACCACCGCCCCGCCGGGGAAAGAAGTTCGCGTTACGCGCATCGGTACGCAACTGGCCGCGAAGCGCCGCGAAGCGTGGGAGCGCTGGTACCGGCCCGTCGCAGCCGCGCGTAACACCAGCGCGGCATGGCACTCGCTGAGTTGGGCGATCTTCGGTTGTGCCTACGTAGCGGCGGTGGTCTTCGTCTCTTCACGCCCTGGAGCCACGCCAGGCAATGTGCTGCTGGTTCTGGCCGCGGGCGCGCGGCTCTCCGCCTATATCGGCGCAACTGTGGGCGAAATCGGCTTTCTGCGCGGCTTCTGGCTCGATGGCGCACGCCGTCTTGCGTGGCTTGAAGACTACGCCGCCTCGCTCATCAGCAAAGCCGACCAGCCCGCGCCCGCGCTCCTTACCGATGGCATTCTCTTCGAGCACGTCACCTTCGCCTATCCCGGCACAGAACGTGTTGTGCTTGACGACGTCAATCTGAATCTGCGCGCCGGTTCCGTAGTAGCCATCGTCGGTGAGAATGGCGCAGGCAAAACTACCCTGGTAAAGCTACTCTGCGGCCTCTATCAGCCCACCTCGGGACGTATCACCATTGACGGCGCCGACCTCGCCCACATCGCGCCGGAACAATGGCGCGCACGTCTTGCCGGGGCCTTTCAGGATTTCTTCCGCTTCGAATTTCGCGCCCGCACCACAGTAGGCGCGGGAGACATGCCCCGAGCCGCGGATACAGAAGCTGTTGAGGCCGCCGTATATCGGGCGGGCGCGGACGATGTGATTGACAAATTGGCCGGCGGTCTCGAGACACAACTCGGACCCACCTGGCCCGAAGGCGTCGATCTGAGCTTTGGGCAATGGCAAAAACTGGCTCTGGCACGCGGGTTCATGCGCGAGCATCCGCTGGTGCTTGTTCTGGACGAGCCTACGGCCGCGCTCGACGCCGAAACCGAACAGGCGCTGTTCGACCGCTACGCCTCAGCCGCAAAAGACCACGCGCCCGAAGGCCGCATCACTATTTTGGTTTCGCATCGATTCAGCACCGTGCGCATGGCGGATACTATTGTCGTCCTGGATGGGGCGAAAGTGGTGGAAACCGGAAGTCACGAAGAACTTATGCAGCGCGCCGGCCCGTATTCCGAGCTCTACGGAATCCAGGCCAGCGCTTACCGCTGACAGGCTTACTTCTTAGACTTAGGAATCAGCACAGTGTCGATCACATGAATCACACCGTTGTCGGTTACGATATCGGTCTTGATTACACTGGCATTGTTGACCATCACCTTGTCCCCCATGACTTTGATGGTCAACACTCCGCCACCAACCGTCTTAGCGGTCTTGAGTTTTACCACATCCGCCGCCATTACCTTACCTGAGACCACATGATAGAGAAGAATGCCCTTCAGCTTCTCCGGGTCTTTCAATAAGGCATCGACCGTACCGGGAGGCAGCTTCGCAAAAGCCTCGTCGGTGGGCGCGAACACGGTAAAAGGCCCCGGTCCTTTAAGGGTATCGACAAGGCCGGCCGCTTTGACGGCCGCTACGAGCGTTGTAAAGTTACCGGCCGAGACGGCGGTGTCGACAATATCGGCCGCCGAAGCGCCGAACGCAAATGCGCCGAAAAGCGCGAGAAGAGGGAAGAATCGTTTCACTTAGGTTACTGCTCCTGTGTTGAGTTAGTTGGGTTGCTAAAGGAAGAGATGAGCCGGTGAGAACGCGGACTTAGTTATTTTCGTGCGGACTCTTAGGTCGGGCGCTGAGTCTGGGCATCAACAGCAGTAATCCGCCGTAGCAAAGCAGCGAAACCGCGAGCGCCGCCGGGTGGCTCTGCCGGAAATCCACACCCAGCAGTTTCACGCTGCCCAGGGCAATCGCGGCATAGGCTATCCAGAACATCTCACGGCGTCCCGTGCGGAAGCCAGTCAGCGCGTAGCCAAGCGCCAGGGCACAGATAATGAGCGTGCGTGCCGTAAGCAGCAGCGCCAGCGGGAGTCTCACGACCATGATGACCAGCGCTGCCAGTGAGGGCGCCGCGACCAAAGCGGACACAATGCCGAGCTGAGTTCGGTAAGACAAGGCATAACAGGCCGTGGCAGCCAGGGTGAAGAACCACATCGCGGAGGTTGGAGAGTGGAGCGATACGCCAGCGAAGGCGTTCATTGATGCCTGAGGCATGCCGGAGGCGATGCCGGCGGCCAGCAGGAACAGCTCTCCGTGAATAGCGAGAGTTCGCCTGCGCGTGACCGTCGCAACCACCGCGGCAGCGCTCCAGATCGGGGTAAGCCACCAGTCCGAAAGGATCAGCCAGCAGGCCAGTATTCCCAGCACCGCACCCCATGCCGCGAAGACATGATGGTTGCGTCGCGGCGATTGCGGGAAGCTCATGAACGCGGTGAAAATAGCAGGCAGCGCAGGCCAGCGCGCAAAATGCCCCGAAGCGCCGGAGCGGCCCGTCCCTGGGTGATCTTGCAGGCTTCCGCCGGCGGCCAGAAGGAAGCTTACAACGGCCTGTACGATTTCGAAGACGGTAAGCAGTCCGCGCCGCCAGACCGCCCGCCAGCCGATACCCGCGGCCGAGATCGTGAACAGCAGCCAGCAGAGAGCCATGGACATCGCCGGGCCAACAGGCCGATAGTCTTCGGGAACCCCGGCCGGGCGCGTCACAATGAAAACCACTACGCACACGCCCAGCGCGGCCGCGACCATCGCCGGAACGCGGATGCGTCCGTGCGTTTGAGCCATGGCCGCAATTGCCAGCAGCGCTAATGCGAACGGAACCAGGTCGCCGGTACCGATCATGAGCGCGAGCGCAGTCAGAATCGAAGAGATGGTCGTGATCGCGGCGCCGGAGCCGATGGCGGCAAACACCACCGGAACCGCGGCGGTGACAAGGCTGGGCAGCACGTGGAATCGCGCCGTCCCTTCCCACAGCATTGGCGACAGGATGAGCGCGGCGGTAAGGCTATAGGTGGCCCCGCCCAGCGCGCTTCTCCGTGCGGACCATTGCGCGGATGCCAGCCACCCGATCGCATAGAGGATCGCGAGCGCAACCACAATCGGGCTCGGGACCGGGCTCGCTTCGGCCAGGGCGCGGAGCACGTAAGCGCCCGCCAGCGCCAGAACCGCTTTGCCCAGAACGGGAATCGCGTCCGGCATCGCGAATTCAGGGGTCCCGACGTACGCCGGGGCGGCCGCTTCGGCGTGATACACGGTATGGTGTTCCAGCGCATCGACGCGGAGCGCCAGTCGGTGGATTTCTTCGCGAAGAACGGTCAGTTCCGGGTTTTCATCCTCATGCGGTGTCATGATGCGCTTCCGATGTCCAGGGCGGTAGCAGCTTTGCCAGTACAAACAGAATTCCGAGCGGCATGATCGTGAGAACGATCGCGGTTCCCAGCCCTTCTCTCGAACCTAAGTGCAGATTCTAAGTCGTGTAACCGAGCAGGCTCTTCGAGAAGAGCTGGCCGCCGATAACGACGTTCCAGCGCATCGCGAAAATGCCCACCATTGTGAGGCAGCCCGCGATTACATAGAGCCGCTTGCGCGCATTCTCCGCCAGCGGCACTATTTGCGTTACGCCGAGAATCGCGATAGGCGTGAGCGTGCCGATGAGCAGCTGAATGATGACGTGGGGAATCCAGAGGCCATTGTGGACCATGAAATCCAGGCTGCGGAACGATTCGTCGGCTTCGTAAATGCGATGGATAAGGTCCAGCGAATTGATGAGGTTGTCTCGCTCGCCTATACCGAAAGACGGCGACCCAGCAAAGAACAGCCGCTCGCCCTCTGATGGACAAATGTATTCCGGATACCGATATTCTGTCGGAATATCTCAAAGGCCATGACTCCGTTGTGATTGGCCACGCAGCGCAGCACGCGCATGAGCACCGGGTGTTCAGCTTCACCAGCGCGCCTTTCATAGCGGCGTTACAATCAGTACTTGCGGGACACGATTAAACGCTCTAAAAATCAGTAAATAAAACAGTTTGGGCCCTTAGCTCAATGGTTAGAGCAGCGGACTCATAATCCGTTGGTTGCAGGTTCAAGTCCTGCAGGGCCCACCAATCCTCCAGCTTTTCCCTCGCCCAGACTTTTTTTGAAACGGTTTCCCGCCGCTAAACACAATAATACGTGCATTTCCGGCCAATCGCAGAACCATGCCGTCCCTGAATCTGGCGCCGCGGGACTCGGGCTTCCATTTGGTATGCTCGGTCCATCGCGGAGAGACCCAGCCACTGTTCGACGAGAGCTATCTGAGCGCGCTTCGGGACCGGGATCCCGATGCGGAGAACTTTCTCATTTCGCACTTTTCCCGCCCCGTGCAGCTTAAGCTGCGCGCGCGCCTGCGTTCGCCCGAGCTGATTCAGGACGCCTGCCAGGAGACTTTCCTTCGCGTCATCCGCTACTTTAGTTCCGGCAAGACGCTCGAGAACCCGGCTAGTCTGCCCGGCTTTATTCATTCCGTCTGCCACAACGTCGCGCTGGAGCTTCTGCGATCGCATACACGGCAGCCACAGGTGCCGGAAAATGCGCCGGATATCGCCGATTCCACGCCCGGCCCCGAGAACCAGTTTGCCTCCGGACAGCGCTCCGAACTGGTGGGGCGAGTCCTCAGGGAAATGAACGAGAAAGACCGGCAACTGTTGCGGCGCGTTTTCCTCGACGAAGAAGATAAAGATCAGGTCTGCCGCGAGTTCCAGGTGGACCGCAATTATTTGCGGGTTTTGCTGCACCGCGCTCGCCTTCGTTTCCGGGCCGCGCTCACCCAAAGTACGCCGCCGCGCGGTTTTTCGGCGAGCCAATAAATATATTTGTAACGTTATAGCTTTAAATGGCACTGACCATCAGGTAAGAAATTGGACCACAGCAACGCATTAGCGACGCAAGCCGCGGAACGTTATCTTCTGGGCGAGCTTCCGGCCGATGAAGCCGAGGAGTTTGAGATCCACTATTTCGAGTGCCCGCAGTGCGCGCTCGCGGTGGAGTCGGGGGACCAGTTTATTGCGGCGGTTCGGGAAGGAATCCCGGAGGCGGCGGCACAGCCGGTCCCGAAGCCGCAGCCCCGAACTTCTCTGTGGGATTCCGTGGCCGCTTTCTTCCGGCAACCCGCTTTCGGATTGGCCATGGCGGGATTGCTCGCCCCAGTGGTTATTTACCAGAACGCCGTGCTAATTCCGCAAATGCATGCGGTGCTCAACACCGCCAGACCCCTCACGGCTGTGCTGTTGATCGGCGCTTTTCGCGGGGAAGATACGCCGGTTCCCGTCGCAAAAGGGGACCCGTTCGTTTCCCTGGCAGCTCTGCCTCCTTCCGGCGCGAATTTCAAAGAATACGTCTCCGTTCTCACCCGCGGCGGGCAGGAAATCCTGCGCTCGGTCGATCCCGCGCCGACGGAGGGCGATCCCATCACTGTTTTAATTCCCTCCCGCCAGCTCCGCGCAGGCAGTCACGTTTTAACTCTTTATGGCCGCGCGCCGGACGGCGGACTTTCCGATAAGATCCAGACGTACCCTTTCACCGTGCAGCTCAACTAAATCAACGAGGACAGACCATTGCCCAACCGCTTGCGATTCAGAGGCTCCGCGTACGGAGCCGCGGGTGTCATCACAACGCCATTCAGGGAAATTATTCCCACTCAGGCATCTTCCAACCTGGCCGACTTCGGAGGATATGCGTCGGCTCGCAGCGACGACTTCTCTCACCGGAATATCGTGCGGTTCGACTGCGCTTACACCGAAGTGACCGGATCGAGGACGCATCTGCACTCCCCGGTCCCCACTTACAGCACGCTCTCAAAGGCGGTGGTGGAGGGACTGAACATCCTGGATATGGTTACGGCCGACCGGGTAGTGGGAAACCTGGTATCGACGTTCCGTGTCGGAGAAGGCAACGAGCCGGAGATCAAGCTGATCGGATCGCGCTTTGAAAACCTCAGAATCGCGGGCATTCCGGTAAGGGTGCACTTGTGCCTGGATATCCTCGACCGCCATCACGATCACAAGAGCCTGCGGGCGGCTTACCGGGCTGACAAGAAGGTTCGGGATATCTTTGGCGACGACGATCTCAGGAAGCGCTACGGCGGCGCGCCGGCGGAGGTGAAAGAGTTTCTCGACGCACCTTCCGATAACGAGGATGAGATGCCCAGCCACGAGGGAGTCTCGGCGTTGTCAATCGTCAGGAGGGTGGAGCCGGAAGGCAACGCTTTCGAGTGTTTCGGCCACGTAATCCACATCGAGGGTTTTGGCGTGATCCGTCTGGGTGAACTCCGCATTTGCAAACGGACGCGCCACCTGACAATGCTCCAGGTGAGACTGGGCTGCCCGGTGGAAGGCGACTGTTCGTTCGGCTCAACTGACGACGGCACAAGTTCGGGAAACTGATCCGTGGGGCGGCTGATTGCTCTGTCCGCGCTGATTCTCGCCGGGTGCCGGAGCGGCCAGCCATCGCTGGACGCGGACCGGGCTCAGGCCGAGGAATGGGTGAGGACGGAACAATTCAGGCTGGTACTCGATCACGCCGACGACTGGCTGCGACGCTCGGATGGCAACGCGAAAGCGCAATGGGGCATCCGGCTGGCCAAAGCCGAAGCGTTGCTGGGTCAGGAAAGACCAGCCGAAGAAGCACTCGCGCTGTTAGACAGCCACGGGAACATGCCCGAGGGCGATGGCTGGGCGGAGTATCGTGCCAGATGGTTTTTTCTTCGGGCACGCGCGGCAAGGTCGCTCGGCAGACGCGATGCCGGCGAACTTCTGGATGAGGCCGCCAGCGCAGCGGGTACCGCCAATCTGCCAGGCCTTGCTTTGGACGTTGAGCTCAGGCGAGCATTCCTCGCGCGCGATGCCGGCAACCGCGCTGAGGCTCATCGCATTTTCGGGGATGTCAGGGAGAAGGCCCGGCAAATGGGCGACCTGAGCCGGCAGGCCCGCGCCGAAAACAGCGAGGGAGATCTGCTTTTCAGTGAATCCCGCTATGACGAGTCGATCCCCTCCTTTCAGGCCAGCCGTGCTCTGGCGCTTAGCGCGAACGCAAGGACTACGGCCGCTCGCGCGGTAGGCAATCTGGGCGCCGCATGGCTCCGCCTGGGCGACTACGACAACGCGCGCGCCTGTGCCGATACTGCCGAAGCCGAGTTCGAGAGACTCGGCAACCTGTACGAGGAACAAGTCTTTATCGGCGGCGAGGGCAACGTCGACAACGAA
>Ga0302319_10011444_pt1 | contig 16832 bp, 15 predicted proteins | sample Bog_T0_2_FD_203319 | JGI IMG/M metagenome (GOLD analysis project Ga0302319, IMG submission 203319) | Peat permafrost microbial communities from Stordalen Mire near Abisko, Sweden - Bog_T0_2 | ecosystem: Environmental > Terrestrial > Soil > Wetlands > Peat | place: Sweden: Abisko, Stordalen Mire...
AAACCGCATCGTCTTCCAACCGCCGGATGCGGAAAACCGCACGTCCGGTGGTGTGGGAGCCCTGACGGGTGTAATCCTGTCAGGGCGACCCGATCTTTATGCGGATTTTTTAGACACCCTCCTTCAAGGTAATTGAGGCCGCTGCTTGTGCCATGGGGTGCTTTGCTCGTAGGCGTGGGCGATTTTCAGGAGGTTTGCCTCGTCGAATGGTTTTCCGAGGAGTTGCAGGCCGATCGGGAATTTCCGGTCGCCGACATTTGCAAAGCCGCACGGGATGCTCATCCCGCAGATGCCGGCGAGGTTGGTGGCAATCGTGAAAATATCCGCGAGATACATTTTCAGGGGATCGTTGCTGCGCTCGCCGATCTTGAATGCAGGCTCGGCCGTGGTCGGGCAGACAATGGCATCCACCTTTTCAAATGCGGTGGTAAAATCATTGCGGATGAGTGTGCGGACCTTTTGCGCGGTGAGGTAATAGGCATCGTAGTAGCCGCTGCTCAAAACGTAGGTGCCAAGAATGATGCGGCGCTTCACCTCCTGGCCGAAGCCCTCCGCGCGCGTGCGCCCGTAATGATCGAGCAGCCCCGTGGTATTCGCTGCGCGATGCCCGTAGCGCACGCCGTCGAACCGGGCGAGATTTGCGGAGGCTTCCGCCGTCGCGATGATGTAATAAACGCCGACCGCGTGGTCGGTATGCGGCAGGGAAATTTCCACGATTTCCGCGCCGAGTGACTCGTACTGCCGGATCGCGGCGCGCACTGCATGGTCCACACCGGGATCAAGGCCCTCGATGAAATATTCCCGAGGCATCCCGATTTTCACGCCTTTCAAATCCTGCCCGAGCTTGGCAGTGTAATCGGGGACCGGGTTGTCGAGGCTGGTGGAATCGCGGGGGTCGCGCCCGGAAATCACATTGAGCAGCAGGCCGGAGTCGCGCACTGTTTTTGTAAAAGGCCCGATCTGGTCGAGTGACGATGCGAAAGCGACCAGGCCGAAGCGCGAGACGCGTCCGTAGGTGGGTTTCAATCCCACCACGCCGCACAATGCTGCGGGCTGGCGGATCGAGCCGCCAGTATCGGAGCCGAGCGCCGCAAAGGCCTCATCCGCCGCGACGACAGCCGCGGAGCCACCGCTGGAGCCGCCGGGAATGCGCGTGGTATCCCATGGATTGCGCGTGGCATGAAAGCTCGAGTTCTCCGTCGAGGAACCCATTGCAAATTCGTCCATGTTTGTCCGTCCGTAAGGGATCGCGCCAGCCGCGCGCAGTTTCGTGATCACCGTGGCATCGTAGGGTGCGCGATAGCCCGCGAGTATTTTCGAGGCGCACGTGCAGGGCTCGCCGAGGACGTTGATCACATCCTTGATTGCCACGGGCACGCCGCCAAGAGGCAGGGAGACATCGGCTTTTTTTGCAAGCTCCAGCGCGCTATCAAAATCGCGGGAGAGATAACCCCGCACAAGGGGATCCACTTCCGCGATGCGATGCTCCAGCGTCTCCATGACCTCGACAGGGGAGAGGGCTTTTGAGCGGAGTTGGGATTGAAGTTCCGAGACGGAAAGAGAATGGAGCGACATGAAGTGAAATTGGTTACTCGATGACCTTCGTGACGACGAAGAGGCCGTTTGCCTGGCGTGGGGCGTTTGCGAGGGCCTGTTCGGCGGTCAACCAGTCGCGGGATTCGTCCTCGCGAAATACGTTGTATATCGGGTTTGTGTGCGCAGTGGGCTCCACTCCGGTGGTGTCAACCTCGCGCAGTTTCTCGACGTATTTCAACACTTGTGAAAGCTGGGACTGAAATTTTTCGATTTCCTCCTCGCTTAAAGTCAGCCGCGCAAGCTGGGCGGTGTAGCGTACATCAAAGTCAGAATTCATGGCGGGCTATTTGAAATTAAACGACGGGTAATTGGAAATGATTTTTTCCGGTTTCGCTCAAGAGGGAAAAATTACCGCAAAGGGCGCGAAGAACGCAAAGGGAGTAAAAATGCTAGTGCAGGAATTTCGCCCAGATTATAAATATGACAGCCAGAAAAAAGGCGAAGAGCGCAAGGGTCCTGAGCCTGACGGCCTGCTGCTCGGCGCGCAAACTTTTGCGGCGCTTGCGGGGAATGGCGGCGACGTTGGCGTCGTAGCGTTTGTCGAAAAGGCTGCCGGGAGATTCCGCACGGCGGGAGGGCTGGGAGGCGCGGATGACCAGATCCTGTTGCTGGCGTTTTGCAATTTCTTTTCTTGCAAGGGGCGCGTCTTCGATGAGGCGCTCAAGTTCCTCCCGTTTCCTGCGGAGTTGCTCCTCCTGCTCGGCGAGGTCTTTCTGCCTGCTGTCGATTGGTGAATCCTGAATGCGGCGCCGGGGACGACCCATAGGTAAAATCTACTGACGGAAAATCATTACGAGCACGATGGCCGAAAGGAGAACCAGCAACGGCAAAGTGAATGCGAAACCGGTCTTCAACCAGTAAACGAAATCCCTGTCGCCCATGTCCACGTATCCACCGCCATAAGGATCGCCGTTGCCACCCGCCGCGGGTTCCAATACGTCCTCGCTGGATTCCGCATTGATTTTCGAGCGGGACTGCGCGTATTCGGCGCGCGCGTCGTCGATGGCGCTAAGGGATTTGTTCAGCTCCTTGTTGATATCGGAATTTTCCCAATTCTTTGGATTGATCCCCTCGATCACGTTGAGATGCTGGCTGAAGGCTTCGTGCATGCCCTTGAGCTGCTCGACGCGTTTCTGGGCTTCGTAGGTTTCACGCTCCAGCACCACAAGGGCGCGGGTGAATTTCTCGGTCATCTCCGTCTTGCCGTGGTTGAGTTGCTCCTGGCGCTTGCTGAGTTCCTCAAGCTCGCGTTTTTGTTTTTCGATCTGTTCCTGCTGGCGTTTAAGCTGGACGAGTTGCTCCTGCGCCTTTTGCACCTGGGAATCGAGGTGTTCGGTGGACATTCCCTCTTCTTCCTGGAGTTCGAGGAGTGCTTCTTTTTGTTTGCGTTCTGCCATGAGTGACCGTTCGGTTTGCACGCAGTGTATGCGGTCGCGCCTAAAACTCCAGATTTTTTACACGCCGAATCGCCATAATCATTGGAATAAAAAGAACGCACGCACTCAGGCACGCTGCCAACACGAGTGATACCTCATCGGATATAATAGAGCGGAATTCCACGACCTTCCGCATGCCCGGCAGGGCGACAAGAGCCACGAAGCTGGAGATGTAGAGGAAACTGATCACGAGGCAAAGGGTGCCCCCAAAACCGGAGACGATTTTCGAGGGGTTGTCCTCCTTCATATTTGGAAATAATGCACCGAGCCCGACGGAGAGCCCGGAAAGAGTCGCCCCCATGATTGCGATCGAGGCGGCGAAAAAAATAACACGCGCAGCCGACAGGTGCAGCATATTGCTGGAGATAATCATCAAGCTCACGGTGAGAGTCATCGACACGATGCAACTCGACCAGAATTTCTGCATGAGCACCCGTCCCAGCCCCATCGGGGCGAGCCCGATGATCCAGAGCCTGCGGCCCTCGAGGCTGAACTGGGGGAATACGAACCGTGTCGTAAGCGTGGAAAGCGTAAGCGCGGAGGCGGTGAGGTTCAGGTAACTGATCAGCGTTTCCCAGAACACGCTCTGGAAGTTGAACGAAATATTTCTCAGGTTGAGCACATAGATGCAAAGAAGGCCGAAAAAGATCATGAACTGCGTCCACTGTGCGGGGTCGCGCCAGAAGAGGCGCATGTCCTTCAAGGTCAGCGCCCTTGCAGGCTGCGAGATTATTGAAAAACGATTGATCAGGCGGTCCACCAGCGAACGTTGTCGCAACTTCCTTTTCATTGCAGCCTTGCGCTGGAAGCTTTCGGCGCGGGCGCTCATAGAGGCTGTATAGCTGGGGTAAAAACAACGCCCCATCACCTCGAAACTGATGAGCATTCCCATCATCGCATTGCTCAACAGAACGAGGAAAAAGAACCCACCCTGCCGGAAGAGGCCTTCGCTCCAAGCGATGATCGTCTGTGTCAGCCAGGAGCTGGGGAGATAGGGATTGAGGCTGATCCGTGTGTGTTTGAGCAATTGATCGAATATTTGCTCATCATGCCGCGAGACGGCCTGGGCATCCGTGACCGGCTTCACCTCCCAAAGCACAGCCATCACCACCGCAGCCGCCAGCAGGAAGAGGACTTTCTTTATCCATGGTTTCGCAAGAATCCGCACGAAGAAGAGAATGATCCACGATCCCGCGAGCGCCGGCATGATCACGAACGGCAGCATGGCGAAGACAGTCCCGATGTAAAAAAGGGGACTGGCGTGGTGCAGGACTCCGTAGGCCGCCATCATCGGCGCGCTGAGAAACATCAACGCCCAGCTCGACACGCTCAAGGCCTCGATAAATTTCCATTGGTAAACCACCCGATGGGGAATGGGCAGGGTAAGCAGCCACGCGGTCTCGCGGTTTTTGAAGAGGGTGGAGTATCCGATGATGAGATTTGAGAAGATCAACATCACGAAGAAGAACCCGAAAATGAGAAAAAGGATGCGCTCGGAGAGAAGTGCGCCGACCAGCGGAAACCGCTGAATATAGTTAAATCCAAAATGGAACAACCAATACCCGAACACGAGATAGCCTGTCACGAATGCGCCCAATACGAAGAGCAGCAGGCTCGACTGCTGGCGAAGGCCGCGGACCCTCGCGAGGAAGGTGCGCCAGTGCATCCAGAGCAGGAGGCGGAAAAAGTGAGGCGTGATGAAGGTGCGCTCTTTTTGGAGGGAGGCGGGGGAATTCATGCGCGCGATTTAAAAAATGACGAAGCTCGAATGACTAATGACGAAAGAATGACGAAGCACGAATGACGAATACACCATGTGTGTTTGTTTGTCAGTTTCGGGATTCGGTTTTTTCCTTTGTCATCGGCCCGGGGCCATTTCGAAGAGCCAGCCTTTCAGGTATTCCGTCTCCGGAATCGTGGGGAGGATTGGGTGGTCGAACCCCTGCTGGAATGTGTGCAATTGCCGCACGGTTTTTTTGGCGTCCACGAGGGCATCCGCAATCGTCTCCTTGAACATGGCTGCGCTGACGTGATGAGAGCAGCAGAATGTCGCGAGGAGCCCGCTGGGGGCGAGAATCTTGAGCGCGCGGAGGTGGATTTCCTTGTAGCCGCGCATGGCGTCGCCGAGTTTCTCCTTCGATTTTGTGAACGAGGGGGGATCGAGGATGATCATGTCGTATTGTGAGCCGAGACGCTCGGCGTCCTTGAGGAAATCGAACACGTTTGCCTCGACGCAATCGACATGGAGGTTGTTGCGCGCGGCGTTGTCGCGCATTAGTTGCACGCAGTCGGCGCTGATCTCCACGGCTTTCACGGTGGAGGCGCCCTCCTTTGCGCAGGCGAGAGCGAAGGCGCCCTGGTTGGCAAAACAATCGAGGACGCGGCGGCCCTTCGCCCATTTCGCGACGGTGGCGCAGCTATCCAACTGGTCGAGGTAGAAGCCGGTTTTCTGGCCTCCCACGGGGTCGATTTGGAATTGCAGACCGAGTACTTCGATGTCGAGCCGGGAGGCTTCACCGAAGAGGACACCGGTGACGAGTTCCATTCCCTCGGCCTTGCGGATGGGGGCGTCGTTCCGCTCGATGATTGCGGCGGGGGCAACGACCTCGCGGAGCACATCGACGATGAGCGATTTTCTTTGGTCCATCGCGAGGGTGAGGGTTTGCAAGACGAGCGTGCCGGCGTAGCGGTCCACGATGAGGCCAGGGAGGCCGTCGCTCTCGCTCCAGATGAGGCGGCAGAGCTGGAGATTCACGCCGCGGCGTTTGCGGTATTCCACGGCCTGGGCGATGCGGCGCTTGAAGAAATCGAGGTCGAGGTCCTGGCGCTGGCGGGAGAAACGGCGGGCGACGATCTGCGACTTGGAATTGAAGATCGCGCTGCCGAGGAGATGGTCGCGGCCGTCCTTCAAGGAGACGACGTCGCCATCCGCGGGGTTGCCGAACGCCTTGAGCACGTCGCTGGAATAGACCCAGTCGTGTCCGTGAAGAATGCGCGCGCGGGGTTTGATTACGAGTCCTGCCATGCGGTTGAGTCAATAGAGCGGGTGCGTGATTCGTCCAGACAAATTCATGGCCGGAGCGGCGGGGAGGCAGGATGGCCGAAGGTTGGTAAGGGTTGGTAACGGTTGGTAACGGTTGATTAGCCCTGCCAGCGGGGCGGCATTTCCACATCTAGATATGTGGCGTTGCGATGCCCATGAGCTTCAGTTCCGAGGTGGCGAACTGGTATTCGTCGCAGTCCCAGCGCTGGGTGGCGTGGCATTTGTTAAAGTATTCGACGGCTTTGGGCTTGTCGCCGGCGAGGAGGCGTTTCATGCCGGCGTAATACCATGCCTGGCAGACCTGGCCCTGATCGCCTTTTGATGTGACTTCGGTGATGAACGAGGCTTCGTCGATCTTATCCAGGAGGAATTCCATGATTCCTGCCGCGAAATCCCACTGTTTGCGGGGGACCCTTCGCGTGAGGTAGGTGGCAAGCACCGCGCTTGCGGGGGCCTTCTCGGCTTTGACCTGCCGGGCCAGCCAGAGGTTGATGCGGGCGTAATCCTTCCACTCCGGGCCGGAGTATTTGTAGCAGAGGCGGAAGTCGGCAAGCGCGCCTTCGATGTTGCCTTTCGCCTTCTTCACGTTGCCGCGGCGCAGCCATGCATCGGAGTAATGGGGATCGAGTTCCAGTACACGGCTGTGGTCGGCCAGAGCCCCGTCGAGATCGCCGGAGGCTTTTTTGACGCGGGCGCGGTTGTACCAAGGGTCGGTGTAATTCGGGCTTAGTTGCAGGGCCTGGGTGAAATCGGCGTCCGCGCCGGGGAGGTCGCGCTTTGCCTGTTTCGCGAGGCCGCGATTGTTAAAGGCGCCGGCGTTTTTGGGATCGAGCGATACGGCCTTGTTGAAATCGGCGAGAGCGCCGTCCAGATCGCCGCGCGCTTTTTTGAAATTGCCGCGCACGGTATAGGCGAAGGAGTAGTCCGGGTTTACGGCGATGTTGTGGTTCAGGCGGGCCATTTCGGGGTCAATGGGCTCGGGCGAAGGCGAAAGGATTGGCTGTGCCTCGGGGTTGGATGCGCGGGCGTTCCACCCACAAAATGCGAGGGGCAGGAACAAAATAACCAAGATACGCCGGGGGACGGGTTTCATAGACGCGCCAATTATAGCGTCCTCCGTGGGGAGGACGCAAGATGTCACGAAAAGTGCGGCTTTGCCGGTGTTGTCCCATCGTGCTCGGAGATCACGATCCACCATTCCGCGGCTACGTCTTTATTTGATGTGGCCTAGGAATACAAATAATCGAGATCGATCTTGGGGGCCTTGGGCTTTGCCTCTGTGAGAGGGGCGCCGACCTCGGGGTACTCGAATATTTTGCCCTCGTAGTTGCGGATCACGATTTTTTCGGAGTCGTGATAGAGCACGTAGCCGGGGTTGACGGGGACTTTGCCGCCGCCGCCAGGGGCGTCGATGACGTATTGAGGCACGCCATAGCCGGTGGTGTGGCCGCGGAGGCCCTCGATGATCTCGATCCCTTTCATTACCGGGACCTGCAGGTGCGAGGAGCCGGTGATGAGGTCGAGCTGGTAGAGGTAATAAGGGCGGACGCGGCACATGAGGAGCTTCTGCACGAGCGATTTCATCACGCCGATGCTGTCATTCACGCCGCGCAGGAGGACGCTCTGGTTGCCGAGCGGGATGCCGGCGTTTGCCAGCCGGGCAAGGGCGTCGCGCACCTCGGTGGTGAGCTCGCGGGGGTGGTTCACGTGCACGCTCATCCAGAGAGGGTGGTATTTCTGGAGCATCGCGCAAAGCCCGGGGGTAATGCGTTGCGGAAGGAAGATGGGGACGCGGGAGCCGATGCGCAGGAACTCGATGTGCGGGATGGCGCGGAGGCGCTTGAGGATGCCCTCCAGTTTGTCATCGGAAAAAAGCAGGGCGTCGCCGCCGGACAGCAGGACATCTCGGACCTCGGTGTGCTGTTCCAGGTAGCGGTAAATCTCCTCGAAATCGGTGTGCAATTCCTGCTCGCCGGCACCGCTCACCACGCGGCTGCGGGTGCAATAGCGGCAGTAGGAGGCGCAGCGGTCCGTGACGAGGAAAAGCACACGGTCGGGATAACGGTGCACGAGGCCGGGCACGGGCATGTGGGAATCCTCCCCGCACGGGTCGGACATTTCATATGGGGAGGTCAGCGATTCCTCCATGCGCGGGATCACCTGGCGGCGGATCGGGCAATCGGGGTTGTCGCGCTCGATGAGGTTGAAGAAATGGGGCGTCACGGCCAGGGCGAGCTTGTTGCCGGAGAGGAGGACGCCCGCGCGCTCCTCCTTGGAGAGAACCAGATGCTGCTCAAGCTGCGCCAGGGAGGTGACGCGGTTTTTAAGCTGCCATTTCCAGTCGTTCCACTGTGCGGGGTCGACATCCGGCCAGTAGCCGGAGGCGTGGGAGATGAATGACTTCGCGGAGACGGCGGAGTGAGGTTCCATGTGATGTTTAGGGTTGATGAATTTATGCAACAGGTGGAGGTTGTCAAACAAGCCTGCGGTGAAAGATCAGGGAATTCCTCTGTTTGAACAAAAATGCTGCCGACCCTGTCAAAACTAACAATTCGCACATGAAGATGATTAAGATGACTTCCAAGCTCCAAATATTACCCGCCTGCCTCTGTATATCGCTCACCCCCTTTTTCACGGCTGTATCGTCCGCCGAGGACGCCGCACCAGCGCCTCATGCCAAAAGCTTCCTGCAAGAGTTGAATGAAGGGTTCACCGGTATTTACGACAAAAACGCCCCGGCGGTGGTCATCGTGGACAGCAGCAAAACCGCGGATTCCGATGACGAGAACGAGATGCAGGGGTTCGACTTCTTTTTTCGCAATCCGCAGGGTGGTGGTCAAGGGCAGGGGCAGGGGAAGGATGACGATTCGCGGCGCTTCAAGCTGCCCCCCTCGGCCTCCAAGAGCGAAGGCTCCGGCTTCATCGTCCGCCCGGATGGCTACATTTTCACGAACAACCATGTGATCGACGGGGCCGATAAAATAGAGGTGCACCTGAAAGATGGCCGCCATTTCCCTGCAAAAGTCGTCGGCGCGGATGAAAAGAGCGATATAGCGGTGCTGAAGATCGACGCGACCGGCCTGCCCACGCTCGAGTTTGCGGATAGCGACGCGGTGAAGGTGGGCCAGTTGGTCTGCTCCATCGGCACGCCGTTCAACCTCGATTACAGCTTCACCTGCGGCTGGGTGAGCGCGAAGGGGCGCAGCGGGCTCACCAGCACGACGTACGAGGATTACATCCAGACCGACTCCTTTGTGAACCCCGGCGACAGCGGCGGCCCGGTGTTTGATGTGGATGGCAAGGTCATCGGCATGAACACGCTCATCAACGGCATCGGGCGCAAGCTCACCTTCGCCATTCCCTCGAACATGGTGAAGGAAATCGGCAACCAGTTGATCGCCACCGGGAAAATCGTGCGGCCATGGCTTGGCATCGGCATCCGGACGTTGAGCGACGAGCCTTCGCTGAGCGAATTCATCAAGGGCATCGACCACGGCGTGGTGGTGAATTCCATCCAGGCGCTCGCGCCCGCCTACAAGAGCGATCTGCGCGTGACGGACGTGATCACTGCCGTGGACGGGACGGAAGTCCAGACGGCGCGCGATTTGCAGAAGGAAGTATTGAAGAAAAAAGTCGGGCAGGTGGTGAGCCTCACCGTCTGGCGCGACGGACAGACCATGAAGATCGCGGTCGCGACCGGTGAACTGCCAGGGGATGTGACGAAGGTTTCCAATGCCGCCCCGAAGAAGGAATCCACCGATGGCGACGAGAAGGACGATACCTATGGATTCCAAATCCAGGACGTGGACAAGGAGATTGCTGAAAAATTGAAATTGAAATCGGAGCACGGGGCGGTGGTCACGGACGTTGCGCCCAGCAGCCCGGCGGCGCTCGCGGGCATCCTGCGCGACGATGTGATCACGGAGGTCGATTCACAGCCCGTGGCCGACGCCACGGCGTGCAAGGGTCTCATTGCCAAGCACGATTCCAGCAAAGGCATCCTCCTCTTTATCGACCGCAAGGGGCAGAAAACCTACGCGGTGCTGAAGACGGACCAGTAAAAAATTTTCCATCCTTGGTTGGGCGGCCGGTGCCGGGTGGCACCGGCCGTTTTTTTGTGCAGGAGGGGATTTTTAAACCGCAAAGGACGCAAAGAGCGCGAAGGAAGAGAAAGACTCGAGTTTGAAAACCGTGGCGGTTTTTTCTTCGCGTTTTTTTGCGACCTTTCCGGTAGATTTTTTTGAGTGTAAAGGATAACAAACGATCTTCGTGCAATCAAGCGAGCCTGGAGAGATACAACCATGCATATAGAAAAGGACTACACGCCGGGGCAGGCGACATTGATTTTAGAGGTGGTCAGAGGTTTTCTATGCCATTTGTCCTCTAAAATGGATGAAAACGGAACAATTTTTCAGAAGAATTAGCAATGTCGGTATTGCGACCGGGGGCGTCAAATGTTCTCGGAATCGCATGGATTCGGAGAAATCTCCTGCAGATCGCATTTCGGTGAAAACGCGTTATTTTATCGAGGAGATCATGGCTGATTTATCATCATCGAGTTCCGGAAAATCAACCGGCGAACCCGGACAAGATTCAATTCCGCCTGCGTCTCCCAATGTATGAATCAACGTGTTTCGAGTTTGAGTGAAGTTGCAAGGCGGGCGGATTCCGAAAAGGAGTTCTCCTACCTTCTGCGGGATTTTCTCGATGGTTTTTATGAGGCCCCCAGCGCTACTGCGTTTGCCGAGGAGCCGGTGATGCTCGCGCCGGTGCTCGTAGACGATGGGCGCGCGGATGCCTATCTTGCGGCAGGTTCAGGGCATTATGGAATCAATTTGCCGGATGGCGGTTTTTTCTGGGGCTGGGCGGGGGTTGAAAGTTCGTTGCGGCGAGGACTCCGCAACCAGCACGGCTGGAGCCATGCGCTCCCCGGAAGAAGAGAGCAACGCTTTGCGTTGGAGGGGTGCTGTTCAGCGCGGCGATTATTATAGAAATGACGCGCTGTTAGATCTTTTCGGCGAGCCGCCGAAAAGAGCACCCGGGCCGGGCGCGCTACCCGGAATGTTGCTGCGACGCCCAAGTCTTTTTTTGCCGAACTGCGTGTGGACAAATACGTCTTTTGTGCGATGAATAATCATGTCTCTGGAAGCTTGCCCGATCTGTGGACGCGCGCTGTCCACTGCGACCTCCCGGTGTCATCATTGTTTTCCGGAGGTGGCCCCGCCGAATGGCGCCGTGTTTTGTTTAATGGCGATATTCTGTGTGAGCTTCCTTTTGGCTGTCCAGCAACTGAGCAAAATGCAGGAGCCGGGCTCCGATAAGGGGAACGATGCACGATACATGGTCCGGCCGAATTTTCGCTGCCGGTAAGAAAGAGTTCATTCCGGGAAGTTGCGGAGTTCCGCAGCCCCTGCCGGGGCCAGGTCGATTTTTATTCAAGGGTCCGGTGGTTTGCACCTCCGGCTAATATCCATAAAGCCTTCGGCTTACAGAATTGAAAGGAGCGCCAAAATGATGCAACCCAACTTCGGGGTTGATTTATATTTGTTTGATTTTTCCAGGGTAGCCGCTCCTGCGTCGCGTCAACCCGTGGGCTGTATGATGCAACCGCGTTGCGGTAGGCCCGGAATCCACGCGCCAAAAACATTCAAGGGAGGGAGATTAATTCTTTTCCCAGCCGGCATGCATTTCCTTAGAGGCCGTCTAAAAAGTCCGATTTAAAGTAGTGCAAGCCTCCGGCTTGCCGTCGAACGCTCTCAAGCTGCAAGCTTGCACTCCTAATTTTCGGTAGTTTGCATCGATCAGCACACGCGCCACTTGGACTTTTTAGACGCCCTCTTAGGCGTGCAACGTGGCCCCGTCAGTTTTTTCAAGGAGTGCCGTTTCGATGTGACCGAAAAGATCCTCGACGGCGAAAGGTTTTATAAGGACCCGGTGAAAGTGGGACAATTGCTGTTCCAGCAATGCATGGGCCGTAATGAAAATAAGCGGCACGTCGCGCAACGCTTCATCCGATTCGAAAAGGGCGGCCAGATCGTGTCCTGTTTTCCAGGGCATGAAGATGTCGAGAATGATAAGATCGGGCCGGTATCTGCTTGCGAGTGCGTGCGCCTTGGTGGAATCATTCTGCTCGGCAACATCGTAGCCGCACCTTTGCAACAGCTTTCCCAGCATGCGTGTTGCCGCCGCCTCGTCGTCCACAACCAGAATTCTCGGACGACGATCCCCCAGAGGTTTGCCACTGATGGACATAGGCCTATAAATACTCCCGTGACGTATTTGATGGCAAGTGAAAACATTTGCTGAACAGGGTCGGAGTGCCAGAGCGTGTCATGCACTTTTGCATGCCGTTCAAGAGGGATTATGTCGCCCTTACAGGGCTGGAGGGATTTTTGGGACGTTGTTCCTGGGGCTTCACCCCAGGCTGTCATATTGCGCCCCGTTTGGGGCTGGGGAATGACGCAGGTCCAAAGCGCGAACACGCTCTACAGCAAACCCGATGATGGCTGGGGAGACTCTTCCGCGCTCCAGTTCATGGAGCCGACTTCGTTCTGGATTGCCCCGGAAGTCATATATTCCCTGCAATGTATTCCCAAATCCGTCAATACATACGGGGCGCAATCCGCATGGGGACTTTCCTCTTTGCGCACCAATCCCCTTTTTTTCAATTGGGCGAGTGCTTTGCGGATGGTTTGAAGGCCGCTCTTCTCACCCTTGGGGATGGGAATGCGTCCCTCCTTGTCAGCCGCGAAAATGACCAGTCTTTCCAAACGAGTTGAGTTCATGGGCATGTTGCAATCATCAGCCCTGGCAGGATCCTGTATATGGGGTGTACACCCCATATACAAAGCTGCCTGGTCGTGAGAATGGTTGGCTATGTCTTTGGAAGCCTGCCCAACCTGCGGTTATGCGGTATCAACCACGAACCCCCGTTGTCATCATTGTCACGGAGCGCCGAAGGAAAGTTCCCGCTCCAAAAGTTTTAACGCAATTGCACCGATGCATTTTGTGATGTTTTGGATCGCAATGGGCTGTGTGTTTTATTTCTTGTTTTCCCGGTAACCAGCTACGCCGAAATACAAAGGGCTCCAGCCACGGTAGGCGCCGGGCGGATGGCGAAGAATATTCCGGGAATAATGGCCAGCAGAAGCAACAGGGGAAATCCGTCACCCCGCTTCGGGGGTTTATGGTTTTGTCCGGGATAGATCCCCCGGGGTTTCGCTGCGCTGCACACCGGGCTTTAATTCCGTCGCACCCTCCGGGCGCTGAATGTGACGATGGTATTCCTTATTAAATACACCATTCGGGACTGCCGGTGTTTGATCAGATCGAGGCAACGACCGGCATCGATTGCCGGATTTCAAACTGTGGACATGCTGGTGATTGCAAATGATAAATCTGAATCACCAGCATATAGTGCAGTGTAACATTGATATCTGATTGTTCTGGTGTATGCTCCTGCCTATGCCAGCACCCTTCCGACTGAGTCCGCCAGAGCGCCGTGAGTTGAGTCTTATTAGCCGAAGCCGAAACCGCCGCGCCGACGATGTTCGCCGCGCCCGGATCGTTTTGGGATTGGCCGCTGGCAAATCGCTTGTGGCGGTGAGTCGCAAAGCGGCTTGCAGCGTCAACACGGTTAAGCTCTGGAGATCGCGCTTTTGCAAAGATCGTATCTCCGGACTCTGGGGAAGACACCGTGGTAAGTCCCCGACTCCCGGTGCCGAGCATCTGGAAGCGCGGATTATCGATTGGACTCTGCATCGCAAACCGGCGGATGGCTCCACGCACTGGAGTTCTCGTAAGCTGGCAGCGGCACTGGGTACCAGCCACATGCGAGTAGCCCGAGTTTGGGCGAAGGCTGGACTGCAGCCCTCGCGTCGCAGGCATTACATGGTCAGTAATGATCCGGATTTCGAGTCCAAGGCTGCCGATATCATCGGGCTCTACCTCAAACCTCCCGCTCACGCGGCAGTCTTCTGTGTCGATGAGAAGACTGCCATTCAGGCGCTTGACCGGCTCGATCCGGTGTTGCCCCTCTCGCCAGGCCGCGTTGAGAGACACGGGTTTGAGTACTTCCGCCACGGGACTCTTTCGCTCTACGCGGCCCTCCATGTCTCCAGCGGGGAAGTCCTCGGCAAAACGGCCGAACGCCATACCAGCGCAGAGTTTGTAGCCTTTTTGGCCGATGTTGTGGCCTCTCAGCCTGCTGACAAAGAAATCCATATCGTTGCCGATAACCTTTCGGCGCACAAAACCAAGTCGGTCAGAGAATTCCTTCAGGCCCATCCCAATGTCCAACTTCATTACACGCCCACCTATTCCTCGTGGCTCAACCAGATTGAAATCTGGTTCTCGAAAATTCAGCGCGATGTTATCGCACGCGGCGTTTTCACCTCCAAGGCTGACCTCGCCCGGAAAATCTCGAAATATATCCGTGGCCATAACCGAACTGCCAGACCCTTCAAGTGGACTTATCGTAACACCGACCGGCGGATTCGCTGAGACCATCATGTTCATCCGTTACACTGCAATAGTGCCCCTCTATTCCCCGGGGGAATTACCCGGGGATGGACAAAGACGATTAACGTCCGCCGTGCCAGTAGCGGTAATGCCGGTGGTGGTAATAGTGACCGTATCCGTTGTAGTCTCCATAACCATAATCCGGACCCTGTGGGTAATAGTAGCCGGGACCGCCCACAAAGACTCCAAAACGGACGCCCGCATTTGAATTTGCCGTCATAAACAGCAACACCGCTATCGCCGTCATTGTTGTCAGAATATACTTTTTCATAGGTATATGAAATAAGCCATCGACCGGGCTTTAGCTATGGGGTGTAACCCTACCGCTCAATCCGTATTCCTCTGGAATATCAGCTAAGCGATCGTCGAAGATCCCATTCGAATAGTGTCTTAGAGGGCGTCTAAAAAGTCCGATTTAAAGTAGCGCAAGCCTCCGGCTTGCCGTCGAACGCTCTCAAGCTGCAAGCTTGCACTCCTAATTTTCGGTAGTTTGCATCGATCAGCACACGCGCCACTTGGACTTTTTAGACGCCCTCTTACACCTTGCAGGTTACTTCCGGGCCAGACTCAAACAACCAGACTTTGAATCGCATCCGCCAGTGTTTCATACGTCATCACATCGACGTGCTTTCCGTAATGAAACGGTTCCAGGATGGTAAACCCGATGTCTTTTTTGGGATCGGGCACCACGGTTACGACCGCATTGATCCCTTTTGCATCGCAAAAACTCATCATCTCGCCAAGGTCCGTAGAGCACTCCTTGTCCATCGAGTCCAAACCGGTCAAATCCGTCAAAAGACAAAAGCCGGGTTCGACATCCACCAACAAGGTCTGGACTTTTTCCCGGCAGGATCTCATTTCCGTGGAGTTCACATGCTGGGAAAAACTCATGGTGAGCACTCTTTTTGACGTATCAATTTCGGCGTGAAACATGGTGGCTGACAATATCGCACCGATTTCGAGATCACCGCATGAAATCAAAAAGAATCGCCGGAGAGCCCGGTCGAATGGCCGGCACTCAGACGCCGGATGCCCGGCGGTAATGCAAGGGGGTGCTGCCGAAATGCCTGCGGAATGTGCGGTGAAAATAGGAGAGGTCGTGGAAGCCGCTGCTGAGGGAGACTTCGAGGATGGGGAGGGAACTGTTGCGGAGGAATGAGGCGGCGGTGCGGAGGCGCATCTGGTTCACGAGCTTGATGTAGCTGCAGCCGAAGAGTTCTTTCACCAGGTGGATCGTGCGGCTTTCGCCGAGGTGGAGGAATTGGGCGAGGTCGTTGATGGGGGCGGGGTCGGTGTGATGGTCGTAGATGAAATGGCGGATCTGCTGGCGGCGCGTCGCCATGTTTTTGCCGTCGGGAATGCGCGCGCTGTTGCGGATTTTGAGGAGGGCCGGAGATTCGTCGTGCCATTGCAAAAGGCGCGAACGCAGTTGCCGTAGCGACTCGAGCACGGATGCGGCTTCGTCCGCTTTCACAAATCGCAGGCTGTGGGAAGTGTGCGTGACGCTGCGGCGGATATCGCGGACAAGATGCGGGTGGGTGCCGCTCACGCGGACCTGACCTGCGAACAAAATGGCGGCGAGTTGATCGTGGATGAATACGGGCATGACCCACTCCATGAAGCCGGCATGGCAGACGTGGCAGCGTCCTTCGGGGTGCCTCAGGATATCGCTCCGCAGGCGGGTGATTTCAAAATCCGTGCAGGCCCAGTCGTGCGCGGCCTTGACCGCGGCGCAGCAGGGGGAACGGTGTTTGAAACGTTCCGATTGCAGGAACGGCCACAGCCGGGCGCCGATATCGTGGACGACGACCTGGAGCCCTGTCAGTTTTTCAAAACATTGGATGGCCCATTCCGGTGTTTCGAAGAAATCTGGCTCATGCACCGGATGATGATAGCAGAATAAACCATGTTTTCAACGGGATTGCCCACGAGGAGATTTATTGAAAATGCCATTTTCTCCACATGAGTATCGAGATCAATGCCTCCACCCGCCTCCAATCCCTCGTCGGCTCGAAGACCCATGGCCAACCCGACGGCCACTATTTGCTGAAACGCACCATCCCTGCCGAGAGTGGCTACGACCTCGTGGTCGCCGGTGGCGGCCCGGCGGGCGCGGCGGCGGCGATCTGCGCGGGACGGCTGGGGGCGAAGGTGCTGCTGGTGGAAAGCACCGGCTGCATGGGAGGGATGGGAACCTCGGGACTTGTCACCGCTTTTGATCCCATGGCCGATGGCAC
>Ga0302319_10011445_pt1 | contig 16832 bp, 11 predicted proteins | sample Bog_T0_2_FD_203319 | JGI IMG/M metagenome (GOLD analysis project Ga0302319, IMG submission 203319) | Peat permafrost microbial communities from Stordalen Mire near Abisko, Sweden - Bog_T0_2 | ecosystem: Environmental > Terrestrial > Soil > Wetlands > Peat | place: Sweden: Abisko, Stordalen Mire...
GAATGGTTGCGGCAAATCGAACGTCCTCGACGCCATCCGATGGGTGCTCGGCGAGCAATCGGCCAAGGCCCTGCGCGGCGGTGAAATGGCGGACGTGATTTTTTCCGGCACGGATTCCCGGCCCGGCGTCGGCATGGCCGAGGTCTCCATGACGTTCGCCGAGTGCGAGGAACAGCTCGGCCTGGACTGGCACGAGGTCACGATTACGCGCCGCGTTTTTCGCGATGGCGGCAGCGAATATCTGCTCAACAAGGCGCCATGCCGGCTGAAAGACATCCAGCAGCTCTTCATGGACACGGGCATCGGGCGCACCGCCTACTCGATCATGGAGCAGGGGAAGATCGATATGATCCTTTCTTCCCGGCCCGAGGATCGCCGCGCGATTTTCGAGGAAGCCGCCGGCATCACGAAGTACAAGTCGCAGAAGAAGGAAGCTTTGCGCAAGCTGGAAGCCACGGAGGCCAATCTTTTGCGCGTCGCCGATATCATCAAGGAGGTGAAGCGGCAGATCGGTTCGCTCCAACGGCAGGCGGGCAAGGCGCGCCGCTATCAATCGATGATCGCCGATCTGAAGATGCTGGAAACCCACGCTGCCAGGCGGCAGTTCGATGGGTTCGAGGAACAGCGCGGGGCGTCCGCCACGGAGATCGCCCGGCTGGCCGACCAGCACACCGAGCACGAACAGGAAATCGAGCGCCAGGAGAGCGAAGTGGCTGTGCAGCGTTCTGTGCTCGAGGAAATGGAAAACCGGCTCAATCAGGCGCGGCAGTTGGTCAACGATATCAAGACGCGCATCTCGAATCACGAAAACCGGATCATTTTCAATGAGGAGCGTTCCCGCGAGTTCTCGCAGCTTGTAGATCGCTACCGCTCGGAAGTCGCCGGGGCGGAGGAGAAGTTTCGCATCGCCGAAACGCAGTTGAAGGACACCGATTTTGAACTTGAACAAATCACCGCCTTGCTGGCGTCGGAACTGCGGGTGATGGAGGAAAAGCAAGCCGCCACGGCCTCGCTCACCGCCCAGCGCCAGGAGGCGGAAGGGACCATTTCTTCGGTCGCGAACGACATGGCTCGCCTTGAAAGCCGCGTCAGCGGATTGCGCGGCCAAATATCGAGCGTTTCGCAGCAGCGCGACGGAGCGGAGGCGCGGCTCGGCATCCTTTCCGGCGAACTCGAGCAGCTTTCCGAGAGCGTCGCGCACTTCGCCGCGCGCTTGCAGGAGGCTCAGTCGCAGATGGAAAATGGGGTCGCCGAATTGGAATTGGGCGCCGTGCGGCTCACCGATGCCGAGGGGCGGCTTCGCGAATCGCAGACCGGTCTCGCCGACGCCGACCGTCAATTGCGGGATGCCCAGCGGGTGCTGGCGGAAAAGGATTCGAAGCTTGAGGTGCTTCACGGACTGATGGCGGGCGGCGAAGGCTTTTCCGAAGGCGCCCAGGCCGTGTTGCGCGGTCTCGATAATCCCGATCTTTTCAAGCCCGCGGTGCTCGGCGCCCTGGCGCAATACATCGACGTTCCCACGGAATACGTCGCCGCCGTGGAAGCCGCCCTCGGCGCGCATTTGCAGACGATCGTCATGAAGGACACGATGATCGCGGAAGCCATGATCAAAACGCTCATTGCGAAAAAAATGGGCAAAGCATCGCTCGCCTTGCGAGAGCTCAACCAGCATTTGGAGCATCAATCCGAGCCGTTCCCTCTGCCGGAAGGCGCGCTCGATTGGCTCATCAATAAAATCAAAGCGCAGGACGAAGTGGGACGGATCGTGGAGCGCCTCATCAATCGCACGGTGCTCGTGCCGGATCTGGAAACCGCTCTGCGCGTCTTTCCGCAAATGCGCGGCTCCTCAGTCGTCACGCTGAACGGCGAACTCCTCACCTGCCACGGCATTCTCCATGGCGGCGCGACGGACGGGGCGACGAATTCCGTCCTCGAACGCAAGAATCAGATTCACGCCCTCGAGGCCGAAGCGCACACCATGCGCGAACGCCTCGCCGGGCTTGCCAGCCATCGGGAAGAATGCGTCGCAGCCTTGGAATCCGCCCAGGCGCGGGTGGACGAAGCGCGGGAAGACAAGCAAAACGCGGCCCTGCACGTTTCCACCATCCGGGGGCAATTGGCCATGATTGAACGCGAGGCCAGCGACGCCGGGAAGAAGCAGCAGAACATCGAAGGCGAGCGCGCCAGCTACGCCGCCCGGCACAGTGAAGCCGTCGGCCGCGTCGTGGCGTTGGAGACCGATATCGCGGGGGCGCTCGAACAGATCGAGGCGCTGCAGGAGCGCCGCTGCCAGGCAGCCAATGACCTCGAAGTGCTGCGTTCCCAGGAAGCGGAACTCTCCGGGGAATTGAACGATCTTCGCGTCAAGGTCGCCACCGAGCGCCAGCGGCATACGTCGCTCCATCATCAGCGCCAGCCCATGGAAGCCCGCGTGGGCGAACTCGCCGACCTCATCGACAGCCGGCGGCAGGATATTCTAGGGTACGAACAACGCGCCGAGGGGATGCTCGCGGAAAACGAGGAGATCGCCGGCAATCTCGAACGCCTGCGCGGACAGGTCTCGGAGGGTGAAGCGCAAGTGGCCGAAGTGATCGAGGAGCGCGCCGGAGTCGCGGGCGCCGTCGAGGAACTGACCAATACCCTCCGCGTACTGCGGCATCGCCTGAGCGAAGCGCACGATCAGCGCAGCCGCCTCGAAGTAAAGCAGACGCAGCTCGAGATGAAGCTGGCGGCGCTCGTCGAGCACATCCAAAAACGCTACCAGATCGATCTTTCGACCTTCGAACGCGATCTCCATGGCCTCCGCGTGGCCATTCGCGACCACGTGAAGCGTCAGAGGAATGGAGGCGCTTTGGACGCTTCCGCCGCTGGAGAATCCGGCGCTTCGGACACTCCCGCCGAAGCATCCGCGACCGAGTTCGCGACAAATGAGAGCGCCGTGGAAGCGGAGCGGGCCGAGGCTGTCGAAGACGCCTTTGCCATCGATTGGGAGCGCCTGGAAAGCATGGTGCGCGAGGTCGAGCAGCGGGTCGATTCCATGGGGCCGGTCAATCTCGATGCCATCCAGGAATATGATGAACTCGAACAACGCTACGCGTTTCTCGAGAAGCAGAATACCGATCTTACGAACTCCAAGGAGGAACTCCTCGGCGTCATCCATAAGATCAATAACACCACGAAGACGCTCTTCGCCGAGACGTTTGAAAAGATCCGCGGAAACTTCCAGGAGATGTTCATGGAGCTGTTCGGAGGCGGAAAGGGCAACCTCATTCTCACGGACGAATCGGATCCGCTGGAAAGCGGGATCGATATCGTTGCCAAGCCGCCCGGCAAACAGCTTCAATCCATCTCCCTGCTGAGCGGCGGCGAGAAGACGATGACCGCGGTCGCCCTCCTCTTTTCGATCTATATGGTCAAGCCGTCGCCCTTCTGCGTTCTCGATGAAATGGACGCGCCGCTCGACGAATCGAACATCAGCCGGTTCATCCGAATCCTCGACCGCTTCGTCGGCCAGAGCCAGTTCATCGTGATCAGCCATCACAAGCGCACCATTGCGCGGGCCGATGCCCTCTACGGTGTGACCATGGAGGAACATGGAGTTTCCAGGCTCGTCGGCGTGAAATTTAGCAAGCGCGACGAATCGGGCGAGGCCCAGGACGTTCTTGGCGTCAACAACCCCGTGCCCGTGCCCAGCATCGCCGAGACGTTCGGCAAGACCGGGATTCTCCACAGCGAAAACCTCGCCGGCTTTTCGGCGATGGCTACGTAGCCGCCTTCAATTCTCCGGGCGGCGCGAGCGGGCTGTCCACGCCTGCGGGAATGCGCAGCGTGAAAGAGCTGCCCGCATCCGGCGCGCTCTCGACGGTGAGCTTGCCCCCATGCGCTTCCGCGATGCTTTTGCAGATGGCCAGGCCGAGGCCTGCGCCGCCAGTGGTGCGATTGCGCGAGTCGTCGGCCCGGTAGAAGCGTTCGAAGAGATGCGGGAGATGCTCGGCCGCGATGCCGGGACCCGTATCGCTGACCCGAATGATGGCGCCGCCGTTTTCGCGATGGGTGGCCACCCGGATCTTGTCGCCGGAGCGGCTGTATTTGACGGCGTTTGTGAGCAGATTGACGAGGATTTGCGAAATGCCGCCGGCGTCCGCGGCGCAAGGCGCGGGATGCAGATCGGCCTCCAACGCGATGTGATGTTCATCCGCGAGCGGGCGCATCATTTCCAGGTGCTCGCGGCCGAGCTCAGCCAGATCGCACGGCCGGCGATCGAGCGGCTGCCCGGCGGCGTCCAGCACCGAAAGCTGGAGCAGGGATTCGATGAGCCCGTGCATCCTTTTCGCCGCCCGCTGGCACGTTTCGATCGTGGCGCGATACTCTTCCGCGCTGCGTTCGCGGGCGAGGGCGAGCTGCGTCTGGCCGAGGATGATGGATACGGGCGTGCGGAGTTCGTGCGCCGCGTCCGAGGTGAATCGCGCCTGCTCGGCGAACGCGGCATCGAGGCGCCGGAAGGTTTCATCGAGCACGGCGGCGAGCTGGCCGAGTTCGCTCTCCGTTTCGCTTGTGTGAATGCGTTCCGCGAGATTGCCGGCGGCGATGCGCGACGCGGCGGCGCTAATCTCGGAGATGGGCCGGATGGCGCGCGAGGCCAGCAGCCAGCCGCCCGCGAGGCCGATCGCGAGCACCCCGGCGCCGATGCCGCCCAGCTTCCACGCGAAATCGCGCATTTCCCGTTCGATCGGCGCCTTGGATTGGCCGACGAGAAGGCACTCGCCGGGCGGTGTGAACGCATACATCTCGCGAAAGTTGGCCCGATCCCGGGTCATCTTTGTGAGCGAGGTTTTTTCGACTGACTTGGGACGCCATTCGTCGTCAGGAACGCGCCCGGATGTTGCCAGAAGTGGTCCGCCCCGCGACCAGACGCAGAAATAGAATGGCGCCTGGTCTTGCGAATTGAAGAGGGCCGAGATCTCGGGCGCATCGAAAGTTTCCGGGGGCGGACCTCGATCGGGACCGCGCGGCGGCCCGCCCTCGCGGCGAGGCGGAGGCCGGCCCGGGCCGGCGCCGGGCGGCGGTTCTTGATCGCCCGGCGGTCCATTTCCGTCCGGCGGCGGTCCGTCGGGACGCGGGGGCGGCGGCCCTGGCAATCCGTGGTGCCCAAGCAGGCCGGTCAGCGTGCTCAATCGCACGTCCAATGCCACGTCGGAGTGGCGCAGCGCATTTGATTCCTGCAGCCGGTAGGTCGTTGCGCAAAACCCGGCAATGACCACAAGGAGCAGCGCGCCGTGCCAAACCTGGATGCGCCAACGGATGGACTGCCGGAATTTCATTCGCCGACACAATAGCCCTGTCCGCGATGCGTGACGATGAAGTCCACGCCGAGCTTTTTGCGAAGATTGAAGACGTGAACATCCACGAGATTCGAAATTGGCGTGTCGTTCTCGTCGTGAAGGTGCTCGTAGAGTTCGGTGCGCGTGACGATTTTCCCGCGGCGCACCGCCAGGAACTCCAGCAGTGAGTATTCGCGCGCGGTGAGCGTCACCGGTTCGCCGCCTTTGGTGGCTCGATGCGCGGCGGTGTCGATCTGCACGTCGCCAATGAGGATCGTCGCGCTGGCGTCTCCGTTCGCGCGCCGGATGAGCGCCCTCACGCGCGCGGCGAGCTCGTTCAGGTCCACCGGTTTTGCGAGATAATCATCCGCGCCGGTATCCAGTCCGTGGATTCGGTCGCCCACTTTGGTCCTTGCGGTAAGCATGAGCACCGGCGTCTTCTTCTTTTTCCGGAGACGACGCAACACCTCGAACCCGTCCATCACCGGAAGCATCACATCGAGCACGATGGCGTCGTAATTCCACTCGGTCGCCTTGTAGAGTCCTTCGTCGCCATCCGGCGCTTCGTCCACCGCATAGCCTTCCTCCCGCATCGCCTGGGCGAGCGTATGAAGGAAATCAGGTTCGTCTTCGACGATCAGAATGCGCATGGCATCGGTCACTTAGCACACGGTGAATTAAGCTGTCATGAAGACGGTTCTCCCAAAAGAATCCACCCGCTTCGCGGTTGAAAAATCCAAGGAATGCGCGTTTGAGCCCTCTGCGGTAGCGCGATACACTCCGCGATAAGGTGCAAACCAACGCCGCAAACCGCAAGCCGCCTTTTGTCCCGAACCACGAGATGGTGCGGGTCATCGGCCGTGGCTCCTACGGGGAGATCTGGCTGGCCCGTTCGCTTACCGGCGCCTGGCGCGCGGTAAAGATCGTGGATCGGCGGACTTTTGAGAGCGACAAGGCGTTTCTGCGGGAGTTCGACGGCATGTCGAAATTCGAGCCGATCTCGCGCGGAGACGCCGGGTTTGTGGATATCCTGCACGTGGGCCGGGATGAGAGCGGAGGCTTTTTCTACTACGTGATGGAGCTGGCCGACGATCACCTCGCCGGCGGACCGGTGGAACCCGAGAGCTATCTTCCGAAGACGCTGAAGAGCGAGTTGTCGCGGCGTTCCCGTCTTTTGGCGGACGAATGCATCACGATTGGGCTGTCTCTGACCAAAGCGCTTGGGGCGCTCCACGGCCAGGGGCTCGTCCACAGGGATATCAAGCCCGCCAATATCATCTTCGTCGGCGGCGTGCCGAAGATCGCGGATATCGGCCTGGTGGCGGATAGCGGACAAACCTCCTATGTCGGCACGGAAGGGTACGTGCCAATGGAAGGGCCCGGAACGCCGCTGGCTGATCTCTACAGCCTGGGCAAGGTGCTTTACGAAATCGCGATGGGGCGGGATCGCATGGATTTCCCGGCGGTGAACAGCAATCTGGGGGAACTGCCGGACAAGGCGGTGCTGCTGAAGTTGAATGGGGTATTTCTGAGGGCTTGCGCAAATGATCCGGCCAGCCGTTACGCGACCGCCGAGGAGATGCACGACGATCTGCTGCGGCTTCGCGATGGCCGGAGGCTGGCGGATCACCGCGGGCGCCGCTTTTTGCTGCCGTGTGGAGTATCCGCGCTATTGGTTTTAGCGGGCGCGCTCTACCATTTCGGGACCAAACGCCCGGCCTACGGGGCGGCCTATTTCGAAACGGAGCCCCCCGGCGCCATGATCGTTCTCGGAGACCGCATGGTGCGCAGTCCCGCGGATTTCTCCGGACTGGAGACCGGCAAGCACACCGCGCGGGTGATGCTCCCTGGGTATGAACCCGTGGAGGTGCGTTTTGAAGTCAAGGCGAACGTCACGGCCCACCCTCTAAAACTCAATCTCACGCACGCGCTGGGGTGTGCGGAAATCACCTCGAATCCACCCGGCGCGACGTTCGAATTGCGGCATGGTCCGGAGGTGGTCGAGAAGGGAAAATGTCCGGCAAAGCTGACCGGCGTTCCCACGGGCCAGTACGATCTCGTGGCGACCCTCGGAGAACGCCAGGAAACTGAGACCTTGGAAATCAAACGCGGGGAAGTGACCACAAAAGACGTGGAATTCGCGTCGGGCGTGGTCTTTGTGGATAGCACGCCGGCAGGGGCGGAGATTTGGCTGGACGGAAAACGCGCCGGCCTCGCTCCCATGGAACTTTCAATGGCTGAAGGCGGCCACGAGATCGTGGGCCACTATGGCTCGTGGCCGGTGCTGATCCAGGAAGTGAAGGCGACCCATTCTCAGAAGCTGGCCGTTGCGTTCGAATTCGTCGGGGGCAGCGCCAAGATCGCCAGCGCGCCGGGAGGGGCCATCGTGATTGCGGAGGGCAGGGAGGCGGGCCGAACTCCGCTCCTCATGGAGGATCTGGACCCTGGCGAAGTGCGATATACCCTGCGGCTTCCCGGTTTCAAGGACATGGAGGTGAAAGGGATCATTCAGCCGGGGGAGCAGACGTTCATGGAGGCGCGGTTCGTCAACCGCGTGGGCCCGGTGCGCGGAGAACCCTGGGAAAACACCCTCGGAATGAGATTTGTCCCTGTGCGGAACGTTTTGATGGGCATCTGGACGGTGCGGGTGCAGGACTACGAAGCCTTTTGCCAGGCCACCGGCCGCGGGCGCTCGGTTCCCGATTTCTCCCAGGGTCCCACCCATCCCGTCGTCAAGGTGAGTTGGAAGGATGCCGCCGATTTCTGTGAATGGCTGACGGCGAAGGAACGCGGAGCAGGTCGGATCGAGGATGGTCAGAGCTACCGCCTCCCCACCGATCTGGAATGGAGCATGGCGGACGGGCTCCCCGACGAAGGCCGCTCCACACCGGAAGAACGCGACGGCAAAGCGCGGGATTTTCCGTGGGGCAAGCAATGGCCGCCGCCCACGGGCGCCGGGAATTTCGCGGATAGCGCCGTCAGGAAAACCGGAATGACAACCATCGCTGGTTATCACGACGGTTTCCCCCAGACTTCGCCCGTGGGCAGCTTTCCTCCAAATCGGTTCGGGCTTTTCGATATGAGCGGCAATGTCTGGCAGTGGTGCGCCGACTCCTATAAAGGCGGAGCGGCCGGCGTTCATGATTGGGGCGTGCTGCGCGGCGGCTCCTGGGGGACGGCGATGCCTGCCGAACTTCGTTCCGCCTATCGGAACGTCGTGGTGCGCTCGGAGCGCGATGTTCTTTACGGATTTCGCTGTGTTCTGGACCCAGGGCCGGAACAGTAGCAGGAATTCGCTTCAATTGCTGTGTTCCACCGGAAATTGGCCGCCATTTTCTGGGGTTGAACTTTTCCAGAAACTCCATTAAAAGGTCCTCCCGTGTACAGCATCCGACCTCGTTTCATCCTCTGCGCCGCGGCTTTTTTGGGCATTCTCGGGGTCGCCGCCTCGTCTCAGGAGCCCTCGCCGTCGATGGAGGTGATAATCAGCGTCGCCGAACAAAAGATGGCGGTATTACGCGATGGAGGCCTGATCCAGAAGTACCCGGTTTCGACCTCCCGATTCGGCGTTGGCGACGCCTATCGGAGCTACAAGACCCCGCTGGGGCAGTTGCGAGTGTGCGAAAAGGTGGGAGACGATTTGCTGCCCGGGGCGGTGATCAAGCATCGCTCGGCTACCGGCGAAGTCCTGGACGTTAACGCGCCGGGACGCGATCCCATCGTGACGCGAATCCTCTGGCTGGAGGGCCTGGAAGAGCAAAACAGAAACGCCAAGGAGCGAGGGATTTACATCCATGGAACTCCCGAGGAAAAAAGGCTCGGCGAAGCCGTAAGCTGGGGTTGCATCCGGATGCGTTCGAAGGACGTTGTGGAATTGTTCGATGAAATCCCGATGGGCGCGTCCGTTCGTATCATCGCGGAACGGCTGCCCCGGCTGCGCAAATACGAGCCGCCGAAGCCGATGATTATCGCGGTCCGCCCGCCTGCGCCCACGCCAACCCCAGCCGTTTCGCTTCCGCCGCCCACGCCCGCGCGGATCGCGGCTGCAAAGACAACGCCTGCCGTCTCGACGCCCACGCCCGCCGCCGCACGGATTGCGGCCGCAAAGGCGACGCCTCCCAAGTCTGCTCCGTTGCCGGCTCAGCCCCCCCCTCCGTATGTCCCTTCGGGGCTCCTGGCTGCCAAAACGGCGCCGGCGTTTGCCCCCGTTGCGCCGCCGAAACGCGGTCCAAAGGCGCTCGCCGAGGCTGCTGAGGAAGTGCGAAAGAATGCCGCCCTATCATCTGCTTCAGGAGATGCCGGAGCTTTCACGGCGATGAAAGGGAGCATTCTTTTCTCCGGCTTGCCGGATGGACCTGCGCCGAAATCCATTTCCACTTCCGAGCCGAATAAACTGCTGCGCGCCGCGCCGCTGAGCGTCGCTGTGCCTGCTGACGGGCTTTCGCTGGATCCGCATTCTTCGCTGGGAGATGCGCCCGTGGATGCGCCGCTGCCCTCCTCGGAGACGCCCGGCCATCTCGCCGCGCGAAATCCCGTGCCCGCTCAATCGGCGGAACCCCAATAGGAGAACTTCAGTAGCGGGGAATCGAAGGATCGATTTCCAAAGACCACGCGTCGATTCCGCCGGCGACGTTTGTGACGTCGGAATAGCCGTTGCGAAGCAGATACGCCGTGGCGTTTCCGGAGCGCCCTCCATGGTGACAGTGGATCAATAAGGCCCGCGTGGGGTCCGCGAGCTTTTCCGCGGCGATGGCCGGCCATTGCGAAAGCGGAAGCAGTTCCGCGCCGGCAATGCGCGCAATCTCATACTCCTCGACCTCACGGACATCGATGAGCCGCGGAGGATTCTCGCCTGTCAGAAGGTTGTGCGCCTCGGTGACCGAGATTTCCGGAATCAGTGGCATCCCGGTCAATCAGTGACGGTCACCGGAGTGCCAACGGTGACGTTCTCAAAGAACTTTTCGGCCATGAATCCTGGCATGCGGATGCATCCATGCGAGGCGGGATAGCCTGGCAGATAACCTTCGTGCATGCCCGTGCCGCCGACGATTCGCATGAAATAGGGCATCCGCGCCCCATCGTATCGCGCGCCCTTGGGCCTGGGGTCCTTCTCGGTATCGACTTCCTTCTTAAGGACATTTCCATCGGCGTCCACGTAGTCGCCAAAGCGAGACGAGACATGGTCTTTATCCTTTTGGATAATCTGGAAACTTCCAGTCGAGGTATTGAAACCCTCGCGGCCGGTCGAGACGATTGAGATGCCGGCCAGTTTTCCACCTTTGTAAAAGTAGGCGCGTTGTTCGCCCAGGCTGATCTTGATCGAGGGGTGGCCCGAGAGGCCATCGCCGTTCCACCAGGAGACGTTGTCCTCCCTGCTGCCCGGATTGTCCGACCGCTGCATTGGCGCGTAACTCGTTCGGGAACCGCCGATATATATCGTCTCGTCGCGTACCCGGGAATCCACTCCGGTGCATGCGGCCAAAAGAAGAGCGGAAAGTATAAGGAGACAACGAAGTCTTGACATCAGTGGGTGGTTTTCGGAATGCGGGCTATTAATCGGCGAAAGATTGGGCGTCAAGGTCATTCGAAATCAGCATATTAGCCTTGGGGAACAATCCATTGCGGCATGGGGTGCGCTCTGCTATAGAAACGCGTCTTTTCCCAAAGAGCTGCTCATGCCCACTTACGAATATCAATGCGAGAAGTGCCACAAGATTTTTGAGATGTACCAATCGATGAAAGACGATCCTGTGCGCACTTGCCCAAAAGAGCATTGCCAGAGAAAGACCTGGGGTAAGGGGAAGGTCAAGCGCCTCATGGGAACCGGCGCCGGATTGATTTTCAAAGGCTCGGGATTTTACATTACCGACTATCGCAGTGAGGGTTATAAAGCAGCCGCGAAGAGCGAAAGCAAAGCGGGCGAGACCAAAGCCGGGGAAACGAAAACGACCGAGACCAAGAAAGCGGACTCGAAGCCCGCGCCCGCGGAAAAGCCGAAACCTCCGTCCAAAAAACAAAGCGATTAAACCGATGGCGAGCAATCCCCCTACACCCGCCAATCTTCCCTGCTCCCAGTGCGGCTTCGTTAACGAGGCGGAAAGGGTATATTGTCACAATTGTGGATCGAAGCTGGACCGGTCACTCCTGCCAACGCACGAAGAGAAGGGCGGCGAATCCCAGGCGAAGGCGCGTAAGCGAATCGCGAAAATCGCCAATCCGAAGGCCGGTTTTCTTCTCGACGAGATCAAGACGTTTTTCAAGGTCGAACTCTCCGCGGTCGTCGTCGCCGCTTTGATTTTGATCGCGCAAAAGCCCGAAGGAGTGCCGGAGTTGCAGAAGGGGAGTATTCAACGGCTGATCAATAGCGATATGATGGAGGCGTTGCAGTCTCCCAAGCCGAGCTTGGTTTCCTTCACCGAGGATGAGGTCAATCAGCACCTAAAGAAAAACCTCAAGACGCGGGAGACCATCATCCCGGGGATCGAAGTGTCGCGCGTCTATGCGGCCTTTACGCCGGGGGTTATTGGGATGGGAACGGAGAATTCCGTTTTCGGCTACCCGATCTATGCCGGGATTGCTTTCCAGGTGGAAATAAAAGGAGGGAAATTTACCACTTCGATCATTCGGGGAAATCTCGGACGCCTCGCGGTGGATCCCCGCATCCTGCAGTTTCCGTACGGCGAGCTGCTGTTTCAGGGCACGTGGGACGCTCTCAAGCGCGAACGGGCGCAAATGGATCGGATGGAAAAGGTGGAGGTAAAAAAAGGAGAGATTTCACTGGTGACCAAGAGCGCCGGCCGATGAGTCCGCGCTTCATACTCGGGATGGCGTGTCTTTTCCTGACGCTCGCCGGCGCTGGAGCTGTCGATCCCAGGCAACGCAGTGACAGCGCCACGCAGCAATTCTCTGTTTACTGCGACGACGTTCGCCTCCGGCACCGGGTGGTCAGCTTCGTGGAGGAAGTGAAGACTGATGTTTTGCAGTTGATTGGCGCGCCGGATCGCTGGAAGGCGCCCATCGTCATTACCATCGAGAAAGAAACCCTGGCCAATCCCGGGCCTCCATCGGCGCTCCGGCTCGTGGAAACTCCGGCGGGGCCAAAGATCGCCATCGATGTTCGCATTGGCGATGATCCCGCCGCGGTGAATCTCCAAAAACAGATCGTCCGCGCGGTGCTTCTCGAGTACGCGTATCGCGAGACCCCAATCCGAGGCGGCATGGCGTTTGTGGAATCGCCATGGTGGGTCGTCGAGGGCGCAATCCAGGTCGCCCGGACGCGTGATATCGGGGTCGAGAGCGGTCTTTACAAGGCGCTCATTGAGACAAACAAACTCCCGCCCATCGAGGACGTTCTCGTCGAGAAGCCGGCGAATATCGGCGCGACTGCCATGGCTTTCGATCAGGCGCTCGCCTTGTGCCTGGTTCAACTGCTGATCGACCAGCCAGGAGGGCGTGGAAGTCTTGCGCGGTTCATCCGGGAATGGCCGCGCAGCGATGGCGATCCCGCCGCATTGCTCAGGAAGGAGTTTCCGGGTCTGGCGTTGAAACGCGAGACGCTGCAAAAGTGGTGGACGCTCAACCTCGCGCGCTTTTCCGCGTTGGATCGCTACACGGGGATGACCCCGGAGGAAACTGAAAAGGAACTCATTCCTCTTTTGCAAATCGTCGCGCCTCCGGACAAGACGGGCGCTGCTAAGACCTTCCAAGTGGGCGAATTCGAACAATACCTGAAGCGCCCCGGAATCCGCGCGATTCTCAATGAACGCCATGCCGCGATCATTGCGCTCGGGAGCCAGGCCAATGCGTTATACCGTCCTGTGATCGCCGACTACGAGGCGGTCTTCGCGTCTCTTGCCAAGGGAAAGAAGGGAGGCGTGCGCGAGCGCCTGGCGGAAGGAGAGCATACGCGCTCTCTGGTTGTCCGGAGAACGTCTGAGATTGCGGATTATCTTAATTGGTTCGAAGCCACGCAGATGGGCTCGAGGAACGACGCTTTTGACAATTACCTGAAAGCTGCCAATGAACTTTCCGAGCAGGATCGGAAGCGCACGGACCCGATTGGGCGTTATCTGGACGATTTGGAAAAAGAGTTTTAAGAGACGGAAAAGCGCTCGGATGGCCTCTTGGACGCCCTCCAGGGCCGTACCGCTCTTTTCTCGCTCTTCCTTGGGCGCGTCGGCGGGTCAGGGGCGCTCCATGGCAGTCTAATGGGCGACCAGATCTCCCTGCTTCAGCTTTTTCATGCACGCCGGGCAGATCCCGTGAGACACGTCCGCGCCGGTCTCGGCATGGATGTATTCTTCGATCTTCCGCCAGTAATCGCCATCGTCGCGCACGCTCTTGCAATACATGCAAATGGGGATGAGTTGCTTGAGCCGCTTGACGTCGTCGAGGGCGCGCTGCAATTCCGTCACGCGCTGCTTTAACGCGCGTTCGAGCTGCACAACGCGTTGGCCCACCAGGAGACGGGCTCTCAACTCCGCGGGGTCAAAGGGTTTTGTCACGTAGTCATCGGCGCCGGCTTCGAGTCCTGCGGCGATCTCCTCCTTGGTGCTCCTGGCGGTGAGCAGAATGAGATACACGTAGGGGCGTTCCAACTGCTCGCGAACGCGCCGGCACACTTGCACTCCATCCATCCCCGGCATCATCCAGTCGAGTATGGCGAGGTCCGGAGACGCGTCGGATCCCAGAACCTTCGCAGCGCTTTCTCCGTCTTCCACGGTCGTCACTTCGAATCCCCAATTTTGCAGATTTCGCTCCAGGAGATGTCTCGAGACATAGTGATCTTCGGCAAGGAGAACCCGGTGCATTTCGTTGGGCATACCGATGATGGGAATTTGTGAGCTTAACATGAGTAGGGATCGGAATTCAACGCCTCTCTGCGCGTATCCTCGCACGGTATCTGCGCATGGAATTCGTCGGGATGTCCGTTTTCCGCTTTGCTACCAGCCGGAATTGGCGTTTGGTTGCGCCCGCTAGATGAAAGTTTCCGACCTGCGCGGCATTCTCCAATACGTCCCCCGTTTCCGCGAAAAGATTTTCGTCGTCGCGCTCGACGGCGAGATCGTGGCTTCGCCCAATTTTTCCAATATTCTTCTCGACCTGGCTGTGCTGCGTTCGCTGAGCATCAAGGTCATTCTTGTCCACGGCGCTGCCATGCAAATCACGCAGCTTGCCGCGGAGCGCAATGTGACAATCTCCAATGCCGATGGAACGGGTGTCACGGATGAGCAGACGCTGAAACTCGGCATCGAGGCGGCGACCGGCGCGATGAATGAAATCATGCAGGGGCTGACTTCGGTGGATCTGCGGGCGGCTTACGCGAATGCCGTCATCGCCCATCCCGCGGGAATCCTGGGTGGCGTCGATTTCCTGCACACTGGCCGCGTGGAGCGCGTGGATACGAAGTCTCTCCATTTGTTTCTCGACGAAGGCATCACACCGGTTGTCCCACCCATCGGATTCGATGGGGAGGGCAGGACGTTTCGTGTGAATTCCGACGGGGTGGCGCTCGAGGTGGCGGAGGCCATGCAGGCCATGAAGATCATCTTTCTTTCCGCCAGCGAGGGTCTCTGGGTCAACGGCGAACTCGTCGGGCAGCTTTCCATCGCGGAAGCGGAGGACTTTGCGAAAAAGAAACGGGGCGCCGGATTGGATCCCGGCTTGCTTTCGAAGCTGGACCATGCGGCGCGCGCCTGCCGCCTGGGGGTCGCGCGCGTGCATTTGTTGAACGGCCTCCGGGACGAAGCTCTCCTCAGCGAGATCTTCAGCCACGAAGGCATCGGCACCATGATTTACTCCAACGAGTACCAGCAGATCCGCCGGGTATTTAAAAAGGATGTTCGCGGAGTCATGGCGCTCATCCGGCAGTCGGTCAATAGCGAGGAACTCGTGAAACGCACACGGGCCGATATCCTGACGCACCTGGAAGATTACTGGGTCATGGAAATCGACCGCACTCTGGTGGGCTGCGTGGCGCTGCACCCTTATCCTGAGCAGCAGATGGCCGAACTGGCCTGCCTCTACGTGAACAAGCATAACGAAGGCGAGGGATACGGCAGGAAGCTCATGGCGTTTGCCGAGCAACTCGCCGCCGAGAAGGGGATGAAACAGATCTTTGCGCTGTCCACCCAGGCCTTTAATTACTTCCAGCAGAAGGGAGGATACAGCGAAGCTGCGCCTGATGTGTTGCCTCCCGACCGGCGCAAGAAATACGATGCGAGCGCCCGGAACTCGAAAGTGATGATCAAGCCCGCGGCGCAAACCGTCGCCTTGGAAGCTTCCCGGGCCTAAGCGCCGAAGACCGATCCCTGCGACGCCCCGGTTTCCCGTTCAATGCCGGAGACCGGCCCGAATGGCACGAATACAAGAGAGCCAAAGGCCCGCCCTTTGAGAGTCCAGGGCAGAGCGAGGAACGAGCGCCGCCGTGGGTCAATACCCCAAAACGCACCAGCTCCAACGGAGCGAAACCCCAACACCATTTCCCTAATCAAATCGTCCCGCCCGCCGCTGATCTTCGCGCCATTTAGACCGGCCTTTTTCTTACCGATTTTTCCCGCATGAACAATCCCTGGCTCATCGATGGTCTCGTCATTCTCGCTTATTTTGCCGTCGTCATTTCCATCGGCCTCTATAAGGGCCGCGGAGAGCGCTCCATGGAAGGGTTCGCGATCGGAGATCGGAACATCCCCTGGTGGGCGGTGCTCGCTTCCATCATGGCGGCCGAAGTCAGCGCAGGCACGTTCCTGGGAACGCCCGGAGAAGGCTACAGCCTGCGCAATTTCACTTACGGCCAGCTCGCCATCGGCACAGTGCTCGCCCGGATCATCGTGGCCCACCTATTCATCGGGCGCTTCTATGAGCTGCGCGTCGTCTCGATCTATGAGTTTCTGGAATCGCGCTTTGGCCGATCCACGAAGCTGGCCTCTTCGGCGGTCTTTCTCGTCACGCGCGCCCTCGCCAGCGGTTCACGCATGTTCGTCCCGGCCATTCTTCTCGTCGTCGGCTGGCAATTGATCAAGGACGCGCATCCCAATCAGGCACAGACGCTTTGGCTGTATGTGGGCGCCGTTGGTTCGCTGACGCTCCTGACCGCGATCTATACGACTTTCGGCGGCATCAAGGCCGTCGTCTGGACGGATCTGTTCCAGGTATTCCTGATGTTTGGGGCGATGGCCTTTGCCATGATTACGCTGTGGCGCTCCGTGGGCGGCTGGGAGGTCGTCGCGCGCGAAACGGGCCGCGTCGTGCTCGACCCGGCCATCGTCGCGAGCCAGGGCCAGGCCATCGCGCAAGCGCGGGCCGAGGAGGTTTCGCGTCACGCGCTTGCTTTTTGGGATTGGGGCGTCGTGGCGGGCCTCGGGTTCTGGGGGAATGTGAAGCATGTCCTCGAAACCGAGTACACCGTGTTTTCCGCCTTCATTGCATCCGTATTCGTGACCATGGCCACCCATGGCACCGATCAGGACATGGTCCAGCGGATGCTCACCGCGCCGGATGTGCGGCGGAGCC
>Ga0302319_10011446_pt1 | contig 16831 bp, 16 predicted proteins | sample Bog_T0_2_FD_203319 | JGI IMG/M metagenome (GOLD analysis project Ga0302319, IMG submission 203319) | Peat permafrost microbial communities from Stordalen Mire near Abisko, Sweden - Bog_T0_2 | ecosystem: Environmental > Terrestrial > Soil > Wetlands > Peat | place: Sweden: Abisko, Stordalen Mire...
CCAGGATCGGCCGCGCGAATGCCGGGTCGAACCAATCGGCGCGATACGAGCCGCAGATCGGCGGTAACGACCCGGCGACGCGGACCTCGTGCTGCGCGCCATCGCGGTCCGCGTTCGCGGCGGCCTCACGGGCGAGGTGTCCGGCCAAGGCCGCGAGTCTCGCTCCGTCGCTCGCGAAGCGGTCCGCACCGATATGAAAGGGGACGACCGCATAGCTGTTCGTCGTGATCACGTCCGCCCCGGCCGCGATGAACGCCGCGTGTACGCGCGTCACGTACTCAGGCGCCTCGAGCAGCGCGAGCGCCGACCATTCAGGCTGACGAAACGGCGCGCCCATGCGCTTCAATTCCCGGCCCGTGCCGCCGTCGAGGAGCGTCACGCCGGCCATATCAGGGCTGCCAGCGCTCGGCCGGTTGGTCGTTGACGTAGGCGAGTGCCGCGAGGCGTATGGCGTCGGTCTGCGTGGGATAGGTGTGCAAAATGCCGGCCAAGCGGCGCATCCCGATTTCAGCATTCATGATGACGGACATCTCGTTGATCATCTCGCTTGCGTGCGCTGCCACGATGGTAGCACCCAGAATGCGATCCGTGCCTTCCTGAACATGAATTTTCAGGAAGCCGTCGTCGAGATCGTCGGTGATTGCGCGGTCCACGTCCGCCATCATCACGACATAGGTCTTGACCGGGATGCCGCGCTGCTTGATCTCGGGCAAGTGCAGGCCGACGTGCGCGATTTCGGGCGAGCAGTAGGTGCAACGTGGAATCAGGAGTGCACTCACGGGCTCGCGGGAGTCTGCAAAGGCGTTGCGAACCGCGATGCGCGCCGAGGCTTCTGCGGCGTTCGCGAATTGCGAGCGCAGGCACACGTCGCCCGCCGCATACACGCGTGGATTCGTCGTACGCAAGAAGTCGTCGACGCGGATGCTGCCGTCCGGTTCGGTCGCGACGCCCGCGGCCTCGGACCCCAGCGCTTCGGTGTTCGCGACGCGGCCGATGGAGAGCAGAATCTCGTCGACCTCGATGGGAAATCGCAGTTCCTCGTTCGCGCAGTCGATGAGCTTGCCGCGCGGGCCCGTGCGAGCGGCCACGACCTCGGTATTGAGACGGGCCTCGACGCCGCCGCGGGACAATGCCCGTGACAGCATTTCCGCCGCGTCGCGTTCGACGATGGGCAGGAATTTCGGCTCGCTCTGGACGATGCTCACGCGCGAACCGAGCGCGCAGAAGGCCTGCGCGAGTTCGCAGCCGAGCGGGCCGCCGCCGATCACGGCGAGTCGTGGCGGCAGCGCGCTCAAGTCGAAGACGGTTTCGCTCGTGAGATAGCCGCAGGCTTCGAGGCCCGGGATGTTCGAGCGGCGAGGCCGGGCGCCGGTCGCAATCAGCGCCTTCGAGAATTCCAGCGCCGTCGCTCCGACGCGCACCGTCTGCGGTGCGAGGAACCGAGCGGCGCCGAATAGCACGTCGATCCCGAGAGCGGCCAACCGCCGGGCGGAGAAGGCTCCTGCGGTGCGTGCGCGGGCGGCACTCAGTTGCGCCATGATCGCCTGGAAATCGGCGGGAGCCTGCGCCGCTTCGGCGCCGTCGAGTTCTTCCGCGGCACGCCGCCGGACGTAGGCGCGCGCCGCGCTGATCAGGGTCTTCGACGGGATCGATCCGGTGTTGAGCGAGTCGCCGCCCAAGCGACGGGCTTCGATGAGCGCGACGTCGAGTCCATGCCGCGCGGCAAGCTCCGCGGCTGCGAGGCCTGCCGGCCCAGCCCCGATGATGCAGAAGTCGTAGCGCGCCTTCACGACGCCGCGTCCAACCAGCCGCCCCCGAACCCGGCGCTGCGCAAGCCGGCCGATACGTAGGGACAGCTGCGCATGAGCCGCCAGGGCAAACCGCTGACTTGGTTCTCGATCATGAGCACGAGCAGACCCTGATCGAGGCCATACCAGCCTTCCGAAATCCACGTGCGCCCGCTGTCCGTGCAAGACGGATTCATTCCGCTCGCGAAGCGATCCTCGCGACAAGCTTCAGGGTACTGCGCCAGCAAGTTGCGGACGCCGCGCAACGCCTCGATGGGAGCGAACGGCATCGTCGCCAGCATGGCCCAGGGTGCAAGCGTGCCATCGTCCGGTCCATACGGCGCGCCGCGTGCCATATACCCGTAAAAGCTCAGATCGCGCCGATTGCGATGCAATTGCCGCGGACTAGGGCCGTCGCCCGCCGTCAATCCCCAGAGGTCCGGGCCATACCCCGTGTAACCGTGCGGATTGCGCACTGCATATTCGCGGTGCAAAGCGACAGAACGTTGTGAGTTGATGAAGTAGTCGCAACCCTTCTCGCGCATGAAGGCGTCTTGAATGCCCCGATAGTCGAGCCAGGCGTGAGAGAACAGATGCGTGAAGAGCGGGCCGGAGTAGAGCACGTTGAAGCCCAGCACATGCTCCCATTGGTAGGTCGACGTCCAAGCGGCGAAACTCGTTGCGGGTAGTTGATGGGTGGGAGACCCCAGGCCGAGCACGTAGGCGAGCGTCGCCTCGTTGTAGCCCTCCCACCCGTAATGCAGAAAACCGCATTCGGGCTTCCAGCCCTGCGCGAATGCGCCGCCCGGATCGCGCGCCCATTGCCAGTCGACACGGCAGTAGAGGCGTTCGGCGAGTTCGCGGATGCGAGCTTCGACCGCATCGTCGGAGTTCATGCCCGTGCCGGCGCTCGCAGTTGCGCCAGTGCCCGTAAAAAAGGCCCCGGCCGTGAGCACTCCGGCGAGCAGCAGCGCCGTGTCGACGATCGAGAGTTCGCAGCCCCAGACCCGGCGGCCCGTGCTCATCTCGAGGAAATGGTAAAAAAACCCCTTATAGCCGCTCGTATCGAGGCCCTCGCCCTGTGGGCTCTCCCACAGGAAGCGCAAGGTCACCAATGTGATTTCGGCCGCCCGCGCGCGCGAAAGCCAACCCCGTTCGACGGCGATCGGATAAGACGAGAGCGCAAAGCCGACGACGGCGATGCTCGACGGCGATCCCGCCCTCGAGGTATCCGCGACGAGGCCGGTCGCGGGATTCACATAGGCCTGAAAATAGGAAAAGGCCGCGCGCTGCAACCGCGCGGCCAGTGCCTCATCGCTCAAATCGCCGAGCGCTCCGCAGAGCGAGGGAGACGTGACGATTTCAGGGCTTCTTGAGGCTGTCCTTGAGTCCGCCGACGGCGTTTTGCACCTTGCCCTCCGCCTTGTCGCGCTTGCCTTCGGCCGTCAGTTTCGCATCACCGAGCACTTTGCCGGCGGCTTCCTTGATGGCGCCCTCGCCCTGCTTCGCAGAACCTTCGATTCGATCCTTATCCATCGTCTTTCTCCAAGGTTGCGGGCCGTGACGGCTCCGTTGCATTCATAGTGCGCGGCTGAGCAATTCCGATCTGTGGGACAGGCCATGACAATCGCGTCGGACGGACGGCTACGAGTCGGCGGCGAGTCGCGCCGCTCCGCGAGATTCTTCGCCTGGAGCCTTTCCGCGTCGATTAGGGGTGTCCGGCCTATGGGCCGATGCGGTCGGGCGAGCAGTGGGAACGTCCGATCTCGATGTCACGACGCTGGGCGGGCCGCGCTGGAGCGCGATCGCGAGCGTCGCCGCGCATGCCGAGAATCGACGAGCCTCAGGCGGGCTTCGGATAGTACGTCTGGTAAAACCAAGCATAGGCCGTTTCGATCTGCGCCTGAATGCGCGCAGGGATGTCATGGCGTGCGGGTCGCACCAGTCGGTCGGCATGTCGGTGTAGATATTTCATGTGGTAGTGACTGTCGCTCTCCTGGATCCCAACCGCGAGATTTTCCAGATCGACGGTGAAGGCCGGCAATCCCAGCCAGTTGAACAGGTGTGAAAGACAGGCGGCCGGCTTCTCCATGAGATCCTCGAACCTGACGAAATACAGCCGCTCGCGAACCTTCTGAGGTAAATCCGGCACCGCGTGCAAGGAAATGAGCGGCGCTCCAATCGCCTTGTCCTTGGCGAACAGCATGTCGGCCCGCCCGAAGCGATCGTAATCGGCCAAATGATCGATGAAATCGATCAGGATCGTGCGCTGGTGTTGTGCTTCTATGGAACCGTAGATCTGCCCCAGATCCCGCAGGCACACGATCAAGCGCGCCTCGGGTTCGATGTGCAGCAGCAACTCGATGGCGTGCAACCACGCGCGGCTTTTATCGACTACCACCGCCCTCGTCGCATCGTGATGCCAGCCCCGCAGGAAACCCTGCATTGCAGATGCCAGATGCGCGTAACTCGTCTCGAAGGCAGCGTCGAGCTGCGACAGAAAAAAGGTATCGTCGCTCACCATGCGCCGGATACCGAGCAAAGTGTTGCACAACGGCGAGCTGCGGCCTTCGCAATCGATGTCCGGATGTTGATGGAGCAATTGGCAGAGCAGGGTCGATCCCGCCCTCGGCAATCCTGTCACGCCGACGAAATGCGGAGCAGTCATGGCTCGGAGATCATCTCACCGATGGTCTCCCGTTCCTGCTTTGCTCTCTCCTTCGCGGCCTGCAGCACATCATCGGCAATGTCGAGCGTCATTCTCATGCATCTGATGCTAAGGCATCAGACATCGGGGATCCACCCTCTACGTCGGCCGCGGCGTGCCGACCCCCCGCTCAGTGCCCAACCGGATAAGCATCGATCTCGCCGAGCATTTCCGGACCGCCGAGCGCCTGCATTTGCCCCTCGATCCAGGCGCGCCGCTGCTCGATGAAGCGCGACGGAGACGCGATCAGAAACTTGCGCGGATTGGGCAGTACCGCGGCCATGAGTGCGGCATCGGCGCGCGAGAGGCGCGCGGCGGGCTTGTGGAAGTAACGCTCCGCGGCGGCCTCGGCGCCGTAAGTGCCGTAGCCGAACTCGGCAATGTTCAGGTACATCTCGAGGATCCGGCGCTTCGGCCACGCGGTTTCGATGAGCACCGTGAAATACGCCTCGAGCCCTTTGCGCAGCCAGCTGCGCCCGGACCAGAGGAACAGGTTCTTGGCGACCTGCTGGCTGATGGTGCTGGCACCGCGCACGCGATGACTGTGCCGATTGAGGGCGTAGGCCTTTTCGATGGCCTCGACGTCGAAACCCCAATGGTCGGGGAATTTCTGATCCTCGGACGCGACCACGGCGAGGGCGAGATTCGGTGATACTTGCGCGAGATCGACCCAACGCCGCCGCAGTTCGAACTCGCGATCGCGATCGATCCACGCTTCGATGCGCGCCTCGGCCATCACGGCGCTCATCGGCGGATCGATCCAGCGCAGTACCACCACGAGGCCGATTGAACCGGCCAAAGCACAGCCGATCAGCCACAGCAGGAAGAACCCGAGCCGACGCCATGGAGACTTCTTGGCCGCCATCCGGAAGATCGGCGCAGCGGACCCATGGGCCTCGAGCCGCGCCCTTTGCGCCTCAATCCGCGATGCGCCGCACGCTCGTCATGATCACGGGTTCGACCGGTACCTTGTCGAAGCCGCTCCGGCGTCCCGTTTCGACCGCGGCGATCTTGTCGACCACGTCCATCCCCTCCGTCACGTGCGCGAACACGGCGTAGCCGAAATTGCCGCGCTGGTGGTCGAGGAAATCGTTGTCCGTCAAGTTCACGAAGAACTGCGACGTCGCACTGTTGACGTCGTTCGTGCGTGCCATCGACAGCGTCCCGCGGCCGTTCTTGAGGCCGTTGTCGGCCTCGTTCTTGATCGGCGGCTGGGTCTTTTTCTGGCTCATGTCTTCGGTGAAGCCGCCGCCCTGGATCACGAACCCGGGGACGACTCGGTGAAAGATCGTACCGTCGAAAAAGCCGTCATCGATGTACTTCAAGAAGTTCACGACCGTGCCGGGCGCCTCTTTTTCGAAGAATTCGATCGTGAAGTTGCCGAGCGTCGTTTCGAATCGAATCATGATGGTTCCTCGTTGGATGAATGAAATCTGGCCCAGGTCACGCGCGCCAAACCGGCGTGATCCACGCGGGTCTGGATCGAGTCGAAACGGCCGCGCGCGAGCGCGGCCGCAAGTGCCGCGGCCTGGCCCGCGCCATGCTCGAAGGCGAGGACACCGTCCTCGCACAAATGCTCCCGGGCGCCCGCGATGATGGCGGCGAAGGCCTCGAGACCGGTCGCGCCGGGGGTCAGCGCTTCGAGCGGTTCGGAGGCGAGGCGTGCGAGAGCGTCATCGCCGGCCGCGACGTACGGCGGATTTGCGACGATCACGTCGAAGCGTTCTCCCGGCACGGCGTCGAACCACGAACCGCCGCGCCAGCGAACGCGGTCGGCGACGAGTCGCGCGCCGTTCGCCCGCGCGACGTCGAGCGCCGCCGCCGAGCGGTCGGTGCCGGTCACGTGGGCGCGAGGCCGCTCATGGGAGATCGCGATCGCGATCGCGCCGCTGCCGGTGCCGAGATCGAGCACCGAGCGTTCCAGGCTCTCCGGCAGGTGCTCGAGCGCAATCGCGACCAGCAGTTCCGTCTCGGGCCGCGGCACGAGCACCGCGGGCGACACCGCGAATTCCAGCGACCAGAACTCGCGCATACCCGTGAGATACGCGACGGGCGCACCGGCGCGCCGGCGTGCGAGAAGATGCTCGAATTCGCGCTCCTCGGCCGCGGCGATCGCCTCCTCGGCCGCGATGACGAGGCCGACGCGCGACCGGCCGAGCACGGTGCCAAGCAACATCTCGGCGTCGAGACGTGGTGAGTCGCTCGATTCGCGCAGTACCTGGGTCCCGCGCCGCAGCGCTGTCTGCACGGTGCTCATTCGACCTGGTGGGCGAGTTCCTCGGCCTGGTGCTCGGAATTGAGCGCCTGCACGAGTTCCTCGACCTGTCCCTTCATGACGTCGTCCAATTTATAGAGCGTCAAGTTGATGCGGTGGTCGGTGACGCGGCCCTGCGGGAAGTTGTAAGTGCGGATGCGCTCCGAGCGGTCGCCCGAGCCGACCTGGAGCTTGCGCGATTGCGCCTGGGCGCTTTGCTGCTTTTCGCGCTCGTTCGCGAGCAAGCGCGATTTGAGCAGCGACATGGCCCGTGAGCGGTTCTTGTGCTGCGAGCGCTCATCCTGGCACTCGACGACGAGTCCCGACGGGATGTGCGTGATGCGGATCGCGGAGTCGGTCTTGTTGACGTGCTGACCGCCGGCGCCCGAGGCGCGGAAGGTGTCGACGCGCAGATCCGCGGGGTTGATCTCGATCGCCGCGACCTCCTCGAGTTCGGGCAGGATCGCGACCGTGCAGGCCGAGGTGTGAATGCGGCCCTGGGCCTCGGTCGCGGGCACCCGCTGGACGCGGTGCGTGCCGGATTCGAATTTGAGCACCGAGTACGCGCCGCGGCCGATGATGCGGCTGATGATCTCCTTGTACCCACCGTGCTCGCCGGGACTTTCGCTCAAGATCTCGACTTCCCAGCCTTTGGATTCGGCGAAACGCGCGTACATGCGAAACAGATCGCCCGCGAAGATCGCAGCCTCATCGCCGCCCGTCCCGGCGCGGACTTCCAGGAAGATGTTGCTATCGTCCTGTGGATCCTTGGGAATCAGCAAGCGCTGCAGCTCGAGTTCCTCGGCCGCCAGCCGCGGCGTGAGACTCGCGATCTCCTCCTCGCCCATCGCCTGGGTCGCGGCGTCCGGATCGCGGCGCATGTCCGTCGCGAACGCGAGATCGGCCTCGAGGGCGCGAAAGCGCTGATAGCGTTCGACGAGGGGTCCCAATTTGGCGTACTCCATCGACAACTCGCGGAATTGATTTTGGCGCGCGATGACGCCGGGTTCGGACAGCAGCCGGCTGATCTCCTCGAATCGCTCTTCGAGTTTTTCCAGCTTGCGTCTGATGGAGTCCTTCATCCAATTTCTCCGCGGGAAAGGCCGCGGATTATAGCGGCCCGCGGCCTCAGTGCCGGTTGCGTTCGTCGACGAGCAGGCGGGTAAGGGTCTCGACGAGCGAGGAATCCGCCAATTCGGCCGCCTGGCGCAGCGCCTGGGTGGGAGCATGCAGCAGGCGATTCGTGAGGGTGTTGGCGAGGAAATCGATGACATCCTCGCCGGACTTGCCGCCCGCGAGCATGCGCCGCGCCTGCTCGACGGTTTGCTGCCGGATCTGATCCGCCTGGGTTCGCAGACCGCGGATTGCCGGGCCCGCGTCATGCGCGCGCGATTCGGCGAGAAATCGAGCAACTTCCTCGTCGATCACGAGCCGCGCGCCGTTCGCGGCGACTTCCCGCTGCTGGCGATTCTCGTTGACCACTTGTTGGAGATCGTCGATCGAGAACAGATAGACGTCCTCGAGGTCGGCGACTTGCGGTTCGATGTCGCGCGGCACGGCCAGATCGACCATGAAAATCGGTCGCCGGCGCCGCGCGCGCACCGCAGCAGCTGCCAGGCTCTTGGTGATCAGCGGCACCGGGCTCGCCGTACAGCTGATCACGATATCGGCGGCCGCGAGCTCGGTGGCGAGATCCTTGAGACTCACGGCATAGGCATTGAGCTCGGCGGCCAGCGTCTGGGCTCGCGCGATGCTGCGATTCGCGATCACGATCCGCTTCACGCCCTGGGTCGCGAGATGCCGCGCGGTCAAGGCGATCATTTCGCCGGCTCCTACGAGCAGCGCGGTGCGTTCGGTCAAATCTGAATAGACCCGCCGCGCGAGGCTCACCGTCGCCGAGGCGAGCGAGACGGCGTTGGCGCCGATCTGGGTTTCCGTGCGCACGCGCTTGGCGGTCGAAAATGCCGCCTGGAACAGCTTGTTGAGCGCCGGGCCGGTAGCACCCGCCTCTTGCGCGACGCGGTACGCGTCTTTGAGCTGACCCAAGATCTGGGCCTCGCCGAGCACCATGCTGTCGAGTCCCGAGGCGACGCTGAACGCGTGTTGAACGGCGTGGCGCTCTTGATGCACATACAGATTGGAGGCCAGATCGAGGCTCGCGCCGTGATGGCGCTCGAGCCATTGGGTCAATTCCAAACCGCTGGCCGAACCCGCCCAGTAGAGTTCGGTGCGATTGCACGTCGAGAGAATCACCACTTCGGCAACGCCCGACTCCTGGCGCAGCGTGCGCAACGCCGCAACGAGGCGGCCCTCGCTGAATGAGACTTTTTCGCGCAAGGCGACCGGCGCGGTCTTGTGGTTGATCCCGAGAATATTGAATGCCATTGGCGCGCTTTTCGTCCGTATGCCTATGATTCTGGTGGAAGAGCTACCGTCCGATCAAGCCGGAATCTGCGGCGTCGGCAAGCCCATTTCGCTATAGTGCAGTCGTGTTCTCGAATACATGTGCTGCGCGCGTCGTTCTCGGGGTCAGCATGGTCGCTTCGGCCGCCTGTGCGGGGGCCAGCCGCAAGGCTGAACCGGCTCCAGAATCCAGCGTATTTTATACTGTCACAGCCGAATTAGCGCTGGCGCGGCATGAACCGCGCGTGGCGGCGCTCCAATATGCCGCCGCAGCGGCCATCGCCCCGGCGCTTTGGCCGCGTGCCGCGGCGGTTGCAAGCGCCGGTTTGCAGCCATCCTTGACCCTGGTCGCCGCCGAACACTGGATTCGCTCGGAGCCCCAGTCGCTCGAGGCCCAGCGTGCCGCGGCCGAGGCGGCTCTGTCGCTGCACCGGGTCGCCGTCTCGGCGTCCCACTATCGCTTCCTGCTCGCTCATGCGGCAGCTCCAGCTGATGCGCCGGATGCCGAGTTCACCCGCATCGAGAAGGACCTGCGCGGCGCGGACAATGTTTATGGCGCGCGCCAGGTGGCCGACCTATTGGCCAAGCAACTGCCCGCTTCGGTGGCGCTCGAGCGTTTGCAGGGGTTTACCGCCTTGCGCGCCGACGATCCGGCCGCTGCCGCACGCAGCTTCGCCGCCGTTCTTTCCCGGATACCGCGCGGACCCCCGGACGGCGCCGACAGTTCGGCCGAGCGAGCGCCGGCCGTCGAGGACGCCGGCCCGGGCGCCGGCGGCGGTGATGCTGGCAATGGTGGTGACGCCGGCACCGGGCAGGCCGCGGCCGCGATGCCGGCTCCCGATGCCCGGGCGGAGGTCACGCAAGCCTGGCGGCGCGCGCGGGTGCTTGCAGGCGATGTCGAGGCGCCGCTTGCGGAGGCCTTCGAGCAGGTGGAGCACGATGCGTCCGTCGCGAATCGCTTCGATTACAGCATTCTGCTTTGGACCGCGCATCGGGAGGCGCTCGCGCGGGTGCAGTTGCAGGAACTGAGCGCCGAGGCGCAGGCTCGTCCCGAAGCGCTGCGGGTTCTAGGGCTCATTGAACTGCAAACCGGCAACGAGGCGGCGGCCGAGACGCAATTCAACGCCTTGCTGACCACCGGCATGTATCTCGATGATGCGTTCTACTTTCTCGGCCTGATCGCCGATCGGCGCGGGGATCTGGAGCGTGCGCTGCGCGCCTACTCGCGCGTGCAGAGTGGTGAGAACATGTTGCCTGCTTTGTTGCGCGCGGCCACGATATTGCACACCCATGGCGCCGCGTCCCAGGCCGACGAGCTGCTCGATCGGCTCGTCGGCGAGGAGCCCGGGCGAGTACCCGAAGTCCTCGCCGCCGCGGCCGAGATTTACGCCAAGGGCGGAGATCGTGAGCGGGCGCACACCGTGCTCGAGCGGGCGCTCGCCGAGTACCCCGACAACGTCGACCTTCACTATGCGCTGGCGACCCAGCTCGAGGAGCGTGGGCAGATCGACGCGGCGCTGCGCGATTTGAGAGACTTGCTCAAGGCGCGGCCGGACGATCCTGCGGCGCTCAATGCGCTCGGTTTCACGCTCGCCGACCACTCACGGGAACTCGCCCGTGCGCGCGCGCTCATCGAGCAGGCGCTTGCCGCAGCGCCGAAGAGTGCGGCGATTCGAGACAGTCTCGGCTGGGTCCTCTACCGCCAGGGTCACCCGCAACAAGCGCTGCCGTACCTGTCGTCCGCTTTTGCCGACGATCCGGGCGGCGATATCGGCGCGCATCTCGGCGAGGTGCTGTGGCAGCTCGATCAACACACGGAGGCCGAGCGCATCTGGACGGCAGCCCATCGTGTCGATGCGGACAACCATTTGCTGCAGTCCACGCGGCTGCGCTTGCATCGCGACCAGCGCGCGGGACGCTGAGTTCACGGCCGTGGCGAGATCTTCGCTCCGGGCCGCGGCCGCCGTGCTTGCGCTCCTGCAGGGTGCCTGCGCAACCACGCGAGGACCGCCCCAGCCCGCCGTCAGTTCCACGCCGAGCACGCCATCGAGCTGGGAGGCGCGTGTCGCGACCTTGCAGCAGGCGCAATCCTGGGACCTCGCGGGCCGGGTCGCCGTGGCGGTCGGCAGCCAGGGCTGGCAGGCAAGCCTGGACTGGCGGCAGCGCGGCGCGGATAGCGAAGTGCATCTCGCGGGACCGCTCGGTGTCGGTGCGAGCGTGCTCCGACTCACTGCCGCCGGCCTGTCGCTCGACGGCGCGCCGTCGGGCGCTGCCGCCCTGGCGCAGCTCCAGGAGCGTCTCGGCTTTGCCCTGCCGCTTGCGGAATTGCGTTATTGGGTGCTCGGCGTCCCGGATCCGGGACCGCCATTCACTCTCGAACGCAACGGAGACGATCGCGCCCAGCATCTCGCACAGGCCGATTGGCGCATCGATTACGATCGCTATGAGCTGGTCGAGGGCGATTGGCTGCCCGCGCGCCTTGCCCTGACGCGAGAGGACGTGCGCGTGCGCGTGGTGGTCGAACACTGGCGACTCGGACCGTGAGCACGGTCTCGGGCAAGGCGTGGCCCGCGCCGGCGAAGGTCAACCTGTTCTTGCAGATTACGGGGCGGCGTGCGGACGGCTATCACGAGCTGCAGACCTGCTTTCAATTCCTCGATTGGTGCGACGAGCTCGATTTTGAGGTCAGAAGCGACGGTCGGATCGAGCGCGCGGCCGGTGCGCCCGGCGTCGCACCGGAGGCGGATTTGTGCGTCCGCGCGGCGCGGGCGCTGCAAGCGGCAGCACGCTGTCAGAAAGGGGTCGAGATCGCCATTACCAAGCGTATCCCGATGGGAGCCGGTCTCGGTGGCGGCAGTTCGGATGCGGCCACGACCCTCGTTGCGCTCAATGCGCTCTGGGGGCTTGGGATGTCGGTCGACCGGCTCGCTGAAATCGGCTTGAGTCTGGGGGCCGACGTTCCCGTGTTCGTGCGAGGCCGCGCCGCTTTTGGGGAGGGCGTCGGCGAGCGGCTTACGCCGCTCGTCGGCGCGAATGCGCCAGCTGAGAGTAACTATCTGATTTTGAAGCCTAATGTTTCGATCAGCACCGCCGCCGTGTTCCAAGATCCGGAATTGACAAGAAATTCGGCGCCCATCACAATTGAGGGCTTACTTGCGGGCGGGCTCAAGAACGATTGCGAGCCGGTCGTCCGGCGGCGCTATCCGTCGGTGGGCGCGGCGCTCGACTGGCTCGGGCAATTCGGCGCTGCGCGGTTGACGGGTACCGGGGCTTGCGTGTTTTTGGGCTTGGAAACTCCCGCGCGTTGCAATGAATTGCGCGCTGCGGTGCCGCCGGAGTTCGAGGCTTGGGTGGCACGCGGCTTGAATGACTCGCCCCTGCTTTCCAGGGCACGGCTCGCCAGGGCAAGGTCCATGGATTGTTGATTCATTTGGGGTGTCGCCAAGTGGTAAGGCAGCGGGTTTTGATCCCGCCATTCGGAGGTTCGAATCCTTCCACCCCAGCCATTTTGGTGAGCGGTAAGCATGTCGCGACGTGACGATTTCGATTCGCTGAGCATCGCGGTGTTTACCGGCAACGCGCATCCGACGCTTGCTCAGGAGATCACGCGGCATCTGCACGTACCGCTGGGCCGTGCTCACGTCGGTCGGTTCAGCGACGGCGAGGTGAACGTTGAATTGATGGAGAACGTACGCGGACGCGACATCTTCATCGTCCAGCCCACCTGCCCGCCGGCAAACGATAACTTGATGGAACTCCTGATGATGACGGACGCGTGCAGGCGCGCATCGGCGAAGCGCATCACGGCGGTCGTACCCTACTTCGGCTACGCGCGCCAGGATCGGCGGCCGCGCGCGACCCGCGTTGCGATCGCGGCAAAGCTGGTCGCGAACATGATCGCGAGTGCCGGCGTCGATCGGCTCCTGACCGTGGATCTGCACGCGGATCAGATCCAGGGGTTCTTCGACATCCCGGTCGACAACGTCTACGCGTCGCCCGTACTGCTCGGTGACGCCTGGAAGCGCAAGGACGCCAATGTGATCGTGGTGTCGCCCGACGTGGGCGGCGTGGTCCGGGCGCGCGCGCTCGCGAAGCGGCTCGACGATGCGGACCTCGCGATCATCGACAAGCGCCGGCCGCGGCCGAACGAGTCGAAGGTCATGAACATCATCGGTAAGGTGGAGGGCAAGCATTGCCTGATCGTCGACGACATGGTCGACACGGCGGGCACGCTGTGCCAAGCGGCACAGGCGCTCAAGGACGAGGGCGCCATCCGGGTGGCGGCATACATCACGCATGCCGTCCTCTCGGGCGCCGCGATCGAACGAATTTCGAAGTCTGTGATCGACGAGATGGTCGTAACCGACACGATTCCGCTGTCCGATGCTGGCAAGGGCTGCGAGAAGATCCGGCAGCTCTCGGTCTCGGGCCTGCTCGCCGAGACGATCCGGCGGATCAGCGACGAGGAGTCGGTGAGTTCGCTGTATGTGGATTGAACGAATTGGTCGGTGTCCCGGCAACTGGTCGCGGTGTCGGGGCGCCGTGTTGTGGTGTAACTGGAGAAAATCATGAAAACCTCTTTCGAACTCGATGCCGAGTTCCGCGAGACGCAAGGCAAAGGTGCGAGCCGCCGCCTGCGTCACGACGGAAAGGTGCCGGCGATCCTCTATGGCGGTCACAACGAGGCGCGACGCCTCAGTCTCAGCCATCAGAAGCTCTTGATCATGCTCGACAACGAGCGCTTCTATTCGACGATCTTGAGTCTCAAGGTCGGCGAACAGAAACAGGCCGCGATTCTCAAGGACGTGCAGCGGCATCCGTTCAAGAACGCGATCATGCACGTCGACTTCCAGCGCGTCGAAGACAACGAAAAGATCCGCATCAGCATACCGCTGCACTTCAAGGGTGAGGCTCTCTCGCCGGGCGTGAAGACGCAGGGCGGTCTCGTGTCGCACATCCGTACGGAAGTGGAGGTGACCTGTTTGCCGAAGGATCTGCCGGAGTTTATCGAAGTGGACCTCTCCGGTCTCTCGCTGAACGAAAGCCTGCACTTGTCGCAGCTGAAGATCCCGGAGGGCGTGCATCTCGTCGACCTCGCGAAGGAGGACGCGGCGGTCGTCACGATCTACAGCCCGCGTGCCGAAGAGGCCGAGACCCCGGTGGCGGCGGCGGAAGGCGCGGCTGCACCTGCTGCGGCGGCGGCCGGCGATGCGGCCAAGAAGGCCGAGCCCGCCAAGAAGGAGGAAGCCAAGAAGGAACCGGCGAAGAAAGACGCCAAGAAGTAGTCTTCTTCCTTCGGACTTCAACGTGGGGCTGCCTCGCCGGCGGCCCCACGTTGTTTCAGGGTTCCATTCGCACCAGCGAGCACACCGGGCATGGCTCAATTACCGTTACGGATCGTCGTCGGTCTCGGCAACCCGGGACCGGAACATCAGCTGACCCGACACAACGCGGGCTTCTGGTTCGTGGATCTCCTTGCGCGCCGTTTTGGCGGCGAGTTCCGCGACTACCGCAAGTACTCCGGCGAGACCGCGCGCATCACGATCGGAGCCCAGGACCTCATCCTGCTCAAACCGACGACCTACATGAACCGCAGCGGCCTTGCGGTGCGGCAGCTCAGCGACTTCTTCAAGGTCGGACCCGAGGAAATCCTCGTGGCACACGACGAACTGGACATCCCCGTGGGCGCCGTACGCTTGAAGCATGGCGGCGGCCACGGCGGCCACAACGGTCTGCGCGACACGATTGCCCATATGGGGGATAATTTTTGGCGCCTGCGGCTAGGCGTCGGCCATCCGGGCAACAAGTCGGAAGTCATCGACTACGTGCTCACGCGCGCACCGCGCGCCGAAGAGGACATGATCATGGGGGCCGTCAGCGCGGCGGCCGACGCCATGCCTTTATTAATCGAACAAGGGGCGGAACGTGTCATGAGCAAGTTACACAGCCGCACGGGACAAATCTGATGCCTATTCGCTGCGGGATCGTCGGGCTGCCGAACGTCGGCAAGTCGACTCTGTTCAATGCCCTCACGCGCGCACAGATCGCCGCGGAGAATTATCCGTTCTGCACGATCGATCCCAATGTCGGCGTCGTGCCGGTACCGGACCCGAGGCTCGAGGCGCTCGCGGCGATCGTCAGGCCCGAACGCATCCTGCCGACGACGGTCGAGTTCGTCGACATCGCCGGGCTCGTCGCGGGCGCCTCGAAGGGGGAGGGGCTCGGCAACAAGTTCCTCGCCCACATCCGCGAAGTCGACGCGATCGCGCACGTCGTACGCTGCTTCGAGAACGACGACATCATTCACGTCGCCGGCAAGATCGATCCCGCGAACGACATCGAGGTCATCAACACCGAGCTTGCCCTCGCCGACTTGGACAGTGTCGAGCGCGCCCACCAGAAGGCGCTCAAGGCGGCCAAGACCGGCGACAAGGATGCGATCAAGGCGCGCGACGTGCTCGAGCGCGTGCGCAAGCAGTTGAACGAGGCGAAGCCCGTGCGCACGCTCGGGCTGGATGCCAATGAGGCGCTGCTGCTGCGGGATCTGCACCTGCTGACCGACAAGCCGGTCATGTACGTAGCGAACGTCGACGAGACCGGCTTCGAGAACAATCCGCGGCTCGATCGGGTGCGCGAACTCGCGAAAGCCGAAGGCGCGATCGTCGTTCCCGTGTGCGCCGCGATCGAGGCGGAGATCGCCCAGCTCGAAGAAGCCGATCGGGCCGATTTCCTGAAGGAACTGGGGCTCGCAGAACCCGGGCTCAATCGCGTCATTCGCGGCGGATACACGCTGCTGGGACTGCAGACCTATTTCACGGCCGGTGTGAAGGAGGTGCGCGCCTGGACGGTGCATGCCGGGGCGACCGCTCCCCAAGCCGCGGGAGTCATTCATACGGACTTCGAAAAGGGATTCATCCGGGCGGAAGTCATCGCTTATGATGACTTCATCGCCTGCAAGGGCGAGGCCGGTGCCAAGGAGGCCGGGAAACTGCGCTTGGAGGGCAAGGAATACGTGGTCCGGGAGGGCGACGTCATGCACTTTCGGTTCAACGTTTGACGCAGATCGGGGCGCGGTGATATATACCGGGCCCCAAATGGTGAGGTAGCTCAGCTGGTTAGAGCGTGGCACTCATAATGCCGAGGTCGAGGGTTCGAGTCCCTCTCTCACCACCCTATTCATCGGCTCGATAGACCTTCTCGGTCATCGACTGCAAAGGGTTGCGACGAACCCTCGACAGACAAAAAGTCGGGTTCGACAAATGGCCGTCCTCGGCCATTTGATCGCCCGAAGGGCGACCCCAAAGGGGTGAGTGCGAAGCGCGAATAGTCTCTCTCTCACCACCATAGAATCAAGCACTTGCTATTACGGCCCGAGTCCCCACGATGCTCAGTGCGTGAGTTTTGCGTGACCCCAAACCGCAAACCTTCTCCGACGCTTCGATCAGCGCCCCGATTTCGGGTGCCGAGTAGTGCATGGTGACGTGACCGGCCTTGTGACCCAGGAGCAGTTTGCGATCCTCGAACCCGACGCCGGCCGCCCGCAACCGATGACCGTAGGTGTGCTTAAGGTCATGAACCCGGATGGCATGGAATCCCCTCGGACAGGGTCTCCCAAGCTCGTTCGCGTAACGTTTCGAGGCACGACGACGCGCCGCTTTCCATCCCGAGTTATAGATTCTC